>Ga0207891_1000045_pt1 | contig 160345 bp, 144 predicted proteins | sample LinPmetageLP50_FD_184061 | JGI IMG/M metagenome (GOLD analysis project Ga0207891, IMG submission 184061) | Marine viral communities from the Pacific Ocean - LP-50 (SPAdes) | ecosystem: Environmental > Aquatic > Marine > Oceanic | place: Pacific Ocean | collected 2011-08-27 | reverse complement strand
AGAATGTGCTCGTAGAGGGTGCACTGATCCAACGTTGATCCCCATCCATTGAGTTAATCGGATGCGACAACAGTGACCAAAAGCAGCAGGAAAATAAAGGGTTACCCACCATAATAAGTGAAGAGCCTTTTATATACAGTAGTCTGGACATGGACAACTTGTGAGTCAATCCCGATATTGCTTGACGGGTTGATTGCACCTCCGCTAAACCTCTTTCCAAACCAACAAACACGAATTGGACATACCATGAAACTCAAAGATTCTGTTGCCATTGTGACCGGCTCATCCTCTGGCATAGGTGCTGCCATCGCCCGCCTGTTTGCGGAACACGGTTGCCACGTGGTGATCAACTTCAGTAACAACGAGGACGGTGCCCGCACAGTGGCCTCCGAGTGCGAAAAGTATGGGGTGAAGACGCTGGTATACCGGGCTAATGTTGCCGAGGACGCTGAGTGCCGCGCCATGGTAAATGCCACGTTGGAACAGTTTGGCCGCATCGATATTCTGGTAAATAACGCCGGCACCACCAGGTTCTGCAACCACAACAATCTTGACGGGCTCGACAAGCAGGACTTCCTTGATCTGTATGAGGTCAATACTATCGGCCCCTACCAGATGACCCGGGCTGCGGAGAAGGCTTTGCGAGCCAACGGCTCCGGTCACATCATAAACATGGCTTCCATTGCAGGCCTGGCGGGTGTCGGCAGTTCCATTGCCTATGCTGCCTCGAAGGGTGCGCTGATCACTATGACCCGCTCCCTTGCACGCGTGATGGGCCCGGAAGCGCGGGTCAATGCTGTCTGCCCGGGCTTTGTTCAGGGCGAATGGTTGAAGAAAGGCCTTGGTGAAGACAAATACAACGCGTTGCTGGAAAAGACCAAAGCCGCTGCGCCTCTTCACGATACCGCGTCTCCGGAAACCGTGGCGGATGTCTGCCTGGGCCTGATCATCGGTGGTGATCTGACCACCGGCGAAACCATCCTCATCGACGGTGGAGCGCACCTGGGTGCGGCGCCGGTACGTCGCTGAGCTTACCCCTCTGTCCTCACCTTTTCGCCATGGATTCCAACATCCGGTTTACCGCATCCAGGTGCTCCGGCTCGTTGTGACACATACCCTGGAACACAGCACAGAGGTCGAGAAAGTCCTTAAGTTCCATCCGCTGGGCCATCTTCATCAGGCGCTTGGTCAAGCGGGTGGCTTTCGGGGGTTGGCTGGCGATGCGTTTTGCCATCGCCATCACGGTCGTCATCAGATCATCAGCCGGCACCACCTCCAGAACAATGCCCAGTTCTTTGGCCTCACTCGCCTCCACAATACGGCCGGTAAGGGTAAGTTCAAATGCACGCTGATAGCCGATCAGGCGCTGCATGAGCCAGGCACCCCCGTCGCCGGGGATAATCCCCAGATTGAGGAAGGTTTCGCCAAATTTGGCCTTCTCCGAGGCGATCCGTATGTCGGCCATGTTAGCGAGGTCAAAACCGGCGCCGATTGCAGGACCATTCACTGCAGCGATAATGGGAACTTCCACGCCTTGCAACGCCAGCGGGATCTTCTGTATGCCTTTGCGATACCGGTCCGCACACTCGGCCACGTCGCCGGCAAAGTCACCGCCACGCTCAGCCATATCCCGAACGTTACCGCCCGCGCTGAAGGCAGAACCGGCTCCGGTGATCACCAGCACAGAAGCGTCGTTGCAATGATTGACCCAATCGGCCGTGGTGACGATGTCGTCGATCAAATGAGAACCTGTCAGGGCGTTACGCAGATCGTGTCGATTGAGAGTAAGCACCGCAACCCGGTCGTCGAGGGTCAGCAGAGCGTCGGTGAGATTCGGAAGATTGCTCATCAGGAAATTCCTTCGGGTTGGCACGCGCCCGGTCAAGGCCAGGCAAAGTTTGTCACTAGAATAAACCACCGATCGGGGATTATCTCCCCGCGAGCACAACCGGCACGCCAGAGAGTGAACCTAGAGAGATAACCATGCAGCGCCACGCGCGCCGCTGGAATCTCCATGGACGGCCTTTACCACGGGCGTTGCACACTCTCCACCAAACACGTACTTCGCCAACCTTGCCGGCACGTCACGATAGATTTGTTCGGTATTACTCATACCGCCGCCCAGCACAATGATGTCCGGGTCCAGAAGATTGATAACAGCTGCCAAGCCACGGGCGAGATGTTCAAGATACTGGTCAAGAGTTTCAGCCGCCTCCTTATCACCATTCAGAGCAGTTTCGGCGATGTCGCGGCTGAGCAGTTCCTGGCCAGTCAGCAGGTTGTGCGTTAGCGACAGGCCGGTTCCAGACAGAAAGGTTTCGTTACATCCGTGGCGGCCACAGAAGCAAGGGCGACGCTCCAGTTCGGCCTGTGGGGTCCAGGCCAACGGATTGTGGCCCCACTCCCCCGCAACGCCGTTAGGGCCGGTGAGAATCCGCCCACCGACACTTATGCCAGCTCCGCAGCCAGTACCCAGTATGGCTGCGAATACCAGGTTGTGGTTTCTGCCGGCTCCATCCGTGGCCTCAGAAAGCGCCAGGCAGTTCGCATCGTTGGTGAGAGTTACCGGCCTTTGTAGCAGAGCGCACAAACCCTCCTGCATAGCTTGTCCGTTAAGCCAGGTGGAGTTGCCATTCTTGACTTTTCCGGTGATGCCCGAAACGCTTCCGGGTATTCCGATACCCACAGGCAAGCCCCTGACACCTGCCTGTAGTTCTGCAGCCTGCACCAATGATTGAATGGTGTGAAGGGTAGCGTGGTAATCGACAGGCGTAGATACCCTTCTTCTGAAGTGCTCGTTACTCTGCTGGTCCATCAGGATGACTTCGGTTTTAGTGCCACCCAGATCGATACCAACAAGCCAGTCTTTTCGCATGGCGCATTATTCCTTGCTTAATGTGCATGATATGCACTCAGCCGCTCTATCAGTACCTCACACACCCGCTCCTGGCTCAGAGCATCTCCCTGAATCGTGATATCAGCATAGCTGGAATATAATGCCGAGCGCTCTTCATATAACTCTATGAGTGATTGTTCGGGCCGCTTCGAAATGCCCCTCAGGCTGTAATCACCGATCCGTGCCGCCACGGTATCCAATGAGATATCCAGAAATATGACGACACCCCCAGTTTTGAGGTGCGTCATGGCTGCATCGCTGTAAACGGCACTTCCACCTGTACTGAGGACGTGTTTCTCCACGTTCAGCTGCAGCAATACCTCTTCCTCGACCTGTCGCAGGGCAAGGTACCCCCGCTGGTTAACAATATCCTGAAGTGTACAGCCGGCTTTTTGCTGAATCAGCAAATCCGTGTCGATAAAACCAAGCCCGAGTCGCTTGGCGACCAACACACCCACGGTACTTTTTCCGCTGCCCGGCATACCCACAAATATGAGGTTTCGGGAATCTGATAGCATCTCATTCATCCTTATCGACCATGAAGCCCGGCGCTCAGCCCTGCTTTGCGTCGGCCCGATGACAGGCCGCAGCGGTGAACAATACGTCGGTAGAGGAATTCAGGGCCGTCTCGGCAGAATCCTGAACCACACTGATGACGAAGCCGATAGCAACCGCCTGCATGGCCACTTCCGTTGGTATCCCGAACAGGCTTGTTGCCAGAGGAATGAGAAGCAAGGAACCGCCGGCGACACCGGAAACGCCGCAAGCCGCCAGCGCCGAGACCACACAAAGCAACAGCGCGGTACCAAAATCCACAGGGATACCAAGAGTGTGGGCGGTAGCCAAAGTGATCACAGAAATAGTAATAGCAGCACCAGCCATATTTACGGTCGCGCCCAGAGGTATAGAAATTGAGTAGGTGTCGGAATCCAGGTTCAAGCGCTCAGACAGCGCAAGATTGACGGGGATATTGGCTGCCGAGCTGCGTGTGAAGAAGGCCGTAATTGCACTACCGCGCAGGCATTCGAACACCAGTGGATACGGGTTCTGGCGAATCTGCCAGAATACGATCAACGGATTGGTTACCAGCGCGACGAAAAGCATACAGCCGACAATTACACCAAGCAGCTGGCCGTAGCCAAGCAAAGCACCAATGCCCGACTCCGCCAACGTATTGGCAACAAGCCCGAAAATACCCAAAGGTGCAAGACGAATAACACCACGAACGATTCCGGAGATGGCCTCTGACAGGTCCTCGAGACCTTGGCGCGTCGTGTCGCTGGCAGTGCGCAACATAAAGCCGAGACCAACCGCCCACACCAATATGGCAATGAAATTGGCCTCCATAAGCGCTTTGACAGGATTGTTTACAGCACTGAGCACCAGGTTTTCCAGAATTTCCCGGATATTCGAAGGCGGGTTACCGCTTACACCGCTCAAGTCCAGAGAGAGCTCCGTAGGAATCAAAAAACTGGCGATCACCGCAACCACCGCGGCCGCAAGTGTTCCTACTATATAGAGAAGCAGCACGCCGCGGATGTGCGTGGGCTGCCCCTGCTTGTGACCTGCGATGGCTGCAGCCACCAGCACGAAAACCAACACCGGCGCCACTGCTTTCAGTGCTTTCACGAAAAGCTGCCCGAGCAAACCCACCGAGCTCGCGGCCTCAGGGGATATAATGACCAGAAGCACACCGGCGACAATGCCCAGGACAATTTGAGCAACAAGCCCCAGCCGCATTAAAGGTCGAAGAACGGTGCTCAATGCAGAAAACATGAAAACCTCACGTTGCAGTTATAAGGAAATGGATGATGCGGTGGGCACGTAGAGAAGTCGCAGACGTGGCGGGCCCAGATGCAGTAGGCATCTGGCGCGCTATGATAACGCAAAGTTGCAAGCTGTAAATGAAGTCGCGCTCATTAATTCCGGATACGAGTTCGGAATGGGTAGCGAAGGCAATTATTTTCCAAAACGTTGACTGACGTGTGGAAATTGAAGCTGGTCATTGCTTGACCAATGTTGGCACTTAACCTAATTTTTAAGACTCAAACACATGTTTTCTCACTAAAGGTAATTCAGAACTCTTGTCAATGCTTACTTAGGAGTTGTTATGGCGGACCATCCCTTCTCAGGCTCCTCTCACCTTGCGGGCCACTGCCCAATGAGTGGGCTCACGATGGCGCCGAATGGATGTCCTGTTTCGCCAAAAGCTGCAGATTTCGACCCCTTCGAGAGCGCCTACCAACTCGATCCTCCAGAAGCACTTCGCTGGTCACGAGACCAGGAACCAGTGTTCTATAGCCCGAAACTGGGGTATTGGGTGGTGAGCCGCTATGCGGATGTTAAAGAGATCTTCCGCAACAACCAGATATTCTCACCGGCCATCGCGCTGGAAAAAATCACTCCGGTATCGCAAGAGGCGCAGGACACGCTCAAGCGCTACGATTACGCCATGAATCGCACGCTGGTTAACGAAGATGAACCGGCCCACATGGAACGCCGGCGTGCGCTTATGGAATCGTTCACACTTGATGAACTAAAACACCACGAGCCTATGCTCCAAAGCCTGACACAGGAATATCTGGACCGGATTATCGATAAAGGGGAAGCCGATCTCGTCGACGAGATGCTATGGGAAATTCCTTTGACGGTTGCTCTGAATTTTTTGGGCATTCCCGAAGAAGACATGGACACACTACGCAAATATTCCATTGCCCATACGGTAAACACGTGGGGGCGCCCGTCAACAGAAGAACAGGTTGCAGTGGCGGAAGCGGTCGGAAACTTTTGGCAGTATGCCGGCAAGGTATTGGAGAAAATGCGCCAGGACCCGTCAGGTCATGGATGGATGAAATACGCAATTCGCAAGCAAAAGGAACTGCCTGAGGTTGTTACCGACTCTTATCTTCACTCCATGATGATGGCCGGCATTGTCGCTGCCCACGAAACAACAGCTCACGCCTCGGCCAATATGTTCCGGCTGCTTCTGGAAAACAGAGAAGTATGGGACGACATTTGTGACAACCCTGCCCTGATCCCCAATGCGGTGGAAGAATGCCTGCGCTATTCAGGCTCGGTTGCAGCCTGGCGGCGCATTGCCACTGCCGATACGCGCATTGGAGATACGGAGATTCCGGAAGGCTCCAAGTTGCTGATCATCAGCGCGTCGGCAAACCACGACGAACGTCACTTCGAGAACCCCGACGACTTGGATATCTATCGGGACAACACCACAGACCACCTCACGTTTGGCTATGGCGCCCACCAATGCATGGGCAAGAATCTGGCGCGGATGGAAATGCGAATCTTCCTTGAGGCATTCACCCGTCGCCTGCCACAGCTCGAATTGGTTCCGGATCAGGCCTTCACATTTGTGCCCAACACCTCATTCCGTGGTCCGGAACATCTATGGGTTCGCTGGGATCAAAACCAGAACCCTGAACAGCGTGACCCCGGGATACTCGAGCGCATCCGCACATTCACCATTGGCGCACCCACGCCACACGATTCGGCGCGTCCGGTCCGGGTAGCCGATGTGACAGTCGAGGCCGAAGGTGTGGTCCGATTAGTACTGGAAGATCCCCGCGGCCGCAAGCTGCCGCGCTGGACTCCGGGTGCTCATATCGATGTTGTTGCCGGTGACTTTGCACGTAAATATTCTGTGTGTGGCGATCCTGAAGACCCATACCGGTTGCAGGTTGCAGTTCTGAGAGAAACCGCCGGACGCGGGGGCTCCACTTTCCTGCACGAGACCGTTAAAGCCGGCTCACTGATTCATATTCGAGGCCTGAAAAATCACTTTCGTCTGGATGAAACGGCAGAGTCCTATCTACTGATCGCCGGTGGAATCGGCATCACACCGATCATTGCGATGGCCGACCGCCTCAAACATTTAGGCAAAGACTACACTGTCCACTACTGCGGCAGAGCCAGGGGAACCATGACGTTCTTGAGTCGCCTGGAGCGTGACCACAGCGATCGGCTACACCTATACCCTGCCAGCGAGAAACAACGACTTCCCCTATCCACGCTGGTTGGTAAAAGTAACGCAGAGCAGATTTACGCCTGTGGCCCCGAACGGTTACTGGACGCGCTTGAGGAAGCCACATCCAATAATCCGGAAAAACTTCACATCGAGCACTTTACGGCCACCGGCGCTGTTCTGGATCCTGCCAAGGAAATCGGTTTTGACGTGGTGCTGACTGATTCGGAGCTGACGGTTCACGTTGCTCCGGATCAAACTGTGCTTCAGGCCCTACGGGCAGTTGGTGCGGACATCCCCAGTGACTGCGAAGAAGGAATCTGTGGCACCTGTGAGGTGCCCGTGACTGCAGGCGATATCGACCATCGGGACAAGGTATTGACCGCATCGGAACGGGCAGAGAACCGTCGAATGATGACGTGTTGCTCCCGAGCCCGTGGAGAAAAGATCTTTCTGGCTATTTAACAAGCAAAATAATAAGGAGAAGAATCTGTGAAGAATGTGCTCAAGCTCTCAGCCCTTGCCAGTGTCTCATTGCTTTTGGCGGCCCCGTCATCGGCACAGACTACTCTTAAACTCAGTCACTTTTTGCCCTCCGTACACGGTATCCATACGGATTTTATTGTGCCCTGGACGAAGCAGGTTACCCAGTGTACCGACGGAGAAGTACAGTTTGAGATCTTCCCAGGCGGCACTCAACTCGGTAACGTCGCCAAACAGCAGGAACAGGTGCTCGCGGGCGTTGTTGATATTGCGCACGGGCTACATGGCATTCCACGGGGTCGATTCCCGCGCACCTCCTTAATAGAATTGCCCTTTCTGACTCGCGACGCGGGTGATGCCAGTGAAACGTTATGGGAGCTTTATCCGGAGTACCTGGCACCGGAATATCAGAACCTGAAGGTACTCGCGCTCCACGCGCACAATGGCGGCCTTGTTCACACCTCTGAAAAGAAAGTGGAAACAATGGAAGATATGGCAGGGCTTCGTCTGCGAACCCCGAGCCCGGCCATTTCCGACATGCTGACAGCCTTGGGTGCAACGCCCCAGGGACTACCTCCCGGTGCGGTTTACGAGAATATTCAGAAGCATGTCATTGATGGCACCGTCTTTCCCTGGGACCCCGTGAAATCCTTCGGCCTGAACGAAGTACTGAAATACCACCTGGATGCAGGCGCCTATACCGTGCCGTTCTTCTTCGTTATGAACCAGCGTAAATACGATTCCTTGCCCGCAAAGGTACAGACCTGCATAGATGATGCCTCGGGCGCTTCGTTGGTTGCGAACTTCGGTGACTGGTGGGACAAGTGGGATGCGGCTGGCCGCAAGGAAGCCGTGGAAGCGAATCACGTCATCACTGAACTGACCGATGCTGAGCGCAAGCGTTGGCGCGAGACGTTGCAACCAACCATTGATGCCTACATCGAACGAACCTCTGAGCAGGGCGTCGACAATGCTCGTGAGATCTATGAACGCATGGCTGAATTGCTTAGCGAGAAACGACAATAAGACCACCCAGGCGTTGGCATTAGCCCTATGAAATATGTACTCCAGCCACTGCGCGCGCTGATCATCATATCGGCTGGAACTGGCGTGGCGGCCTATGCCGCCGCTGCGATGTTCACCGTGGGAGATATCATCGGCCGCCAAATTGGCATGCCCATCCCCGGCGTGATTGATCTTGTACAGCTATGCGTTCTGGGTGGTGCCTGGCTTGTTATCCCCTACGCGTTTTTAACGGGCGCCCACGTTGGCGTTGATCTTTTGGTCGAGTCCTTTCCCCGAGCGCTCGAAACGCTGCTCCGGACCATGGCAGGGCTTGCCGCGATCGCCCTGCTGACATTGATGTTTAACTATTGCTACGACACCTTCCAACAAAAACGGATGTTCGGCGATCGCTCCCAGCAGTTGGGCATACCGATTTTCTACTTCTGGATCCCGCTGTTATACGGCGTTGCATTGTCCATCGTCGCCGCTGCGTTGGCCATCATTCCGACACCGCGGCCGGAGACGCCGGAATGACACCAGCCACCATGGGCTTTCTCGGTTTCGGAGCCACGCTGTTTTTGATTGCTTTCGGTTTTCCCGTTGCAGTTGCCATGGCTCTCACAGGCGTCGTGGGCTTCTGGTTGCTGAACGGTTTGGCCGGTGCCGGATTCATTCTGGGTTCATCCCCCTTCGAGGCCATTTTCCCCTATTCCCTCAGTGTCGTGCCGTTGTTCGTCATGATGGGAGTGTTCGCGGCGCGAGCCGGTTTGTCGCGTTCATTGTTCGAGATGGTCAACAGCTTCCTCGGCCATGTCCGAGGCGGCCTCGCGGTTACCGCCGTGGGTGCCTGTGCGCTCTTTGGTGCCATCTGTGGTTCGTCACTGGCAACCGTCGCCACCATGGGTCGCGTCGCAATACCCGAGATGGAAAAGCACGGTTATGACGGGTCGTTGTCTTCAGCGTCCATCGCAGCTGGCGGCACCCTCGGTGTACTGATACCGCCCTCTATTTTGCTGGTGATCTACGGCATTCTGACCCAGACATCCATTGGGCAGCTTTTCATCGGGGCCATTGTGCCCGGCATCGTCGGTGCTGTCCTGTACGGTTTGGCCATTGTTGTCCGGGTGCGCATGAAACCGGAACTGGCGCCACCAGCAGCCAAAACGGGGTGGACCAAACGGCTGGCAAGTCTCCGGCGGGTATGGGGGGTACTGCTGCTGTTCTCACTGGTCATCGGTGGCATCTACCTGGGCTGGTTTTCACCGACGGAGGCCGCTGCAGTTGGCGCCGTGGGCGCCTTTATTCTGGCGCTGATTTCCGGAGAGCTAAGCTGGAGCACACTTTGGGAATCGGTACGAGAGACCGCAGGACTGACCGGTATGATTTTTTTCATCCTGATCGGTGCGTCGCTGTTCAATTATTTCCTGGAAACAACAGGCTTGCCCAGTGCATTGATCTCCGGAATTGAGAACAGCGGTATGGGGCCGACAATGGCTCTCATACTGATCCTGGTGTTCTATATTGTGCTGGGCTGTTTCATGGATGCCATGTCAATGATTCTTCTGACCGTGCCCTTCCTGGCGCCGGTCGCCGCATCGCAGGGTTTCGACATGGTCTGGTTTGGCATTCTTGTGGTCACCGTCGCCGAAATCGGACTGATCACGCCGCCCATTGGTATGAACCTGTTCGTCGTGCAGGCCACGCAACCTGGCCTGACTCAGCGTATGGTTGTGCGAGGCATCCTGCCTTTCATTATCGCGGATATCATCCGGCTCGCAATTCTGGTCGCCGTACCGGCTCTTTCCCTCTGGTTGCCAGCGATGATGTTCTGAGACTGACTAGTGCCCGGGCTGCACCCTACCCCGGCACTCCCCGAACCCGATGGTCGGATAGCCGTCACGCCGACAGCGCGCCCGCAGGATGACCTCATCGCCATCCTCCAGAAAAGTACGCTGCTCGCCGCTGACCAGGGTAAGCGGCTGCTTGCCCCCAGCCGTGCTTTCCAGCAGGCTGCCGACCGCATCGGGATTCTGGCCCGACAGGGTTCCGGAACCGAACAGGTCGCCGGGTTGCAGCTTGCAGCCGCCGACGCTGTGATGGGCGATCATCTGGGCCACGGTCCAGTACATATTCAGCGCATTGCTCAACGCGAGCCGTTGGGGTGGCAAGCCCTGTTCGCGCATGACTTCACTGAGCAGCAACACCTCAAGTTCGATGTCGAAGGCGCCAGCCGCCTGATCATCATCGTCGAGCAGGTATGGCAGTGGCTGTGGATCACCGTCTGGGCGCACAGGCTGGGCTTTGCGGAACGGCTCCAGCGCTTCTGGCGAGACTACCCATGGGGAAACGCTGCTGGCAAAGTTCTTTGCCAGGAAAGGGCCGAGGGGCTGGTATTCCCAGGCCTGGACGTCACGGGCCGACCAGTCGTTCAGCAAACAGAAACCCGCTACATGGTTGCTGGCCTCACCAATAGCGATGGGCTCGCCCATATTATTTCCCGGCCCAAGCCATATACCCAGTTCAAGCTCGTAATCCAGCCGTTTACTGGGGCCGAAGCTGGGGGTCTCCTGGCCCGTTGGCAGGGTCTGCCCGTTCGGCCGGCGCACGGATGTGCCAGAGATACAGATCGTTGAGGAGCGACCGTGGTAACCAATGGGTACGTGCTTGTAATTAGGCAGCAAGGGATTGTCAGGACGGAACAATTTGCCGACGTTCCGGGCGTGATGAATGCCGACGTAAAAGTCGGTGTAGTCGCCTACGTGTGCCGGCAGGTGCAGTTCACAGTGGCTCATCGGCACCAGTATTGCCTCACCGAGCGCCCGCATGGTGGCTTGCTGTTGGCTGTCTTCATCCAGCAAGTGCAATAGAGCTGTTCGCAGTGCTATGCGTCCGGGGGCGCCCAGTGCAAAGAAATGGTTCAACTGCTCCCGGCTAGCGGCTTCTGCTGCAACAGCGGCGTCACCTACGAACAAACCAGCCTCCAGGGCGACTTGCAAATCGAGAATCTGGTCACCGATGGCGACGCCGCCCCGGGGCTTTTGACCGGGACGACTGAAAATGCCCAGCGGCAGATTCTGGATCGGAAAATCGGGATGGCCGTTGGCAGAATCGACCCAACTCTTGTGCGGCTGCGTTGTCATTGTTCAGAGACTCCCTTTATCGAACGTTTTGCTCATACCGGCCCAGCAGGCGTCGTAGTCCTGCTGTCGTTGTGGGCAGTCGAGCGCATGGCGACTAGCGCGCAGAACGCTGCCAGTTTCAAACATAAACGCCATGCTCTGATCGGTCTTGAGCGGGTCCAGGTCGGCGGCGATGGCCCGTTCAGTGGTAGTGTTGTCCGGGCCGTGGGCGCTCATGCAGTTGTGCAGGGAAACACCACCGGGCACAAAGCCCTCTGCTTTTGCGTCGTACGTGCCCTCAATTAGCCCCATCAACTCGTTCATCCGGTTGCGGTGAAACCAGGGTGGCCGGAAGGTGTTCTCCGCCACCATCCAGCGCGGCGGAAAGATCACGAAATCGACATTGGCCTGCCCCTGAACCGTGCCTGGCGAGGTCAGCACCGTGAAGATGGAAGGGTCCGGGTGGTCAAAGCTGACTGTGCCGAGGGTATTAAAGCGGCGTAGATCGTACTTGTACGGTACGTTATTGCCGTGCCACGCAACGACATCAAAGGGTGAGTGATCAAGATCCGTGGCCCACAGTTCGCCGAGAAACTTCTGCACCAGAACCTCGGGTTGTTCACGGTTTTCGTAGTGAGCGACCGGCGTCAGAAAATCCCGTGGGTTGGCCAGCCCGTTGCTGCCAATCGGGCCTAGATCGGGCAACCGCAGGGCGCAGCCGTGGTTCTCACAGATATAGCCGCTGGCCGTGGCGTCAAGTAACTCGATGCGGAATCTGAGACCACGGGGCACCACGGCGATTTCCCGCGGTTCGATGGCCAGCACGCCGAGCTCGGTGGTGATTCTCAAACGACCCTGTTGCGGCACGATCAGCCATTCGCCGTCGGCGTTGAAGAACGCCCGTGTCATGGACACGTTGGCCTGATACAGGTGCACGCTGACACCGTCGATCTGCTCGGCTGGGGATGTTGCCGCGATGGTGGTCAAACCAGCCAGGAAGTCAGTGGGTTCGGACGGGATCTCAAAGGGGTTCCAGCGCAGGCGGTTGGGGTTGATGGGCCCCAGTTCCCCGCCGCTGATCTGTTGGGTTAATCGATGGTATTCCGGGTGGGTGGCGGAGGGCCTGATGCGATACATCCACGTGCGCCGGGATTCGGCACGGGGGACCGTAAACGCCGTACCCGATAGCAATTCCGTGTACAGCCCGTAAGCGACTTTCTGCGGTGAGTTTTGCCCGACCGGCAACGCGTCAGGCAGGGCTTCTGTGGTGAACTCATTGCCAAAACCGGATTGGTAGATAAGTGCATCGGACGAAGACTGTGATTTCATGTTCACCTCTTTGCGCGCAACCATTGCGCTGAAAGCACTTTAAATTCAGGTCGTTTTCAGTACGCCACGGCGGACTTGATCACGCTCGATCGATTCGAACAATGCTTTGAAGTTCCCCTCCCCGAAACCTTCGTCACCTTTGCGCTGGATGAACTCGAAAAACACCGGCCCCATTAAGGCTTCCGAGAAAATCTGCAGCAACAAACGGCAATCGCCGTCTGTCGAACTGCCGTCCAGCAATATGCCGCGAGCCTGAAGTTCATTGACCGGCTCATCGTGTTCGGGCAGTCGCTGATCAAGCATTTCGTAGTAGGTGGCGGGAGGTGGAGTCATAAACCTCATACCCAGGGCTTTTAATGCATTCCATGTACTCACCAGATCGTCAGTGAGGAAAGCCACATGCTGAATGCCTTCACCGTTGAACTGCATGAGAAATTCTTCGATTTGTCCGGCACCCTGCGGGGATTCCTCATTCAGCGGAATGCGGATCTTGCCGTCCGGCGCGGCCATGGCCTTGGAAGTCAGGCCGGTGTATTCACCTTTAATATCGAAGTACCGGAACTCGCGAAAATTGAACAGCTTCTCGTAGAAGCTCGCCCAGTAGGCCATGCGCCCCCGGTACACGTTATGGGTCAGGTGATCGATCACTTTCAGTCCGGTGCCATTCGGATTGCGATCGACGCCCTCAATGAACGTGAAGTCGATATCGTAGATCGATGTGCCCTCACCGAAACGATCAATCAGGTACAGCGGCGCCCCGCCGATGCCTTTAATCGCTGGCAGTCGCAATTCCATCGGCCCGGTGGGTATGTCCATCGGCTGGGCCCCCAGCTCCAATGCGCGGGCATAAGCGGCCTGGGCGTTCTTGACCCGGAAGGCCATGCCGCATGCCGAGGGCCCGTGCTCCGCAGCAAAGTAAGACGCCGCGCTCTTGGGCTCGTTGTTGAGGATCAGGTTGATCTCACCCTGGCGATAAAGCGAGGCGTTCTTGGAACGATGATTGGCAACTTTGGTGAACCCCATCGTTGCAAAGAGGGGCTCCAGAACATTTGGAGTCGGCGACGCGAACTCGATGAATTCGAAACCCATCAGGCCCATGGGGTTATCAAACAGATCAGTCATTGTCTGGCTCCTTCATTTTCTCAAGCGGGTTTGTCCGCTTGAGCATCGGGGTGCGCACGCTGGAATGCCGGATGCTCAACAGCCAGGCGCTCAACCCTCGCTATTCTCGGGTAGTGGTTAACGTCAATTGCGAAGCGCCGCGCGGCATAGACTTGCGGCAACAGGTAGACATCTGCCAGCCCAGGCGCGCCAAAACAAAAATCATGGTCACCAATGAGCGCCTCGACAGCATCGAAGCCGAGGCCGATCCAGTGCCTGATCCAGTTATCGACCTCCGCCTCCGAGAGTTGCAGCTGACGCAACCGATTCAGTACCGACACGTTGTGCAATGGGTGGATATCACACCCAATCAGCGCCGCCACACCACGCTGCCTGGCACGCTTCAGGGGGTCCCTTGGTAAAAGCGGCACCTGCGGATAGCACTCCTCCAGATACTCGATGATCGCCGGCGACTGAATCAGTACCTGATTGTTTTCCACTCGCAGAGCCGGTACCCGGCCTTGTGGATTGATGGCCCGGTATTCAGGTTTAAGGTGCTCGCCACCATCACCAACCAGATTGACCGGTATGGATCGGTAATCCAACCCTTTCAGCTCCAACGCAATGCGTAAGCGATAGGAAGAAGTGGAGCGGTAGTAGGTGTAAAGATCCATCGCGCCTGCCCTGTCTCAGAAGAGCGTTTGTGCGTCGCTTAGATATAGAGAATTTATTGGCAATGCTTTGGCTTACCATTCAACTTGGGTCCAAATATGGCGTGTGTCAAGTCGCTAAGGTAGTCTCGAGAGCGGCAGAGCGGACACAAGAAAGAGTCGTTTTCATGCCGACGTGGCGCTAAAAAACGCATAGAGGTTCACGAAAAGCAGTGCCAGTGTTGTTCCAATTGAAAAAGGAACGAACAATGGAAAGGTGTAAGTTGCTTGGATATAAGGATAAAAATGGAGGCGCGGGTCGGAATCGAACCGGCGTACGCGGAGTTGCAGTCCGCTGCATGACCACTCTGCCACCGCGCCTAAAAAGATCGAAGGAATCGAATCTTTGTGCTCTCAGGTTGGCATTGAGAGACTTGGAAGAAATTGGAGCGGGAAACGAGATTCGAACTCGCGACCTCAACCTTGGCAAGGTTGCGCTCTACCAACTGAGCTATTCCCGCTTAAGCTACCGAAGCAATGCCCCGACAACGGATGCGTATTCTACGGATTACGGTTCTTGCGTCAATACCTTTTTTTAAGTTTCTGTTTTACCGGCGGTTTGCGAGTAAATTTTAACCAACACCTCCCTTTAATTTCATTGTTTCAAGATCCCGGGGCTCAACGCCCAGATCCCGCCATTTTTCGGGGTGGCAGGTAAACAGCAGTATCTGGTGCCGGGTTGCGGCATCGAACAGGATGCGCTTCATGCCGTCCAGGCGCTCGGCGTCGCTGTGCACCAGGGTGTCATCCAGAATGATCAGCGTTGGGCGCCCCGCTTCCTGTAGCAGGTCGGCGTATGCCAGGCGACTGATGAGCCCCATTTGCTCTCGTGCACCAAAGCTCAGTTCTGCCATCTGGCCCAGTTCGCTGCCTCGGCTGAATTTTCCGGGCATAAGGTTTTCATCGACTTCCAGACTGACCTCGGGAAACAGTACCGTCAGGTAGTGGTCCAGGTGTTTCTGCAGCGGGGCTTGCAACCGGCGCGTCAGGGCCTGGCGCTTTTCCTTCAGCAGGTTGAGCAGCAGATCCAGCGCCTTGGCCCTGCGGTGCAACTCAAGATATCGGCGGTTAACGTGCTCCAGCCTGGCAACCAGTTCGTTGTGTTGTTCCTCAAGCCCTTCTGCACCCCAGGCCTCAAGCCTTGCCCGGATTTCACTTAATTCCAGAGCTCGATTTTGCTGAGCTTTTTCCTGATGCTCGGCAGTGGCCCGGTAACGCTCAATATCCTGTTTCAGAAGCTCAGGGCGAGCCTCGCGAATTTGGGCTTCGCGTTCATTCAGAGCGGCCTCAAGCGCTGCGATCTGCTTTTCCGCATTGGCAATATCCCGAGCCAACTCGTCCATCTGCTGCTGGCGCTCATCGCTGTTCAGCTCATCCTGCATTCGCTGCCACTCACGCTGGGCCGCCTCGCACGTATGCCGCGCTTTCAGCAACAGGGTTTCCTGATCCCTCTGTCTGGACTCAGCTTCCGTTAATTGCGCCTCTGCCTGCTTTAGCTCGGACTCTACCTGGCTCAGAGGCTTATCGCCGCCTTCAATATCAGCTGCAGCTGCCGGCAAGGCTTTGAGTTCGGTGCTGCGGGCGAGCTGCTCGGATTCCACTTCCGTGCTCATAGAGTTCAACTGCTCAACACCATTTGGCGCCAGGGATTTCAGAACATCATCGAACCGCTGTATCTGTGCCTCCGCATCCTGCAACCGACCCAGCTTCGACTCAGCCGCGTCAACGGACTCAACCGCCATAGCGGTTAATTGCTGAGACAGTGATTGCTCCAGTCGTTCAAACTGGCGGCGGAGGCTTGCCAGGTCATCACCTCCGGGTTGAATACCCAAGCTGCCCAGGCCCGGAATTTCCACAACACCTGGCTCCAGCAGGAGCTTGTCGCCCTGCCCTTCGATCTTCTGTTCATCCAGAGTCAAAGCTGTGCCCGGGTTCAGGTTCCAGGTAACACGAGTGGCTACGGTCCGGATTCGAATATTGGCATCATCCAGTTCACGTTGATTCTGCTTAAGTCGACTTAACTCGCCGATATCAATCAGATTTTGTTTTTTCCTTTCTCGAGCGCTATCCAGCGATGCCTGGATACTCTTGGCTTTTCCCTGGCTTTGCTTGAGCTTGGTCAACTCCGCTTCCAACCTGATGCTGTCCTTCTGCAGGCGCTCCCGTTTATCCCTGAGATGGGCCTGCTCCAGAGCTGCTGCGGAGAGTTTGTATTGGCTGCGGGCAGTCTCAACAGCCTTCACCAAATCCGGGCTGGCGAGTTCTTCGTGCTCAAGTTGTTTCCTGGCTTTCTCGTAGTTTTTCAGGCGCAGCTCCAGCTGGTCGCTCTGATTTTTCCAGTGCGCCTGGCTCCGCTGCAGCAAAGTCAGGTTTTGCTTCAGTTGTTTCAGGGAATCCATCCCGCGGGTTTGCTGTTCCTGCAACGCCTCGACGTCCCGGTACTTTAATTCTGCGAGCTGCATGCCGCGCCGGGCTTCTTCCCATGGCCGCTCCCGACTTGCCTGCTCATGTTCAGTTGCCAGAGTGGTCAGTCGATCCACCCGATCTTTATATTGCTCAACCCGTGCCTGCAGATCTGACTTCTGCTGCTGCAGCGTTTCCCGGGTATTCGCAAGATCAAGATACTCGCCTCTGGGTTTCCCGGTCGATGTCAGCAATTCCTTGCGTTGCTGCTCCACCGCCTCAATTATTTCGTCCCCTCCGCTACTGGCAACTTCACCCACCAGGTTGTTCAACGCGGATTTCAGGTGGCCGCCGGCGTGCAGAACGGCTTTCTCAATATCCTGACCGGTGCCCTGCTCAACCCAGAGCAATCCCGGAATGCCCCAGTGCTCTTCTTTGCTGGCGCCCTTTTTCGGGAACTGATAGCCCAGTAATTCAGCAAGTTTCTCTTCGGCTTCTTCGCCACTGAACGCGGTGCTGTCTACGAGCAGATCACAGCGATGCCGCTTGAGAAAGCGCTTGTCCAGTTGCCAGCGCTGCCCGTTGTGCTCAAACAGGATCTCAACGGTAGGCGCGGCGGATGAGTCTCCCCAAGGGGCCAGATCTTCCGCCGATTTCGACCGGTAGCGTTCAAAAAACGCAGCGCGAATGGCGCGAACCAAGGTGCTCTTACCGGATTCGTTGGGGCCGTGTATCAGGTTGATGCCGGGCTGCAAATTACTCAGCTCAAGGCCTTGCCTGAATTGGCGGAACTGCTCTACCCGTAAGCTTTGAAGCTTCACTTTGCCACCTCCGGGTCCTTCGGCGTGAGCAGGCTTGCCAGAATGGCCAGCGCATCGCGGACTTCCTCGGCGTTACCAGCTGCATGCTGGCTTTCCCGCAGTTCCTGCACCACCTCTCCGAGGTAGCCATCCGCATGCAGCGCGGCAATGTCCTCATCGGTGGGCTCCAGTTGCAGCCCGGTGCGGTCGCAGGTAACGCTACGATAGCGTGCCTCAGCAACAGATAGCGCCTCGCTCAGCTTCTGATCTCCGGCCAATGTGAGGATGCCGTCCAGTTTCAGATCCAGAACGGAAGCCTCTGGCAGCTGGCTCATGCGATTCAGCAACTCATCCAGGTCAGAAGGCACGGACAAGCTCTCCCGCCACTGGTGCCATTGATAGCGTGCGGTTTCATATCGCGTAACCTTTGGTGTGGCGCCAGGCTCTTCGATATCAACAATCAATACGTATCCGGCATCGTTATTCCGAAACCGCTCCGGCTCCGGCGTGCCGCTGTACCAGGTACGCTCGTTAATCTCCCGCACGCCGTGCCAGTCACCCAGGGCGAGATAATCCAGTTTTGCGGTTTCTGTTCGGTCCGGGGCGATGGGGTTTGTTGAGTCGATATCGTCAGGCAACACGCCTTGTACGCTGCCGTGGGCCAGGCCGATACGCAGCAGGCCGGGAGGCGTTTCTGTATCGTCGAAGGGCTGAGTCAGATCGCCGTAGGTGTGGCGCTGTGTCAGGGGCGCTGTCAGCACTGCAATGCCCTGCTCCGGTAATTGCGTAACGCCGGGCTCAAGCGCCAGGTGGACGTTAGCCGGCACCGCGCCCAGCCGTTTTGCGCGTGTCCAGACACTTTCTGCGAGTGCCGCATCGTGGTTGCCGGGCAACATTACCCAGGGGCCTTCAAAGTTACCGGTGGCATTGAATACTCGCCGGATAGTGCGATCAGAAACCGTCTGGGCATCAAACACATCACCTGCAACCAGCACGGCATCACACTGGTGCTCGGTCGCCAGCGCCGCCAGTCGTTCGATGGCCTCGTAACGAGCTTCCACCAATGCAGCGCTGTCTTCAGTGTCAAACCGGCTGTAGGTTCGGCCCATTTGCCAGTCTGCTGTGTGTAAAAACTTTGGCACCTGCGTTCTCCTTGCTTCTTACCATTGCCAATCGCCAGCATGGTACACTTTATTCAACTCAACGGGGTGCCAGGCAAATGCCGGGCTGAGACCATACCCGCGGAACCTGATCCGGATTATACCGGCGAAGGGATTGAGCACTCACCGGCTTTGGTGGGGCCCGCGGCACGGTTGCCCCTGAATGGCTAACCTGACCTGCTGCGGAGGTTACATCATCATGCTCATTCGAGCGTTTACATTGCTCCTGCTCACCTTGCCCGCTGCCTCTGCTAGCGCTGAGAAGGTATCAACTCTCACGATTTATACCCACCCTTCATTTGCCGCAGAATGGGGCCCCGGGCCCGCGGTGAAGGACGCCTTCGAACAGACCTGTAACTGCCAGATCAATTATGTGGTACTCGACAGTGGTGGTGACATTCTTCAGCGCCTGCGCCTTGAGGGCACAAGCTCCCAGGCTGATCTGGTGCTCGGGCTGGACACTGGCACCATGGAAACGACGCGGCAGACCGGCTTGCTCGCCAACCATAATACGGATCTGTCAGCCCTGAACCTGCCGGTGGACTGGCAGGACCCTGTGTTTGTGCCTTACGACTGGGGCTACTTTGCGTTTGTTTACGACACCGAACAACTCCCGGAACCTCCAAAGAGCCTGGAAGCGCTGATTGCCGCGCCTGATAGTCTTAAAATCATTATCCAGGATCCCAGAACCAGCACGCCCGGGCTTGGGCTTTTGCTGTGGATGCGCCAAGTATACGGCGATCAGGCTCCGGAAAAATGGCAGCAACTGAAGGGCAAGATTCTCACAACAACCAAAAGCTGGAGCGACGGTTATTTTTCGCTGTTCATGAATGGTGAGGCACCGATGATTCTCTCTTACAGCACCTCTCCTGCCTACCACATGGCCGTGGACAAAACCGACCGCTACCAGGCCGCGGAGTTTGAAGAAGGCCACTACCTGCAGGTTGAGGTAGCTGCCCTTGTGAAATCATCCGATCAAAAAGAACTTGGTCAGGCCTTTCTTGATTTTATGCTGAGCGCAGACTTTCAGCGCCACATTCCTCTGAAGAACGTCATGTATCCCGCCACAGATCTGGGCGATGAGTTACCTGCCGTGTTCGATAAACTGATTCAGCCGGCAGAAGCGCTCTATTTTGACCCGAAAACGGTGACCGATAACCGCCGGCAGTGGCTGAATGAATGGCTGGATGCCATGACACGGTAAAACGGCGTGAACAAAGCCATGAATCTTCGACACTCAGCACCGTTCAGCCGACCCGCATGGCGGCTATGGCCGGGGCTGGCGATTGCCGGTGCGCTGTTAGTGCTGGCGATGGCTGGGCTGGGTGCGCTGGTCTGGGAAGCATCACTGCCGGGCCTGAGTGAACTCTGGCGCAGCCGTTACCTTCGTACCGTTATTACCTTTACGGTCTGGCAGGCCTTTCTTTCCGTTGTGCTCAGCCTCCTTGTGGCCATTCCTGTCGCCAGAGTTCTGGCAAGGCAACCTGTCTTTCCCGGCCGCATTGTTCTGTTACGTTTGATGGAACTCAGCCTTGTGCTCCCCTCGATTGTCGCGGTATCCGGTCTCGTCAGCGTTTATGGTCGCCAGGGCTGGCTCACGGGCTTTGCAAATAACTGGCTGGGCGCGTCCTGGAATCTTTATGGCATCAACGGCATCGTGCTGGCTCACGTGTTTTTCAACGCGCCTCTGGCTGCGCGGATTCTGTTGCAGGCGATTGAGAGCGCGCCGGCCTCGCAACTGCGGGTTGCCGCGCAACTGGGGCTTGGCCGTTGGTGGTACTGGCGTGCCGTGGAATGGCCAGCCGTCAAACCGGTCATGCCCGGCCTTGCGGCTCTGGTGTTCACCCTGTGTTTTACCAGTTTTGCCATCGTAATGACCCTCGGAGGCGGGCCCGCAGCCACAACCATTGAGGTTGCCATTTACCAGTCTCTGCGCTTCGAATTTGATGCCGGACAGGCCGCGCTTCTTGCCATGGTTCAGCTGGTTATTTGTGGCTTTCTCTGGTGGCTGGCAGCCCGCCACGGGCTTACAGCATCGCTACTCCCCGACAGACGGGTTGCCTCGCACCGCAATAAAGCCGGCAGCTCACTCTGGGCGCGCCTTGGCGATGGAGCCGTTCTGGGAGTGTTTGTGCAGTTTCTGGCTGCTCCGCTGATGGCCATTTTACTTCGGGGCCTGCCTGGCATGGGCTCGGCGTTTTTCCCGAAAGGTTCGTTCTCGGTAAATCCCGCCTTACTCGATGCCACCCTGAGAAGCCTTGCTATCGCTCTACCCGCCGGGCTTATGTCCGTGAGCGCTGCGCTGCTTATTCTGGCTTGCGGAACGACAGCGTCACGGCCGGCCATGACCCGGCTTACAGATGTGGCGGCCTATCTGCCATTGATGGTCCCGCCGCTGGTTCTCGGCACCGGCCTGTTTTTGTTGTTCCGGCCAAGCCTTGGCAACTCCTGCGAGGGACTGATTCTGGTTACGCTGATCAACGCCATGATGGCTCTACCTTTTGTATTGCAGATGCTCAGAGGTCCCATGGGAAGCCTGGATTCAGCCAGCCGCCATCAAGCCGACCAGCTTGGCGTGCTGGGCTGGTATCGCTGGCGCTGGCTTCACTGGCCGCGCATGCGCCGACCATTGGCTCTGGCAATGGCATATGGCACAGGTTTATCGCTGGGAGACTTCGGTGTTATCGCCCTGTTTGGTAGCCCCGGGCAACCCACGTTGCCGGTACTGCTTTACCAGCAATTGGGCAGCTACCGAATTGATGCCGCGGCTGCAACCGGGTTATGGCTTGTGCTGCTTCTGCTGATGTTGTTCAGCTTGTTCAGCCGGCTGGGTTCTCCCCTGTTCAATGCTGGCTTGGCGTCCAAATCATCCCGCACTGTTCCGGAGCCTGAACATGCTTGAGGTAAAAAACCTGGTTTTCGCCTATCCCGATCAGGAGGCTCCCTGGAATTTTCAGTTCTCTGTGGTGCCCGGGCAGTGCATCGCAATTCATGGCGCCAGCGGGTCCGGCAAATCCACCCTTATGAATCTGCTGGCCGGTTTTCTGGAGCCGCAATCCGGCGATATTCTTTGGCAAGGCCAGAGCCTGCGCCACCGCGCGCCTTGGCAACGGCCAATGACCAGTGTGTTTCAGGAGCACAATCTGTTCGAACACCTCAGTGTGGAGGCCAATATAGGGCTCGGTATTCACCCGGGGCTCAAACTCACACCGGAAGGTCAGCAGGCAATTGAACATGGGCTACAAAGTGTTGGCCTGGCGGGATTTGGCAAACGGTTGCCCGGCGACCTTTCAGGTGGCCAGCGGCAGCGTGTTGCGTTATTGCGCACGATTTTACGGCAACAGCCGGTGATGCTGCTGGATGAGCCGCTTACCGGGCTCGATAGTGATACCCGGGATCTTCTCAGGCAACTTTTGCTGGAACAAAAAGCCCTGGGGTCGCTGATTGTTCTGGCCAGCCATGACGAGGAAGACCGCAGGATACTGGCAGATAGCGTTTGTAGTCTCTAAGCTAGTAAGCTAATAAACCAGACCCATCAACCTTTGGAATTCTGACACCCGTGCCCATAAGTGCCAGTTCCCCTGAAAATGAACATTCATCGCAGAGCCGTCGTCAGGCAGGGGCTCTGACATCTGAGAACCACCGCCTGGCGATTCGGGGCGATTGGACGCTGGCCGGCTATCAAACGCTTAAACAGAAGGTGCGGGAATATTCTGGTCAACAATGGAATACCGAAGACATCAACCTCAAAGAACTGGGACGGGTTGATACGGCAGGCGCCTCACTTCTGGTTGCACTACTGGGCCCGAAAACCCTTAGCGCGCTGACAAAGCAGGACGGCACTCTGCCCGAAGAGCAAAGCGCACTGCTCCAGGCTGTGGCTGACGCTCTCCAGGAAAAACCGTCGCCCGAACCCGAAGACCTGGCACCAATCTCGCAATTCCTTACCGAAACCGGCAAAACGGTAGAGGCCATCTGGCACCTGATCTATCTGTTATCGGGATTCGTTGGCCAGATTCTCGCAACCCTGTTCGCGGTGCTGCCAAGACCCAGGCGGTGGCGTGTCACGGCGTTTGTAGCCGCCATTCAGGATACCGGGCTCAACGCCCTCCCTATCGTCGCCCTCCTCACATTTCTGGTGGGCGCCGTGGTGGCATTTCTTGGAGCTACAGTTCTGAACGACTTCGGTGCCACTATATACACCGTCAACCTGGTCGCCTTCTCGTTTTTGCGCGAGTTCGGTGTACTGCTCGCTGCGATTTTGCTTGCAGGCCGTACTGCCAGTGCCTTTACTGCACAGATTGGCGCCATGAAGGTAAACGAAGAGCTGGATGCCATCCGTACGCTGGGGCTGGATCCGGTTGAGCTTCTGGTAATCCCCAGGGTTCTGGCGATGATGATCAGCCTGCCTATTCTTACCTTTGTGGGAATGCTCGCAGGTTTGGTAGGTGGCGGTATGGTTTGTGCGATAGCCCTGGATATTTCGCCGGCTCAGTTCATGGCTATTATGGAGCGGGATATTGCGCTGAAACACTTCCTCGTGGGTATGTCGAAAGCACCCATTTTCGCCTTTCTGATTGCCGCAATCGGCTGCCTCGAAGGGTTCAAGGTAGGCGGCAGCGCACAATCTGTTGGTGTGCACACCACATCCAGCGTTGTTCAATCCATTTTTGCGGTGATTCTTCTGGATGCCAGTGCTGCACTCTTCTTTATGGAAATGGGCTGGTAAACCATGACGATCTCAACATCTCGGACAGCACATAGCCCGCCCGCTTCCGTTATTGAAGTCCGGAATCTTGATAATCGCTTTGGCAGCCACGTAGTCCATCAAAACCTTGATCTCGATCTTTTCAGGGGAGAGATCCTCGGGGTTGTTGGCGGCTCCGGAACCGGTAAATCTGTGCTGCTCAGAAGCATCGTAGGCCTACATAAACCCTCGGAAGGGCGTATTCACCTATTTGGCAAAGACCTTGCCGAGCTGAGTATCAAAGAGCGCTCGGATACCGAGCAACGGTTCGGCGTTCTGTTCCAGCGGGGCGCCCTCTTCACCTCATTGAACCTTTTGCAGAACATTGCACTGCCACTGATCGAACATTGTGGTCTGTCCCGCTCGGATGCAGAAGAACTTGCCAGCATGAAGCTTGCATTAACCGGCTTACCGGCCGATTCCGCCCGCAAGTATCCGTCGGAACTCTCCGGTGGTATGGTCAAACGCGCTGCATTGGCACGGGCACTGGCAATGGACCCGGAAATCCTGTTCCTGGATGAGCCAACCGCGGGCCTCGATCCAATTGGCGCTGCGGCTTTTGACAAGCTGATTGTTACACTCCGGGACGCATTGGGGCTGACCGTGTTTCTGGTCACCCACGATCTGGACACACTTTATTCAACCTGCGACCGGGTCGCCGTTCTGTCCCAAAAAAGGGTTCTGGTCGCAGACCGGATTGAAAACGTCGCCGCGACAGACGATCCGTGGATCCAGGACTATTTTCAGGGCCCCCGCGGGCGGGCCGCCAGCTACGCATTCCAGGCTCAGGAACAGAGCCGGCTACGGGAGTAGAAGACTATGGAACCGAAAGCACATCACCTGGTCATCGGGGTTTTTACGCTGATTGCGGTGGTGGCAGCACTGTTGTTTGCGCTGTGGCTTGCCAAGTCATCTGCAGACCGCGAGTGGGCCTATTACGAAATAGTTTTTGATCATGCAGTCGGTGGGCTGGCCAAGGGTAACCCCGTTCTCTACAGCGGAGTTGAAGTGGGCGATGTGCTTGAGCTTCAGCTGGATTTCGACAACCCCGGTAGCGTGCGAGTTCTTGTGCGCGTGGAGCAAAGTGTACCGGTGCGCAAAGACACCCGTGCCGGGTTGGTGCTGGCCAATATTACCGGCAGCATGAGCGTTCAGTTCAGTGGTGGTAGTAAAGACAGTCTTATACTCGAAGGCACCCGTGCTGAACCTGCGATGATTACCGCCGAGCCCTCGGCGTTCAACAGCCTCCTGACCAACGGCGAAGTGCTACTGACCAAGGCAGAAAAGTTGCTCACCAATGCCAACAATCTGCTTTCTGTGGAAAACACCGAAAACCTGACAGTGATTTTGCGAAACACCCGGGAAGCAAGCGACTCTCTGCTTGGGAGCCGTGAGCAGCTGGTCGCTCTGCTAGAACGCATGGACGAGGCGGGCAAACGCGCAGCAGAAGCTGCAAGCAAGGTTTCCGCCGTATCCGACAATGCCAATACGCTATTACAGAATGAAGGGAAATCCTTGCTGACGAGCATGGACAAGGCAATGACAACGTTCCAGGAAACGGCAGCGCGAATTGATCATTTAACCCGCGATAACGAAGGCGCTCTGGATTCCGGGCTTCAGGGTATGGGCGAGCTGGCACCTGCGCTGAGAGAGTTGCGCAACACACTCAGAAACCTGAATCAGTTCACTCGCCGTTTGGAAGAAGACCCCACGGGCACCCTTTGGGGTGGCCCCACTATCAAGGAGGTATCCCAGTGAAAAACATGACCGCGAGGACTTTCTCTGCTGTGGGTATCGCGCTGGTCATTTCCGGAATGATGACCGCATGCACTGTTTTCCCAACCCCGGAAGCACCAAGGGTGATGGACTTCCCGGCACCTCAGAATGTGGAAAAGAGTGTAACCATCAACCCTCAAAGCCTGAGGGTTGACACACCCTTTGCCACCGAGCCGCTTAACAGCACACGGATTCTGGCAAAGCCTGAACCCTGGGAATTCAGGGTATACAGCGGCGTAAGGTGGCGGGATACAGTGCCGGTTATCCTGCGGGACATGCTTGTAGGCGCACTCAGGACAAGCGCAAGCTTTCGTAACGTATCTATGGATACCGGGCCTGGCAATACCGACCTGACACTGGCCACGGAGATTACAGCTTTCCATACGACCAGCCAAGGCAACAGCACGCGAGTAACCATTGCCATCTACGGGCAACTGATCAATAACCGTTCACGGATGACACTCTGTTCTGACCGCTTTATTGTTTCCACGCCTGCGGCAGACAACAGCATCGACTCGATTGTCCAGGCATTTGGCAGCACCGGAGAAAGACTTGCAGAAGACGTTATTAGCTGGGCAAAGGCTTGTGAAACGAGCCCGGATCAGGCTTTCTCTGGAAACAGATCCGGCCAGGCTGCCTTAAGATAAAGCCCCATCGACCAAAGCGTTAATATGGCTGCGATATACAGCAATCCGACGGCGACGTCTGAAAGAACCTGGCCGGGAGGGAATGCCAGCAAACCCACAATGGAGGCCATCTGCGCCGTGGTTTTGATCTTGCCGATGTAGGATACGGCAACACTTGCCCGACTGCCGATTTCTGCCATCCATTCCCGCAATGCAGAGATCACAATTTCACGGCCGATAATCACCGTTGCCGGTATGGTAAGCAAAATCGCAGAGTATTCCTGAATCAGCAGTGCCAGTGCTACCGCCACCATCAGTTTGTCTGCCACCGGGTCGAGAAACGCGCCGAACGGCGTACTTTGGTCCAGCTTGCGTGCAAGATAGCCATCCAGCCAGTCAGTTACAGCCGCCAGTGCAAAAATCGCCGCACTGACCATATAGCTCCAATCCACGGGAAAATAAAACACCGCCACAAAGACCGGAATCATAATGATGCGGGAGAGTGTGAGCAGGTTGGGTAAATTCATACTGTTATTACTCGTCGTGCAGTGCTGCGTATATGTTTTCAGCCAATGATTTGCTGATGCCCTGAACCTTGGTCATCTCATCAACACTGGCTTTGCGAAGTTCCTGAATGCCACCAAAATACCGGATCAGTTCCCGGCGACGTTTGGGGCCAACGCCTTCAATACCTTCCAGAGTAGACTGGCGGCGTTTCTTGTCGCGCCCTGCTCGATGCCCGGTAATGGCGAAACGATGGGACTCATCCCTGATGTGCTGAATCAGGTGCAATGCCGGCGAATCCGCAGGCACACGGAATACGCTACCCGTCATGGCATCAATCAATTGCTCCATGCCTGCTCGCCGGGTTACGCCCTTGGCCACACCGATCAAGGGAATATCAGAAATCCCAAGCTCATCAAACACTTCCCGGGCAATGCTCAACTGGCCCTTACCACCATCAATGAACACAAGATCCGGGCGCTTGCCCTCACCTGCGACCATACGGCGGTAGCGACGAGTCAATACCTGACGCATGGCTCCGTAATCGTCCCCGGCTGTAACACCCACGATATTGTACAGCCGGTAATCACTTTTCAGGGGCCCATTCTCATCGAAAACGACACAGGATGCGACGGTATTTTCACCATGGCTGTGACTGATATCAAAACACTCCATCCGGGAAGGCATCTCCGCCAGCTCCAGCATGTCGCGCAGCGCCAGCAAACGACGATAAACCGTTTCCTTGCTGGCAAGATGGGTAAGCAAGGTTTGCCGGGCGTTGGTCATGGCCAATTCCAGCCAGCGGCGGCGCTCTCCCCGCACGTTTCCACGTATGCGGGTTTCTCGATTTGCCGCATCAGACAACGCCTGGGCAAGCAGTTCCTGGCCATCAACATCAACCGGGACCAGCACATCCCCTGGAATCTCGCGACGCGTGTTGCCACCAAAATAATACTGGCCGAGAAAGGCGCTTAAAAGCTCTCCCTCCGATTGCTCCAGTGAGTAGCGGGGAAAGTAATCCTTGGTTCCCAAAACGCTGCCACCGCGCACTATGATGACCACAATGCACACAACGCCTGCGTCTTGTGCGATGGCAATTACATCGGCATCACCGCCTTCGCCATCTACTGACTGCTGTTCCTGAACGTGACGCAGATGGTTGATCTGGTCCCTGCAAGCGGCAGCTTTTTCGAACTCGAGATTTTTGGCGGCCTCTTCCATGGCATCCAGCAGATCACGAATAATGGCCGGGTTTTTGCCTTCCAGGAACATGGTGGCGTGGCGGATATCCTGCTGATAATCCTCGGGCGAAATATACCCCACGCAAGGGGCCGTACAGCGGTTGATCTGATACTGAAGACAGGGTCGTGTACGATTTCGGAAATAGCTTTCACTACAAGATCTTATACGAAATACTTTTTGTAAAACATTAAGACTTTCCTTGACCGCACCCGAGCTTGGGAATGGCCCGTACCAGGTTCCCCCTCCCTTTTTCGTGCGCCCACGCCGGAAGGTCAGCGAAGGGTAATCGCTGTGAGAAGAAACGTAGATATAGGGATAGGATTTGTCATCCCGGAGCAGGATATTGTAAGGCGGGCGCAGTGATTTGATCAGGTTTTGCTCAAGCAGAAGCGCTTCCGTTTCGCTGCCGGTGATCGTCACTTCAATAGAAGCAATCTTTGCCACCAACGCTTCTGTTTTCGGCGCCAGGCCGGTCTTGCGGAAATAGCTGCTGACCCGCTTCTTCAAGCTTCCTGCTTTGCCGACATACAGCACCGAACCGCTCTCGTCGTACATTCGGTATACGCCGGGCCGTTCAGTCAGCTGTTTCAGGAAGTGTTTACTGTCGAACTCCCCGCTGCTATCGCTCGGGGAATCAGACCTTGTGGGCATCAAGTAACCCGAGTCGCACTGCCATCAGGGCCAACTCAACATCACTGGAGATTTCCAGCTTTTCGAATATGCGATAGCGGTAACTGTTCACGGTTTTTGGGCTAAGGCAGAGTTTATCGGAAATATCCTGCACCTTCTGGCAGTCCACCACCATCATGGCTATCTGCATTTCGCGCTCGGACAGGCGATCAAACATCGACAGCTCGCCTTCTTCATCCTTGTCGCCGCTTAACTGCTTAAGCGCCATTTTCTGGGCAATCTCGGGGCTTATATAGCGCTGCCCTGAGTGTGCCATACGAATAGCACGAACCATCTCCCGGATATCAGCGCCTTTGGTAATATACGCTGTGGCTCCGCTCTGCATTACCCGGGCGGGATAAGGGTCGTCGGCGCAGACGGTTACCACGATCACACGGATCGTGTCGTCGATTCTCAGTATACGCCGCGTGGCTTCCAAGCCGCCAATGCCCGGCATCCGGATATCCATTAACACGATATCCGGACGATCTTTGCGCACGAACTCAATAGCGTCTTCACCAGATGAGGACTGGCCGATAACGTCAATATCGGGATCGTCCGCGAGCATCCGGGTTATCCCGGACCGAACCAGCTCATGGTCATCTACAACCAATACCCTGATCAAAATTCACCTCGCACACCGCGTTCGGAAATCAGCGCGATTGTACCGTTTACAAACGCCCCCGGGTAGGTGCAAACCGAAATAGCGTTCGGGCTTAACGGATCATTCCGGCACACCAAGCCCGGCGGTGTTCTCTACCGGATCAAACCAGACCACCAGATCCCCCTTGCTGATCGCCGCCAACACGCGGCTGCGCTCGGCCAGAGGGTTCTCGGTATCGTTCAGCCCGTGATAACGGGTGCAGTACTCTTCTGCCAACCCGTTCAATTGATCTTCCGTGAGCAACTCTCTGTCTACAATGAATTTTTCATGGCGGGGATCGGGTTGTGGCTGGTGCCCGGTTTCGTCGCTCATAATATCTCCTGTGAAGACCGCTATCTTAGGGACTATGTCGGCGAAGGAGAACCCTTACCCCCTTTCAAAAGCCGAAACGATTCTCTATTATCCGTCGTTTCAAGAAAGTTTGGATGCTAATGAACTCGTCGGTTTTTCGCCTCACACTCCCTATTCTGTTCGGTTACCTGCCGCTCGGCATGGCTTTCGGGGTGCTATTCACAACCCAGCTGGACTATGCATGGTGGGCTGCTCCCCTCATGGGCGTTGTAATCTATGCCGGTGCCGGTCAAATCCTCGCGGTCAGTCTGCTGGCGGCGAGCGCAGGCTTGCTGGAAGTGTTTATTGCCATGTTCGTGCTGAACGCCCGCCACCTTTTCTACGGACTTTCCTTGCTCGGGCAGTTCCGGGGCGCGGGCTGGCGCAAGCTCTACCTGATTTTCGGCCTGACTGACGAAACTTATTCGCTGCTCACAAGCCGGTCACGCTCACAAGACACCCTTCATGAGCTCGACGTTGATTTCCGGATCACGGCATTCAATCAAGGTTATTGGGTAGTTGGCTGTACTTTGGGGGCGCTTCTGGGCCGCAACGTGGCATTCGACAGCACAGGAATCGAGTTTGCGCTTGTGGCGCTATTCATCGTGCTGACGATAGAACAACTCAAGGCTCTGGGAGATGCGTTCCCGGTGTGGGCCGGCGCGGCCGCAGCCGGTATCGCCATGATATTGCTACCACCGGCGCATCAACTGATCGGCGCCATCGCAATCGTTACCGCTGTGCTGTTGCTGCAATACCGAAATCTGCGAGCCAGGTCCGGCGCTGAGGGCAACAACCATGTCTGAAACCGGCTACCTCGTTGCTTTCATCAGCGTTGCAGCAATGGCGACTTTTGCGACCAGAATCATACCGTTCCTGTTTTTTGAGCGTCATACCGAGCACCCGCTCATCAAACACCTGGGGCGTTATTTGCCGGCAGCCGTTATGGCTTTACTGGCAACCGTATTTTTGCAGCGTTCAGGAGATTGGTCAGCGACAGTGCCGGGGCTGGATGCCATTCTGGCGGGGGCGCTCGTGGTGGTTATTCATCTTTGGCGTCGCAATGCCCTGCTATCGATTGCAACGGGCACAGCAACTTATATGCTGATACGCCAGACCGGCATACTGGAATCAGGGCTTGCGGGCTGAGACTTTGCCTCAGTGCTGCCCTTCAAGATTGGCGACCAGCCTTGAGTCGCTCAAAGCGGCGGTGCGATGCTTAACCACCCCCTTGTACTCAACGCTTTCAATCATTGCCATAAACGCATCGATTGACGGGTAACGCACAAGCAATACCTGGTCCCAGGACTCATCAGGCGGCGCAATAAGGGAGCCCACACTGCGGCCAGACCAGATAACTTCGGCTCCCACGGCACTGACACAGGCAGCGGCTTCGCGCATATAAAGCTGGTAGGCTTCACGCCCGCTCCGGTCACCGGATTCATCGGCGTAGTCAGCTTTGTCGCGAAATCTTAAAAGGTTCAGCATAACCACGGGCTGATCTTTGGGCGTGTCTGCCAGTACCTTTTTCAGCTGCTCCGGCGTGGGGTTTACGGCGTTCATGCTTGCCCTCATGTCCAAATAGGTTGCGCGCTACTATAGCCCACCCTCTACGTCTCTCGGCAAGTGATTTCATTACCTTTCCGTCAGAACTATGATACGGGCATCAATCCTCAGACTCTTGGCCAATCCGCATGGATCTTATCAGCATTTTCCTACAGACACTGGAGACCACCCTCCCGGTCTTTGCCATGGTGTTTATCGGGCTCGGGCTGCGACGGGTTGGCTGGATTGATGATGCGTTCGTTCACACGGCTTCAGCCCTGGTCTTCAAAGCAACGCTGCCAACCCTGGTTTTTCTCAGCATAATAAAAGCGGACCTTGATACTTCGCTTAATTTCAGGCTGCTGATCTTCTATTTTGTTGCAACACTGGGCAGTTTTACTCTGGCCTGGGTTTGGGCGCGCTGGCGCGTCGCTCGCGAAGACCGGGGCGTCTATGTGCAGGGAGCATTCCGGGGCAACTGCGGCATTGTTGGACTGGCACTGGCGGCAAATCTCTATGGAGAGTTCGGGCTTTCCGCAGGCGGTATCCTGCTGGGCGTTGTTATCCTGTCTTACAATGCGCTTTCAGTGATTGTGCTTGCAGCTTATCAGCCGGGGCAGTCTCCGGAATGGCACAGAATTGGTCGAGATATCCTTCGAAACCCATTGATACTTGCTGTTTTTGCAGCTATCCCTGTGGCATGGCTCAATCTGGAATTGCCGGACTGGATAATGACCAGCGGCGACTACTTTGCCTCTCTTACACTACCTTTGGCATTGCTGTGCATAGGTGCAACCGTTTCGTTCAGTGCTCTGCGCAGTGACAGCTCAACGGCACTCAGTTCGTCGATCATGAAGATGTTGGTATTGCCTGCACTGTGTACCTGCGCTGCCTGGGCAGTGGGCTTCTCCGGCCCGGAGCTCGGCCTGTTGTTTCTCTTCTTCGCAAGCCCGACTGCCGCTGCCAGTTTTGTTATGGCCAAAGCCCTTGGCGGAAACGACCGGTTAGCGGCGAACATCATCGCAATCACCACGCTGATGGCGAGCGTCACCGTAACTTTGGGAGTGTTTCTCTTGAGAGGTGCAGGCCTGATTTAGAATTTGAGACATTCGACTTTTCAAAAGCTTGTGACAGCCTGTTTCAGCAATGAAAACCCGCGCCTGCAACCCTCAAGATAGCCTGCACCAAAAAGATTGTAGTGGTTGAGATAATGGTAGAGGTTGTAGATATCCCGCTTCTGTAAATAAACCGCTGAGCGTGGGTAAATCCGGTCGTAAGCAGCGTAGAACGCACTGCCAAAGCCACCGAACATTTCAGTCATGGCCAGATCGGCTTCGCGGTCACCGCAATACACTGCAGGGTCGATCAACCAGGGATGCTCGGCATCAAACAAAACGTTACCGCTCCAGAGGTCCCCGTGCAGAAGGCTGGCATGAGTGCAATGTTCATTCAGCCAGTTAACAAGACTCTCTTTGTGTGCAGTCAGACAGTTCTCGAATGCGGCTTGTACAGAAGGCTCCCGGATTAAAGAAACCTGGTACCCAAGGCGATCCCGCACAAAAAACTCGCCCCAATTCGCAGACCAACGATTCGGCTGCGGCGACAGCCCGATGTAGTTATCCCGCCTCCAGCCATATTGGGGCTGCCGGGCCTTGTGCATTCGCGCAAGCCCTTCGCCAAACATCTCGAGCGTAGCCTGTGTTGCAGCACACGAATCAATCGCCGCAACCTTCAGTTCCTTCTCACTGACACGGTGTATCTCCGGAACCCCTAAAAAGCTTACCTCCTGGTCACGAAGAACCTCCCTCAGGCTTTCAAGTCCTTCCGCTTCACAGATAAGCGCATCTGCATACCCGGTAACGTTCGGTTTGGTGAATACCCCCGCCATACGCCGTTATTCTCCTTGGACACTCTCGCTTTCAAACGTTAGATTCATACGGAGCTTGGCACTTCATACATCCAGCGACAAATCAGGGGCCCCGATGACTGCAGGAAAACCATTTTCCCAAGCCTGCGAGAATAACAAGCCGGTTATTCTCGAAAAGCTCGCTGTGACATTCAGCAAGCCCGGAACTGTGCTGGAAATCGGAACGGGCACAGGTCAACACGCGGTTCATTTTGCGCGCAACCTGTCGCACCTTACCTGGCAGCCCAGCGACCATCCGAGTAACTATCAGTTATGCGAGCCATGGCTTAATGAGGCTCGCCTGCCGAACATCAACAAGCCATTGGCTCTGGATGTTTCCAGGAAGGATTGGCAACTGCCGCCAATCAACGGGGTATTCTCTGCTAATACTTCCCACATTATGGCGTGGCCAGAAGTTGAAGCGATGTTCCGGGGCGTATCTGCCAACCTCCAACCAAATGAAGCCTTTTGTCTCTATGGTCCATTCAATTACAACGGGCGGTTCACCAGCGCAAGCAATCAGCAGTTCGATTCGCACCTGAGACAACAGAACCCCGCAATGGGGATTCGCGACATGGATGACCTGAAGCGAATCAGCAGTGAGAACAAACTGACCCTGGAATCGGATTTCGAGATGCCGGCCAATAACCGACTGCTGGTCTGGCGAAAGTGCGGAACTGAAACCAACTGATGAACTACTCACTTAGAAACGCGCGACCAGACGAAATAGAGTGGCTCTACGAGTTGAACAAAGAGTCCTTCCTTGATGTTGTGGTTCGCCAGTTTGGTGAATGGGACGAAGCCTTCCAGCGGCAGTTTTTTTTCTCGAAATGGGCACAGCCGCGTCCTGCTCAGATTATTGAAACAGGAAGTGATCGTGTCGGCGTTGTGATTCTGGAACAGTTGGCAGATTGCCACTGGCTGCACGAGCTGCAGATTTGCCCCGACTATCAGCGACTGGGGCTGGGAACAACACTTCTGAATGACCTGTTGGCAGACTCCCGGTCGCGAGGAGTCCCGCTTCGCCTTCAGGTTTTGCATGCTAATCAGGATGCGAAGCGGCTATACGAACGAATGGAGTTTCTGAAAATCGAGACGCTGGATAACCACTATCTGATGGAAAGCAGTTAACACCGCCCCACCTTCTTAATTGAATGCTCACTCAAATATATATTGAGCGATTACTCAATTTACGTTAGAGTCCTCCCGTCGAACTCGCACACGTGGTGTATCACGCAATAAACTGAGTGTTCACTCAAATTTGTTTGCTGCCCATGAAACTGCGAGTTATCTCACTTTGAATCTACTGGAAGGAGGCAATCCATGGCCAAGTTTACCCTTCACGATAAACAAAGCGCCCCACACGAAAGCAAAGGCTTACTCGACAACTCCGTTGAAGCCTTCGGTATGGTTCCAAACCTGCACGCGGTTATGGCCGAAGCTCCGGGACTGCTTGAAGGTTATCAACAGCTTCACCAGCTATTTTTGGACAGCAGCTTTGATGACGAAGAAGTGACAGTGGTATGGCAGACTATCAATGTTGAGCATGCTTGCCATTACTGTGTACCAGCCCATACGGGCATCGCTAAGAGCATGAAGGTCGATGACGCCATTACCGAGGCGCTACGAAACGAAACGCCGCTGCCAACCGACCGACTTGAAGCCCTGCGCGACTTCACCCTTGCTCTCGTGCGAGGCCGTGGCAATGTCGATCAGGAAGCGGTAAATGCGTTTCTGGAGGCAGGTTTTACCAAGCGGCAGATCCTTGAGGTGATTCTTGCCACCGCGCAAAAAGTGATGAGCAACTACACCAATCATCTCGCTGAAACCCCAATAGACAAGCCATTCCAGAAGTTTGAGTGGCATAAGGCGAGTTAATCTTAACGACTCAAAAGCCGGTTTGCTGGACTCCAAAAAGGGCAGCTTTCCGGCTTTGAGCATGAAAATGCAGGAGATCAGGGTTATGGCGGATACCAATCAGTACCAACCACCAGGCGTCTGGACCTGGGACGCAGAAAATGGCGGTGAATGGGCCAGCATCAACCGCCCCGTCGCAGGCCCCACCCATGAGGCCTCATTGCCGCGAGGAAAACATCCCTTGCAGATCTATTCAATGGGCACACCCAACGGCCAGAAGGTAACCATCATGGCCGAAGAGTTACTTGCCGCAGGCGAAACTGGCGCAGAGTACGACGCACACCTGATCCGGATTGGCGAAGGTGATCAATTTTCATCGGGTTTCGTCGACATAAATCCAAACTCGAAAATCCCGGCCTTGTTGGATACAGAAACCGGCAGCCGGGTCTTTGAGAGTGGTTCGATCCTTCTTTATCTGGCTGAGAAGTTCGAGCGCTTTCTCCCCAAAGATGCCGCAGCACGAACTGAGGTGCTGAACTGGCTTTTCTGGCTGCAAGGATCCGCGCCCTACCTGGGCGGCGGCTTCGGGCACTTTTACGCCTATGCTCCTGAAAAGTTTGAGTACCCCATCAATCGCTTCACCATGGAAGTTAAACGCCAACTGGACGTGCTGGACAGGGAGTTAGCCGAACATCGCTATCTGGGCGGAAAGGAATACTCAATTGCGGATATCGCCACCTGGCCCTGGTATGGCAATCTGGTTCTGGGAGAGGCCTACGATGCAGGCGAGTTTCTGCAAGTGGAGAGCTATAAGAACGTGCGCCGATGGGCCCAGGAGATTCTTGAGCGCCCTGCCGTACAGCGTGGTCGCATAGTAAATCGCACCAGAGGTGAACTTTCAGAACAACTGCATGAACGTCACGACGCTTCGGATTTCGATCTTAAAACACAGGACAAGCTGGCGCCGGAATCAACGGACCGACTGTTCCTTTAAACTGCTAACCCTCTGCCCCAGCGCCAGAAGAGCAGGCAGCTACGCACAGAGTATCAATGCGTAGCTGCACCTGTACCCTCATCGATACGCAGCGCTTCCAGTGACTGCGCCATATCTTCTGCCAGAGCGTGCACGGCGGCGCTGCCCACATCACGCTGAGCAAAAGCCCGCAGCCCCATCACTTCTGCCTGCAACCGTCGGCCGAGACGAAGCGGGTCAAGCTTGCTATCCAGCTCACCCATCTGTTGTGCATCAGCGAAGCGATCCACAAAGCGCGCCTCCATGCCGGCCAGCAATTCTTCAGCCTTTTGCCGGGCTGCCTGCTCCCGCTCACCCAACTCCAACAAACTTTTTACCAGCATGCAGGCACGACTTGGTAGATCCTGATCGCAAAGCCCACCAAGCCCCCGTAAATAGGCGGCCAATCCCGCCAGCGGGGACTCATGGGCGTACAAGGTACGTTCAAGGTTCGCCAGCCCCAGGCTGGCATAACGCTCCAGAGACTCCTGAAAAAGCCCGTCTTTACTACCAAAGGTTGCGTAGATGCTGCCCGGACGCATGTCGAGAGCTTTCTCCAGATCCTTCAGCGAGGTGGCATGAAAGCCCTTCTCCCAGAACAGATGCAGCGCCCGCTCCAGAGAATCTTGCCGATTGTGAATCATTGCTCGAGCCATGGTTATTCCCAGTTATCGGTGCCGCGATACAACACGGACATAGAGTCTGAATAATTATTCAATTTTATATTGAGCAAACACTCAAGTCCAGCTAGAGTCCGGGAATTGAACTATCATTCCGACACAGCCCAGCGCTCCCGAAACCGCAGTAAAAGGATGCCTTATGCCAGATCAAACCTTCCCCTCGATAATCGTATTTGACGTGAATGAAACGCTGCTGGATATCACGACTCTGGAGCCTGTGTTCGATCGGATGTTTGGCAATCCTCGCATGCTTCGGGAATGGTTCGCCCAGCTTGTGCTTTACTCTCAGACGATGACCCTCTCCGGACTCTATACACCCTTCGGCGAGCTAGGCATTGGTGCGCTGAGAATGACGGCGAGTATTCATGGCGTTAACATTACGGATGCGGACGTTGCGGAGCTGAAGGAACGGATGAGTTCTATGCAGGCACATCCCGATGTTTTACCAGCACTCACCCGCTTGCAGGATGCCGGGTTTCGAATGGTGACATTGACCAACTCAGCCAGCAGCACATCACCAACCCCGCTTGAAAAGGCCGGCTTAAGTAGCTTTTTTGAAAAGACATTCAGTGTTGAAGAGGTGCGTAAATTCAAGCCGGCGCCGGAAACCTATCAACTGGTCGCCGCAGAACTGTCTGTCGAGACTTCAGACCTGTGCCTGATAGCCTGCCACTTGTGGGATACTATTGGTGCACAAGCTGCGGGGTGCCGGGGCGCGTTTCTCAAGCGCTCCTACAACGACATGCTGCCCGCGCCCAATGTGCCCATCCCTGGCCTTTGTGCATCAGATCTCACTACCCTTGCCGACCAGATCATCGAACGCAAACAGGCGCCTTGACCAATTTATAAATCAGTCAAGGCGCCAGCCGCATCTCAGTACGCGCCTTCGCTGTAGATTAACTCATAGCTGTGGCTGTAGATCTCCAGAATGTTTCCGAACGGATCTTCCATGTAGATCATCCGATAAGGCTTCTCACCCGGGTAGTAGTAACGCGGCTTCTCCATCCGCTTTTTGCCACCGGCTGCGACGATGCGATCGGCAAGCTCTTCAACGTTCGGATCCTGCACGCAGAAATGGAAGATACTTTTCCAAACACCTCTGTACACATTTCACCGATAGCGCTGTCATCTTCAACGATTTTGGTCGGCTCCATGATCAGGTACCAACCCATAACCTCGGTATAGAACTTAACGGCTTCTTTCAGGCTGGGAACCGAAATGCCGATGTGTGAGAAATTTCTCGGGTAAACGTTGCTCATATCCTGTTCTCCTGTTTTATCGTAGAGACAGGTTACAACCGCCTTATAATTACGCAAAATTATCGTTTATCATATACTTGGTTAGGATTCACCGTATTGCCGGCCCATGCGGTTGAGGCATTTCGACAGCCCCAACTCATCAGGATTCATCAGCTTCCGGTTCCGGTGAGTATCGGCATGTTTCGCACGCTCAAGCTGGTTCCGGGTCATCATACGCAGTAAAGACCTGGTTGAGCCCAGCCCCAGGTACCGACCATTCTTTGTCACGATGAACTGCTGCTTGAGATAATGAAGATCATCTTCAAGAAGCGCCTGACTGACGGCTTCCACAGATTCGTCATGCTCTACAACGAGTGCATCATGGGCCATCAAACTCGATGCTGGCTTCTTCTCATTCTGCGTATGCCCGAAGGTAGAACTGAAAGCTTCCATTACTCGCCATTTATGGAGCAAACCAAGTGGCCGGTCATTCTCCACCACAGGCAATGCAAATACAGAAGGTGAAGATTGCAGGATCTTCCAGGCTTCCCCTAACGAAGCATTGGGTGCGAGGGGTTCGATATAGCGGCCAAGGTGTCCCGCATCCGAGGTCGCGCCACCCCCGTCAACGGAAGCGGGATGGTCCAGCGCTGAAAAGTCCGCAGAAGGAAACGGGTTGGGACGCCCCAACAGAAAGCCTTGAATCAATTGGATCCCCATCGACCGCAACAGTGTCAGTTCAGCAATTGTTTCAACACCTTCTGCGATCAACCGGCATCCAAGCCGCTCCGAGAGGTTGATAACAGACCGAACAAATTCTTTTTTCACCAGATCCCGGTCAATGTCGCGCACAAAGTGCCGGTCAATCTTCACAAAATCCGGCTGAATCTCGGACCAGAGTTTCAACCCGGAATACCCGGTGCCTAAATCGTCTATGGCAACGCGGAAACCGCGCTTTTTCAGGGCAATCAATCGAGCCTTCAGATCCTCTGCGTTATCCATCGGGTAGCGTTCAGATAGTTCGATCACGACGTTTTCCGGCTTGATGCCAGACCTCGTCAACATCGACTGCAAACGATCCTCCGAAAACACTTTCGGAGCCAGCAACCCTGGTGAGACATTCACAAAAATCAGGTGGCCGATGCCGTAACGAACGCAACTTTGCCCCGCTTCCCGCAGGCATGCGCGCTCTAGGCTGATCACCTTGCCACACTGTTCTCCCGCTTGAAACAACGCGGGCGCCGCGTGAAGCGGACTGTCCGAAGGCCCCCTACTAAGCACCTCATAGCCAAGGACCGCGCCTTTCGGACAGTCGACAATAGGTTGAAACAGCGTAGAAACCAACTGCTGGCCGATGATTCGCTGTAACTCTCGCGCCTGATCATTGCCTGTCATTTTTGTTTATCCTTCTTGGATCTGAAAGCGGGCAATAAGGGCTCTTAGCGATTCCGACTGCTCATTCAACTGCTCGCTCACCGTCTTGGTTTTGCCGATATGCTGATCCAGGCCCTGAGAGCTCTCTCCCAGCGCTTCCGCATGCTGCCCCACACGGCCAATCTCGCCACGTTGAACGAGAATCGCTTCCTCCACCTCATTGGTAAAGTGGCTGAGCTCATCAAAGGTTTGTTTGAGTGCCACAAGGTGGGTTTTAAGTGTTCCCAGCGTTTCCCGGCTGGTGTCACCGGCTGTCCGGGTTTCATCAAGCAGGCCGTGGGCACTGTCGACCTGGTTAACGAGTTCGTTAACCCACTGACGGATCTGCTTTGTCGATTCACCGGTGCGGCGAGACAGGCTTCGCACTTCATCAGCAACAACGGCAAAGCCCCTGCCCTGGTCCCCCGCTCGCGCCGCTTCAATGGCTGCGTTCAGAGCAAGCAGGTTGGTCTGCTCGGCAATGTCTGCAATCACGCGAATGACCTGTTCGATCTTCTCACTGGACCCTCGAAGCGCCTCTATTGCTTCTGCAACGCGATTGATCACCTCAACGGCATGCTCAGCTGCATACTCACTCTCACGTAACTGATTCTGAACATCATCATTGCCCTTAACCGCACCGGTAACCTGCACCCGGGAATCCTGCGCAGATTGCTCAAGCTGGCTAGCGCTCGCGTTGATCGCACTCATCGAAGAAACCACTTCATGGATCTTCCGGTTAGTATGCTGCGACGAGACCTGGACGGCATCAGCCTGCTCATCCAGGTTGGCAGAACGCTGCTGCAGGGCCATTGCCGCCCCCGTAACATCACCCACAAACACCTTGAATTTTTCAAGCAAACCGTTGATTGCCTGCGCTACCGCCGTTACTTCATCGCGTCCTGAAATTGGTAGTGTTCTGGAAAGGTCTGAAGCGACTTCCATAGAGCGGAGGCGCTCAGCGATCAACTGAAGCCTTGTGGTTACCGTGCGGCGTAGCCAGAACGTCAGCAGCAGGACACCAATCAAAACGACGAGCGAACCGACAACCAACAAGCTCTGCTGTTGTTCGAGGAATTCAATCAGAGAGTCAGCGCCTTCATCGGTTTGTTGACGACCGACTGAGCGTCGGGTCTCGATTTCGGCAAGCATGGGATCAAGTGCCTGATAAAGCTGAAAGTCCACAATCTTACCAACCGAATAATAGCTCTTTTCATCAATGGGCTTTTTCAGAGCTTCAAGTAGTTCCAGGACCGCGTAATGAGCTTCCATGTTCGCCTCGGCCCAACCTTGCAGGCGAGGGTTATCAAGCGCTGACTGCCACTGCGCCTTGATCGCCGTTGAGTTTTCCTCAAACTCAGCGTTGATCTCATCCCACAGCAACAGTTGGGCTTTGATTTTGAAGGCAAGGTCCTGGATTTGGCGATGGCTGCGATCAATATCAGTCAGTAACCAGACGTCCGACATTTGCTCCTGCACAAGCCGACCCGTCGCCTCCTCAGCCTCCTGAACGACTGCCATGGACAACAATCCCAAACCTGCAAGGGCAATCAAACAAAACCCGGAAAATACAAACAAGCGTTGACGAACCGTAAGGTACATAGACATGAACTACCTCTCAAAATTGTTATTTTGAGGATATGTCAGGAACATGACAGTTTGGTTGCGGCAGTGAGCTTACGGGGCTACAGCAGAAAGGTTTCACAATTAGCGGAATCAGGAAGCAGCCAGTTTGGGGCTACTGATGTTGCATTGAAACGAAAAAACCCTGACTTTCAAGCTGAAAGCCAGGGTTTTAGATTGGCGGAGAGAGAGGGATTCGAACCCTCGAAACGCTATTAACGTTTACACACTTTCCAGGCGTGCGCCTTCAGCCACTCGGCCACCTCTCCAATAACCTGTTTCAAATCAGCAATATCGTCGCTCATTTGAGGGCGCAAACTTTAATGGTTTTGAAGGCGCTTGGCAACTCTCTTACTATAAAACCCGGCAATTTTTCCGGTTTGCGCCAATAATAACCTGTAAGGTGTTCGCCGCTCGCACTTCGAGCTCAAAGGTATCTCTAATCCGTTCAGCGTGTTAACCAGGCCTGGAGGCCATCAATGCTCATGAAATCGGAACAATCAACCCTGTTGCTGATAGACGTTCAGGAAAAGCTGATGCCTGCCATTACCCACGGGCAAGATGTAGTCAACCAGTGTGTCATCCTCGCGACGATTGCAGGGCTTCTGGAAATTCCTGTTCTGGCAACGGAGCAGTTGCCGGAAAAGTTGGGACCAAACGTGGAAGTCGTGAAGGAACTTTGCCAGCGAACGCTGGCCAAATACCACTTTGACGCCTGCCCTGACGGTTTGGTTGAAAACCTTCCGGAAGGCCGGCAACACATTATTATTGCGGGCTGCGAGACTCACGTTTGCATGATGCAGACGGCCCTCAGCCTCATTGATGCTGGCTATAAGGTCTGGGTTGTTGCGGATGCCACAGGCTCCCGCAACGAATTCGACCGGGACGTTGCCCTTGATCGGCTCAGTGATAGCGGCGCGCGAATCGTGACGACCGAAATGGTGGCTTTTGAATGGATGCGACACTGCAAGCACCCTGCGTTCCGTGATGTGCAGATGTTGATCAAGTAGGCGCAAGGCTATTCATCCACTGGCAGTTCTGCATCGTAACGAGTGTTTTGGCTTTATTTCCATTAAAGGGGTACACAATGCTGAACATGGATTTTGGCAAACGGGTTGTGGTTCGCACAGGCGAACAGGAATGGGCCCCGAGCCCCGCCACCGGAGTGGTCAGAAAACCTCTGGCCAGGGAAGAAGCTGAGCGCGGCCATGCCACGAGCGTTGTTCGTTACGAGCCTGGTGCCTCATTCAACCGGCATGAGCATCCTCTTGGGGAAGAAATACTGGTTCTGGATGGCGTGTTTTCGGATGAAAATGGCGATTACCCTGCTGGCACCTACCTGCGCAACCCTCCGGGAAGCGGGCACACACCTTTCAGCAAGCCCGGCTGCACACTGCTGGTAAAGCTGCATCAGTTCAATGAGCGCGATCTGACGACTGTTAGCATTGATACCAGAAGCAGCAACTGGCTGCCTGGTATCGGTGGCCTTGAAGTCATGCCACTTCACGAATTTGAACACGAACATGTGGCGCTCGTTAAATGGCCTGCCAACGAGACGTTTCAGCCGCACAGGCACTTCGGAGGCGAGGAGATTTTTGTGCTTTCCGGGGAGTTCTGCGATGAGCACGGACGCTACCCCGAGGGCTCTTGGCTAAGAAGCCCTCACTTGAGTCAGCATCACCCCTTCGTGGAACAAGAAACGGTTATCTGGGTAAAAACCGGCCACTTACCCTTTTGATAGAAAGCTATTTCGCCGGACTGTGATTCACTACTACAAGCTCCTCAAGATCAAATCCAGCCTTCAAGGCTACTTGCTTGAACCGCGCAATCGCTTCCTCACTCACGTCAGGTGTCCGTGAGAGGTACCACAATCGCGTAAAATTTCCATAGATAGCCCTTGGCGGTATGAAAAGATCCTGAGCCTCATTTTACGCATTGATCAATAAAGAAAAAAAGAGCCCCGAAGGGCTCATGAAGAAGGGATGACATTCAGAAGCTGCAGCTGCTTCACCAGTCCGACGCTGCCAAAGGTTGGTTGATCGGAGCATCACTCTCAGGTTTGACGCCTCCAGCCTGGCCTTCGGCAGGGACTGCAAACACGTGATACGCCTCGGGGCCAAATTGATCCAGCGCCGTGTCTAGGTACTCGTAAGTTCTGGGCACTGGCTCCCCGGAAAAGGCTACCCGGAACTGTCGCTTCAGTGCAGGGGTGCCCACATTCAGCGGTTGCTCCACCCACAGGTAAACTGCTTTATGTGGAACAATGTATTCGCAACGAACTACCCGGTATCCCTCGGTTAGCGATAAAGTGGTCGGCTCTTTGCCCGGCTCAAGACGGAATTTATGGATAGTTTTCATGGCTGCCTCTCCTTATGGGTTGCTGCCTTTTACGTCTCCATAATGCCGTCAGTTTAAGTTCGATAAAATAAGGTTTCTTGATCATTTTACATCGATTTTTTCGATGTGCATTTAGCATTCCTGAAGTCTGTGCGCGCCTCACAAATAGCGCGGACGCCTTCGTGGCTCAGTCTGCTGCCGCGGGTGATAGCGAACATTTCATCGGTCACATCATCAATAGCAAGGAGATGTTCCACCTCATACTGCCGACAAACCTCATCCCGAATTACGGTAGGCGCGGCAAAAGCACCAAAACCTTCACGCCCGAACACCTTGATCAACGCACTGTCGTCCACTCGCGCTACGAGATTCATACGCACTCCATTCAGCGAAAACCAGTTCATCAGGCGCTCAAAGTAAGGCACATCAGTAGCATTGGCGAGAAATGGCTCTCCGTTGAGTGATGCTGGCAGACCGGGCCTTAACCTTTGAGCCAGGGCCGGCGCTGCAAAAAGGCTGATACTGGAGCGGGCGATCGGATGAACCGTCAGGTCTGCTTCTTTCTGAATATCCGGCATACGATCTGTAAGCACAACATCGAGTTCTTTTCGCTTGAGGCTTAGGATCAACCCCTGAGTTCGGCCTGTCTGACATTCAAGCTGAATCGGTCGATCAATCGCCATAGCGGGCTGCAAAAGGTAGTAAACGATCAGTTTATGGATGGAAGCGGAAATACCGGCTGACAGGGCCAGGGGGCGATCTGACGGGCCTGAACGCAAGGTTTCCGTTAACGCCCCGGTCAGCGCAAAAATATCATCGGCGTACCCGAGTATGAGTCGCCCCAGGCCAGTCAGGACGAGCTTGCGATTTTCCCGCAGAAACAGGCGACCACCGACGGAAGCTTCGAACGTCGCCAGCTGACCGCTAAGGGTTTGAGGCGCCAGCTCAAGAACATCGCTGGCTCTGGCAATAGAGCCTTCACGGCTTATTACCCAGAAATAGTAAAGATGACGAAGATTAAGCTGATCCATAGGCCACCGGGATCATAAGGATTCACCAACTTTGGCCTCTCCCCGGGTTAACCAAAGCATCATAAGCACAGCATGAATAACAAGAAATGGCAGCGCAATCATTACCAGAAAAGACCAGCCAAGCCAGGAAAGAATAACGCCAGCCGACAAGGCGGCCGTTGCCTGCGAGCCAAATACGAAAATGTCGTTCAGGCCCTGAACCCGGAAACGCTCGGCATCTGTGTAGCCACGGGGCAACAGTGTCGTGCCGCCCACAAACAGGAAGTTCCAGCCAACTCCCAGCAATAGCAGAGCCGACAGATAATGGTGAAAACTGACACCACTGGCCGCCAGCACAACACATCCCAAATACGCCAGCAGTCCGGCTGCCATCATCAGCGGAATGCCTACAACCCGTGTCAGCCAGCCGCTTATGAGCGACGGGAGATACATGGCCATGATGTGCAGCTGTATAACCCGTTTGGCGGCATCCAGATCATGCCCGGCAATTTCGGTCATGCTCAGTGGCGTCGCCGTCATGATAAAACTCATCACCGCATAGCCAATCGCTGCCGCACTGATAGCGGCCCAAACCAGAGGGTTGGCGAGTATTTCCCCTAACGGCCTACCACCGCCGGCATGGGTTTCCCTTACCCGCTCAGCCCGGCCCCGGTAACCTATGGCGATTATCACCAGCGCTGCGAGCTGAACAGCCGCCAAGCCAAGCCAGCTTGTAAGAAAAGGATAGTTTGCTTCGATACCACTACCAAACGCGGCGATTTCAGGCCCGAGCCATGCGGCTACGAGCCCCCCGAGTAACACTCGTGCAGCAGCTGATCCCGCCATGTTATCTGGCACAGACTCCATAGCCGCAAAACGATACTGATGAACGACCGCCAGCCCTGCGCCGCCCACCACGGCAGCGAGGCAAAGTAACGGGAACAATCCAAGCCACGAAGCCAGGGCACCAAACCCTCCCGCGATCATGCCCATGCATGTACCCAGAAGCATCACCCGCTTGCGCCCAAACCTTTCCATCAGCCAGGTCGCAGGTTTGATAGTGAGAACCGTACCCAAGACAACCAAACCCACAGGCAAGGTGGCGTATTCCGGGACCGACGCGAGAAGGCGCCCCTGAATGCTTCCGATAAATACGATAAACGGCGCGGTGCACATAGCCAGCGCCTGCGCTGCCACCAGAACCCATACGTTAAAGGGCATTGCTCATTTCTTCCTGTAAATGATTCCCGGCTGGCATTGCACCATCTCGTAAAGGTTCGGCAAGCCGTTAAGGGATTCCGAGGCGCCCAGTATCAGGTAGCCGCCAGGATTCAAGGTGGCATGTATGCGAGTCAGAATGTCTTTTTTTAGGTCTGCAGAGAAGTAGATCAGCACATTGCGGCACATCACTATGTCAAACTTGCCCAGCATGTAGCGCTCGAGCAAGTTCAGCTCCTTGAACTCGACCATGCTTTTGATCTGCGGGCGGATCTGCCAGCCCCCGCTCGCAGAAGGCGTGAAAAACTGTTTCTGCCGCTCCGGGGATAGCCCGCGACCAATGGCGATCATCTCGTATTCACCGCGCCGCGCCACCTCGAGCACGCTTTTCGATATATCCGTCGCGGTAATTTTCACATCTCGCAGTTTTCCGGGTTTCTGGCGTCTGAACTCGTCAACGATCATGCCCGCAGAGTAAGGCTCCTGTCCGGTAGAGCAGGCAGCAGACCAGACTCTCAAGGGAGCGACAGAAGACCGTGCAGCAAACTCCGGAAGCAGTTTATCCTGCAGTATACGGAACGGATGATTGTCCCGGAACCAGAGCGTTTCATTGGTGGTCATAGCATCTATAACCACCTCCTTGAGGCTGGCACGACCCGGCTTTTTCAGGCGTTCAAGCAATTCCCCAAGGGAGTTCAGGCCATTCTCTTCAAGAATCCGCCGCAACCGGCTTTTAACAAGGTACTGCTTGTTTTCGCCCAACAAAATACCACATGCATCCTGCAGGAACGTTTTGAAGGCTTCATATTCCTGTGGCGTAATTTCCGCTTTCATTGGTTCTCAGTTCTGAATGAATTTCCGGCCAATAATAGATCAGCCTTTATCAACGATTTCCATGATTCGTTCAGCGAGCTCATCCGGGCTGAACTTTGCCATAAAATCATCCGCTCCCACCTTCTGAACCATAGCTTTGTTGAACACACCGCTCAATGACGTATGGAGCATAACAAACAGATCGCTGAGTGCAGGATCACTTTTAACCCTGGTGACCAGGGTATAGCCGTCCATTTCGGGCATTTCCACGTCGGAAATTATCAGTGAAAGGTGGTCCTTTGCTTTTGAACCGTCCTCCGTGATTTCTTTCAGGTATTGAAGGGCCTGTTTGCCGTCATTCCGGGTTACGACTTGCATGCCAATCGCGATGAGGCAGCGCTCGATCTGTCGACGCGCTACTGAGGAGTCATCAACAACCAAAACTGGCAGATGCCCCGGAGCCCGTGCAGCGCTCCGGCTGCGGACTGCCTCGGTGACATCCTCCCGGAGAGGAGAAACCTCTGAGAGAATTTTCTCTACATCGATGATTTCTGCCAGTTTGTCATCAATTTTTGTAACAGCCGTAAGGTAGATGTCCTTACCAGTACCCTTGGGAGGAGGGAGAATATCTTCCCAATTCATGTTCATGATCCGGTCTACAGCGGTTACCAGAAACCCCTGGGTTTTGCGGTTGTACTCGGTAATGATCACAAAGCTGGTTGGCAGGTCGTCCTGAGGAATTCCCGGCAAGCCGATGGCCATACCCAGGTCGATGACCGGAATGGTCTCACCACGGGTGTGCGCCACACCGCGAACAACTGCGCGGCTGTTCGGTATGGAGGACAGCTTGGGACACTGGAGCACTTCTTTAACTTTGAACACGTTGATGCCGTATATCTGGCGCCCACGCAGGCGAAAAAGAAGAAGCTCAAGGCGATTCTGCCCGACCAGCTGAGTGCGCTGGTTAACACTGTCCAATACCCCTGCCATAGCCGTCTCTCCTGGCCGATCGTATGCACCGGCATGCATTTTGCTGTTCTTTAGTGTGAGTTGTCTGGACGACAGAATAACGTCACCCACATGCGGATAAGCCAGTTTAACGGCCGGAATACCGCAACCATTAGGCATTTACACCAAATTTTGCCGTATTACTGACAGCATAGGACAAACCACGCCATATGCGCACCACGCTTTTAGTCTCGCTCTTATTCATGTCGGCCCTGGCCGGCTCAGTACTGGCGGAAACGACTGCAAACGAAATTCGCAAGGCAACAACATCGTTCCTGGCTGCCTTTGCCCGCGAACAGGCCAGTGAAGGATATCAGGTTACATTTGAGACCGGCCGTATTGATAGCAGACTATCCCTCGCACCTTGCTCGGCACCTCTTGCGGTAGAGTTTTCCGGTGACCCCTGGAAAAGTGAGCACCCCTCCGTGCAAGTGGCTTGCAGCGGCGAACGGCCATGGCGCATGTTTGTCACAACCACGGTTTCTGTCAGCGGCCCCGCGCTTGTCGCAGCGCGGCCTTTTGGGCGTGGCGAGAGAATAACCCAAAGCATGCTTGAGAGTCGCACTGTCGTGGTGAATGCCAGTCGGCGAGGAATAATAACCGATGCCGCCCTTATAGAAGGTATGGTTGTGCGCAGGCCAATTAACGCCGGCTCTGTCTTGACGCCAGATCTCCTTGAAGCACCAGACGCCGTCTCAAGGGGCGACCATGTTATTATCTCCGCCCGCAGCGGGTCCTTTTCGGTTCGCTCCCGCGGCAAAGCTCTGGCTAATGCGTCCGTAGGCGAGCAGGTTCTGGTAGAAAACCTTGCCTCGTCGCGCACCGTCAAGGCAAACGTTATCGCCCCCGGGCACGTCGAGGTGCCGATGTAGTTGGCTCTGGGTCAACTGACTGGCAGATCCCTTCCGCCGGCAAAAAACTGCCACCGGACGACCACTGCCACAAGGCCCGTTAAAACTGTGACGAAATGTTAACAAAAAGTGTATTTTTGCCCCTAAAGTAATCCGGCACTATGCCGATAAGCGGATATAAACCCGAGTCAGCCCACGTTTGTGTGGCTTAACTGTAAAGCAGGTAATGATATGTCAGTTGACTTAAATGGAATTGGCCAAGGCCAGGTCAACACCCAGAGAACAACGGCCGACAAGCCCGCAAACAGCCAGAATGCCGGGCAAACTGCCCCCGAGCAGGCCAAAGCACAGAGTGCGCGCGGCGAAAACGTAAACCTGAGCAGCCAAGCCAGGAATCTCAAGCAGCTTGAACAGAAGCTGGGTGATTATCCTGAGATGGATGACGAGCGGATCGAAGAAATTCGTACAGCGCTGGCAGATGGTACTTATAAAGTTGATGCAGAAAAGCTGGCCCAGAAGATGCTTGATATGGATAAAAGCATATTCGGGTGATTAAATCATGGCTGCAATTGACGATCTGAAAAACCTTCTGTCCCAGGATATCCGCCAGCTCGAAACCCTGGTGGAAATCTTGCGACAGGAGAAATCCTGCCTTTCCGGTTCTGATTCCAAAGCGCTTGAAACACTGACTCAGCAAAAGAACGCCGTTCTCGAAGAGATTCGTATGCGTGCGAAGCAGAAAATACGCCTGCTGGTTGCGATGGGCTTTCGGCCAGACAGCGGCGAACCTTCCCGCTTCATCCGCAGTGCTGGCCTCAATGATCTTTACGCCCTCTGGCACGAAGCGGACACGAAGCTTCGGGAGTGCCACCTTCTTAATGAAAACAACGGGCGAATTATCAACCACATGCAGAAACGCCTGACCCGGCTTACCGACATTTTCCGGGGCGCTTCCAACCAACAGAAGCTATACGGCGCCAAAGGCCAGCAAACCACCGTATCAAGCCGTACGGTTCTTGCCAGCGCCTGATCAGCGAATGTAGATAGTCATTCTGGAATCAGGGTGGAAGCGAATGTCCTGGATACTTACGTTACCCATGGCAGGACTGCCCCCACCGCTGACCCGGATGTTGTCCAGTCGAATCTCCTCAATACGCTCTGGTAGAGCCATAGTCACCCCGCCGCTTTCACTTACAACGTACCGCGGTTCTCCTTCGCGGTAATGCACGCCGGAAATCGAAAAATCTGAATCCAGAACATTGAGCACGGGGAAGAACACGTTTGCCGTGAGCTTCAAACCTTCAATAACATCAGGCTCTGTCGGGCCGCCGCGCTCAGCCATACCGGCAACGAGACCAATACGATCCAGCAACGAGTTATCGCCCTGCCCTGCAATTCCAGACAACTCGTCTTCCGTCAGCGGCGACATACCAGCTGCGTTGAAAAGTTCCCCGGCTTCTGCCGTTTGAGCAGCATTCGCATTGTTACTCGCAGCAAAAGTGACCAATGGCTGAAAAGGCAGGGTTACCATGGTGACCAATGCCGCTGCACCGCGATAGCGGGATTGGTGCTTCAGTACCCGACCGAGCTCTCGGTCTGTTATCCAACCAGCCGCAATGAACACTTCACCCAGGCGTTGACCGCTTTCACGCTGCAGCCTGAGGCCTTCCTCAACCTGGTCCTCAGATAAGTAACCACGATTGACCAGCAATCGGCCAAGCCGGGACTTTTCCTCAAACCCTTTACGGAATCTCACTAAGCATCTCCCTTTTCTCACAGTGATTACCGTACAACCCGGCCCGGTGAGCTAATTCCTGCGCAAGCGCTGCCAAAAAGATTAGCTGATGGCCGCCAATTTCACGCAGGCGTGCTTCCCGAACCATGAAATAAATCTGTTAAGATCGGGACACGTTTGAATTCAATTGATTATTGCAGGAATTCCACCTGCCGCTAACCGACAGAGAGCCCCGGCAATGACAAATTTGGCAAAACCCGTGAGTAATGTGATGCATGTCCTGATTATGGTTCTCGGCCTGTCCTTTTTGCCCCTTCAGGCTCATGCACAGACCGATGCCAGTAGCGCAAAAGCCGGGGGGACCGAAGAAACGTCTGAAAAGCCGAACAAAGCGCTGCAGAAAGTGCGGATCCTTACCAGCGAGGGTGCCATTGAACTGCAGCTACGTCCTGATGTGGCTCCTGAGACGGTTGAGAACTTTCTGCAGTACGCCCGCGATGGCTTTTTCGACGGCACGATCTTCCACCGGGTTATCCCGGGCTTCATGATCCAGGGCGGTGGGTTTACCAGCGATATGGCACGCAAGGAACCCCGCGCACCTGTAAAGAATGAAGCGTCGTCAACCCTTCCCAACCTGCGTGGCACCGTTGCCATGGCGCGGACCAATGCCCCGGATTCTGCAACGTCCCAGTTTTTCATTAACGTAGCAAAGAACGATTTCCTCAACGCTGGCGTGCGGGGTGCAGGTTATGCGGTCTTTGCAAAGGTAACCGCAGGTATGGGTGTGGTTGACACTATTGCTGGCGTAAAGACTGCCCGTGTCCGGGGCATGGCTGACGTGCCGGTAAATCCTGTGGTGATCGAAAGCGTTACCCTGCTGGAGTGAGGATGCGTGCTCCCTTCCCTATCAACCCGCCAGCTATTGAGCCGGCGGAGCTGGTCTGGCACGACGGCATACCCGAGTCCAAGCTTTTCGGAGGCGCCTATTTCAGCCGCCAGCATGGGCTGAATGAATCCCGCCACGTGTTTATCGCACAGAACGATCTGAAAGCGCGTTTCGCCGCAATTCCCGAGGCCGGATCTTTCGTGATTGCGGCAAGCGGGTTCGGCACAGGACTGAACTTCCTTGCTACCTGGCAGGCATGGGAATCCTGGGGTCCATCCCATGCAGCGACACTTCATTTCATCGCCATGGAACGTTTTCCACTGACCCTTCGGGATCTTGAAAAAGCGCTTTCGTGCTGGCCGGAGCTCGGCGACGTGTCGGGTGAACTGATTGCCAGTTACCCGTCATTGGTTCGCGGGGCCCACCGCCTTGTTCTGGCCGGCGGCCGGGTTCGCCTTACTCTGTTTTTTGGCCACGCAAACGATGCTTTGGACACGCTTGGCTTTCAGGCCGACGCATGGTTTCTTGATGATTTTACACCCGCAATTAATCCGGAAATGTGGCAGGGAAAAACCATCGCCAGAGTCCGCCAACACTGCAAACCCGGCACCACACTGGCGGCGCTCAACTCAGAGGATGCAATACGGCGCACGCTGGAGGGCGTGGGTTTCCGTATGCAAGTGTGTGATGGCTTCGGGCCTGATCAAACGGTGCAGCGCGGAATGTTCCAACCGGATATTGCACCTCTCACCATATCTGAAACCTCTGCGAAGCCAGTCAGATCCATTGCCATAATTGGTGCAGGTATCGCGGGTTGCCTGCTCGCAAACAATCTTGCACGAAGAGGTTGCGTGGTTACCCTGATTGATTCCGCAGGGGAAGCTGGCTCGGCTGCATCCGGCAATCTTCAAGGCGCCATGTACGTGAAGCTTGGCGTGGAATTCAATCATCAGACAGAGCTTGCCCTCTCTGCTCTGATGTTCAGCCAGCGCTACTACGACTCATACCGCGATAAGCTTTGGCATCCGACCGGCCTGCTGCAACTGGCCTGGAGTGACAGTGAACAGGATCGTCAACGCCGCTTTATTGAGCGCAACCATTACCCTGAAGACCTTTTACGTCCGGTCACCAGACAGGAAGCCGAAACTCTCACCGGAGCTCGCCTTGAGAGTGGCGGACTATGGTTTCCCGGCAGCGGCTGGCTAGAGCCCGGCAAACTGTGTAAATCACTTGCCTCGCATTCAGGGGTTCACAGGATGCTGGGTCGTTCAATAGAACAAATGGCGATCTCTGATGGCCAATGGCATCTTTCCACAGCGGGCGCCGACAACCCTGACATTCAGGCAGATTGCGTTGTGATCTGTGCAGGACACCAGAGCCCACAACTCATTCCCGGCTCGGGCAAGTTTCGCTTCAAGGCGATTCGTGGGCAGGTAACTCACATACCTGAGACCCTGGCAACCAGCCCGGCCGCGGTGATCTGCGGAGCCCGTTACCTGAATCCCGCCTATGGCCCTCAAGGCGAAAAGCTGGCCGTTGTGGGCGCAACGTTTGACCTTCGCAACGATAACCCTCACCCCACGGAGGAAAGCCACCGCGAGAATATCCGGGCGCTTTCGTCCATGGTGCCACAAATGCTATCAGCGAAGCTGGCAACCAGTGATGTGTCGGAGCAGCTTGCGGGACGCGTTGCATTTCGCTGCACAACCCACGACTATCAGCCTGCAGCCGGGCCACTATTTGATGCAGAGGGACTGTTGCAGGAAGGCCTCTATCTTTTGACCGGCCTGGGCAGCAAAGGCCTCACCTATGCCCCCCTGCTCGCGGAGTTTGTCGCAGACCAGATAACGGGACAACCGTCCGCTCTGCCTGAACGTTTGGCCAGACGGCTGGCGACCGGGCGCATGCACCAGCCGAGGATGGCTTCTTCGTAACCAAATACTGCTAATGATCCGCGCCCCGGTGCCGATACACTGTTTGACAGGTGTGTTCTTCAGAGGGTGAGACAAGTGTCCATTTTTGTCAGCGAGCCAGGCCGTCCCCTCGGGACAAGATTGCCGGAAGTATTCCGGGGGCGACGCGTGGGCGATGTCAGCGAACTGGCCGAGAGCCAGCCGATCAACCCTGGCCGCGGTGAAGCTACAGACGCCGAATTTCAGCTAGCAACTCAATCCGGCCGGCATCGCGCTCTGGAGGAATACGGCGCAGCTGCCGCAGGCGAACGCAAAGACCAAAGACCCTATCTGCCTGTCTCCTCGATATGCTCCCCGGCACTTTACTCGATACCCGCCTCAGCAACTGTCGCCGAGGCAATCACCATGATGGACGAACACGGCGCCAACCATCTTGTGGTTACAGCCGACACAAACGTTGCCGGTCTCGTTGCGCAGCAGTGGCTGTTGGCATGGCTTCATGAACATCAAACCAACGTCATGAGCCAGACCCTGACTCATATCGAGCTACCGGCCTTTCTGACAGCCTCTCCTGAAACCGATGCCCACCAGCTTGCCAGGCTGATGCTGGCTCACCAGCTCAGTGCCGCTCTGGTTGTAGACACTCAGGGCGAACCTGCGGGTGTCGTGACCAGCACGGACTATCTGCGCCTTTACGCCAGTGCCGGCGGACAACAAGGCAGCGTTTAGCGGATAACTTACAAAGGTGCCACTCATTGTAGATTGAGCAGCACACCCTCGGGGCTGAATAGTAGTATCAGCCAGGATGAACCCACTCGTGCCAAGGCCACAATTTCGTCGTCCCGATAATTTGCAAGCCGCAGTATTTCCGAGTCAGTAGCAATCAGCTGGCCACGCCATTGGTTCCGAAACACACTGGCTTCCGCATCTGGCTCAGTTTCCGGCACCAACGACACTCGGGAGATAATGCCCGAGTTGCTGCCACTGGCGCTGGCGGTGCCAGTGAAGTCGCCATTGGTAACACCGGCTGCGACCAAATCACCTGCAAAGCTGGTCAATGCAGAGAACTGCTCTTCGGAAGTATCACCGTCATCATTCAGATTAAACGCCCGGACAACTTCGCCGGTTACGGTATAACCAAGCAGGAAACCGCTCGAGCTGGAGTCGGGTTGGCTGGTCAAGCCCAGGTTTTCTTCTTCATCCTGCTCAACGGTGTACTCATTGCTGCCATTGCCAAGCAACCATACGGTACTTCCGATCACCACGCCGCTTGTAATCTGTTCATCCGCGTCTGTGCCTCGTTGGTTTACCGTGAGGTTGCCGTCTCCTGATGCCGTGGTATAAAAATAGAGATCCTCACCCCCCAGTGAGGGCTCACCGTTCACAGCCCCGCGAGCGGATCCGAACAGTAACGGACTGGTGCCGTCAGCACTTGCTCCAGCTACGCGATCATCTGCGGCCGCACCGGCCTGCCGAGTCCACGCCAGCGCCGGAGTGAAGCCGTTTCCATCCGCCAATGAATCGATACGCTGCAGATAACTGTCGAAGCCTCCAGCCGCTGTTTGCCCTGGCCACACACCATCAGTCTCACCGGCAATCACAACGTAGCCCGTTGCAGCATTTATGCCCGCCCAACGAACCAGATCCTCGCCAGTGGTACCGGTTCGAGTCGTCCAGCTTTCCACGTACTCGCCGCCATTCATTGATTCGTCGTACCAGTACAATGAGCTGACAACATCCATACCGCCCTGCTCTGTGGTGCCATCCACCGGTCTGTCTGTGCTGTAGGCCACCAAAATCTCGAAGCGGTCACTCTTGATGTTGTCCTTTGTCACCTGGCGCTTAACCACGCTGATAACCGGCTCTGGTGCCGACAATTGATCTCCGGGAGCGGACACCTCAAGTAATTGAAGCAAGCCACCTTTCTGGCTGAATAAAAGCACCTTTACCCGGTCGCTATCCATACTGTCGTATCCGGCCACAAACATGATGCCGGCATGTCCCACCGCTACATCCGTAGCCACAAAGCTGTTTCCCGCGCCAAAAACCAGGGGTGATACAAGCTCATTAATACTGACCCGAAGTGTTTCATCTTCCGCCGCCCGGGCATAATTCTCACGCCCAACCTGAAAGCTCTCGTTCAGACCCAGCAGGATGAAACGATCATCAAGGTCGGGATTGGAATAAGTGCCTGAGTCGACAACAGTGATCGAGAATGTGACGGCATCTACCCCCTCCGGAAAAACAACTTCATCTCCTGGCAGGCTGGTACTGAACTCAGTGCCGAGTCGGGCAGTGGAATCCTCCGAATGACCCAGCTTGGCCCGGACTTCACCCTTACGCTCACCAATCAGGCGCGCCACGTATGTCCGGGAGTCACCAACGTTCAGCGTGTCTCGTATGCCACCGGCCATGGTTTCAAGACGCACTCTCGGCTCATCGTCATCAATCACCACTGTGGTTCGAACACCGCCATTGGTCTCACCCAACCCGGCGAGGCCAGAGCGCACTTCCGTGAGGCTCAGCTGTAAGGCCTCCGAAGGTTCGGGAAAGCTGTCATCTACAACCTCCAGTCGGATATAACATTCGGTAATCCCTGGTTCGAATGTGAGAACCCCACCGGTATACACCCCGGCATTATCCGCTTCATAGGTCAGGTAGGAGGGGCTATCCAATAACGCATCACTGCCACTGCCCAGGGTAACGATATCCTGCCCGGGAATGGCATCACCGGCGTTAGCCTTGCTGTGATCACAGCGTTGATGTGGGGCAGTGTTGCCAGGATCGCAGCTGGAAGCGTCGTAACTCGATGTCAGTTCGAACGCAACCGCCACTCGGGTTACGGAAGGCCGGTCCAGCAGCACTTTTACGAAAACCGCGCGGGTCGGCAATGTGAGATCGTGAGTACCGGAAACAGCGCCGTTTGCATCGTAGGTATTGACGGTAAAGCTGTGTTCACCGGGCGTTTCAAGATCGGGTAATTCGCACCGTTCCCGGCGGGTATCCGGAATAGTCGGCGACACACCCTCTGTAAACGTATCGGCTTCGAGTGACAGGACGTTGTATTTGACTTCAATATCAAACGGCTGGGCACCAGCCATCTGGCCATCCGTGGTCACCAGGTTAATATCGGTCAATTTGCCAAGATCAGCATCGCCCCGGGCGCCGCCGCTGAGACCTGGTACACCGCGCATGATGACACCTTGCCGGGCTTTGTTGCTGGTATCTTCAAGAGCCAGCCAGGACGGCGCATTCGTCAAGGTGTAGTCGAGTATGTCCTCGCCGCCATAAGCACCAAAGTTGTAGTAATACTCCACACCCAGATACGCGGTCGCCGGTGGAACACCCAGAATCGTTGGCTGGTCCGGATCTTTTTCGGTTTTACAGCCGGAGGCGGCAAGGGCAAACAGTAGGACAACAGCCAGCTGCAAGGCAGCAACAGTGCGGGGAGACAACTCGGCGCGCATGGAAAAATCCGTTTAGGAACGTTGTTGTTATGGCAGTGCGTGCACGCTGGTACAAACCAACGACTTACACACCGTTACAGAACAACGCCATGTTAGCCAGTTTCGGATACGGGGTATCTGCGCGAGTTCTCAGATTCACCTGCCGCCACAGCTGCACGGGCACCGTTGCCCGAAAACTGTGACGCCAGTGCTTACAACAGGTCATGCTCCTTGAACATATCCAGAAAAGCCTGCTCGTCCATCACCTGCACGCCGAGCTGTTCCGCTTTTGTCAGCTTGGAACCGGCGGCTTCACCGGCTACAACACAGGTGGTTTTCTTTGAAACACTGCCAGCGACTTTCGCCCCCAGCGCTTCCAGCTTTTCCCGGGCCTCATCGCGGGTCAGTTCCGACAAAGTGCCTGTCAGCACCCAGGTCTGGCCATGGAGCGGCTTTGCACCGGCGGTTATCTCCTCGTCCTGCCACTTAACGCCGGCTTCACGCAGGGCGTCGAGTGTTTCCCGGTTGTGAAGTTGTTCAAAAAAACTGCGAATATGGCCGGCGACAATCGGTCCGACATCCTGTACCGCAATGAGCGCTTCCTCATCCGCCTCTGCCACCGCTTCAAGCGTGCCGAAATGCGACGCCAATGACTTCGCCGTGGCCTCACCCACCTCCCGGATACCCAACGCGTAAAGAAAGCGCCACAGCACTGGCTCACGGGAGCGATCAATAGCTGCTACCAGATTGCTGGCGGATTTTTCACCCATGCGCTCCAGCCGGGTAAGATCCGCAGTGGTCAAGAGGTAGATATCCGCAACGGTTTTCACCATGCCCTGATCGACCAGGATATCAATCCATTTGTCCCCCAGGCCTTCGATATCCAGCGCCTTTCTGGACGCATAATGCCGAATCGCTTCTTTTCGCTGGGCAGGACAAAACAGACCGCCGGAGCAGCGGGCGATAGCTTCGCCTTCTATCTGGATAACATCCGAATCGCAGACCGGACACTGTTTGGGGAGCTCAACGGATTCTGCGTTTGCCGGGCGCTTTTCCAGAACCACCTTCACAACTTTGGGAATAACATCACCGGCCCTGCGAATAAACACTGTGTCGCCAATACGAACATCCAGCCGACGGATCTCATCCATGTTATGAAGCGTGGCGTTGCTTACGGTCACACCGCCCACAAACACCGGCTTCAGACGCGCAACCGGTGTAACAGCGCCCGTGCGACCAACCTGAAACTCCACATCTTCAATAACCGTCAGTTCTTCCTGGGCGGGAAACTTGTGGGCAATGGCCCAGCGCGGCGCCCGGGAAACAAACCCCAGAGTTTCCTGGTAATCCAGCCGGTTGACCTTGAACACGATGCCGTCTATCTCATAGGGCAAGGCATCACGTTTCTGCATCAGCTCTTCGTATGCCTCAAGGCATTCGGCTGCGCCAAGGGCTTTGCGCATCTCCGGATTAATCCGGAACCCCCAGCGCTGCACTTGCTGAAGGCTTTCCCACTGGGTATCCGGTAACAGGCTTTCGTCTGCGACCGCAACACTGTAGGCGCACATTTCCAGAGGTCGCCGCGCGGTGACCGTGGACTTTTTCTGGCGCAAGCTGCCAGCTGCTGCGTTCCGTGGGTTTACGAATGTTTTCTCACCCTGATCTGTCAGCCGGCTGTTCAACGCTTCGAAGCCCGCACGCGGCATATAAACCTCGCCCCGGACTTCCACCAAATCCGGAACGTCGTTGCCTCTCAGCCGCAGCGGAACAGATGGAATGGTGCGAATGTTTGCCGTGATGTCTTCCCCGGCGTAGCCGTCGCCCCGGGTCGCTGCCCGCGTAAGTGAGCCTTGCTCGTAATGCAGGCTCACAGCAAGCCCGTCCAGCTTCGGCTCACAGACGTATTCAACCTCGTCATCGCTGCCAAGCCTCTCCCTCACCCGACGATCAAAATCGCGGAGTTCGTCCTCACTGAATGCATTATCCAGCGACAGCATCGGCAACCGGTGAATCACTTCCTCAAAGCTGGTTTCTGCACTGCTGCCCACGCGCCGGGTCGGTGAGTCGTCCGATGCCAACTCGGAATATTCGGCCTCCAGCTTCTGCAGCTCCCGGAACAGACGGTCATACTCCGCATCAGGGATACCCGGATCGTCCAGCACGTAATACCGATAATTGTGCTCATCAAGGGCAGACCGCAGCTCATCTACCCGTTTGATCGTGTCCGGTGACGCCTTACTCATAGATTCGTGCTCTTGGCTGTCAAAAAAATGCCCGGATGACTCCGGGCATTGTAATTTCAGTTCTGATCCCGGCGGGCTCAGTGGCGAGGCGAGCGCTGCTTGCGTTCAAATTCGCGAATACGCTGCCGGCAGTGCTCTATCGTCTGGGCCGTCATTACGCTACGGCGCTCATCTTTTAATTCACCACCCAGATTGCGAACAACACACTGAGCGGTTTCAAGCATGAATTCAAAGGCCTGCAATGCATTAGTTGGCCCCGGCATACTCATAAAAAAGCTGATACCCGGTGTCGTCATGGCAGCTACGTCATTGGGCTTGAAGGTGCCCGGCTCAACGGCGTTCGCCACGCTGAATTGCACGGGGCTGATGGTGTCCTCTGCTTCATGGCGATGGTAAATCTTCATATCGCCATGAACCAGGCCGCAAGCTTCAAACAGCTTTTGCAGCGCACTCCCGCTAAAGTCCTCTCCCTGGCGGGCGAGCACGTTGATCACGATAACCTCACGGGCTTCCGGGCGGTTGGCACCAGCCAGAGGTTGCTCCGGGTCGGCGCCCGCAGGATCACGGCGCGCCGTATCCTGTTCAACGTCGACAGGCTCGGTTGCAGGAAGCTCATTTCGGGCGTCCTTTGATGACAACGGTCTGGGCGAAGACAGCTCATCATCTTCGGCCCCCCAGCCTGTATCATCAGTCAGATCTTCCGGCTCCATAGAAGAGAACCCCGCCTCTCCCACATCGCTGTCGACTGCGTCGATTCCCGGGCTCCGAGCATCACCTTCAAGTGAATCGTCGGGTAAATTGACATCTTCCCGCAGCGCTTCACGAACGGGCCGTGTCGGCTTTTGTTTCGGAGCACGGAAACGTGACGGTTTTTCACGCCTTACGTAACCACGCTCCTCCAGAGTATCTTTCGAAATTGTCCTCGCCCCACCGTTCGGGAGCTCAGGATTATGATGTTCATCCAGCGGAGAATCTTTCAGGTCATCGGCGCCCATACCGGAAGAAATCGCAATAGACTCCTTGCGGGCGCGGCGCATGCGCCTCAAACCATCAATAACAATGCCGATGATGACCAGGGTACCGATGGCAATTAACCATTCCCTAAGTGACATAGTGCTGCTGTCCTGTTTGCAGATCAGATCCGGAAGCGAATAAAGGGCTCCGGCTGCTACTCTAAAAAAAGCACGAAGTGAATACAACGCAAAGCCGCATCACATGGCCTTATTGTCATGCTAGGCGGTTTTCTGGTCAGTCCGATTTCAGGCCTCCGCCAGAGCAGCGGCCTCTTCGACATCCACAGAAACCAGACGCGAACACCCAGGCTCATGCATGGTAACGCCCATAAGCTGATCCGCCATTTCCATCGCAATCTTGTTATGGGTTATGTAGATAAATTGTACCTGTTTTGACATTTCCTTGACCAGATTGGCGTAGCGACCGACGTTGGCGTCATCAAGAGGCGCATCAACCTCATCCAGCATACAGAACGGCGCCGGGTTGAGCTGGAAAATGGAGAACACCAGCGCAATGGCCGTTAGCGCCTTTTCACCACCGGAAAGCAGGTGGATCGTGCTGTTCTTCTTGCCTGGCGGCCGCGCCATGATCGTCACGCCCGTTTCCAGAAGGTCCTCGCCCGTCAGTTCCAGATAGGCATTGCCGCCACCAAATACTTTCGGGAATAGAGCCTGGAGGCCCCCGTTTATCTGATCGAAAGTTTCCTTGAAGCGCTGACGGGTTTCGCGATCGATTTTGCGAATTGCCGTATCGAGAATTTCCAGCGCTTCCATCAGATCCTCGTGCTGGCTATCGAGATAGGTTTTACGCTCGCTCTGAACCTGATACTCATCAATCGCCGCGAGGTTAATCGCGCCAAGGCGCTGGATACGGCTCCCGATTCTTTCAAGCTCCGCTGCCCACTCGTCCGGATTCGAATTTTCAGGCAACTGCGAGAGTATGTCTTGCAACTTCACATCCAGCTCTTCAAGCTGCTCAATATGGTTGCCCGAGCGGATCTCGAGCGCCTGGGACTCCATTTTCAGTTTTTCCAGCTTTGAGCGGACGTCCTGAATACGGTGATCTGTGCCGCTTCTACCCTGCTCTTTTTCCCGCACCTCGCAATCAATTTCTTCCAGCGCATCACGGGCTGCGTGCAGCTTTTTTTCTTCCGCTAACCGGCGATCCAACAGTCCTTCAAGCTGCATCTGCAGATCTTCCATGGGCTCTTCCGCGCTTTCCCGGGATTCCCTGAGCATTTCCAGGCGTTCTTCCAGCCGTTCTTTCTGCAGCTGCATGCGGTCTATGGTCTGCCTCAGTCCATCGCGCTGGCTGCTGAGTGACTGCAGCTGCAGTTGCAATTGATGCGCGTGATCGCGGTCGTGGCGAGCTTCCTGACGCAAACCATCGAGCTTCTCTCTGAGCATGTCGCGCTGCTCGAGCAGACGTTCTTTTTCATCATCCCCGTCTTCGGTCAGCGCCAGTGCCTGCTGCCATTCTTCACGAGCGATGCCAAGGTTCTCCTGCTGTTCTTCCAGGTTCAGCGCTACGTCCGCAACATCCTCCTGAATCCGTGCGAGCCGCGCATCAATCTGTTCGGCGCGGGCGCGGAGCCCACTGATTCGGGAGACAACCTGGCCAAGCTCGCGATCATATTCGCTCAGTCGGGCCTGGGCATCATCTCTTGCGGCCTCTGCCCTTTCTGTTCGTTCCTCCAAGGCTTCATAACGAGCCCGTACCTCTTCCAGGGACCGTCCCGCCTGGGCCAGCTGCTGCGTCAGATCATCCACTTTTTTCTGTCGTTCGATAACGCCGATCTGACCGGCGTCGGAATCCGGCATCAGAACCCAATCGCGGGCAACCCAGACACCCTCACGAGTGATGATGCTGTGGCCTTCTGCAAGCTCAGTCCTCTGTGACAGGGCCTCTGAGAGGGCTTCCGCAGTTCCGACCCCCGCCAGCATGGCGTTAACCGAAGCCATCCCGCCGACCTTGGCTGCCAACCCGTGAGCCGGCGTTGAAGCGCTGCCCCCAAAGCCAGACTGGATAACGGCCAGACCCTTTGGTGCGCCGTGCAAAGCCCGAGTCAGCTGATCAATATCCGGCAACAACAGTCCCTGGCTGAAGCGCCCGATAACCTGTTCCAGCGCGAATTCCCAACCATCGTCTATGCGAAGCTTGCCGGCAACCCGGGGCAGATCACCCAGGCCATGTTCCGCCAGCCAAGCCTGCAACCCGTCATCCTGCCCACCCATCTGCTCGTCGAGCAAAGACTGCTGGGAATCCAGAGCCGCCTGCAAGGTTTGAACCCGTTGGCGGGCGTCGGCCAGGCTCTGCTCAGTATCACGCTGGTTATGACGAGCATCCTGTAGCTCATCGTGCACGGCTTCAATGCGCTCAGCGGCTTCCTCACGCTGCAACTCCAGTGCCTCTTGCTGCTCCTGCAAAGCCTCAAGCTCCGCTCGATCAATCTGCCCATCCAGCTGGGCTTGTTCATCGTGAAGCTTGCGCTGGCGAGCCAGCAACTGATCTATAGCCTCTTCCAGGGAGCGAATGCGGGATTGAGCAAGCTCCGCTTCGCGGCGGGCATCTGCAGAGCGTGAGCTGAACTCTTCCCAGCGCTGCTGCCATTCGGTCATGACGTCTTCCGCTTGCTGAAGCTTCTCCCCGGACTCTTCCGAACGGGTGGCCAGCGCCTCCTGTTCAGGCTCAATCATCTCGAGCTCTTCATGAATCCCAGCCAGCTTTTCTTCGTCCTGGTTCAGTTCACGGGCAAGCTCTCGCTCGTTAGCCATGGCCTGATCCAGTTCTGCAGCGGTTTGCCGGCTGCGTTCACGCTGGTGCTCAAGGCTCTGTTCGATGCGGGCAATATCGGCCCCCGCCTCGTAATAGCGGGCCTGGGCACGGTTAAAGTGTTCGGTGCGTTCGTGGTGACCATCCCGGAGAGACTCGAGGGATGTTTCCAGGCTAATACGCTGTGTCAGCTGCTTTTCAAGCTCCAGCTCGGTGTCGCGGATTTTTTCGCGCCAACTTTGCAAGTCGTTGTCCAGTGCCTGCCACCGCAAAACGGTCAGCTCGGCTTTTTTCTGACGCTCGTCATGTTTATAGGCTTTGTATTTCTCAGCAGCCGCGGCCTGCCGCTCCAGGTGCTGCAGCTGACGCCCGAGTTCTTCGCGGAGATCGGTCAGGCGCTCGAGATTTTCCTGAGTGCGACGCATCCGGTTTTCAGTTTCCCGGCGACGTTCTTTGTATTTCGATATACCGGCCGCTTCTTCAATATACGTTCGCAGCTCCTCCGGCTTGGCTTCAATCAGCCTGGAAATCATGCCCTGTTCGATAATGGCGTAGCTTCGAGGCCCGAGGCCGGTGCCCAGAAACAGATCGGTAATATCCCTGCGGCGGCATTTCGCACCGTTGAGAAAATACTCAGACTGCCCCTCTCGGGAAACCCGGCGGCGCACTGAAATTTCGTTGAAACGGACAAATTCTCCGGGAGCGGAACCGTCGCTGTTATCGAAGACAAGCTCAATGGATGCCTGACCCACGGGCTTGCGAGCGCTGGAGCCGTTGAAAATAACGTCGGTCATGGATTCGCCCCGCAAATACTTGGCAGAGCTCTCTCCCATCACCCAACGGACAGCGTCGATGATATTGGATTTACCGCAGCCATTGGGGCCAACCACTGCCGTCAGATTCGTAGGGAACGGAACCGTAGTGGGGTCTACAAATGACTTGAAGCCGGCAAGCTTGATAGACTTCAGGCGCATGTCACGCGCTCTCCTCCTCCCTGAGCGTACTCAGTACCTGTTGACGCTGATGTTCGCCAAAGGCCTTTATAGCAGACTGCATACGGTCAACGTCGCCACTCACCGCAGCGTCTCCGAGGCGGCTGAAGAAGACAGCGGTCTGCCCGATGCCTCCCCGGAAATTCTCCAGGGCAACAAAATAGGTGCGACTGATAGCGGGCCGGAAGTTCTCCAGAGTTTCCTCCAGAAATGGGTTGTCCACGAGCCCGTAAGCGTAACGCATGACGCCAAAGCCCGCATCGATCACTTTTTCTGCCGCATCCGGCCCTGTTGAGTTTACAGCCTGGATGACCGCCTCAACCTCCCGGACCCGGCCCATAACACCGCCCAGTTCATCACCCGACCAGCGTTCGATAACCTTGCGTCCGAGCATGCACAGCAAATCAATGTAGATATCGTAAAGACTGTTAACACTCGCCACGGTCAGGCTGGAAACGACCGCGCCTCTGCGTGGGAAAATATCAATAAGATGTCTACGCTCCAGAATCAGCAAAGCTTCACGCACCGAACCGCGGCTGACATTGAGATCACCCGAAACCTTGAGTTCCTGGATACGACTCCCGGGCTTCAGGTCCCGCGTAACAATTCTCTGCTCGAGATGCTGGGCGATCTGTTCGGAGAGACTTTCTGGAGCCTGAAACGTCATACGGAATGTTGCTCACTTCTGAAAACAGCGGGGATTCAGTTAATGCTATAACAGCGAGAGTTTAACACAGGGATTCGTCATCCCCACCCCCCTTGGTCAGCATTTTGCGCCCGTAACCGCATCCTCCGGAAAGAGCTTGCCGTTTTTTTGACACTTGGAACCAAACTTGCTCAAAGGCACATCAAAGCACTTTAAATAAATTTTACATCCATTTGTTTTATATGCATTATTTAATTATAGGCACAGACAATGCTAACCACTCTGCAAGCGAATGATCGATTCTGTCTGCAGAGTAAACCCCATTGAAAAACATACCGTCGATACAGAAATCCACCTCTCAGCCAAGAGATCTGGCTGCGCTACGACAAGCCTATCAGGGCTGGTCGAGCACCCCCGATCCTTTCAGCAGGCTTACCCGGCGGCTTTCCACGACACTGTCGCTGGAAACTCAGCTTGGCATTCTTGCGGAAGAACTGGGCGGAATCATTCCCTTCGACGCGCTGAATTACCGCCATCAGATAGCTCATCGTGATTTCGTGTATGCAACCGGTATCGGTGGGCCTCACCGCTGTGAGTATCGGCTTAATCTCGAAAGCGTGTGTTACGGAACGTTGACGCTGAGCCGTCGCCGTAAATTTTCGGATGATGAACTGCAAGGCATTGAAATGATCATCAGCGCGGCCATCTGCCCGCTGCGCAATGCCTGCCAGTTTATTGCCATTGAGCAGACGGCGCTGACTGATTCGCTAACCGCAATTCCCAATAAACGTGCCCTGGATGAACACCTTCAGCGCGCAAGCCTGCTTGCTCAACGTCATGCGGAGGAGTACTCCTTGATTCTCTGCGACCTGGATCATTTCAAAACAGTAAACGATCAGCACGGGCACGTGGTGGGTGATCACCTGCTGCGATTGACGGCTGAGGCACTGGAGGCCGCAATCAGAAATTCAGACAGTGTTTACCGGTTTGGTGGGGAAGAGTTTGCTATTTTGCTGCCCCATACGGGCGAGCAGGAAGCCCGGGATGTAGCCGACCGGGTGCGCAGTGCCGTAGCAAACCTCAGGGTGGACTGCGGAGGCACTGAGCTGTCCGTAACCATCAGTTGCGGTGTGGCCCAGCACATGCCGGAGGAAGACCCGGACCAGTGGATAGCCCGCGCTGACGAAGCGCTGTACAGAGCCAAGGATCAGGGCCGGAACTGCACCCGGGTGTTCGCGACCATTCGCTGAACAGCCCGGCTCAGGATCACAACACCGACTTATCTGCCCGACTTGCCAGCACTTCCGGAATGAGCTTTACGTGGCCGGCCAGACCCTGTCTTCGGCCTGCCCGCTCCGGTGCGGGGCTTTTCAGAGCCTCCGTTTCGAGTTGGCTTGGTATCGCTAACATCCCAGCGCCGACTTCCGGCCTTTTTGTTGCCGCTCCCTGGGCTCTTTCTTCGCTGCCGTTCGTGGGCCGCCTGCTCATCCGGCGTTTTTTGCGGTATATCCACCGATTCAAGCCCGACTGTTTTGCTCAGGGAATCGACGGCTTTCTGATCCAGCTCCTCCCATTTCCCAAGCGTCAGCCTGCTGGGCAGAAACACCGGCCCATAACGCACACGCTTCAGGCGACTTACGCGCACACCCTGGGACTCCCACAAGCGTCTGACCTCACGGTTACGGCCTTCAAGAAGCGTAACGTGAAACCAGCGGTTGATTCCGCTGCCGCCAGCGGGACTGAGATCACTGAACTTTGCCATGCCGTCTTCAAGAAGCACGCCTGCCATCAGGCGTTCGATCATGGCGTCATCAACTTCGCCAAAAACCCTGACTGCGTACTCCCTGTCGATCTGGCTTGAGGGATGCATCAGGCGATTGGCGAGCTCACCGTCGGTAGTGAACAGCACAAGCCCGGTGGTATTGATGTCCAGCCGGCCTATCGAAATCCAGCGGTTATCCTTGAGTCTGGGCAGACGGTCAAATACCGTAGGCCGCCCCTCAGGGTCCTTCCGCGTAGTCACTTCACCTTCAGGCTTGTTGTAGATAAGCACCCGGCGCACAGTAACGGATGCAGCTGCAACTTCCAGCCGCTTTTCGTCCAGCTCGAACCGATCATTCACCGTTGCTTTCTGGCCCGGCACCGCTGCCTCACCATTGACCGTCAGGCGCCCGGTTTCCATCCAGCCTTCGATTTCCCGACGCGAGCCGAGACCGGCACGGGCGAGAAGCTTCTGGATCCGCTCCGGGCCTTCGTTAGTCCCTGTATCTGCAGCCGGTTTTGCCTTTCTTCCGGGGCGTTCTGACGCCATGAACATAATCCTTAATCGCTGACTGATACCCGAATGGTATCAGTGAAGTGTCTCGCCCGGAGGATTATCTCCCGCGGGCTTCGCCGGTGCTGAATCAAACTCAATCTCGGCTTGAATACTCTTTTCAATTTCCCTGCCTATTTCTTCCAGATCCCGGATCTCGGACAAAGGTGGCATCTGATCCAGACTGGAAAGATTGAAATAGTCCAGAAACTGTCGGGTCGTGGCATACATCGCAGGCCGGCCAGGAACATCCTTATGCCCGACAATGCGAACCCACTCTCGCTCAAGTAACGTGCGAATGATATTGCTGCTTACCGTAACACCCCGAATGTCTTCAATCTCGCCACGGGTAATGGGCTGGCGGTAGGCAATCAATGCAAGCGTTTCCAGCAGGGCCCGGGAATAGCGCTGAGGTTTTTCCTCAAACAACCGGCTGACCCAGGGCGCAAACTCCTCACGAACCTGAAGCCGGTAACCGCTGGCTACTTTACGAAGCTCAAACCCCCGCCCCTCGCAAGAAGCGCCGAGAAGCATCATCACATGTTCCATGACCTGCCGTGCCGGGCGTTCATCCTCGGTAAACAAGTCCCGTAACTGGTCAAGCGACAAGGGCTTACCCGCAGCCAGTAACGCGGCTTCGACTATTGCCTGAATTCGGGAAAGATGTTCTTCATTCATGATGGCTATCCGTTTTCGGCGCACTGGCCTTCGATGCGGAATACTCTAGCGAGCAGCCCGAGCACGCACGTGAATCGAGCCCAGTACTTCTGCCTGTACCACTTCAATCAGCTGCTCTTTCACAAGTTCCAACGTTGCCAGAAACGTGACCACCACACCAAGCCGTCCTTCCTCAACAGTAAAGAGACTCGGGAAAGCAACAAACTGATCGTCCTTCAACAAGGACAAAATGGCCGACATGCGCTCCCGGGTGGACAGCTTCTCTTTTTCCACATGATGGCTGGTGAAAAGGTCTGCTCGTTCCAGTACGCCACGAAGTGCAAGAAGCATCTCCACAAAATCGACATCGGGATGCTGTTGGGTCGATGGTAACTGCGGCAGCGAAGCCGATACAGGAAAACTGTCCCGCTCCATACGCGGCAATGCGTCGATGTCCTCAGCGGCCTGCTTGAATCGCTCGTACTGCTGCAGCCTGCGAATCAGTTCAGCTCTTGGGTCCATCTCCTCTTCATCGTCACTTTCGTGCCTTGGTAGCAGCATGCGGGATTTTATTTCTGCCAGCGTGGCCGCCATAACCAGATACTCTGCGGCGAGCTCGAAGCGCATGGCTTCCACGGCTCCGATATAATCCATGTATTGTCGGGTTATTTCACTCACGTCTATATCCAGAATATCCATATTCTGGCGACGGATGAGGTAGAGCAGAAGGTCGAGCGGCCCCTCAAAGGCTTCCAGAAACACCGCAAGGGCATCTGGCGGAATATACAGATCATTAGGAAGATCAATCAGATCTTTCCCTGAAACCCGCGCCAAAGGGGCCTGCTCTGGCTTGGCTGACTTAACGATAGCTCAGGCCCATTGCTGCCCGGACTTCCTCAAGCGTATCACGGGCTGCGTCCCGGGCATGTTCACGCCCTTCCTGCAAAATGGAATGCACAAGATCGGGGCTGTCTTCGTATTCAAGAGCCCTCTCACGCAAGGGTCGCTGCTCTTCGATGATCGAATCTATAAGCGGTTTTTTGCAGTCAAGGCAGCCGATGCCGGCACTGCGACAACCGGTCTGAACCCACTCTTTGGTTGCTTCATCGGAGTAGACTTTATGCAGCCCCCATACCGGACACTTCTCTGGCTCGCCCGGATCTGTCCGGCGCACCCTCTGGGGATCCGTTTGCATGGTACGGACTTTCTGAGCCACGCTGTCCGGCTCTTCCCGCAGGCCAATGTAGTTGTTGTAGGACTTGGACATTTTCTGTCCGTCCAGCCCTGGCATCTTGGAGTCTGGCGTCAACAGAGGCTGTGGCTCCGGGAGAATGACCTTGCCGCCACCCTCGATGTATCCATACAGGCGTTCACGATCACCGATGGAAATGTTCTGCTGTTCCATAAGCAAGGCGCGAGCAGTTTCCAGAGCTTCCAGATCACCCTCTTCCTGGTACCGCTTTTTGAGCGTGCGGTAGAGCTTGGCGTTTTTCTTGCCCATCTTGACGATGGCAGACTCCGCCTGATCTTCAAACCCGGGTTCACGTCCGTAGATATGGTTGAAACGGCGGGCTATCTCACGGGTAATTTCAACATGCGATACCTGGTCTGCGCCTACCGGCACTTTGCCCGCGCGGTACATTAATATGTCAGCAGTTTGCAAAAGCGGATAGCCCAGGAAACCGTAGGTCGCCAGGTCTTTTTCGCGCAGTTTTTCCTGCTGATCCTTGTAAGTGGGAATGCGTTCCAGCCAGCCCAGAGGGGTGATCATGGACAACAGCAAGTGCAGCTCAGCGTGCTCAGGCACCTGAGACTGGATAAACATGGTGGAGGATCCGGGATTCACCCCGGCGGCCAACCAGTCGATCACCATGTCCCAGACGCTCTGCTCGATGCCGGAGGGGTCATCGTACTGTGTCGTCAGAGCATGCCAGTCGGCGATAAAGAAGAAGCACTCAAATTCGTGCTGGAGTTTCACCCAGTTTTTCAGCACACCGTGGTAATGACCAAGATGAAGCTTGCCGGTCGGACGCATACCGGACAAAACCCGTTGCTGGGAATCTACAGAACTCAAAGCACAAACTCCTTCTTTTGAATGGGATTCGCCCCATAGTAGATCAGGCGACCCGGCATTATAAATAAAAAACCCCCGCTCTGCAGAACAGAAACGGGGGTTTTAGTGAAAGAAACCAGCTTTACCAGCCAGTCACTTCCTTCAGAGCCTTACCAATCTCGGCCAGACTGCGCACGGTTTTAACACCAGCGTCGTTCAAAGCCGCGAATTTTTCGTCTGCAGTGCCTTTACCACCAGAGATGATGGCGCCGGCGTGGCCCATACGCTTGCCCGGAGGTGCTGTAACACCGGCAATGTAGGAAACCACAGGCTTGGTGACGTTTTCCTTGATGAAAGCAGCCGCTTCTTCTTCAGCGGTACCGCCGATTTCACCAATCATCACGATAGCTTCAGTCTGCGGATCGTCTTGCAGCAGCTTGAGGATATCGATGAAGTTTGAACCCGGGATAGGGTCACCACCAATGCCCACACAGGTAGACTGGCCGTAGCCGAAGTCTGTGGTCTGCTTGACCGCTTCGTAAGTCAGGGTACCGGAACGGGATACGATACCGACCTTGCCTGGCTTGTGGATGTGGCCCGGCATGATGCCGATCTTGCACTCACCCGGGGTGATAACACCTGGGCAGTTAGGCCCGATCATGCGAACGCCTTTACGATCAACGTATTCTTTGGCGTACAGCATATCAATGGTCGGAATGCCTTCGGTAATGCACACGATCAACTCAAGGCCGGCATCCGCCGCTTCAATGATGGCGTCTTTGCAGAACGGAGCAGGAACGTAGATCACGGTAGCCTGAGCACCGGTCTTTTCCACAGCTTCACGCACGGTGTTGAACACCGGCAGGCCCAAATGCTCGGTACCGCCTTTGCCCGGGCTTACGCCACCGACCATTTTCGTGCCGTATTCAATAGCTTGCTCAGAGTGAAACGTACCCTGTGCGCCGGTAAAGCCCTGGCAGATTACCTTGGTGTCTTTATTAATCAGGATGCTCATTATTTACCCCCTGCGGCTTTAACGACTTGCTCTGCAGCATCCGCCAGACTTGTGGCGGCGATAATGTTCAGGCCACTTTCGGCGAGTACCTTGGTGCCCTTCTCAGCGTTGTTGCCTTCAAGACGCACAACCACGGGAACCTTGACGCCCACTTCCTTAACCGCCCCAATGATGCCTTCAGCGATCATATCGCAACGAACGATACCACCAAAAATGTTCACCAAAACGGCCTGAACGTTGTCGTCAGACAGAATGATTTTGAACGCTTCGGATACGCGCTCTTTGGTCGCACCGCCGCCAACGTCCAGGAAGTTGGCCGGGCGACCACCAGACAGTTTGATGATATCCATGGTACCCATGGCCAGACCAGCGCCATTAACCATGCAGCCAATGTTGCCCTCGAGTGCAACGTAGTTCAGCTCCCAGGCTGCGGCTTCTGCTTCACGGGCATCTTCCTGTGAAGGGTCGCGCATTTCCTGCAGCTTCTTCTGACGGTACAACGCGTTGCCATCAACACCAATCTTGGCGTCCAGGCAGTGAAGGTCACCGGCCGGCGTGATAACCAGCGGGTTGATTTCCATCAGTGCCAGGTCATAGTCTTCAAACAGTTTCGCCAGACCCAGGAAAATCTTGGTGAACTGACCAATCTGCTTGCCTTCCAGGCCAAGCTGGAAGGCCAGGTCACGGCCTTGGTAAGGCTGTGCGCCTACCAGTGGGTCAATTTCGGCTCTCAGGATTTTTTCCGGAGTTTCTTCTGCAACTGTTTCAATCTCAACACCACCTTCGGTGGATGCCATGAATACGATACGGCGAGTGCCACGGTCGACAACCGCACCCAGATACAATTCCTGATCAATATCCGTCAGGGATTCAACCAGAATTTTGCTGACCGGCTGGCCGTTCTCGTCGGTCTGGAAAGTGACCAGCTGCTTGCCCAACCACTGTTCGGCAAACGCGCGAATGTCGTCAGTGTTCTTGACCAGCTTTACACCGCCGGCTTTACCGCGGCCGCCAGCGTGCACCTGAGCCTTCACAACCCAGCTGTTGCCGCCAATTTTTTCTGCAGCTGCTACTGCTTCGTCCGGAGTATCGCAGGCAATGCCCTGCGATACTGGCAAGCCATATTCAGCGAAAAGCTGTTTGCCCTGATATTCGTGCAAATTCATAGTTAGTGTCCCGCTTTTTGATGGAGGATAACCACGTACGGAAAGTGAACCCGCGACTTCCCAGTCGGGAAGTCTTTACTGCGAATTCCATTCGGCGAGCGGGGTTTTAAGCCAGCTCACCATGATCGCAACAGGAAATCAGCTGTTTTTATGGTAAAGGGGCGCCATCACGGGCGCCCCTGCTTCCTGGTTTGCGTTACTTCTTTTTGCGACGGTTCGCAATATGAATTGCGCCACCGTTAACAGCCAGCGCTGCCTCGTGCACAGACTCGGACAGAGTCGGATGTGCAAAACAGGTCAGAGCCAGATCTTCTGCACTGGAGCCAAATTCCATGGCAATAACGCCCTGAGCAACGATTTCAGATGCCTGTGGACCCACAACATGGAAGCCCAGAATCCGGTCAGTCTTCTCGTCGGCAATGATTTTCACCATGCCGGAGGCGGAGTTTGCCGCCATCGCACGACCATTAGCCGCAAACGGGAAAGTACCAACCTTATAGGCTTCGCCTTCACTCTTGAGCTGCTCCTCGGTCTTACCTACCCAAGCCACTTCCGGCGATGTGTAGATGACGTTAGGAATACAGTCATAATTAACCTGCGGCTTGTGGCCGGCGATACGCTCGGCAACCATGACGCCCTCTTCCGAAGCTTTGTGCGCCAACATCGGACCACGAACAACGTCGCCCACGGCCCACACACCTGGCGCCTCGGTTTTGCACTTTTCGTCGACAAAGATAAAACCACGCTCATCCATGTTAACGCCGGAATCTGCTGACAACAGATTATCGGTGTATGGCCGGCGGCCAACGGCAACAATCAGCTTGTCGACTTTCAGTTCCTGCTTGCCCTTGCTGTCTTCGTAGCTCACGTTGACCAGCTTGCGCTTGACCTCGGCGCCAGTTACCCGACCACCCATAACGATGTCCAGGCCCTGCTTGCGAAACTGCTTCAGCGCATCTTTGGCAACCTGCTGATCAACCGCCGGCAGGAAGGTATCCTGCGCTTCAAGCACGGTTACTTCAGAACCCAGACGCGCCCAGACGCTGCCTAGCTCAAGACCGATAACCCCGGCACCGATAATGCCAAGACGCTTGGGAACTTCATCAAACTCCAGCGCGCCTTCCGAGTCGACGATATAGCCTTCAGTCATTGGAGCCGGCGGTATATCAATGGGCTTGGAGCCGGTAGCGATAATAACGTTCTCAGCTTCGTAGGTTTTTGTCTTGCCGTCTTTATCCGTGACTTCAACCTGACGATTGGCTAAAAGCTTGCCGTGACCATGGATGGAAGTCACTCCGTTGGCCTTGAACAACCCGGCAATACCACCCGTCAGCTGTTTAACGATGCCACTCTTGCGCTCCATCATCTTGGCGATGTCGATTTTGACATCCTTGGCGATGATGCCCTGCATCTCGTAGTCGTGGCTGGCTTCCTCAAACTTGTGAGAAATTTCCAGCAGCGCTTTCGAAGGAATACAACCTACGTTAAGACAGGTGCCGCCAAGCACCTGGCTTTTGCCATCTTCGGAGCTCCACGATTCGACACACGCGGTTTTCAGGCCAAGTTGAGCGGCTTTTATGGCAGCAACATAGCCACCCGGGCCTGCGCCAATGACGATTACGTCGTACTTATCAGACATAGTTAATCCTGTTTTCCGATTCGTTAAGTGTCGGCTCAGACGTCCAGCAGAATACGCGCCGGGTCTTCGAGCATTTCCTTGATGGCTACAAGGAACTGCACCGCCTCCTTGCCGTCGACCATACGGTGATCATAAGACAACGCAAGGTACATCATTGGACGGATTTCCACCTTGCCATTGACCGCCATCGGGCGCTCCTGGATCTTGTGCATACCAAGAATAGCCGTTTGCGGCGGGTTCAGGATCGGCGTGGAAAGAAGCGATCCAAAAATGCCACCGTTGGTTATGGTGAAAGTACCACCAGTCATATCATCAATTCCAAGCTTGCCACCTTTTGCCTTGGTGCCGTACTCAACAATCTTCTTCTCGATATCTGCCAGGCCCAATGCATCCACATCACGAAGTACCGGGACCACCAGACCACGCTCGGTAGAGACCGCGACACCGATATCCTGGTAGCCATGATAAACCATGTCATTACCGTCGATGGAAGCATTGACTGCAGGGAAACGCTTAAGCGCTTCGGTTGCAGCTTTGGCGAAAAAGGACATAAAGCCGAGCTTGATGTCGTGGCGCTTCACAAAGCTATCCTGATATTGCTTGCGCAGCTCCATGATCGGGCCCATGTCGACCTCGTTGAAGGTCGTCAACATGGCGGCGGTTTGCTGCGCATTCACCAAACGCTTGGCGATGCTGGCCCGCAGACGGGTCATGGGGACGCGTTTTTCCGGGCGCTCACCCGCAGCAACGTTGACTTCTGGCATAGCAGCCTCAGGCTTCGAGGAACCATCTGAAGACTTTTCGCTATCTACATGATTTTGAACATCTTCTTTTGTAACTCGACCGTCTTTCCCGGTGCCTTTGATGGAATCCGGATCGACGTTGTTCTCATCGGCCAGCTTGCGAGCTGCAGGGCTCAGAATGGCGTCGCCCGAGCTCTGGCTTTGATCAGTCTTGGCCTCTTCTTTGTCAGCGTCGCCATCTGCACCTGCGTCGGCTTTGCTATCCTTACTGCCCTTGCTATCAGCAGATTTGGAGTCACCCACGGCACCTTCTTTGAATTTGCCGATGACTTCACCGCTTTCCACGGTGTCGCCTTCTCCTTTGACGACCTCTTCAATAACACCGTCAGCAGGCGCTACAACCTCAAGGACCACCTTGTCGGTTTCAATATCGACGATCAGATCATCGCGTGAGCAGGCTTCGCCAGGTTTTTTATGCCAGGTCGCGACGGTACCCTCTGCGACCGACTCCGGGAAAACGGGTGCTTTTATCTCAGTAGACATTACAGTTCCTTAGTTCGGTAGCTCGTCAGATTTCAAACGCGTCGTTAACAAGATTTTTCTGCTCTTCAATATGAACAGACATATGACCTGCTGCCGGGGCAGCGGAGGCCTCACGACCGGCGTACTGAAGATGAAGCTTGGGGTTCAGCCGCTGCAGCGCGTTGCGCATATGGTGCTGACTGCTGTACCAGGCGCCCTGATTCATAGGTTCTTCCTGACACCAAACCGCGTGTTTCAACTTTGAGTACTTGGCCAGAGTTTCATCCAGATCTTCACCCGGGAACGGATAGAGTTGCTCAATACGCACAATGGCAACATCATCACGCTCGTCAGTTTTCTTCTTTTCCAGCAGGTCGTAAAAGACCTTGCCGCTGCAAAGAATAACCCGGGTAACTTTCTTGGCTTCCGACAATTCTTTCTCGGGAAGAACTGTCTGGAAGGTGCCGGAGGTCAGATCATCCAGATTGGAGGTTGCTTCCTTGTGACGCAACAAACTCTTGGGAGTGATCGCTATCAGCGGCTTACGCAGTGGACGCTTCACCTGACGACGCAACATATGGAACACCTGGGACGGCGTCGTCGGCACACACACCTGAATATTCTGCTCTGCAGACAACTGCAGGAAGCGCTCGAGGCGCGCTGAGCTGTGCTCAGGACCCTGACCTTCATAGCCGTGCGGCAACAGAAGGGTCAGTCCACACAGGCGCCCCCATTTGTGTTCGCCACTTGTGAGGAACTGATCGATGACTACTTGGGCGCCGTTGGCAAAATCGCCAAACTGCGCCTCCCAGACCACGAGCGTGTCGGGCGTGGTGGTTGCGTAACCGTACTCAAACGCCATCACCGCTTCTTCAGACAGCAGCGAGTCATAGATCTCGAACTTTGGCTGCTTTTCGGAAAGCTGTTCAAGCGCGATATGCCTCGAACCGTCTTTCTGATTGTGCAGGACCGCGTGACGGTGGGAGAAGGTTCCACGTCCCACATCCTGACCGGTCAGCCGGATCGGATGTCCTTCGTTGAGCAGCGTGGCATACGCCATAATCTCGCCGTAACCCCAGTTGATCGGTAGCGCCCCTGCGGTCATCTTCTCACGATCACTTACAATCTTGGAAACCTGGCGCTGCACACTGAACCCTTCGGGAACCTGAGTCAGCTTTTTGCCCAGCTTCTGGATCGTTTTCAGCGCAACGCTGGATTTACACTTGGCTGTCCACTCGTGACCAAGATGCGGAGTCCAGTCAACGTACAGATCCTTGTTAGGCTCTTTCACCAAGGACTTGACCACGTGCTCGCCATTATCCAGCGCGTCACGATAATCATTTTCCATCTGCTTGGCTTCGTCTTCGCTCAGAACACCCGCAGCGACCAACTTCTCTGCATAAATAGTGCGGGTCGTCTTCAGCTTGCGAATCTTTTCGTACATCATCGGCTGGGTTGCAGCAGGCTCATCCGCTTCGTTGTGTCCACGGCGTCGATAACAAACGAGATCGATAACCACGTCGCCCTTGAACTCATTGCGATAGTCCATCGCCATTTGAGTCACAAATACAACGGCTTCAGGGTCGTCCGCGTTCACGTGGAGTATCGGCGCGTGAACCATTTTGGCGACGTCGGTACAGTACTCCGTTGATCGGGCATCTTCCTGTTTGCTCGTCGTGAAGCCAACCTGGTTGTTGATAACAATGTGGATGGTTCCGCCCACGCCAAAACCACGGGTCTGGGACATCTGGAACGTTTCCATTACCACGCCTTGGCCAGCAAATGCCGCATCACCGTGCATGATAACAGGAACAACCTGGTTGCCTTGTGTGTCAGCACGGCGGGTCTGACGGGCGCGCACAGAACCTTCTACCACCGGAGATACAATTTCAAGATGAGATGGGTTAAACGCCATCGCGAGGTGTATTTCGCCGCCTTCCGTCATTACATTGGATGAAAAGCCCTGGTGATACTTGACGTCACCGGAGCCTGAATCGGCCAGTCTCTTACCCTCAAATTCGTCAAAAAGTTCTTTGGGGTTCTTACCCAGCGTATTGACCAGAATATTCAGGCGACCACGGTGGGCCATGCCCAATACAATTTCCTTGGCGCCATAGTGGCCAGCGCGCTGGATCAATTCGTCCATACAAGGGATAAGGCTTTCACCGCCCTCAAGGCCGAATCGCTTGACGCCGGGATAACGCGAGCCGAGGTATTTTTCCAGGCCTTCAGCCGCCGTGAGGCGTTCCAGAATGTGTTTTCGGGTATTGGGTTCATAACCTGGCTCAGAGCGAACAGGCTCCATACGCTGCTGAAACCAGCGCTTGATGCGGGTATCAACTATGTGCATGTACTCGGCGCCAATACTGCCGCAATAAGTCTGCTGCAGTCCGTCGACGATGTCTCCGAGCTTCATGGTCTCAGAGCCAAAACTCAGGGAGCCCGTTTGGAATGTCAGATCCCGATCGGATTCTGATAATTCATGAAAAGATGGATCGAGATCTTCTACCTTTGGACGCTGCCAGACCCCGAGAGGGTCAAGTTTTGCTTCCTGATGACCGCGAAAGCGATAAGCGTTGATAAGTTGGAGAACACGGGTCTGCTTTTTATCAGCATCCGACGTTGCACTGACAGGCACGCCGTTACTCGCAAGAAAACGCTGATTGCGGGATATGTGCTCGAACTGCTCACGGATCGAGGAGTGAATAACGTCACGCCCCTGATAGCCGTCAACGCTTGGAAGCTTGTCAAAATAGCTACGCCACTCTTCCGGGACGGCATTCGGGTCTGTCAGGTAGGTTTCAAAAAGCTGTTCGACATAGGCCAGATTTCCACCTTGCAAGTGGGACGTCTGCCATAACTGCTCCATCATGCTTTCTTGCATTTTGAATAGCTCACCTTGGGCTGGTGCGGGGGAGCCAAGTATGGTCGGCCAGGGGTAATTATCAGTCAATACGGGTTTTTACGGGATCGACTGTGGCAACCACACCCAACACGGATGTTTTCCGTTCCCCAATGATTTTTTTGTACTCAGCAACACCGCAAGAAAACATGGTAAGTTCCCGCCACGGCTTGCGTAGTGTGCACCCGGGTAAGACTTTTAACTATAAGCCTTTGGTTGAAGGCCCCGCATAAATGCGAGGCCTTCCGGGTTCCAACCTGATCAGATCAGTATAGCGCCTGTCTGTATTTCTGCCGCTTAAGTAGCCCGGTGCAGCAAAAGATTCCGAATGTGGCCAATTGCCCTTGTGGGGTTAAGGCCTTTCGGGCAAACGCTAACACAGTTCATGATGCCCCTGCAGCGGAAAACACTGAACGGGTCATCCAGATCGGCAAGCCGCTCTGCCTGAGCCGTATCACGGCTATCTGCAAGGAAGCGATATGCCTGCAACAGTCCCGCCGGACCAATGAACTTATCCGGGTTCCACCAGAAAGACGGGCAAGACGTTGAGCAGCATGCACAGAGAATACACTCGTACAGGCCATCCAGCTTCTCGCGATCTTCTGGTGACTGCAAACGCTCTATGGCGGGTGCCGGGTTGTCGTTAATCAGATACGGCATCACTTTTTCGTACTGCTTGTAAAACAGGCTCATATCAACGACCAGGTCACGAATAACCGGCAGACCCGGTAACGGACGCAGTACCAGCTTGCCATTCTTGACGACCTGAGACATTGGCGTAATGCACGCAAGGCCATTTTTGCCGTTCATGTTCATGCCATCAGAACCGCAAACACCTTCACGGCATGAGCGGCGATAGGCCATTGACGGGTCGTTCTCCTTGATGAGATTGAGCACGTCAAGAACCATCAGATCCTTTCCTGCCGGAAGCTCCACATCAACGTCCTGCATATACGGGGCGTTGTCAGTTTCCGGGTTATAACGGTAAAGGCTTACCAACATAATGTATGTCCCCTTTAGTAAGTCCGGACTTTCGGCTGGAAGGTTTCGACGGTTTTTGGCGAGAAGTTTACGTCACGTTTGCCAATTCGCTTGTCCAGCGGGAAGTAGAGAGAGTGCTTCAACCAGTTCTCGTCATCACGCTCGGTGAAGTCGTTACGGGCATGGGCACCACGGCTCTCTTTACGCTCGTTTGCAGCAATCGCGGTAGCCTGAGCCACTTCAAAAAGGTTATCCAGTTCCAGCGCTTCAATACGCGCGGTGTTGAACGCATTACTGGTGTCTGCCAACTTGGTGTTACGAACGCGCTGACCGATGGCTTCCAGCTTTGCCAGACCTTCTTCCATGCTCTTGCCGTCACGGAATACACCGAAATAAAGCTGCATGCAATTCTGAAGATCCTTGCGAACGTCGGCAACGCTCTCACCTTCTGATGCGCTGTTCAGACGATCCAGTCGGGCCATGGCGCGCTTGATATCTTCATCGGTCGCACCGTCAGTCTCAAAGCCACCACGCAGCTGCTCCTCAATGTGCAGACCCGCCGCACGACCGAAAACCACGAGATCCAGCAGCGAGTTACCGCCAAGGCGGTTTGCTCCGTGAACAGAAACACACGCCGCCTCACCACAGGCAAACAGTCCCGGGATCGGCTGATCGTTACCATCTTCGTCCTGAGTCAGCGCCTGACCACCTACGTTTGTAGGAACGCCGCCCATCATGTAATGACAGGTTGGAACAACCGGAACCGGCTCTTTCACGGGATCCACGTGAGCAAATGTACGAGACAACTCACAGATACCCGGCAAGCGCAGATTCAGAGTCTCTTCACCCAGGTGGTCCAGCTTCAGCAGAACGTGATCCTTGTCCGGACCACAACCGCGGCCTTCAAGAATCTCGATAACCATGGAGCGCGCAACAACATCACGGCCGGCCAGGTCTTTCGCGTTCGGAGCATAACGCTCCATGAAACGCTCACCTTCAGCGTTAATCAGGTAACCGCCCTCACCCCGGCAACCTTCGGTTACCAGTGTGCCGGCACCGTAGATGCCTGTTGGGTGGAACTGCCACATTTCCATATCCTGCATCGGGAAACCGGCACGCAGTGCCATGCCGATACCATCGCCAGTGTTGATCAACGCGTTGGTTGTGGACGCGTAGATACGGCCCGCGCCGCCTGTTGCCAGAACGGTGGCTTTGGACTTGATGTAAGCCACTTCGCCGGTTTCAATCTCAATGGCAACAACACCAACAACCTCATCTTTGCTGTTCTTGACCAGATCAACGGCGTACCACTCGTTAAGGAAAGTAGTGCCACCTTTGAGGTTTGCCTGGTAGAGCGTGTGCAGCAGTGCGTGACCGGTACGGTCAGCCGCAGCACAGGTGCGCGCTGCCTGAGTAGGATCATCCGGACCCTTGGACTGCCCACCGAACGGACGCTGGTAGATACGGCCCTGCTCGGTACGTGAAAACGGCAGGCCCATGTGCTCAAGCTCGAAAACGGCCTGAGGGCCCACTGAACACATATATTCAACTGCATCCTGGTCGGCAATGTAGTCAGACCCTTTAACAGTGTCGTACATATGCCAGCGCCAATCATCATTGGGATCAGCGCTTGCGATCGCACAAGTGATGCCACCTTGGGCAGACACTGTGTGCGAGCGGGTTGGAAAAACTTTTGTGATACACGCGGTGTTAACGCCCGACTCGGTTAACTGCAGGGCTGCTCGCATACCGGCACCACCGCCACCAATAACAATAGCGTCGTACGACATGGTCTTGATATTAGCCATCAATTAAAGCCCCCAAATAATCTGAATACCCCAAACCACATACACGAAAATCACGAGAATGCATGCCGCCTGGAAAAGAAACCGTTGCATAGCGGATTTGATGTAGTCCGTAGAAACTGTCCAAAGACCGACCCAGGCATGGGCACCAATCGAAAGCAGAGCAAGCAACGTGAAGATCTTGAACCACGCCTGATCAAACAGAGCTGACCACGACTGGTAATCAACATCGGTCGTCACAAAAAAACCGAGCAGAAATAGAGTATAGAAGGCTAATACGTAGGCAGAAACGCGCTGGATGATCCAGTCTTGAATGCCGTTACGGCCAATATTGGTGACGCTATTCATGCCCATACCCAGACTCCTGCCAGAACAATGAGGATGACGGAAACTGCAATTGTGATTTTGGCGGCCGCTCGCCCGCTCTCAAGCTCTTCACCTATACCCATATCCATGAGCAGGTGCTTGATGCCAGCAACCAGGTGGTAAAGCAGAGCAGACAGGATGCCCCAGATAATCAGCTTGGCAAGGAAGCCGTTCAGCAATTCACTGACCTGACTGAAGCCCTCTTCCCCGGAAAGGGAAAGCTGAAGTCCGTAAAGCATAAATGCAACACCAACAAAAATGATGATGCCGCTGACGCGGTGCAATATGGACGTAATGGCTGGCAGCGGAAAATGAAACTTGCCGAGATCGAGATTTACTGGTCGTTTGCTATTCACAGCGCTCTCACACTCTCTTTTTGATACCGCAAAGCCGGCGAGCCGGTAGCGGATAGTTGGTATGTAACGATCGGATGTAGGATACGGGATCAACAGCCGATTGGTTCAGGAGGGCGGACACCAAACAGGTAGCTTGCTACGAACAAACCCCTGTGAGAATGAATCCCCGATTCCGGGCTACGGATTATAAGGAGCCGCCCGTATAATTACAAACGCGCAACCCATGCAAAAGCCACCCGAAGGCGGTAGCAGAGCAAGCTATAAGACGTATTGACAAACACTATTTTTGCCTGCAAGCCGCGTTATTCGTGATATCCCTGATTTACAACAAGGACAGCAACACCGGGCTCCCCCACTCTTTCATTGACAAAAAAAGCCAACACCCTATATTTTGCCGCCAGTTTTGCGATAATACGCGCCTTCTCGCGCAACTATAAAGGCAGCCTATGCTGTTAAAGCTGATAAACAGGAGAGCACTATGACCGACAGGAAAGCCACGCTCTCGGTGGGGGACAAGTCCATTGAGCTACCGGTTTATTCCGGCACCGTTGGCCCTGACGTCATCGACGTACGAGGCCTGGTCCAGCACGGCGTTTTCACCTACGACCCGGGGTTTGTCTCAACAGCAGCCTGCGAGTCGGCTATCACCTATATTGATGGTGAAAACGGCGTCCTTCTGCACCGGGGTTATCCCATTGAACAGCTCGCAGAGTACTCAGACTATCTGGAAGTCTGCCACCTGCTTCTGAAAGGCGAACTGCCTACTGCCGCAGAAAACAAGCAGTTCCATGACACAATCAAAAACCACACCATGCTGCATGACCAGATGCGCAATTTCTTCCACGGCTTCCGCCGGGACGCCCACCCAATGGCGATCATGTGTGGTGTTGTCGGAGCGCTTTCTGCGTTTTATCACGACCAGATGGACGTTACTGACGAACATCAGCGCGAAATCACCGCCCATCGCCTGATAGCGAAGATGCCGACGATTGCAGCCTGGTGTTACAAGTACAGCATTGGCCAGCCATTCGTGTATCCGAGGAACGATCTTTCGTACTCGGAAAACTTCCTGCAAATGATGTTTGGTGTCCCCTGTGAGACATACAAGCCAAACCCGATCCTGGCGAAAGCCATGGACAAGATTTTCATTCTGCATGCTGACCACGAACAGAACGCATCAACGTCTACCGTTCGGCTAGCCGGATCCTCTGGCGCCAACCCTTACGCCTGCATTGCGTCCGGCATTGCAGCACTGTGGGGCCCGGCTCACGGGGGTGCCAACGAAGCCGTTCTGGACATGCTTGCGGAAATTGGCGACGAGTCCCACATTGATACATTCATTGCCAGGGCCAAGGATAAGGATGATCCTTTCCGCCTGATGGGGTTTGGTCACAGGGTCTACAAGAACTTCGATCCACGCGCCAAGGTAATGGCTGAAACTGCACACGAAGTTCTGAGCGAACTTGGACTGGAAGACGATCCGCTCCTGAAAATCGCCCAGCGCCTCGAGCAGATCGCCCTTGAAGACGAATACTTCGTTGAGCGCAAGCTCTACCCGAACGTGGATTTCTATTCTGGCCTGATCCTCAAGGCTATCGGAATTCCGACCTCCATGTTCACAGTGATCTTTGCCATGTCCCGAACCATTGGGTGGTTCTCTCACTGGAACGAAATGGTCAGCGGCGACTATCGCATTGGCCGTCCGCGCCAGCTTTATACTGGCTCTCCGGCACGGGATTACCCGAATGAGTAATTCCTGAACACCCCGGAAACCGAAAGGCCGCTGATTCAGCGGCCTTTTTTTGTTCCGGTGAAAAGCCGCTTTTCATCCGGCAACCGTTTAACTCTGTGCTAAGTTAAGTTCCATGACTTAAAAGGAGACGACAATGACTACCGCAACCTTTATCGGCCTCGGCGTTATGGGGTATCCCATGGCCGGCCATCTGGCCAACGCTGGCCTCACCGTTCGTGTATGGAACCGCTCAGCGGAAAAATCCCGGCAATGGGCGAAGGAGTACCCCGGAACCGCCTGTCAGACCATCGCTGAGGCCGTGGACGGCGCAGATTTCGTTTTAACCTGCGTCGGCGCAGACAAGGACCTGATTGCTGTCTATGAAGGCGATGATGGCATTCTGGCGCACGGACAATCAGGCGCCGTTCTCGTCGATCACACAACTGCATCAGCAGGGGTTGCAGAAAGGCTCGCCGAGTCCTCCCGCAAAGCCGGCATGGGTTTTATTGACGCACCCGTTTCAGGGGGCCAGCAAGGGGCGCAAAATGGCCAGCTCACCATCATGTGCGGCGGCACCGAGCCAGACTTCGAAAAAGCCCAGCCATTACTGCAACACTACGCCAAGGCGCTGAATTTTATGGGCCCGGCTGGCAGCGGCCAAAAAACAAAAATGGTGAACCAGATTGCCATTGCCGGCCTGGTTCAGGGGCTTTCCGAGGCGCTGCACTTTGCCGAGCAGGCTAACCTTGATGTCAGAAAGGTTGTGGACGTCATCTCAAAAGGAGCCGCTCAGTCATGGCAGATGGAAAATCGCTCAGGAACCATGATCGATGGTGAGTTTGATCATGGGTTTGCCGTGGACTGGATGCGCAAGGATCTGGGCATTTGCCTGGATGAGGCACGTAAAGTGAACGCCTCACTGCCGGTCACAGCCTTGGTGGATCAGTTCTATGGCGATGTTCAGGAGATGGGTGGAAAACGCTGGGACACGTCTTCATTGATTCAGAGATTGCGCAAGTTCAGATAAGGCAAAAGCGGTTGAGCAAATAAAAACCGGTCAGAGCAGATACTATGACCGGTTTTTTCGATCAAACGCGCAGCCGCTGCTATTTCTCGCGGGGCTGCCACTTCCCATCCACATACCAAGCGGACCAGCCGGTCGCCTTACCGTCTTTTTCCGACATCACATACTGCTCTTTGGTCTTGCGACTGTATCGAATGACCGTAGGGTTGCCCGCTGGATCACGCTCCGGGGCTTCCATCAAGTAATCGTGTTTGGGATCGATTTCCTTCCGGTGCGGTTTGATTTCCATAACCAGAGGCGGGCGAGTCTCACGGTTTTTCGGGAACTTGCTGGCCGCCAAAAACATTCCGGATGCGCCATCACGCAAAACGTAAGTGTCATCCACTTTCTGGCACTTCAGCTCTGGCATTGGCACCGGATCCATCTTGGGCGGGGCCGGCTCTCCACTCTTCAGGAGCTTGCGAGTGTTTTTGCAGGTATCACTCATGCAACCGAAATACTTGCCAAAGCGGCCTGTTTTGAGCTGCATCTCAGAGCCGCACTTGTCACATTCCAGTGTAGGGCCGTCATAGCCTTTTATCCGGAATGTGCCATCCTCCACTTCATAGCCCGAACAGTCCGGGTTGTTACCGCATACATGGAGCTTGTGGGTTTCATCTACCAGATAACTGTCCATCGCTGTGGAGCATTTCGGGCAGCGGCGCTTTTTGCGCAACAACCGGGTTTCGCCCTCACCTTCAACGTCATCATCGGCGCTGACCACTTCATCGCCTGAAATCAGGTTGATAGTGGTTTTGCAACGCTCTTTCGGCGGTAACGAATAACCGGAACAACCAAGGAACACACCTGTACTGGCCACCCGAATCTGCATATTGCGGCCGCAAGTCGGGCACGGGATACTGGTTTCGGTCGGATCGTTCGGGCGCATACCGCCCTCGCCATCGGCAGCCTCTGCTGACTCCAGCTGCTGACGGAAACGAGCGTAAAAATCATTAAGAACCTTTTTCCACTCCACATCACCCTCGGCAATGTGGTCAAGGTCGCCTTCCATCTTTGCTGTAAAATCAAAATCCATCAGGTTGGAAAACGACTCACACAGCCGGTCGGTGACAATCTCACCCATCTTCTCAGCGTAGAAACGCCGGTTCTGCAGACGCACATAGCCCCGATCCTGAATGGTTGAGATAATCGATGCGTAGGTCGATGGGCGGCCAATACCTTGCTTTTCCAGCTCTTTGACCAGGCTTGCCTCCGTATAGCGAGGCGCCGGCTTGGTAAAATGCTGGCTTGGATCCAGTTTTTCGAGACTCAGAGCCTCTCCTACCTTGATGTCTGGCAGGGCAACATCTTCTTCTTTCTTGGCCGACTGAGGCGCAACCTTGAGGAAACCGTCAAACTTGATAATGCGGCCGCGTGTGCGCAGTTCGTAGTCGCCGTTGGCGACTGCAATCGATGTACTGAGAAATTCAGCTTCTGACATCTGGCAGGCTACAAACTGTCGCCAGATCAGCTCATAAAGCTTCTCAGCATCCTTTTCCAGACCACTGATAGCAACAGCCTGACGAGTTACTTCTGTTGGGCGAATGGCTTCGTGGGCTTCCTGAGCTCCTTCTTTGCTGCCATAAACCCTGGGCTTCTCTGGCAAATAGCGGTCACCGAACTGATCCTGAATGTAATCACGGCAGCCATTGATGGCGTCCTGGCTCAGATTCGTCGAATCGGTACGCATATAAGTGATGTAGCCGGCCTCATAGAGCCGCTGAGCCAACATCATGGTTTTCTTGACGCTGAACCCCAGCCGATTGCTTGCTGCCTGCTGCAGGGTAGACGTAATAAACGGAGCGCCCGGGCGGGATCTGGTGGGTTTGTCTTCCCGCTTCGATACTTCAAAGCTGCCTGCTTTGAGGCGCTCTACGTGCTCAATACTTTGCTGCTCGTTAACCGGGCGGTATGGCTTGTCGTTGTAGCGGGTAACCTCAAACCGAACGGGTTGATCGCTTGCCTTGGCACCCAGCCCGGCAAACAGCTGCCAGTATTCTTCCGGCACAAACACACGTATGTCGCGCTCTCGATCTGCGATCAACCGCACTGCAACCGACTGAACCCGGCCTGCCGACAGTCCACGGGCAAGCTTGGCCCATAACAGTGGCGAAACCATGTAGCCCACAACACGATCAAGAAAACGTCGTGCCTGCTGCGCGTTCACCTGGTTGGTGTCAAGACTTCCGGGATTTTCAAACGCTTCCTGAATCGCACGTTTGGTGATCTCGTTGAACACTACACGACGATATTTTTCAGGTTCACCACCAATAGCCTGCTTGAGGTGCCATGCAATGGCCTCCCCTTCGCGGTCAAGATCCGTCGCGAGATAGATATGGTCAGCATTTTTGGCAAGTCGTTTGAGCTCACTGACAACCTTTTCCTTGCCAGGGAGAACTTCATAACGGGCGCTCCAGTCATTGTCAGGGTCAACACCCATCCGGGCAACCAACTGCTCCCGAGCCTTGCGTTTTTTATGCGCAATCTTGTCTTCGGGGCTGAGCTTGCGAGTGACTGCGGCCTGCCTGGCACGCTCTTTCGGATCAGACTGGGATCCGCTGCCACTGACGGGAAGATCACGAATGTGCCCAACGCTCGACTTCACAATGAAGTCAGGGCCCAGGTACTTGTTGATGGTCTTCGCTTTCGCTGGTGACTCGACAATAACGAGACTTTTACCCATATCGGAGATCTGTATCCTTGGCGATAAATCGGTCAGTAAAAAAGCGGACCGGAAACTCGCTGTAAAATCAATCGGCTGGAAAAACTATAGGAGCCGCCATTATGTATAGGCTCACTGTTTTACAGGGTCAGGAATAGCAAGACAACCCATTCTTTGTTTCAGTCATGCTTTTCGAGTCCTCAGGACGCGCCCTGAGACTGCCCTGAAAGCAGAAAGGCCCGGCGCGTGCCGGGCCTTCCATGAAAGCGCTACTGTATCCGTCTAGCGAATTACAGGCGCTCCCAGACCGTCGCAATACCCTGACCCAAGCCGATACACATGGTGGAAACACCAAGCTTACCGCCTTTGGCCTGCATTACGTTCAGCAGAGTGGTAGAGATACGGGCACCAGAGCAGCCCAGCGGATGGCCAAGAGCAATCGCGCCGCCATTCAGGTTAACCTTCTCTTCCATTACACCCAGCAGTTTCAGGTCTTTCAGTACAGGTAAAGACTGCCCTGCAAACGCTTCGTTCAGCTCCCAGAAGTCGATATCTTCAACTTTCAGGCCTGCGCGCTTGAGCGCCTTTTTGGTTGCTGGCACAGGGCCGTAACCCATGATTGCGGGATCACAGCCGGCTACCGCCATGCTACGAATCTTCGCAATTGGCTTCAGCCCCAGCGCTTCCGCACGCTCTGCAGACATCAGTACCATTGCTGCGGCACCGTCAGTCAGCTGAGAAGAGGTACCCGCCGTCACGGTTCCATTCTTCGGATCAAACGCCGGTTTGAGCTGGCCGAGTGATTCAACAGTGGTCTGTGGGCGGATGGTCTCATCGTGCTCTACCAGCACCTTGAAGCCATTCTCATCGTGACCTTCGATCGGAACGATTTCGTTCTTGAAGCGGCCTTCCAGCGTCGCTTCATGGGCCAGACGGTGCGAACGCTCGCCAAACTCATCCTGCTGCTGACGGGTAATGCCGTGCATTTTGGCCAGCATTTCTGCGGTCAGACCCATCATATTGGAGGCCTTGGCAGAATACTTGGAAGCCGCAGGGTTGTGGTCAAAGCCTTCAGTCATGGGAACGTGTCCCATGTGCTCTACACCACCAACCATGAACACATCACCGTTACCGGTCATGATGGCCTGTGCCGCTGTATGGATCGCGCTCATCGCGGAGCCACACAGACGGTTTACGGTCTGGGCTGCAGACTCATGAGGGATACGGGTCAGCAGAGAAATCTGCCGGGCCACGTTAAAACCCTGCTCCTTGGTCTGGTTTACACAACCCCAGATCACATCTTCAACTTCTTTCGGGTCGAGCTTTGGATTGCGCTCAAACAACGCGTCAATCAGCGTTGCCGACAGGGTCTCCGCACGCACGTTGCGGAAACAGCCATTTTTGGCACGACCCATCGGAGTCCGCACGCAATCGATGACGACAACGTCTCTCGGATTAAGGCTCATAGATCTTTCTCCGTTCGGAAATCTCGTTCAGGGTTAGCCAAAGAACTTTTCGCCAGTTTTGGCCATTTCACGCAGCTTCTCAGTCGGGTGGTACAAAGGACCGAGGTCTGCGAACTTGTCTGCCAGTTCTACGAACTTGTCTGCGCCCATATCATCGATATAACGCAGGGCACCGCCGCGGAACGGCGGGAAGCCGATACCGAAGATCAGACCCATATCGGCATCAGCCGGGTCTGCAACAATGCCGTCTTCCAGGCAGCGAACGGTTTCAAGGCACAGGGGGATCATCATGCGAGCAATGATATCCTCGTCACTGAAATCGTTCTTACCCTGAACAACAGGCTCAATCAGCTTGTAGGTTTCTTCATCGACAACCTTCTTCTGTTTGCCCTTGCGGTCCAGTTCGTACTTGTAAAAGCCCTTATCGTTCTTCTGACCGTAACGATCATTCTCGAACATTACTTCAACGGCGGACTTGTAGTCTGCCTTCATACGCTCCGGGAAACCCTCGGCCATTACTTCGTTGGCGTGCTTGGCGGTGTCCATGCCAACCACGTCGAGCAAGTAGGCAGGCCCCATCGGCCAGCCAAACTTCTCCATGACCTTGTCAACTTTCTGGAAGTCGGCGCCGTCACGAACCAAGCCGGAGAACCCACCGAAATACGGGAACAGGACACGGTTAACCAGGAAGCCCGGGCAATCGTTTACAACAATCGGGGTCTTGCCCATCGCCTTTGCGTAGGCGACGGTTGTTGCAATAGCGCGATCACTTGTCTTCTTGCCACGGATAACCTCAACCAACGGCATCATGGGCACAGGGTTGAAGAAGTGCATGCCACAGAAGTTTTCCGGACGCTTGAGGTTTTTGGCCAGAAGGTCGATAGAAATAGTCGATGTGTTGGACGTCAGAATGGCGTCGTCGCGGGTCATCTCTTCAACTTCACGCAGAACGGCGTCTTTTACCTTGGGATTCTCAACAACAGCTTCAACAACCAGATCTACGTTCTTGAAATCACCGTAGTTCAGGGTTGGCGTAATGCTGTTAAGAACATCAGCCATCTGCCCGGCATTCATGCGACCTTTATCAACACGCTTGGTCAGCTGCTTCTTGGCCTCTTTGAGGCCCAGCGCAATGCCGTCCTGGTTGATGTCTTTCATGATGATAGGCGTGCCTTTCAGTGCGGACTGATAAGCAATACCACCACCCATAATTCCGGCGCCCAATACGGCTGCCAGTTTCACTTCAGAAGCTTCTTTTTCCCACGCTTTGGCTTTTTTCTTCAGCTCCTGATCGTTCAGGAACAAGCCAACAAGACATGCAGCCACATTGGTTTTTGCCATTTTGGCAAAACCTTTGGCTTCTACTTCAATAGCCTTGTCGCGGGTCAAACCAGCATGCTTCTGCATTACCTTGATCGCTTCTACCGGTGCAGGGTAGTTCTTACCCGCTTTACCACCGACAAATGCTTTGGAGATCTCGAACGCCATCATGCTTTCCATGGCATTCAGCTTGATCTTGCCTTTCTTCTCTTCACGGCGTGCTTCGTAATCGAGCTTGCCTTCATTGCACTGATTAATAATGGCCACCGCAGCCTCAACCAGTTTTGCAGGCTCAACGACCGCGTCTACTGCGCCAGTTTTCAGCGCTGCGTCAGCACGATTTTCTGCGCCACCACATATCCACTCAACGGCGTTGTCCACGCCCACCAGGCGGGACAAGCGAACGGTTCCGCCAAAACCGGGGAAAATGCCCAGCTTCACTTCTGGCAGGCCAACCTTCGCCTTGGGCGCCATAACCCGGTAGTCGGTAGCCAGGCACATTTCAAAACCGCCACCCAGAGCGATTCCATTAATGGCCGTTACTGTCGGGAACGGTAGGTCCTCAACAGCACTGAAAATGGCGTTGGCTCTGAGGTTGTTGGCTACCAGATCTTCTTCCGAACCGGCAAACAGGTCGGTGAACTCATTAATGTCGGCACCAACAATGAAACTGTCTTTGGAGCTGGTCACTACCAGACCCTTGAGTTTCTTCTGTGCTTTAAGTGCATCAGTCGCGGCGTGGAGCTCTTCAATAGTAAGACGGTTGAACTTGTTTACCGACTCGCCTTGCAAGTCGAAGTCCAACTGAGCGATCCCGCCTTCGATCTCTTTAACCGTGATGGCTTTACCTTCGTAAATCATCAACTGATCTCCAGTCTGTGTTTGGAACTGCCTTCAGCTCTGACCTGAACTCAGTCGCGAGTTGCCAGAGCTGTTCATGCAGCGAGATTTCGGTCACTGCCCGATTAATCGACCTGAAAATTCATACAGCCGTTTGAATCGTTAGGGCACACGATGAGAAAAAACAACACGTTTGTCAATTTGTTTCTTTCTTGCCGCCACCAGATGGCCAGCATTTCGATGCCTTTTTAGTGCATAGCTCTTCTTTTTCAGGCAACTACGAAGTAGTACAGAGAAAAAACTTGAACTTCATCACGCAAATTTCAAAAATGTTTACATTTCCCTGGGCCAACCCCCGCAAAACTGCTTGATTGGCCAGAGAAGTTACTTTACCTTCGATCTACGACTTTGGTACACAATAATAAACGCATCACGGAGACTCATCCGATGAAGACCACCCGCCTGCGGACGCATTCCCTGGTCTCTGCACTGCTAATATTTATGCTCACGTCGATGAGTGTCCGGGCGCAGGACGCTGACGATTTCCTGGCTCAGCTTCACAGCTTTCGTGTCAGCAATTACATTTCTCTTGATGCTTACTACCGATTCATCGGAAGCGGCACTACCAACACCCTGAACGAGATCGTAGCAGGTATCAACACCGCCAACGACGCCATGAATCTGCTCGCAAAAAGCACCAGTGGCGTTTTGACAGCGGAACAGATTGAAGCGCTCAACGAAGAGTTCGACAAGTTTAAAGCCTTGATGCGTGACAACATCAATGATGTGCGCAATACCGGTTACCCGGATTTACGACTGGTTTCCGATATGGCCAACCAGGCTCTGACCATGAACGATTCAGCAACAGAGCTGTACCAGGTTGCCCAGGAAAACTCCCAAACAGAGACCAGTCCGCGGCTGGAAGCGGCTCGAATGGGCGCTGTAAAGATCGCCCAGATGATGGCGAAATACTCGGTTCGAACCAATTCATCCGTTGCCCAGACGTTTCAGGGCACATCTACCGAAATGCCCCTTGATGAGCAGGCAAAGGAGTTTGACCAACTTCTGGAAGTTATTGTTAAAGGCAAGAGTGACGGTGAGCTGAAGGCGCTTCTGAACGACATCGCTGCCAAATGGCAGTTCATCCGCGGCTCGTACATCAATTACAATGAAAACAACGTCGGCTTTGTAATTGACAGGTACTCAAAACGGATCCTTGAAAGCCTGACCACGGCTATCGGATTGCTCCAGCAAAATGCTTGAGAACCCCGGTACCCCTTCCCCCCGGTCGGCTCGCGTACTATGCTGTAACAAAGCCTGAACACGAAGGAGTTAGGGATGTCTGCATACAAAAAAATGCTTGTTGCCATAGATCTTACTGAAGAAGCGCCACAGGTTCTGGACAAAGCCAGAGCCATGAGCGATGCGCATGGTGCAAATCTGGTTCTGGTACACGTTGTAGAGCCTGTGGGCTACGCCTACGGTGGCGACATCCCCATGGACCTGACAGAACTACAGGATCAGCTTGATAAAGCTGCCCGCGAGCAGCTTGCTGCCTACGGTAATCAGTATGGTGTCGATAAGGCCAATCAGATTGTGACTGTAGGTCGACCGGAGTCTGAAATCCACCGCCTGGTGAAAGAACAGGAGGCGGACCTGGTGATTGTGGGAAGCCACGGCAGAAAAGGTTTCCAGCTTCTTCTGGGCTCAACGGCCAACGGCGTTCTGCATGGGACCGAATGCGACGTTCTTGCCATCAGGATCCGCTGATACCTTCTGTAAATACAGATTCCGGATAAAAACAAGCCCGAGGCACACTCACTCTGCCACCGGGCTTGTTTTTTTCTGCAGGAAGCTCAGTTGAACGCCTGTTCCTCCAACTCCATCCAGCGCGCAATTACTTTCTCGAGGCGCGCTTCCTTTTGTTCAAGCGCGTCCAACGTCACGGCGACCTCTTCAGGCGTTCCGGAATAAAAATCTGCCTCCGAAATACGTTCCTGAATACTGGCGACTTCTTGCTCGAGCGCTTCGATCTGCCCCGGCAACTGCTCAAGCTCGAGCTTTAGCTTGTAGCTCAGTTTGACCGGTTTAGGCTGGCTCACTGACCCGCTGGGCGCTTCCTTTTTAACCAAGCTGTTCTTTTTTCCACCGCCGCTCTGTTTACCAGACTTCGCCGCTTTGTCATGCCTGTCGGGACGTGCGCCGCTTGCCTCGGACGGAAAGCAACCACCCTGTCGGCGCCAGTCGCTGTAGCCTCCAACGTATTCAAGAACGCTTCCCGAGCCATCCAGAAAAACGGTTTCCGTTACCACATTATCCAGAAACTCGCGATCGTGACTGATAACAATCACAGTGCCGGCAAATTCAGCAAGCTGTTCTTCAAGAAGTTCGAGTGTTTCAACATCCAGATCGTTGGTTGGCTCATCGAGCACCAGAATATTTGCGGGCTTACTAAACAGTTTGGCCAGCAAAAGCCGCGCCCTCTCACCACCCGAAAATACCCTCACTGGAGACCGCGCCCGCTCCGGTGTAAACAAAAACTCCTGCAAATATCCGAGCACATGTTTGCTCTGGCCATTAATATCAATAAACTCACGCCCTTCAGACAGGTTATCAAGGGCATTCCGGCTCAGGTCCAGCTCACCACGAAGCTGATCAAAGTAGGCCACTTTGAGGTTGGTTCCGAGGCGAATAACCCCCTCTGTGGGCTGAAGATCTCCCAGAAGCAATCGCACCAGCGTGGTTTTGCCCGTTCCGTTTTCTCCCACAAGGCCGATTTTGTCGCCCCTGAACACGGTCAGGTCCATATCACGGATGATCGGCGTTCCGTCAGGATAAGCAAAACCAGCATCAACGGTCTCAACTACGAGCTTGCCAGAGCGCGCCGCATCCTCCACCGCAAAGGTCGCCGTTCCGCCGCGAACACGGCGCTGTCGGTGCTCTTCCCGCATTGCTTTAAGCGCCCTCACCCGACCCATATTGCGAGTACGGCGCGCCTTGATGCCCTGGCGAATCCAGGTTTCTTCCTGCTTCAGGCGCTTGTCAAAAAGCGCGTTCTCCCGCTCCTCTTCCTCAAGTGCCTTTTCCTTAAGCTCCAGATATCGGTCATAGGAGGCCGCAAAACTGACCAACTTACCGCGATCCAGCTCCACCACCCGGGTAGCCATACGCCTTATAAATGCACGGTCGTGGCTCACGAAAAGCATAGCCCCACGGAAGGCTGCAAGCGCCTCCTCCAGCCATGCAATCGCGGGCACATCCAAGTGGTTAGTCGGCTCATCCAGAAGCAGAATATCAGGCTCTCCGACGAGGGCCCTGGCCAGCAACACCCGACGCTGCCAACCTCCAGAGAGTGTGTTGAGCCGCTGATCCGGATCTATACCGTACTGCGCCAGAATCGCTGTAACCTTCTGATCAAGTCGCCAGCCATCAAGCGCCTCGATGCGTTCCTGGACCTTCATCATCCGGTCAAGGCTGGCTTCATCGGCCTGCTGCGTCAAAGCATGGAATTCTGTCAACAGCATGCCGGTTTCAGGAAACGCGCCAGCTACCACCTCATACGCCGTCCTGGAATCGTCCGATGGAAGGTTCTGTGGTAACACGGCCAACACAGCCCCATCCTCAAGACGCACTTTGCCGCCATCGGGCACAACCTCACCACTGACAATCTTTAGCAGGGTTGATTTGCCTTCACCGTTACGTCCCAACAAACATACCCGCTCTCCGGCATCGATATTGAGAGACGCTTGATCCAGTAGTGGGTGCATCCCGAAGGCCAGGGAAATCGAGTCCAGCGTTAACAGTGGCACGTTGCGTTCTACTCCGATTCAATAACAGTGACGGAATCATCCACGTGGATAACTCCCGGTGATTCGTGAATTGCGTTCTGGCCGAAAATCACACCATCGGCCGTTCTGCGATAGCTTGAGAGTGTCCTCAGTGGTTGCAGGCCAGGGTCTTTTACCCCGGTATCCGGATCAACGGTTGTCAGAACACAGCGGGAGCTGGGCTTTACAATATCAAACTTCAGCCCTCCCACTTCAAGCTTGCGCCAATGGTCTTCCTCCCACGGCGCAGAACCCTCAACAACGATATTGGGCCGAAATCTGCGCATATCCACCGGTACTTCAAGGTGCCCGTTCAACTCTTCCAGTGACGCCAGATTAGTGATCAAAAGGGGGAACCCATCGGCAAAACCTACGCGGCGGTATTCGCTTACACGTCCGGCATCAACGCGCCGGAACGACGAATCTGGCATGTAGACAAAGTAAAAGTCTTTACCACAAAAACGGCTCAGCGCCTGATTGGCAGCAGACTTCCCTGCCTGAGCCATTACCCAGTCGCGCCAGACCAGCACTCGTGTTTCCTCATCCGTTGCCTTCAGCGTGAAACTACCCTCGCCAGGAATATGGACGCTGACCTCACTCTCCTCAAAAGATGCAGCAACCCTCGCCAATTCGGGAAAGGCTCTTTGGGTAACAAAGTTCCGATCCGCATCAACGATCATCCAGCGCCGGTCACCTTTTGGGCCGAAGTCGTCCATTTCAAACGATGGAACCTGAATACCAGCGAGAGACTTGACCGGGTAAATATGGAGGGAAAGGATTTTCACAAGGCGCATCTCCGGAGAAGAGTGGTTATGTTGGCGAGGCGGCCCAGTATAACAAAAACAAAAAACCCGACCTCTTACGAGGCCGGGCTTCCGGAATCTGGAGCGGGAAACGAGATTCGAACTCGCGACCCCGACCTTGGCAAGGTCGTGCTCTACCAACTGAGCTATTCCCGCAGTGTTGACCAGCTTGTGCCGACAACGGAACAGTATTCTACGCATCCCGCCCCTTTCGTCAACCTCCTTTCCAAAATTTTATTGTCCGAAACGGCTGGCGGTACCCAGATATTCCTGTTCCTCTTCAGTAGATGAACGCCCGATAGCCTGGTTTCTATGGGGAAAACGACCAAAACGCTCGATGATCTCCTGGTGATCCTGTGCAGATCGCAAAAAGCTCTTCAACAAGTCATGGAGCACCCCCGAAGTAGACGCGACCAACTGCTCGTAACACTCAACGGAGAGAGCCTGATCTTCAATTCGCTCAGAGTGCTCCAAGGGCATGTAGATGAACGCCCTTTGGATCGGTGGAAGCGCCATATCATGACCCTTGCGCATGGCTTCTTTGCAAAGTTTGCTCGCCAGCTTGTCCTGCTCAAAGGCGAGCGTGCCGCCTCGAAATATATTTCTGGAGAACTGGTCAAGCAGTACTATTTCAGCAAGGCTGCCGCCAGCCGCTTTGCGCCAGTGATCAAGCCCCTGCTCAGAGGCAAACAGAACCATGGAAAGAAACCGACGTCGAATTTCCTGATCAAACCTCTTGCTTGAACGAAACCAGCGGTTGCGATGAAAGCTGTCAGGCAATCCGTGCTCATCAAGATCTCCAAACCAGAAATCCAGAATCTCTTTCCAATCGAACATTACAGAACACCCTGTTATCTTGATTGACGGGACTGGAGAGAATACCGGCCCGCAACAAGATTTACGACAGGCACCCTTTACATGATTATCCGGGAGCATTAATGAACAGCCGCCGCATTATTCTTTTAGCACATGGCAGCAGTGACAAACGCTGGTGTGACACGTTCGAATCCCTTGCAGAGCCGACTCTGAAGGCTGTCAGTAATTCCAGAATCGCTTATATGGAGCTGGCTGAGCCATCGCTGGACACAGTTGTTCGTGAAGGGGTTTCCGCAGGCGCACGTGAATTTACCGTCGTACCTCTGTTTCTGGCAGCCGGGCGCCACCTGCGAAAAGATGTGCCAGCCATGATAGAGGCGCTGGAGCAATCTACCGGAGCCAGCATCGAGCTTTCCCCACCTATTGGAGAAAACCCTCTATTAGGGCAAGCCATCAAGGATGTTGTTGCTCTCCAGCTTGGCCAGAACACCGGACAATAGGAAATACAGCCATGAACAAGCGCATACTGATTACTGGCGGCACCGGATTTATTGGCCATGTGCTCTGCCGCGAGATGCTGACACGAAGTTATGAACTGACAGTACTAAGCCGGCAACCTGAAGACAAGGTGCGCGCACTGTGCGGCAAGGTAGATGTCATCTCTGACCTCGAAAGCCTGAGATCTCACTCTGGTTACGAGGCCGTGATCAATCTCGCAGGCGAAGGCATCGCTGAAAAACGCTGGACCGATGAACGAAAACAGACGTTGCGGGATAGCCGCATAGGCCTTACCAACAACCTCACAGAGATCATTGCCAGCTGGGCCAAGCCGCCAGAGGTTTTGGTTTCGGGGTCTGCGGTTGGATTCTATGGCGATCAAGGCGGCACTCTGGTTACCGAAGAAACGCCACCCCATGATGAATTCAGCCATCGGCTGTGCAAGGACTGGGAAGACGCTGCCGTCAAGCTGAAATCCCTTCCTGTGCGCGTGTGCCTATCCAGAACAGGCGTCGTGGCGGGCCCCGGGGGCGGCTTTCTGCAGCGTATGGTTTTGCCTTTCAAACTCGGGCTGGGCGGGCGCCTTGGCGATGGCCATCAATACATGCCCTGGGTTCACCGCGATGACGTTGTGGCTGCGCTTATCTGGATGCTGGAGACCCCTGAAGCCTCGGGCGCATACAATGTGGTGAGCCCCAACCCGGCGACAAACCGGGAATTCACACGCTGCCTGGCAAGTGTGCTCAAACGGCCAGCAATATTCCCGGCACCTGCACCGGTACTTAAAGTAGCGCTCGGAGAAATGTCACGCCTCTTACTGACAGGCCAGCGGGCCGTTCCCGCAAGGTTGACCGATTCCGGGTTCAGGTTCAGCTACCCTGCACTCGAGATGGCACTTGAAGACGCTACAGGCTAAAACGCTCTTTTTTTCAATAAAAGCGTTGACAGGTGGGGGAGGCTTTCTTAATATACGCGCCACCTCGACGAGGCACGGTTTTAAAGCGTTGCGTCCCCTTCGTCTAGTGGCCTAGGACTCCGCCCTTTCACGGCGGCAACAGGGGTTCGAACCCCCTAGGGGACGCCATTTTTGCCTTACAGATTTTCGAATCCTGAAGCAAAAATCTTTTAGCTGTAAAAGCTCAAAGCAGCCTGTTCAGGCCGCTTTCTTGCCCGTTTCCAAGTCTTTCTTTTGCTGTTCACCACCATGCGCCTTTTGATCGCGCATCACAAATATCCCCACGCCAACAAAAAATACGACCATCAGCAGAACAGTTGCAATTCCAGCGAGTACGACTGCGTCCATATACATAATTTTTCTCCTGCCCACTATCAAACTTGATTAAGCTCAGGTTACGACACCCCTGAATACCAATATTGATCTGTGTCAATGGACGACATCACTCTTGAAACCGAAACATCGGGTAAACGCCGAGGCATACACATTTCGTCAGTCTTTTCATGTATTTTCAGGGAATTTGGTACGCAGGGCTGTTATAGTTCTCAACTGATAGACTGTCAGCATTTATCAACCGGTCCGGGTGGCTGAAGTTACAACATGCCGAAATTACCGACGCGTCTTCAACGTTTTCGCAAGGGTTCTCCCCTCTCCTTCAGGTTGCTTGCCTGGATACTTCTGTTCAGCTCGGTTTTCACCCTGATCGCTTCAGCTATTCAAATCTATTCCGACTATCGCAAAGATCTCTCCCAGATTGACAGCCGCATGCAGGTCGTGGAGTCCGGATATGCCTCCAGTCTCGCCAGAAGTCTCTGGGCCCTTGATCAGAAACTGCTCCAAACCCAAATGGAGGGCATTCTCAGTCTTCCCGACATCGTTCATCTGCGGCTGGGCATTGAACCCGACTCCGAGTTGGTCATGGGCGAAATCCCCCGTGGAGCCAACACCCAGTCACACAAGTTCGATCTGATTCACCAGGGCGATGAAGCGTTCAAGCTTGGCGAGCTCACAGTAACGGCAGATCTGGATCGCGTTTATCAAAACCTGAAGGTAAAGGTTGGCATTATCATGGCCACCCAGTTCCTCAAAACCTTTTTCGTATCCATATTGATCATATGGGTGTTCCAGCACTTTGTTACTCGCCACCTTACGGCGATGGCGAATTACGCCAAAGATTTCTCTCTGGCAAATCTCAGCACGCCACTCACACTCGATCGCCCGGATACGCCTTCACACCGCAACGATGAAATCGGGCGAGTAACCGAAGCGTTTAACCAGATGCGCGAACGATTAAACGACGACATGGTGCGCCAGGAACGAGATGCTGCGGAAATCCACAAATTCTCCAAAGCCATTGAGCAAAGCCCGTCTTCCGTTGTTATCTGCGATCGTCAGTGGCGTGTCGAGTTCGCCAACCACAAATTCACACAGCTCACGGGTTATGACTCAAAATCCATAGTCGGCCGGCACCCCGGTGCGTTAAGCGGCGACCATACGGAAAACCGCGAAAACCGCCATTTGTGGCAATCCATCAGGTTGCAAGTTCAGCGTGTCGGCGTCTGGCAGGGTGAAGTTAACAGCGTACGGCGCAATGGCGAGCGGTTCTGGGAGCAGCTGATCGTAACGCCGATAAAGGATGCGGCAGGTGAAACCACAGGCCACCTCATACTTGGCGAGGACATCAGTATTCGCAAGCGCTATGAGCAGCAACTTTTGCGTCAGGCCAATTACGATATCCTGACCGGCCTGCCTAACCGCATGCTTGCTCTGGACCGACTTAAACTGGCTCTGGCGCAGGCCAGACGCGAGACCTCTATGGTTGGCGTCATGTTTCTTGATCTTGACAACTTCAAGCACATTAACGACACACTGGGCCATGACGCTGGAGACAACCTGCTGATTGAAGCAGCCCGGAGAATCTCCAGCTGCCTGCGCGGAACCAGCACGGTGGCACGACTGGGAGGCGACGAATTTCTTGTTATACTGCCAGGCCTCACTGGCCCGGAATCGTCCTCGCAGGTTGCGGAACGAATTTTGGAGAACTTTGCTCCTGCCTACTCATTGAACGGCCAGGAAGTGTTCGTCAGCACCAGCATTGGCATTGCCATTTTCCCAACGGATTCCGACAACAGCGGCACCCTGCTCCAGCACGCAGACGCCGCCATGTATCAGGCAAAACACCAGGGCAAAAGTTCCTACGCGCACTTCACTCCGGAAATGTCCGAAGTGTCCCATGAACGCCTGCAAATGGAATCCCGCATGCGGCGGGCGCTCGAATTACAGGAGATGGAGCTCTACTTCCAGCCAATTGTGGATGCAGAAACCGGCACCCTGCACGCTGCAGAGGCACTGCTACGCTGGAACAATCCGGCTATGGGCATGATTATGCCTGATCGGTTTATACCGCTGGCCGAAGAGACTGGCCTTATTATCCCCATTGGTGAGTGGGTGCTTGAGCAAGCTTGCCGCGCAGCAACCGAGTGGACAGCGATAACCGGTCAGGACATTGGCATATCCGTTAACGTGTCTCCGCGTCAGTTCCGCGACCCAGGTTTCACCAAAGCGGTGATGAGCGCCCTCTCAAGCAATGACCTCGCCCCCGAAAGGCTGGAGCTCGAAATCACAGAGCGCCTGCTTCTTGATAATTCAATAGAAACTGCAGAGATTCTCAGGGAGCTTGACCGTGCAGGAATACGCCTGTCCGTCGATGACTTTGGCACCGGCTACTCAGCACTGAGCTACCTCAAGAGCTACCCCTTCGATACGCTCAAGATTGATAAAACCTTCGTTCAGGATGTAATGAAAGAGCCTGAGGACGCGGCCCTTGTGCGCGCAATTATCAACATGGCTCACAGCCTGGGGCTGACGATAATAGCCGAAGGCGTTGAGGATGAGGCTCAAACCCACTTCCTGAAACAGGAGGGCTGTGATTTCGCCCAAGGCTATTTTTACAGCCACCCCCTCCCTGCCGGAGAGTTTACTGAGTGGCTAAGAAACAATCATCGGTTACCAATCTGATATTCAGGGAACTGTAGAGTCATGAAACAAACCATTCTTGTTGTTAACTGCGGCAGCTCGTCGTTAAAGCTCGCCCTGTTCGACGAAAATGAGAACAAGCTCGCATCGGCGCTGGCAGAGCGCCTGAACCGCAACGATGCATTTGCCAGAATTGACGATGACAACCGCACTGTTGCACTCCCGAATGGCGCCAACCACAAACAAGCTCTGCAGGCACTGGTTTCGACGCTGCGTGAACGGCAACTGATGCCTGGTACTCCCACGTCTATCGGTCACCGCGTGGTTCATGGCGGAGAAACCTTCCGCGAAGCGGTTCTGATCGATAACGATGTGGTAGAGGCTATCGAGGACTGTGCTAGTCTGGCCCCCCTCCATAACCCGGTCGCCCTTGCCGGAATTGAAGCAACTCTTGAGCAATTTCCCGATATTCCTCAGATTGCCGTATTTGATACCGCGTATCATCAAACTCTTGCGCCACGCGCGTACCTCTATGCGCTGCCAGAATCCTACTACCGGGACTGGAGCGTGCGGCGCTATGGATTCCACGGCATCAGCCACTTTTTTATGGCGAATGAAGCAGCAAGGCGGCTTGATAAATCGCCGGCAACCACATCAATCATCTCCGCCCATCTTGGTAACGGCTGCAGCATAACGGCGATCAAGGATGGCCTGAGCGTCGATACCAGTATGGGGCTGACGCCTCTTGAAGGGCTGGTCATGGGAACCCGAAGTGGTGATGTCGACCCGAGTATTTTCAGCTACCTCTGCTCACGAGGTATGTCGCTGAGCGAAGTAGACAGGGCTCTTAATCACGAGAGTGGTCTTCTCGGAATTTCGGGGCAAACCAACGACATGCGTTCTTTATGTGAGCTGGCCGACGATGGCCATGAACCTTCGGCTCTTGCCATCGAGATATTTTGCTTCCGACTGGCCAAGTACGTCGGTGCGATGATGGCTTCCCTGAGCCGCCTGGATGCATTGGTATTCACTGGGGGCATTGGAGAGAACAGCAGCCGTGTAAGGGAGAAAACGCTGAGCCACCTGGCGCTTCTGGGATTTAATATGGATGCCGATATGAACGTGCATCATGGCAGAGACAGTGACGGCAGAATAGACGATGCCGCTTCCCGATTCCCGGTTCTGGTTATCCCGACCAACGAAGAACTTGTTATCGCTCGCGAAGCCGCTCGTCTGGCTGCCATTTCGTAAAGAACTACTCAGGAAACTATCTGGAACCTCCTTATGGCCAAAAGCCTGTTTATTGCCCCGACATCCATTGATTCCGGGCTTACCTCAGTTTGTCTGGGCCTGTTACGCGCCATGGAGCGTGTGGGCATCAGTGTCGGATTCTACAAACCCTTTTGCCAGTCGGTTAATCAGGGAGAGTCTCTACACAATAATGGCAACGACTCATCGGTTACCTTTGTTCGCTCCCGTAGCCATCTGCAACCACCCAACCCGATTCCGCTGAAAAAGGCACAGCAGTGGCTGAACCGCGGAAAATCTGATCTGCTGATGGAAACGGTGGTGGGTGAGTATCAGAAAGTTGCCAAAGATGTAGATGTCGTGATCATTGAAGGCCTGGTTCCCGATCGCCGTGAAGCTTACATAGCCCGGCTGAACGTGGAAGTGGCGCGCAACCTCGGATCCGATGTAGTACTGGTAAGCACGCCGGGCAAAATCTGCGCAACCGAACTGGACGAGGAACTGGATTTCTCCGCACGTCTGTTTTCCGATGTCTCCGCGCAGGATGTCATTGCGGTTATTCTCAACAAAGTCGGCGAGCCCAAAAGGTCGGGGCTGGAGCCCTGCAGCAATATCAGCCAGACGGAACGTGAAACCATAGACTACCGGAACGCCTGTAAAGTTTTCCGGGAAGGCCGCTTCCGGCTGTTGGCCGAAATCCCCTGGCAGTCCGATTTGCTGGCGCCCAGGGTATCCGATATCGCCCGAGAGCTTGATATTCCCGTGCTGTACGAAGGCCAGATGCACACTCGTCGGGTTCAGAAGGTCTCTGTCTGCGCCCGGTCAATCCGTAATATGACGGAAACCCTGAGCCCAGGCACACTAATGGTGACCCCCGGGGATCGCGAAGATATCATTGTGACGACTGCGGTTGCAGCCCTGAACGGTGTACCCCTGGCTGGTCTCATGCTGACGGGCGGCCTCATGCCTGATCAGCGCGTTATCGACCTGTGCTCCCGTGCACTGCATACCGGTTTGCCGGTGCTGAGTTCGCACACCAATACCTACGAAACCGCCCGTATGCTGGCGAACCTTTCCACCGCGATCCCGACTGATGACCCGGACAGAATCGAGAAAGCCATGGAGACGGTAGCAACAAAAATCGATACCGGCTGGCTTCAGGAACACCTTCGCGTTGAGGTTCAGAGCCGCTTGTCGCCCCCGGCATTCCGTTACCAACTCTCTGAACGCGCACGTGCAGCTGACAAGCGCATCGTGCTCCCAGAGGGCAGCGAACCACGAACCGTTCAGGCTGCGATCATCTGCCACCAGCGCCAGCTTGCCCGCTGTGCCCTGATTGGCGACGAAGACGAAATCCGAAACGTTGCGGCGTCACAAGGCCTGGAACTTCCCGATAATATTGAAATCATTGATCCTGCCCGTGTGCGTAAAGACTATATCGCACCGATGGTAGAGCTACGTAAGCACAAAGGTCTTACTCCGGATATGGCGGAAGCCATGCTTGAGGACAACGTGGTTATGGGCACCATGATGGTTGCTCTGGATGAAGCCGACGGACTGGTTTCCGGGGCCATCCACACCACCGCCAATACCGTTCGCCCTGCCCTTCAGCTGATCAAGACCCACGATCACGCCCGGGTTGTCTCCTCGGTGTTCTTTATGCTTCTGCCGCAGCAGGTTCTGGTCTATGGCGACTGCGCGATCAATCCTGACCCCAATGCGGAAGAGCTCGCCGATATTGCCATACAAAGCGCCGAATCAGCGGAAGCATTTGGTATTGAACCCGTCGTAGCCATGATCAGCTACAGCACCGGCGAATCCGGCAGCGGGCACGATGTGGAGAAGGTTCGGGAAGCAACCAGAATTGCACGGGAGCGCAGACCAGACCTGCTCATCGACGGTCCGCTGCAATACGACGCTGCCGCCATTGAGAGCGTGGCACGGAGCAAGGCTCCGAATAGCAAGGTGGCTGGTAAGGCAACTGTATTCATCTTCCCGGATCTCAACACCGGCAATACCACGTATAAGGCAGTTCAGCGCAGTGCCAACGTGGTGAGTATCGGACCTATGCTTCAGGGCCTGAGAAAGCCCGTCAACGACCTGTCCCGGGGCGCGCTGGTAGAAGATATTGTGTTTACCATTGCCTTGACAGCAGTACAGGCAAAGCAGGTAGAGGATGCGGGGCTGGCCTGAGCTGCCCCGCTCAACAAGCAGGCTCTGTTAGCGTTTGAGACTCTTCTGCCGGGTCCTTTTCACTTTGCGCCCTGCTTTCAGATCATTATCCTGTTTGACCTTCTGGCGTGGCGTTTTTCGATCAACGTTACTGGCAAACGGGTTTTCACCGGAGCGGAACTCAAAGCGGATCGGCGAGCCAGTCACATTCAGCACCTTGCGAAACGTGTTTTCAAGATAGCGTTTGTAGGAGCCTGGCAAGGCGTCTGTCTGGTTACCATGAACAACGATAACCGGCGGATTTGATCCACCCTGGTGGGCGTAACGAAGCTTGATCCTGCGCCCGCGAACCAGCGGCGGCTGGTGCTGCGCAATCGCATCCTCAAGTATGGCTGTCAGGCGATTGGTCGGCCACTTGGCCATGGCGGATTCGTAACAGGCTTCGACCGACTCATACATAACGCCCACACCGGACCCGTGGAGTGCGGATATATAGTGTTTGTCGGCGTAGTCGAGAAAGTCCAGGCGGCGCTTTACCTGCTCTTTAACCTTGCCGCGGGCCTCCGGATCCATCCCGTCCCATTTATTAACTGCAATGACCAGCGACCGGCCTGCATCCAGAACAAAACCGATCAGGTGCAGATCCTGGTCAACCAGACCCTGTCGCGCATCCAGTACCAAAATCACCACATGGGCATCATCGATAGCCTTCAGCGTTTTGATAATCGAAAATTTTTCGACAGCCTCATTGACGTTCTTGCGGCGACGTATACCGGCTGTGTCAATCAGGGTGTATTGTTTTTCGTGGCGCTCATAAGGAATGTATACGCTGTCGCGGGTAGTGCCGGGCATGTCGTAAACAATAACGCGGTCTTCGCCCAGCATCCGGTTGACCAGTGTCGATTTACCAACATTGGGGCGACCCACAATGCCTATACGAATGCCCGGATACCGGTCCGCTTGATCGGATTCAACCCGGTCTTCTTCGGAAGGCAACAACAATTCCAGCATCGAACGAATGCCACGGTTGTGAGATGCAGCCACCATAAAGACCGATTCAAATCCGAGGCTGTAGAAATCAGCTGCCGCGACGTCGGGGTCCTGGCCATCAGTCTTGTTAACAACCAAATGAGCCTGTTTGCCCGACCGACGCAGGTGGTCGGCTATTTCCTTATCCCCCGCCATCAGCCCAGCGCGCCCATCAACCAGAAACAGAACGGTGTCTGCCTCTTCAACAGCCTGAAGGGCTTGCCGCGCCATTTCGGCATCCAGCCCTTCTTCTGTGCCGGTAAGTCCCCCGGTATCAATGACAATAAAACGCTGGTCTTCGTAGGTGCCCTCACCGTATTTACGATCCCGGGTCAGGCCAGGGAAATCCGCCACCAGCGCATCCCGGGATCGCGTCATCTGGTTAAATAGTGTCGACTTGCCAACATTTGGCCGACCGACAAGGGCAATTACTGGGGTCATAATGGTTCGCTATACAGTCGTTTTAGGCCCGGCTTCAGGCAGGGCTTTGAGGGTGTGCGGATCAGTTCCGCTCCCTCAGTTTGAATACAGACAGTTTACCGCTGTTTCCGTAAACCATCAGGTTTCCGTTTGCCAAGCGTTGTAACGGAACACGGAGTCCATCACTGTCGTAGTGTTTCTGGCCTACGAGGCTTCCGTCATCACCGGAAAGCACATGCAGATAACCTTCGTAATCGCCAATAATCAGGTAATTTTCGTAGACAGCAGGCTGAGTCAACTGACGCCAGGACAAAGCGTCCTGAAGCCATAGCTCTCTGCGGTCAGAGCCCCGGTACGCGATCACATTGCCGTTTGCCGAAGACAGGTAAATATTGCCCTCTCCAATCATTGGAGCGTGCAGGCTGGATGCTTTACGGCTCCAGATTTCCTGGCCGGTGCGAATATCTACGAGTGCGAGCTTGCCCTGATAACCTGAAACCATCACTGCAGAATCAAGAACCAACGGCTGGCCGGAGATATCTACCAACCGTTCAAGCTCTGTGCGCCCCTGAGGCTGCCCTACTTCATACTGCCAGAGAGGCTGGCCCACATCGGCTGACAACGCAATAAGCTTGCCATTCGAGAATGAAGCCAGCACAACGTCACCACCTACCAGTGGCGCTGCCGCCGTACGCAGGGAAAGCGCAGGCACTGCGCCATCGTACTGCCAGAGTTTGTCGCCGGTGGCCGCATCAAAAGCTAGTACCCGGCCATCAGTGGTCTGAGTCACCACCAACGCACCATTTGACTGGGGAGCTGCCAGGGCTTCCGTTGGCAGCTCTTTGCGCCAGAGCTCACCGCCGTCTTCACGTGAAAGCGCGACCAGATCGGCTTCACGGGTAACCAGATAAAGCTGGGCCTGATCGCCGCCAACGCCTGCGAAGATCCGGTCGTTCAGTTCCCGTTCCCATTGCAGTTTTCCGGTCTCGGCATCTACAGCCAACAATTCGCCGTCAGCGGAAACCGCATACACTGTGCCACCGACATCCAATGGCGACAGGTACAGAAGGTCACCATCATGCCCGTCACCGACGGATCGGCTCCAGACTTTTTCGAATTCAACCTTACTGTCCACTTCCGGAACCGGCACGGGTTGTTCGAAGGTATCCGGGGTGCTGCATCCGGAAACGCCGAGTGCCACCGTCAGAACGGAGAAAACGCCCGCCCGGACCAGCCTGCTGCCAGACAACCGCATCAGGCCTCCTCTCCAACACCGAGGTCAGAAAGTTTGAGTTCCAGAATGCCGCTACGGCCTTGCTGGCTCTGTTCGCGGGCCGCCAGGTAGGCATCCCGCGCACCCTTTTCATCACCTTGGGACAACAGAATATCGCCGCGTAACTCAGAGAAAATAGCTGCAAACGCGTCTGCGTTCTCCAGGCTTCCCGCGCCATCAATCGTCGCCAGCGCATCTTCATGCCGCTCGGCAGAGAACTGGGCACGAGCCAGACGATTACGAACGACCAATTCCAGAGCCTTATGCTCACCCGCCTTTTCGAGCGCCCACTGGAGCGAGCCAATCGCTGCTTCGGAGTCATTTTCTTCAACCAGTTGCTGGCGAGCCAGAATCAGGTTGCCGTATACAGCGTAAGCGCTGTCTGTGTAGTCCTCGCGCAGAGTGTTTGCGATAAAGGCCACTGTCTCACCAGAGGTGTCATCCGCCTCGTTGGCAAACGCATTCAACAGTGTTGCAAATTGATTGGCTGCCTCGGCTCGCTGCTGATCCTGATGGTTTTGCCAGGCCTGCCAGCCAAATACAATTGCCAGGGCGGCACCGATACCAATGAGCAGAGAACTGCCATTCCGCTTCCACCAGTCCTTGATCGCCTGTACCTGTTCGTCTTCGGTGCGCAATTCCGCCATGTTGACTCCTGTAATGGTTTTTTACTTTTATGTTCGTTCGAATCAGTTCGCCAGGGCTTTGGCAAGCACCGCTGCCAGATCACTCTGCGCCACACTGCGCTGATCTTCTTGCGCGCGCAGCGGCTTGAGGCCCACCGTGGCATTATTCAGCTCGTTCTCACCCAGAATGACCGCGTAGCGAGCGCCACTTTTATCCGCCTTTTTCATCTGGCTTTTGAAGCTGCCGCCACCGCAATGGCTGATAATCACACAGCCTTTTAACTCGCTGCGTAAATTCTCAGCAAGTGCCAACGCTGGTGCGACCGCAGCCTCACCCATAGCCGTTACGTAAACATCGGCATTGCCGTTGGCCTCTTCTGGCGCCAGCCCAAGAGTATCAAGGAGCAGAATGAGACGCTCAAGCCCCATAGCAAAACCAACAGCCGTCGTCGGTTTGCCACCGAGTTGCTCTACCAGGCCATCGTAGCGTCCACCTGCACAGATGGTTCCCTGGGCACCAAGGCTATCGGTCACCCATTCAAAAACAGTTTTGCCGTAGTAGTCGAGGCCGCGAACAAGGGCCGGGTTAATCGTATAGGCGATTCCAGCCGCATCCAGCAATTCCTTGAGACGGTCAAAGTGCTCTCGGGAATCGGTATCAAGATAGTCTTCCAGGCGCGGCGCATCTGTAAGCAATTTGCGCGTGCCCGGATCTTTACTGTCCAGAATGCGCAGCGGGTTGGTTTCAAGGCGCCGCTGGCTGTCTTCGTCAAGCTGGGCTTTGTATTGCCCCAGATAACCCACCAGAGCACCACGAAACTCTTTACGCGCCGCCGATGAACCAATGGAATTGATCTCAAGGCGCGCATGCGTGCCAAGACCCAGCTCTTGCCAGAGCCTCGCTGTAAGAATCAGCAGTTCCGCGTCAATATCCGGACCCTGCATGCCAAAACATTCCACACCGATCTGATGAAACTGGCGGTAACGGCCCTTTTGCGGTCGCTCATGCCGGAACATTGGCCCGGTGTACCACAATCTGCGAGTCTGGTTGAACAGCAAACCATGCTCTTCTGCGGCACGCACACATCCAGCGGTGCCTTCAGGCCGAAGTGTCAGGCTGTCACCATTGCGATCCTCAAAGGTGTACATCTCCTTTTCAACGATGTCCGTAACCTCACCGATGGAACGCTTGAACAGATCGGTCTGCTCCACCACCGGCATACGGATTTCCTGATAACCATATTGCCGCAACACCTTGCGCGCAGTGAATTCAACAAACTGCCACAGCGGTGTCTGCTCTGGCAGAATATCGTTCATCCCGCGTATTGCCTGAATCTTAGCCAATGTAAACCCTTAATTCTTTCTGGATAATCGTGCCTGACCGAGGTAAACGATCACTTGTCTGAACGCGCAATGATGGAATCTTCCTGTTCTTTTTTACGTGCGATCTCTGCACGAATCAGCCGTTCAAGATCATCGGTAAGATTGGCATTATCAAGCTTCTGGTTCGGCTTGCCTGCCCTGTAGAACAGGTTTTTCGGGCTTCCACCGGTCAGCCCGACATCAGCCACTTTGGCTTCACCCGGTCCATTCACAATGCAGCCAATAATGGCAACATCCAGAGCTTCATTTACATCTTCCAGCCGCACTTCCAGATCGTTCATGGTCTGGATCACATCAAAGTTCTGGCGGGAGCAGCTTGGGCAGGCAATAAAGTTGATACCCCGGCTACGCAAACGCAGACTCTTGAGGATATCAAAACCAACTTTGATTTCCTGAACCGGATCTGCGGCCAGAGAAACCCGGATGGTATCGCCAATGCCATCCATCAACAGCATACCGAGGCCAATGGACGACTTTACCGTACCTGAGCGGAGCCCACCGGCTTCGGTGATTCCGAGGTGGAGCGGTTGCTCAATCTGGGAGGCGATTTTGCGATATGCGGCTACTGTCATAAAGACTTCTGAAGCTTTCAGGCTGACTTTGAAATCCTGAAAATCATGACGGTCGAGAATGTCGATGTGACGCATAGCGGACTCAACCAGCGCATCGGCAGTCGGCTCTCCATACTTGCGCTGGAGTTCCTTTTCCAAAGAGCCTGCGTTCACACCAATACGTATAGGTATATTGCGATCACGCGCCGCGCTGATCACTGCACTTACGCGGTCTTCACGACCAATGTTGCCCGGATTGATACGCAGGCAGTCTACGCCCAGCTCAGCAACCCGCAGCGCAATCTTGTGGTCAAAGTGGATGTCTGCAACGAGGGGCACGGAAACACGATCGCGAATCTTCCCAAAGGCGTCTGCGGCTTCCATGGACGGTACAGAGACCCTGACGATATCGGCACCTGCTTCCTGCAACGCGGCAATCTGGCCTACGGTTGCATCAACATCGCAGGTGTTGGTGTTGGTCATACTCTGCACTGCGATTGGCGCATCACCGCCAACGGGTACATTCCCGACCATAATCTGGCGGGATTTGCGTCTGATGATCGGGGATTCGTGTTTCATTTGCTTGTGACCGAAATAGAGAAATACAAAAAATGATCAAATTGTCAGGGTAAACTCAGAGCGATTGTTCACCACGGGAAAGTCACCGATATCTACAGGTTCACCCCGAAAGAGAATCGTTGCGACGGTATCTACCGCACCAATAACAACTTTCAAAGGCGCCTCTCCGGATACTTCGAGCCTCTCTCCCGCTCTTTTCAGTGAGCTTGCAAGCTGGCTTCCTGTCGCGTCTCGAACCTGTACCCAGCAATCGCCGGTAAAATTTATTTCCAGCGTGCCTGATACGGAGGCATCTTCGCGAATCGATGGCTGAGCCAACGCGGGCTCGGTCGACTGAGTGACAACGGGTATCCGGTCTTCTGCAATATCATCCATCAGAACAGGCTCCGGGCCTGAGGCTGTCAACTCTTCCTCAGCCAACTGCTCCCCCACCGCCGGCTCCGCTGCAGCTGTGGCGGTATTATCGCCGGAAAAATCTCCTGCAGAGCCGTCAGCCGCGGTTTCAGTTTCAGATCTATCGCCGCTCAAGCCAGGCGAATCATCCGCAGCCGCTGTTGCATCGGCTTCAGAAGCAGGATTTTCTGGCTCAGACATTGTAGTAAGTGAGACACCGGCTTCTCCGGAGCTGAACTTCGGCAAAACGAACGTTACAACCAGCACCCCAATGAGCACGACCACTGCAACCAGCAGAAGCAGTTTGCCCATTCTACGCTTTCTGCGCCTGCGCCGTTCGATATCGATTAAGGGGTTGGCCTCCAGTTCGGCCGCTTTCTGCTGTCGTGCGGGCTCAAGCTCGCCATTCAAGTCTGCAATAATTGCATCACCGCTGAGACCAACTTGCTTGGCGTAAGCTCGAACGTAGCCTTTAAGAAACAGCTCACTGTCGATCTGTCCATAGTCACCGTTCTCGATGGCCTGGATTATGCCGTTTCGCAAATGCTGCGCGTCCGCAATCTCGGAGACGCTCAATCCGTTCTTCTCTCTGGCTTTCTTCAGCTGCTGGCCAACGGTTTCAGTCGACACAGTCTGTTGGGATTCATCACTTGTCATTAGAAATCAGCGCCTTGTATTGTTGATATTCGACTGACTCCGGGTACCTGTTCCTCAGTTGCAACACCATACTGGACTCCTGGTTTCCATCGCCAAGATACCGCGCGATTCGGATGCCGGTTAACAGGCTCTCAGGGGAGTGCACCAAACCATCGCTTCTTTGCATCATCAGCAGCAGTCGATCGTAATAACGCGCAGCGCCGGCAACATCACCGGTTTCCACCATCACGCGGGCAAGTGAGAGCAGCGAACGAGCGTCGCCGCGGGTCAGCTCAGAGGCGCGACGATACGAAACAAGAGCGTCGTCCAGCTCGCCGAGTCGTTCCTGAGTCATACCCAGATTATAGAATACAGACCCTCGACCGTTGTAATCCGTGTCCCGGGAAGCCGCACGAAACTGGTCACGAGACTCCTCCATTCGCCCCTGGGAATAGAGAAACGCCCCGTAGTACACCCTGGCGCGGGTGTAGTCAGGATCATTCGAAATTGCCTTTTTGAACGTTCTTTCTGCAAGCTCTGGCTCGCCGTCGGCGTTGTAGATCAACCCTAACGTGGCAAGAGCATGAGCATCCTCTGGCTCAAGCTCCAGCGCCCGATCCAGATGAAGCCTTGCCCGCTCGACATTACCTTGTCCAATATAGGCCGTAGCCAGCTCAACGTAGCTTTCAACGGCTTTCTGGCTATCCGCTTCACGTGAGAACCGGCTGTCTGTTGTAGTGACACAGCCCGTGACGAAAAGAGCGACCAGCAAGGTTGCTGCAGCAGAAAAACGTATACCTACTGATTTTATGACCACAGGGCGCATTCCTCGCTGTTTGGGCGTTGCAAGAGTCCGTTCAGGAATTCACCTGCTGAACACTGATGTATCTTTGGCTTCTTCGGGTTCGATCTTCTACCTGGCCAACCAATTGGCCGCAGGCGGCGTCAATGTCATCGCCCCGGGTCGTTCTGATGGTTGCGATATAACCAGCCTCGTTCAAAATAGCCTGAAAACGCCGGGTAGCGTTCATACTGGGCCGGCGGAAATCACTTTCAGGGAACGGATTGAAGGGAATAAGATTGATCTTGCATGGGAGATCGCGCAGCAACTCAGCGAGTTCCCTGGCGTGCTCTGGCTTGTCATTCATGCCTTCAATGACCGTGTATTCAATGGTTGCCTTGCGCTTTTCGGGCAAACGACTGAAATAGCGTTTCGTTGCCGCCAGAAGTTCCGCAATCGGGTACTTCTTATTGAGCGGAACCAGCTTGTTCCTCAACTCATCATTGGGGGCATGCAGCGAAATGGCCAGTGAAACATCGGTAACTTCGGCAAGCTTATCAATGGCTGGAACAACGCCGGAGGTACTCAGCGTAACCCTGCGCTTGGAGATGCCATATGCGAGATCTTCCATCATCAGGTTCATCGCATCCACAACGTTGTCAAAGTTCATCAGAGGCTCTCCCATCCCCATCATGACAACGTTAGTGATCGGCCGGTCAGGGCCCGGCTCAAACGGCATGAATGCCTTACGCGCAACCCACACCTGCCCGATGATCTCGGCAGCTGTCAGGTTTCGGTTGAAGCCACGCTTGCCCGTTGAGCAGAAGGTGCAGTCAAGTGTGCAGCCGATTTGCGAAGAAACACACAAGGTACCCCGCTCTCCATCCGGGATCAGCACAGTTTCTACACTGTTACCGTTATCCATGCGCATGACCCACTTGCGGGTGCCATCCTTCGACGTTTCATCATAGACAACTTCAGGGCCACGAATCACAGCCACCTGTTTGAGCTTATCCCTGAGGGATTTGCTCACATTAGTCATTTGATCAAAGTCATCCACGCCGCGCTGATGCATCCACTGCAGGATCTGAGTAGCGCGAAAACGCTTTTCCCCCAGAGAATCGAAGAAAGCCTCAAGCTTGTCCTTCGGCATTCCCAGCAGGTTGGTTTTTTCAGCGGCCGCTGTCATTTTATAACCTCGATCAGATAACCAATGCGAGGACTGCCGACGGCAGCCCTCGATCAACAGAATCAGCCGCGCGGGCAGATTTCGTTGTCATTGAAAAAATAGGCGATTTCACGCTCTGCAGAAGCTGCAGAATCAGAACCGTGAACCGCGTTCGCATCAATGGATGAAGCAAAATCGGCGCGAATTGTGCCGGCTTCAGCTTCTTTCGGGTTGGTAGCGCCCATCAGGTCACGGTTTTTCAGAATGGCGCCTTCGCCTTCCAGTGCCTGAACAACAACAGGGCCGGACGTCATGAATGCGACCAGATCGTTGAAGAACGGGCGTTCTTTGTGCTCAGCATAAAAGCCTTCAGCCTGCTCTTGGGTCAGGTGCATCATGCGCGAAGCAACGATGCTCAGGCCGGCTTTCTCAAAACGGCTGTAAATTTCACCGATAACGTTTTTTGCAACGGCATCGGGCTTGATAATGGAAAGCGTGCGCTCGTTAGCCATGGTATTTCTCCTGCAGGGTTTAGGTTAATAAGATACGGGTAAATTTCAGGCCTGAGATTATACGCAGTCGAAGGCCCACTGCCTACCGCACTGCGCGAAGGCGAGTAACAACATCAACAATTTGCGCACTGGCGAAGGCCATTTCTTCCTCAGTTGTATAACGCCCGATCGAAAACCGGAGTGCCCGATTAGCGAGGTCATCACTCAAGCCGATACCCCGGAGCACAAAAGAAGGCTCTACGGTGGCGGAGGCACACGCGGAACCAGAGGATAGCGCGAGATCCCGTAACCCCAGCATCAGGGATTCCGCATCGACACCTTCAAACGACAAATTGATGATGCCCGGTACGCGGTGGGTATCCGACCCATTCAGAGTTACACCCGACAACCCCTGCAGCCCTTCGAGAAAAGATGATCGCAAACGCTCCAACTGCGGCATCTCATCTTCCAGACAGGCCTCAGCAATCGAAAATGCTTTACCCATACCGGCGATCTGATGCGTTGGCAGAGTGCCGGAACGCATACCGCGCTCATGACCACCACCATGGATCTGCGCCTCGATACGCACGTCGGGCGAGCGCCTGACATACAGAGCGCCCACGCCTTTGGGCCCGTACACCTTATGGCCGGAGAGCGACATGAGATCCACCGGCATGACCGTAACATCAATGGGCAGCTTGCCAGCAGCTTGAGCCGCATCTACATGAAACATCACACCGCGATTGCGCAGCTCCTGGCCGATGGCTGTTATGTCGGTCACGCAACCCAGCTCATTGTTCACCAGCATAAGGCTCACCAACACGGTTTCCGGTTTGAGAGCAGCAAATACCTGGTCAGGCTGTATTCTGCCGTCACTGCCGGGTTTCAGCCAGGTAACCTCAGCGCCCCGCGCCTCCAGCCACTTAACGGTATCCACAACTGCTTTGTGCTCGATGATTGAGGTTATGACGTGCGCATTGTCCCGACCCGCAACCGCTCCTTTGATGGCAAGGTTGTCCGATTCTGTGGCACCGGAGGTCCAGACAATTTCGCGGGGGTCGGCGTGAATCAGGCTCGCCACTTGGCCACGAGCCGACTCCACAGCCGCTTCCGCCTGCCAGCCAAAGCCGTGAGAGCGAGAGGCAGGGTTGCCAAAAAGACCGTCCTGCGTCAGGTATTTGATCATTTCTTCAGCAACTGCGGGGTCAACAGGCGTAGTCGCCGCATAATCGAGGTACACAGGCTTTTTCATAAAATACAGAGACTTGATTCAGGCGGGCGCCTGATCGGTCAGACGCTCGGTATTTATCGTGTCAGAACCGCCATCAGCCTGACGGCGGTTCTGCCTGTCCGCAACCTGGCGGATTTCGTGTCTTTTCATCAGGTCACCGAGGCTTATGCCACTAAGAAACTGATGAATCTGATCGCTCAGATCGGACCAAAGATGGTGAGTCAGGCATTTTTCACCGTTCTGGCAATCACCTTTGTTACCGCACCTTGTTGTATCGAGGGATTCACTCACCGCATCGACGACATCCGCGATGTAAATATCGGCAGCACTGCGGCTCAGGCGATATCCCCCTCCTGGGCCACGGATACTCGCCACCAGCTGCTTGCGGCGAAGGCGAGAGAAAAGCTGCTCCAGATAGGAAAGCGAAATTTCCTGACGGGCTGAAATATCCGCAAGAGTTACCGGCCCCTGGCCCCCGTGAAGAGCAAGATCCAGCATTGCGGTGACGGCGTAGCGGCCTTTGGTAGTCAACTTCATGGCATCAGCCCCGTGATGGGATTGAATCTCGATATCGGAGACCGAGTATGAATTGACCAAGTAATCCAGTCAAGTATTCAGCCCCGACCCTCGTTATCGTCACGCACGCAATCGAAATCGTCTTCATCCAGAACAGGCAATTCCCCGTTCTGGTAGTCGCTGCTCACTTTACGCAGCGCTTTGCACATGAGTTCGATACGATCATCCACCGCATGCATGTGGTCCAGCAACGCTCGCACAGAGCGGGCAACAGGGTCTGGCATTTCCTCGGTCACGCCATAAGCATCGAACCCCATACGCTCTTCCATTACCTTGCGACGAGCATCGTCTTCAGAATGCTGCTTCACGATAATGCGACCAGGGATGCCAACAACTGTTGCGCCGGCAGGAACCGTCTTGGTTACCACGGAATTTGAACCGATCTTGGCCCCCTCACCCACTTCGAAAGGCCCCAGTATTTTTGCGCCCGCGCCGACAACAACGCCGTCGCCAATCGTGGGGTGGCGCTTACCCTTGTTCCAGCTTGTTCCACCGAGGGTCACACCCTGATACAACGTAACGTCGTCACCAATAACCGTTGTCTCACCAATGACCACACCCATACCGTGGTCAATGAAGAAGCGTCGGCCAATCGTCGCTCCCGGGTGTATCTCAATGCCGGTAAACCACCGCGCCAGCGTAGAAATAGTGCGCGCAAGCCATTTGAGACCGGCGTTCCAAAGCCAATGTGAAAAGCGGTGAATAAGCAGAGCATGGAGCCCCGGGTAATTTGTCAGTACCTCGAAGGTGTTCCTGGCAGCGGGGTCCCTGTGAAAAACGCTCTTTATATCTTCACGCAAATGCCTAAACATGGCCATCTTCCTGTCCAGTCGGCTCGGTGCCGGCCTGAGTTTGTTTTGTGGTCCCCTGAGCTCCGGCGGCTTTTTGCACCGCACTCAGAACCCCCCGGAGAATATTGATTTCCATCTGATCAAGCCTTGCCCTCTGAAACAGACGACGCAAACGGGACATCAACTGCCTTGGGTTATCGCGGCGATGGAAGTCCACATCATGCAACGTTTGCTCAAGGTGGTCGAAAAAGCCCTCGACATCCCCAACCTTGGCCGGCGGCACATCCCAACCCGCGTCTCCGGGGGCAAGCATCGGTCTTAGATAAGGGCTTCCCTCTCCTCCTTCAAGATTGCGAAGAAAAAGCATACGCAATTCGTAACACATGATCTGAACTGCCATAGCCAGATTCAGGGAGCTGTAATCCGGATTTGACGGAATATGAATATGATAGTGGCAACGGTGGAGCTCATCATTGCTCAGCCCGTGATTCTCCCGGCCGAAAACCAGAGCTACCGGCCCGGTATGGCTGTGTTCAGCAGCAATGGCGGCTGCCTCCGGCGGCGGTACAACCGGCCAAGGCACCTTGCGCCCCCGGGCGCTGGTACCCATCACCATCACACAGTCTTCCAACGCTTTATCCAGGGTAGGGACTACCTGCGCCCGATCGAGTATGTCAGAGGCGCCGGCAGCGCGTGCGTATGAGGCTTCGTCCGGGAACGAGTTCGGATTGACCAACCATAAATTGGCGAGCCCCATGTTCTTCATGGCCCGGGCAACCGCACCGATATTGCCGGAATGAGAGGTCTCGACAAGAACTATCCGGATCTGATCCTGAAACGCGTCCGGCCCTTCCAGTGGCGGAGATGGTTTGTGCATTGGCTGCAGGCCCAAAGTTAAAATTTAAGGGCGGCTATGATAGCAGAAAGCACGCACATCCCGCGCCCCCGAAAAACCACTGACATCACGTTATCCGTGCTATTCCTGAGTCAAAAAACATACAAGGAGGGTGATCTTTTGCTATCATACCCGGCCTTCACACACCCGGATAACGATCACTCAGATGCAACCAGCTATTAAAATGGCCCTGCGCGTCGCGCGTCAAGGGTCGGATTACCTGAAAGCCCACTTCGAGCGCCAGGAGCCCACCGGAAAGGACGACAACGAACGTCGCCACCAGTTGGACCGGGTAGAGCAGTCTATTTATGACAACTTTGCCGAGCAGCTTGAAAAAGCCTACAAAGATCACACAATTGCGCCGCTGAATGAAGCAGACGCCGGAACCAGCGAGCGCAGCTGGCATATTTTCCCGGTAATGGGTCGTGAAAACTTCCTCAGGGGCATCCCGGAATTTGCACTGGCCCTGGCCCAAAAGAAAAATAACCGCATCGAAAATCTGCTTCTGGTGAACCCGGTTACAGGCGAGGAATATTCTGCCAGCCGTGGGCGCGGAGCCGCGCTGAACAGCCGCAGGGTGCGCGCATCAGAAGTTAAGCACACGGAAAAAGCGGCCTTTGCAACCAACCTTCTGGACCAGGCCCGCAAGAATGATAACCCATTGCTCTGGGGCGAGATGGCCGCTGTATTGGCGCAGAACTCCTCGATGTTCCGCACATCCGGCTGCGTGGTTCTAGACATCGCCCGCGTTTCTGCGGGGCTTCTGGATGCCGCGGTTATCTTCCGCCCTGAAACAGCAGACCTGGAGCTCGGCGTAACCCTGGCCATGGAGTCAGGCGCACTTACCGGCGATTTCTCTGGCAATCCGTCGACAGGCAAAGCCCGTCAACTGGTCATTGCCAATCCGAAGCTGTTCCGGGAAGTTCTTAAAGTACTGCATCCATTCCGTGGCCGACTACCCGGCTAAATGGGGTACCTGGTTCTAGCCGAAGCTTGATTCCGGGCACAAAAAAACCGCCAACTGGAAAGTGGCGGTTTTTTTGTGCCCGGAGATTAACCCCGGTGCAACATTACATACGATTGAGCCACTCTGGTGGCTGCTCTTCCTCTTCGGAGTCTGCAGCCCCCTCTTTCGCGGGCACCATTAGATCCTCACGGGAAACACCCATCACCATCAACAGATTAGCGGATACATAGATGGACGAGTAAGTACCCACCACAACACCGATTATCAATGCGAGCGCAAAATTGTTGATCGCCTCACCACCCAGGAAGTACAGAGCCAGCAGAACCACCAGTGTAGTACCGGAGGTATTGATGGTCCGCGCAATGGTCTGGTGGATAGACTCATTGATAATATCCCAGGACTCGCCCACCCGCATTTTACGGAAGTTCTCACGAATACGGTCAGCCACCACAATGGTGTCGTTCAGCGAGTATCCGATAACGGCCAACAAGGCAGCCAGAACCGTCAGATCGAATGTCCACTGGAACAAGGCAAAAAGCCCGAGCACGATAATCACGTCGTGAGCCAAAGGCACCACGGACGCAATACCAAACTTGAACTGGAAGCGCATACCTACATAGATAAGCACAACCACAAGCGCGAGTAGCAGCCCAAGGCCACTTTCCTCTTTAAGCTCATCACCGACCTGCGATCCCACAAACTCGGAACTTATCAGCTTCAGCTCATCGCCACTTGCTTCAAGAACACCGGTGATCTCCTGGGCCAACTGATCATTGCCAGCTTCCGACAAACGCACCAGAACGATCGTATCGGCGCCAAAGTTCTGCACCACAAACTGATCGTACCCCGCCTCCGTCAACCGTGAGCGCACCTGATCCAGTTGCGGCGCCTGCTCATATTCGAGCTCCACCGACGTGCCGCCGGTAAAATCCATGCCAAAGTTAAGACCACGGATTCCAAGAAGCGCAATAGATGCGACCACCAGAGCAATGGAAATTGCGGAAGCGATCTTCCGGAACCCCATAAAATCAAACGCTTTCTTTTGATCATCAGACATTGGCGAGCTTTCCTCCGATCGACAGTTTCTCGACCCTGCGGCCGCCATAAACGATATTGACAATGCTCCGGCTAACCATAAGCCCGGAGAACATGGACGTCAGAATCCCGATGCACAGCGTTACCGCGAAACCTTTCACCGGGCCGGTGCCCATTGCGAAGAGAATAATGGCCACAAGCAAGGTCGTTATGTTGGCATCAAAGATGGACACAAAGGCCCGGGAGTAACCTGAATTGATCGCCAACTGTGGCGACACACCGGCTTTGAGTTCCTCTTTGATACGCTCAAATATCAACACGTTGGCATCAACCGCCATACCGACCGTGAGAACGATACCGGCAATACCAGGCAGTGTCAGCGTGGCAGAAAGGATGGACATGCACGCTATAAGGAGCGTCAGGTTGATGGTCAAAGCGATATTCGCCACAACCCCGAACCCACGGTAGTAAACCAGCATGTACAACAGAACCAGAATAAACCCGAGAGCCACAGACATCATGCCGGCGTCGATGTTTTTCTGTCCGAGGCTTGGCCCAATGGTGCGCTCTTGTACAAAGTACATGGGCGCCGCCAGAGCACCGGCCCGCAGAAGCAGGGCAAGTTCTGATGCCTCAGGAATTGAATCGAGCCCGGTTATACGGAAGCTGCTTCCCAACGCCGACTGAACCGTCGCAAGGCTGATAATACCCTTCTCGACAACCCGCTTTTCTGTCTCCACGGGCTCACCATCAACCATTCTGGTCTCGGTTTCCGTACGGAACTCTATAAACAGCACGGCCATGCGACGACCAATAGCGTTCCGTGTGGCACGATTCATCAGGTCGCCACCGACAGAATCCATGGTGATGCTAACCTGGGGCTGACCATTTTCATCAAACGCCTGTTGCGCATTTGCTACATTATTACCCGTGGCGATAACGTCACGCTCAAGGCGAGCAGTACGCTGGCGCTCATCACGGAAGTTGAACTGTTCGGTTTCACTTGCAGCCGCATCCTGGCGCGCCTCCATACGGAACTCGAGGTTTGCCGTAGCACCAAGAACCCGTTTGGCCTGGGCGGTATCCTGAACACCAGGAAGCTCTACAATGATGCGATCCGAGCCCTGCTGCTGAACCAGTGGCTCGGCAACACCAAGCTCGTTTACACGATTACGGATAGTGGTCAGATTCTGTTCAAGCGCATACTTGCGGATGGCACTCACCTCGCCTTCAGACAAGGTAAGTACAATCTGGAACTCATCACCGCTGGTTCTCTCGTCCAGCAAGAACTCGTTGTACTGGCGCTTGATCAGAGAAAAAGCCTCGGTACGCGATGCTTCATCCCGGAAACTCAGGACGATGTCCCGCGTTCCGTCCACATCACCGCCGCGATAGCGAATACGTTCATCACGGAGCTCCTGCTTGATCTGGCCCGAGACCGCTTCCAGCCTTTGGCCAACGGCAGTGTCCATATCCACTTCCAGCAGAAAGTGAACACCACCACGCAGGTCAAGACCGAGCTTCATCGGCCCGGCGCCCAGACTCTTCAGCCAGGACGGCGTCGACGCTGCCATATTGAGTGCAACAAGATAGTCTTTACCAAGAACAGCCTGAACAGCGGGGCGAGCGCGCAACTGATCATCGGAACTGGTTAACCGTATAAGGGCATCCCGATCTTCAAGCGTACTGCTTTTAACCTCGATACCATCGGATTCCAGCGCTTTGACGGCTCTTTCGAGCACGGCAGAATCAACCTCGGTGCTGCTACGGGCGCCGGTGATTTGCACAGCGTAATCATCGGGGAACAGATTGGGTAAAGCGTAGATAAACCCGATCACGATCGCGACCAGGATAACCAGGTTTTTCCAAAGCGGGTACTTGTTCAGCATGGGATCCCTTGTAGCCGGCTCGGAGGCCGGCCTTGGTGTTTCAGCCAGGAAGGTTCAGGCCAGCGGGTATCAGGGCCGGCCGGAGAGTCCTTGCTCAGATATCTTTGAGCGTACCTTTCGGCAGTGCGGCAGCAACAGCTACTTTCTGTACCTTCACTTCAACGTTGTCAGCGATTTCAACAACGATGAAATCATCAGTGACCTTGGTGATTTTTCCGGCGATGCCACCGGAGGTCACCACTTCATCACCTTTATTCAGGCCAGACATCAGAGACTTGTGCTCTTTGGCACGCTTGGATTGCGGACGCCAGATCAGGAAGTAGAAAATCAGAATAAAGCCGGCAAAGAAGATTACCTGGCCCATAACGCCCATGCCGCCTCCAGCAGGAGCTGCCTGAGCCATCGCGAATGTGGGCATCATTGCCATAAGGCCGGCCAAAAACAACTTGACTGATTTCATCAAAACTCTCCGTTGATTAAATAAAATTGGTTACCCATTACCCATGGCCGGCACTGTCTCGCCGCGCAGAGCATAGAAGTGGTTTATAAAGTCCGACAATGTACCTGCTTCAATGGCCCCGCGCAATCCAGCCATAAGGTTCTGGTAATAGCGCAGGTTATGGATCGTATTCAGCTGGGATCCGAGCATTTCTCCACATTTATCCAGATGATGCAGATAACTTCTCGAAAAATTCTTGCAAGTATAACAGTCGCAACGGTCATCCAGCGGCGCGGTGTCATGGCGATGTCTGGCATTACGGATCTTCACGATACCGATCGATGTGAACAGGTAACCATTGCGGGCGTTTCTCGTAGGCATCACGCAGTCGAACATATCGACGCCCCGACGCACGGCTTCAACAAGGTCCTCAGGCCGCCCTACTCCCATCAGATAACGTGGTTTGTCGCTGGGCATTTTCGACGGTAAGTGGTCGAGTATGCGAATCATATCCTCTTTCGGCTCACCAACCGACAAGCCTCCAATGGCGTAACCATCGAACCCGATATCCGTCAGTCCTTCCAGTGAACGATCCCTCAATAATTCGTACATTCCGCCCTGAACAATGCCAAAAAGCGCCGCAGGATTACCTTCGTGAGCATCCTTGCTGCGTTTGGCCCAACGCAAGGAAAGCTCCATGGACTCCTTCGCCTGTTTCTCGGTTGCAGGGTACGGCGTGCACTCATCAAAAATCATAACGATATCAGAGCCCAGTTCGCGCTGAACCCGCATCGCGATTTCCGGTGACAATTCCACCGGTGAACCATCAACCGGGGAACGAAACGTCACCTTTTCTTCGGTAATCTTGCGCATTTCGCCGAGGCTGAATACCTGAAAACCGCCCGAATCCGTCAGAATCGGCCCCTTCCACTGGGTAAAGTCGTGGAGATCTCCATGGGCTTTAACCACTTCGGTTCCGGGGCGCAACATCAGATGAAACGTGTTGCCGAGAATGATTTCAGCGCCGGTTTCATGGATATCGCGTGGCAACATCCCCTTTACCGTCCCGTATGTGCCAACTGGCATGAACGCAGGGGTTTCAACCGTACCCCGCGGAAAGGTCAGCCTCCCGCGCCGGGCAAGGCCATCTTCCCCCAGTTTTTCAAAGGACATGAAACAGGACTGGCTCACGGTGTGTCTCCGATATTGAGGGATAATAGACTAGGCTTCTGTCCGGTTATGAACATGGCATCGCCATAACTGAAAAACCGGTACTTTTCGGCAATCGCATCGCGGTAGGCGTGTTTCACATGCTCATAGCCTGCAAATGCGCTGACCAACATGATCAGTGTGGATTCCGGCAAATGAAAGTTAGTGACCAGCGCATCAACGGTCTGAAATCTGTAGCCCGGATAGATAAAGATATCCGTTTCGCCCCGAAAAGGTTTCAGGTAGCCGCCACGACTCGCAGACTCAAGGGATCGCACCGAGGTAGTTCCAACGGCGACCACGCGACCACCACGTGCCCGGGCGCGGTTAACAGCCTCTACTGCTTCCTCAGGCACATGCGCTATTTCGCTGTGCATGACATGATCATCTATGCGGTCTACGCGCACCGGCTGAAACGTGCCGGCCCCTACGTGCAGGGTAACGAACGTGCTCTCCACTCCCCTCTGCTTGAGAGCTTCCAATATCCTTCCATCAAAATGCAGACCCGCTGTTGGTGCGGCAACGGCGCCCGCCTCTTTCGCATAGACGGTTTGGTAGCGCTCACGATCTGTTGATTCGTCAGGCCGATCAACATACGGCGGCAAAGGCATGTGCCCAATGCGTTCAAGCGTATCGAGCACCGGCTCGCCAGCCTCGCTCTCCAGATGAAACAGCGCATCACTCCGGCCTGTCATACGTAGCGTAGTGCCGTCCTCAAGAATAACCTTCTGGCCTTCTTTCAGCGCTTTGGAAGCACGAACGTGGGCAACAAGATCATGCTCACCGGTCACCCGCTCTACCAACACTTCAACCTGGCCACCGGTTTCTTTTTTTCCGAACAGGCGCGCGGGAATAACACGGGTGTTATTGAACACGAGCAGGTCGCCAGGCTGTAGCAAATCGGGAAGGTCTGTGAAAAGACGATGGGCGGTATCACCGGTCGTGCCTTCAAGGCATAGCAGACGGGAAGCGCTGCGCTCCCTGAGAGGGTACCGGGCGATGAGTTCGTCCGGGAGATCAAAGTGAAAATCGGAGACGTTCATGGACCGGGCTGTTCAAGACGCCGCGCTATGCGACTTTTAAGTGGTAGCGGCGGGCGGACTCGAACCGCCACACTATTTCTAGCAACGGATTTTGAATCCGTCGTGTCTACCAATTCCACCACGCCGCCAACGAAGAGAGGGGAATTATACTTAGCCTGATCGTGAAAGCAATACACAGGGCCTGCGAGTTTTCACGTAAGCCCTGGAATTTATAACCTGTCGAATAGCGACAACTGGGAAACCTGGGCGAACGATTGCTGCGCAGCCTGCAGCACAAAGCTCTGGAAGCTGAGATTGCTGATCGCTTCTGCGTAGTCGACATCCTGTAACTGAGAGCGAATCTCGTTGGTATAGACCGAAGAATCTGCAAGAAAACTCTTGGTGGATTCCACAGCATTCATACGCCCGCCAAGCGCGGTCTGTGTGAGAACAATGCTCTCCTGAGCGTTGTCGAGGTTAGCCAGCGACTGCGCGATCAAATCGTCGTAACCGGCATTGCCTTCCGGGGTGGCCTTATCAAGGGAATCAAGGCCGGCGATCAGGTTTTCGACGGTGCCGAAAACAGATTGTCTTTCGTTGATTTTCAGTGTGAATGTATCCCCTGCTCCCGGTGTAATATCTGCGATGGTTGCTTCCACACCGGCAACTACAAAAGGCTCGCCGCTTTCATAAACAGGCGGGCTAACGGTAAGCGTGTTGCCCTGGCTGTCCTGCGCTTGAATGTTGCCAGCGCCGTCTACCGTGACAGTAATATCGTCCGGGAAGCTGCCACTGTAGGCAGCGTTGAGATCGGCTTCGTTAACAACCGAAACACCCGAGATAAAACCTCCTGACGCGTCATTAGTGTATTCACCAGTCGCAGCCGCGGGCACATTCACAAAAATCCCTTTGCCGTTGTCGCTGATGGGTACGGTAACTCCGTCATCAATTTCCAGAACCCGCTGGCCCTCATCACCCTGGTAGACGTACTTTCCTTCATCGTTCTGCTGAAAAGCCTGAACCGAGCCCTGAAAACCGCTGAATATATACTCACCAGAAGCATCCCGGGTGTTCGCGATATTGGCGAGCTGCCCCAGCCTCTCTTTCATTTCTGAGGAAATCGAACGCCGATCATTAGGCGACAACGACCCGTTACCCGCCTGAACCGTCAGTTCACGGATCCGCTGAATCACGTCTATCGAACTTGCAAGAGCGCTCTCCTCCTGCTTGAGCCGGTTGTCCGCCAGGTTAACGTTGCGCTCATAGGTTTTAACCCGCGACAGTTCCTGATCAAGCTTCAGAATACGGGCCGCAGCCACCGGGTCATCGGAAGGCTTGTTCACTCGTTTACCGGTGGATATCTGTTGCTGCGTGCTGTTCAGATTACTGTTCAGCTCCTGCAAACGGTTGATACCACTTTGGAAAACCTGCTGTGATGAAATTCTGATCATGTCACATCACCTCGTCTGTTACCGGAAAGTCTGCAACAGCGTATTAAACAAATCCTGGGCCACCGAAATGACTTGTGCCGAGGCATTATAGGCGGCCTGGTACTGAATCAGCCTGCCGGCTTCTTCATCAAGGTTTACACCGGAAACCGATTCCCGCTGGCCAGTTGACTGCTCCAGCAGAGTTTCACCTGCCTCCAGGTCGAACTGGCTTTGACGGGTTTTTACGCCAATGTCTTCCACCAGCCCGGCATAGCCTTCGGTGAAATTCTGGCTTTTTCCATTCAGCGTATTGGCGGTACCCAGTGCAGCCAGAAGTTCGGCGTTTCGGTTATCTGAAACGCCGTTGTCGTTGTAGGCAATCTCAAAGGTATCGCCAATTGCCGGCTGACCCGTCAACTTGAACTGAAAGCCTTGATAATCATCGCCTGCAGCGGGGTCGTCGCTGAACACCGTATTGATCTTGCCGGCTTCATAGGGCTGGTTAGCCGTGCCCACCGTGGCGCTCGCCGGAGGTGGCCCGGTCACGGTAAAGGTCATGCCCGTTGGGCCGCCCGCCGCAAAAGAGATTGTCAAAGGCCCGTTAGCCAATTCACCAGCCGTTTGAAAACCCGGCAACAAAGAATCGGTAAACGGGCTGCGTACGTTTAGCATGGTGCCCTGATCGATTTTGCCAGTGCCAACGTTCTGCTCACCGGTAGTGGCCCGTATCGGGCTGGCAAACGCCAGATCCTCTTCACGGTTGACCTGCAAGCCGATCGATTCTGCAGCATTGCGGCTGGGCTGAATCAGATACTTGTCACCAGCATTGAAAGTTCCACCCTCTACCCGGATGTTGAACCCGGGCATGGTAATTTCTGACTGAACCGGGTCGGGCAAGCGGCCCTGGTTTACAATTTTTCCGGAGGCCTTATCGATGAGTTCAAAATTGCGCCCATCGCCGCTGAACTGCAACGTCCAGCTTCCCGCCGGTAATTTGGTGCTATCGGTAATTTCGACCGCCAGCTGACCATCTCTGGGCAACTGGTTGTTGGCATTCGCTACAACCCGGCTTCTCTGAACTGCCAGGTCGTTAACGTCGTTAAAAAACAGCCCGCCCAGGTCGCCCTCAAGATCCATACCGATTTCGTGCTGGTGGTTCATGCTGGCCGCAACGCCTATGGCAATTCGCCCCAACTCGTCAAACGCCGGCTTCAGCGCCTCATTATCAAAGCGCCTCAATCCGCCAAGCTTGCCGCCGCTGATCTGCTCGTCAATATTGAGCGTTCGCCCACCGTTCGTGAGCGTAAATTCCAGCCGGGTGGGGTCTTCCGCGTTGCCCCGGGTGCCGAGCTGCGCAGCGTTATTTCCCACAACCAGAGACAAGCCGTTGGAAAGAGAAACGTTTACCTGGCTGCCGCCGGTTTCCGTGACCCGTATGTTGACCAGTTCAGAGAGCTGGCGCAGTTTTTCATCCCGCTGATCCAGCAGTTCGTTCGGCATTCTGCCTTGCGCCAGACCCGGGGATTCAGAGATGGCCAGGTTCAGATCCGCGATGCTTTTCAAGAGCGTGTTGGCGTCTTTAACGCCCTGCTGCATTTGCGTCTTCACCGATTCACGTTGCTGAATGAACTCCTGGCTCAGCGCCTGGAACCGGTTGACCACCTGTCGTGCCTCGCTCAGCACCAACTGGCGCTGCGGCAGAGAGGCCGGATCCTCTGCGGCATTTTGCAGGCTTGCAAAAAAATTGTTTAACGCGTTGTTCAAACCCGTGGATTCGCCACCCAACAGGTTATCCAACCGGCTCAGCTCTGCGTTCAGGGTCTGCTGCTCGCCAGTCAGGGTGCTGTCTTCGCGCACCTGCTGTACAAGGTACTCGTTTGCCAGCCTGCGTATGTCCACAACACTGACGCCTTTGCCAATCGTTCCGGCACCTGTACGCTGGCCTTCCTGGGTTTCGAACACCACTTCCTGCCGGCTGTAACCTGGCGTATTCGCGTTGGTAATGTTGTTGCCGGTGGTATTCAGAGCACTTTGGTGGCCAAGGATACCGGTAAGGCCAATTCCTATCAGTCCCGCCATAATGTTTACTCTCCGGCTCCGTTATCCATTGAAAGTGTCATCAGCGAATCACGGTTCATAATCCGGTTGATCTTGTCGCCATACTGGGGATCTGTAGCATAACCAGCTTCCTGCAGTTTTCTGGCAAAAACGTCTGGTTGATCAGCACTGGCAAGTACGTCCCGATAGCGCGGGTTCGATTCCAGAAACGCTACATAATCCCGAAAACTGGTTTCGTAATCCGGGTAGGCGCGAAAATCCGCACGCTCTTTCATCGGAACACCCTCACGGAATTCGGTTGTAGTGATGGTCACCGCGTCGCCTTGCCAGCGGCTGTCGGCCTTGATACCGAAAAGGTTATAGCTGGGCTGGCTGTCATCGCCCCGAATCATGTGTCGGCCCCAACCTGTTTCCAGAGCAGCTTGGGCAACCATAAGCCGAGGGTTAATTCCGGTGTCCGCAGAGATACTCTCGGCAACCGGCAGCAGCGTGCGTACAAAATGCTCAGGCGATTCGAACTGGTCCGGCAGCGCACTGGCTTCAACGACCGGCGTTGAGCTTTCTGCGGCGGCGACCTCGCTAACTGCTTCAACTCTCTCCGGCAATCGGGGCGAGATCGGCGGTAAACTGCGATCATAATCTGCCAGAGCAGCCTTGCGGGATGCCAGCGGAGCACCCTCTTTACTGGCTCCGGGAATATCCTTGCCCAATTGCCGTACCAGAGCTTCCGCCAGCCCGGTCCCCTGCCCACCTGCCATGGTAAGACTCATCTGGCTGTCGAACATGTCGCGGTAAAATTCTGACTGGCTGCTGTTCAGGTAGTTGCCCTCAGCAAATACATCTCCGGCTTTGCGCATGGACTTCAGCATTTCAGACAGAAAGATGCTTTCAAACTGGCGTGCAACTTCCTCAAGCGCTCCTTGCTCATCTTCCCGGGCACCGTTTTTCAGCGCATTCAGTCCGCTGAAATCCGTGTATACCCTGGCCTGCTGAAGCTGATAGTCCTGCATCATGTCACCTAGATAACAATGAGCTCGGCGCGCAAGGCGCCAGCCTGTTTGAGGGCTTCCAGAACTGCCATGACATCCCCGGGAGCTGCGCCCACCTGGTTCACGGCCTGAACAATCTCATTCAATGTAACTGCCGGTCCAAACTTGAACATGCGGGCCGGCTCTTCGGTAATAGCAATCTGGCTATCCTGCACAACCTCAGTGTTGCCGAGGGAAAATGGATTTGGCTGCTCTACGTTCGGGTTTTCCTGAATGGTCACCGTAAGGTTGCCATGGGTAATAGCCGCCGGGCTGACCTTGACGTTCTGCCCTACAACAATGGTGCCGGTGCGACTGTTGATCACCACCTTTGCAGCGTCTTGGGCCGGGTCCACCTCCAGGTTCTCCAGGATGGAAAGAAAGCTCACCCGCTGGGAGGGATCACGTGGAGCCCGCACGGAAACAGAGGTCGCATCGTGGGCATAGGCCATTTCCGGTCCCAGATGCTCGTTAACCACTTCAACTACGCGCCGCGCGGTTGTGAAATCCGGGCGCATCAGGTGAAAGGTGATTGTGTCACCACGGGTAAAGGGTGAAACAATCTCGCGCTCAATGGTGGCGCCATTCGGAATACGGCCAACACTGGGAACGTTCACAGTGATTCGCGAACCGTCCAGGCCTTGAGCACCGAACCCACCTACCACAAGACTACCCTGCGCCATGGCATACACGTTTCCATCGGCACCTTTGAGAGGTGCCATCAGCAGCGTTCCACCGCGCAAGCTGTCTGAGTTACCTATGGATGAGACGGTAATGTCTATTTCCTGGCCCGCCTTGGCAAACGGCGGTAGGGTCGCACTTACAGTTACCGCCGCCACGTTCGCCAGATTCGGATTCACCCCGTCCGGGAGTGTGATGCCGAACTGGGTCATCATGTTTCGGAACGTCTGATTGGTGAACGGTGCCTTGTCGCCCGTACCGTCCAGGCCCACCACCAGGCCGTAGCCCACAAGCTGGTTATTACGCACACCTTTGATCCGGGCCAGGTCCTTCAGGCGGTCTGCCATCACAGGCGCCGCCAATACGGCAAGCATCAGCGAGAGAGCAACGCATCGGCGTATCATCATAAGGGCCACCACTCGCTACTGAAGAAGCGGGCCAGCCAGCCCATCTGGTTTGCCTGGTCGAAATCACCTGTGCCGCCGTAGGCAATGCGGGCGTCCGCAATGCGACTGGAAGCCACCATGTTGCCGGGGTCAATGTCCTGTGGCCGCACCAAACCGGTCAACCGCACATATTCATCGCCATTGGTCAACGAGATCCACTTCTCGCCACGCACTCTCAGCACACCGTTTGGCAGCACTTCTGTAACCGTGACGGTAATGCTGCCTGCCAGGCTATTACTCTGATCTGCCTCTGCCTTGCCTTCAAAGTCTCTTTCATTCTTGATAGACGTTGCTATACCGAAATCATTCTTGCCCAGAATGTTGGGCTCCGGCAGTGAGATATCACTGTCCTTGTTGATCTTGGTTTCAGCATTCTTGCTGGCGCGCGTGGATTCCATGAGCGTGACGGTGAGAACGTCACCCACGTTCAAAGCCACTGTGTCACCGTAAAAATTGTAGTTCCGGGAGCTCTGGTAGATAGCCCCGGATTCCGGATCACGCTGCATCATTGCCTGAGCACGCACCGGCGCGTACGCGGGGTCGTCCGGCTCAGCGCGTGGCCGGCTCATGGCCGTACATCCCTGCAACACGATCAGCAGCCACACAAGCAGAAGAGTTCCTGCCGGCGGGGTTAACCAGGTTGATGTAGTCGGTTTCATGAGCTCACTCCTCACTGCTTGTCTCGCGCCCTTCATTTCATACTCCAGGCACCGAAAGCCTGTATCGTTCCAGTTATTAGCCAATGTTGTTGGTTATAAACTGGAGCATCTGATCCGTTGTGGAGACGACTTTGGAGTTCATCTCGTAAGCACGCTGGGTGGTAATCATGTTCACCAGCTCTTCAACCACTTGCACGTTGGATGACTCAACCATGCCCTGCTCCAGAGAGCCCAGTCCGGCCAGGCCGGGCTCGCCCTCAGCCGGATCACCACTGGCGTTGGTTTCCTTGAAGAGGTTGTTGCCAATGGCCTGCAACCCCTGCGGGTTGATGAAATCAACCAGTGTGATCTGGCCAAGGTTAACCGGCGCCGCCTGGTCATCTGTGATCGCCGATACCGTTCCGTCTTTGCCGATCGTTACGGTAGTCGCGTTTTCCGGCACGTTGATGTTCGGCTGAAGTGCGTACCCATCCGGTGTCACCACATCGCCGTCGGCATTGAGCTGGAACTGACCATCCCGTGTGTAGGCTGTCTGGCCATCCGGAAGCTCGATCTGCAGAAAACCACGGCCATTGACGGCCAGATCGAGAGGCTGCTCGGTAACCTGAAGGTTGCCCTGGCTGAATTGCTTTGCGGTGCCAACGACACGCACACCGGTTCCCAACTGCAACCCGGAAGGCAGCTCGGAGTTCTGTGTATTCAAACCGCCAGGTTGCCGGTTGATTTGATACAGCAGATCCTGAAATACCGCCCGGTCTCGTTTGAAGCCCGTGGTATTAACGTTCGCCAGGTTATTGGAGATGGTGGACATGTTGGTGTCCTGGGCGCTAAGCCCCGTCTTACTAACCCAAAGAGCCGGATGCATAATTATTACTCCTTGCCGGTGCCTGGCTGCGGCTAAAGTTTGCCGCTTCTTGCCAGACTGGCGTTATTTTCACGTTGTTTTCAAAAGCTGTCAGAGGTTCTGCAACAGTCGTGCCGCTGCTTCAGAATTCTCGTTTGCGGTGCGCATTACCTTCACCTGCATCTCGTACTGGCGAGACAACTGAAGGTTGGAAATCATTTCTTCCACCGCGTTTACATTGGAGCTTTCCAGGAAACCGGAGGCCACCCGCAAAGCAGCATCAACGGGCTCTGCGCCGCCAATTTCCTGACCGGCTTTGCGGTGAATAAACCCGTCCAGACCCTTCTTAAGAGCCTCTTGCGGCGGATTGACCAGCTTCAGCCGGTCAACTTCCACCAGCTGATCCGGGGGGCCGCCCACGGGAACGATAGAGACGGTGCCATCGGCACCAACCTGGACATTATCAAAGGGGGGAAGTGCAACCGGTCCGCCGTTACCCAGCACCATCTCACCGGTGGCAAGACGCACCAATCCATTCACATCAATCTGCAGACTGCCGGAACGGGTAAAGACTTCCTCACCGAGGTTATTCTGAATCGCCAGCCAACCCTCGCCTTCTATCGCAACGTCCATTTTGCGACCGGTTTGCATAAGCGAGCCGGCGGAGAGATCGGTACCAGGACGCTCAGACATGGCATAGGCACGGGTAGGATGGTGTTCCCCGAATACGGGCATACTGCGGGCCTGGGCAAAGTCTTTCTTGAAGCCCGTGGTGCTTACGTTGGCCAGGTTATTGGCATGGGCGCGCTGGGACAGCATATTCTGCGTGGCGCCAGACATACCAATGTAAAGTGCTTTGTCCATGGGAAAACTCCTGCCGGAATTTTGACTGTTTCCAGTGCTCTTTCAGACATTCTTGCAGGAGTCATGCCATATTCAGATCAAAGCCTGTTTAGCGGAGATTGATGATGGTCTGTGTGACCGCATCGGAGGTCTCGATAGTTTTCGCATTCGCCTGATAATTGCGCTGGGCAATAATCAGGTTCACCAGCTCGGCAGATAGATCCACGTTGGACTCCTCCACTGAGCTCGCCTTGATGCCTCCGAGCGTTCCTGTACCCGGCTGGCCAATAATCGGCTGCCCGGATTCGAAGGTTTCTACCCAGCTGGTATCTCCTATCGGCGACAAACCGTTGGTGTTGTTGAACGAAGCCAGAGCAACCTGCCCCAGGGCTTTTGACTGGCCGTTGGTGTAACGGGCAAACAGTGTCCCCTCGCCCGAAACATCAAGACCAGACAGGCGGCCGGTGGTGTAGCCATTCTGGCGCTGATCATCAACACCAAACGCCGCACCATACTGGGTGGTCTCCCCGAGGCTCAGCACAAAAGCTGATGAGGTTGGCGGCTCCGGGATGGGTGTAACCACCGTGGCGCCCGCCGGAGGTGGGCCATCAGCGCCGTTGGGTTGGCCGTTGCTGTCCTTTGGAACCCAGTCGGTGATCAGAATTTCACCGTTGGGGTTACCGTCAATGGATTGCAAAGTGCCATCCTGATCAAATCTTGCAGTGAAAGGTGTGGTGTCAGTGCCGGCAACCATCTCGCCGTCGATCTGCAGATACACAGACCACTCGCTCACCCCAACACCGTTTCCGGGCGATGGCTCTTTCACGAAGAACTGTGTCATTTCGTGGGAGTTGCCAAGGCTATCGAAAATCGACGTGGATGTAGCGTGGTTGTAGGTACGCTGATCCTGCGGGTTGAACTCGTTGGTTATGCGGATAGGGGAATTGCTGTACGCATCCGCAAAATCCGTGTCTGCGCCAAGGGCCGTCAGGCCGACAATCGTCCGGTCACCAGTGACATTGATATCGCCTGCTACCGATACGGGCGTGCTGACCGATTCAGCTGGTACACCATTGCCATAGCTGAACTGAATATCGTCACCCTGGTTGTGAATCACCCGCAGCACATCATTACCAGCGCCGTCATCCACAATCGATGCCGAGATGGCGGTATCACTGGAGCTGTTGATGGCGTCTCTAAGCCCCAGCAGCGAGGTCGCGCTGCTGGTGTCCAACTGGAGCGGTGCGTTATTGACACTGAGAGAGAATGAAAAAGTACCCGCAGTCTGCGCCGCCGAAACATAGGCGTCTGTCAGCGGGAGCGCCGCCGGCACATTGGTATCGACGATCGGCGCGGTTGTGGTTGCAGAAGCGCTAAGGCCTGGCGCCGTAGTGATGATATCCGCAGCTTCACGGGCTGTTGTCGCGGTGCTCAGGTTCACCGAATAATTGGGCGTACCGTCGGAATACGCGACGTCAAATTGCTCGCCGCTGATATCGCCAAAGGCCAGCGGCCCCACATCCCGCACCCGGGACTCAAGCACTGACTCGCGGGAATCAAGGTTCAGGTCAGAGCGCAAATTGGTGGTTCGGCGCGGCGCCAGGTTATCGGTCGCAATCTCCAGATCGCCCCGAATACCCGAAAGGTTGCCGTCGTCATCCGCAGTATAACCCTGAACCCGCATGGACTGGTTATTCACCACGAAGCCGTCTTTATCGATGGTGAACTGGCCGGCCCGGGAGTAACGGGTTTCGCCGCCATTGTTCAGAATAAAGAAGCCATCGCCACTGATGGCCATGTCGAGACCACTGTCAGTAAAGCTGATATTGCCCTGACTGAATGACTGTTTGACGTCCTGGACGTTTACCCCGTCCCCAATCGGGTTAGAGCCTCCGCTCAAGAAACCGCTGGCGTAAAGATCACCAAACTGTACGCGGCTGCCTTTAAAACCAACGGTACTGGCATTGGCAATATTGTTGCCGGTTACATCCAGATCTACCGCTGCCGCCCGCAGACCGCTGAGTCCTGTATTAAAAGCCATAATTCACCCCTGGTCTGACACCGGTATTAATTGATTTGTTGAACATCTGACAGTGCAATGGAACCCATACCTGCCAGATTCAGGGTAACGGACCCGTTCTGCCCCAATGACACACTGTCTACGTTGGCGCTGACAAGGGTTGGAAGTTGCACGCTACCCTGCGGATAAGAAGCTTCAGCCACAATTCGGTACGGGCCCGGCGGCAAGCTATTGCCGTTGCCGTCCTTACCATCCCAGCTGAACGACTTGACCCCCGCAGCACTGCTGCCAAGATCGATCTGGCGTATCAGCTCACCGCTGGGGCTCTGCACGGACAACCGCACACCACCGGTGGATGCCGGTACCTGAATGTTGCCGGAAATTTCACCCTCAGCGCCGAGAATACCGACCTCAGATGGCGCAAGAACCGTCTTGCCAACCATTGCCGAGGCCTGCAGTGCCTGCGTGGAGCGGAACTGACCAACCACATCGTCAACGGTGCCCGACAGCTTCTGCATTTCTTCCAGCGAGCTGAACTGCGCAAGCTGTGAGATAAATTCGCCGTTGTCCTGGGGCTCCAGCGGATTCTGATTTTTCAGCTGCGCCAGCATGAGCTCCATGAACTCGTTCTTGCCAAGTTCGCTTTTGCTGTCGGTCCCACTTTGTGGCTGACTTCTATAGTTAGCCAGTACATCTGAGGCTTCTGTTGCGTTAATTGCACTCATGATTCGGTCCTCGCCCCGTTACTGCTGACCAAGAGTCAGGATGCGCTGCATCATGGATTTCGCCGTGTTCATAATGTCCACGTTCATCTGGAAGCTTCGTGAGGAAGACATCATGTCCGCCATTTCTTCCACCACATTCACATTGGGATAGAACACGTAGCCGTCTGCGTTTGCCGCCGGATGGTTGGGTTCGTAGCGCATCTGCAGTTCTGCTTCGCTTTCAACAATGCCCTCAACGCGAACACCGGCGCCTGCATCCTCTGAGCCCTGGGCACCAAACGCCTGCTGACCGGGGTTCAGCATCGACTGCTGAATCGCCGAGAAAACCGGCTTCCGCGCACGATAGGTCGTGTCAGTGCTGGAACTTGCAGTCTCTGCATTAGCAATGTTTGAAGCGGTCGTGTTCAGCCTCAGCGATTGCGCGGTCATGCCGGAACCGGCTATATCGAAAATGTTGCCCAGTGACATGGTGATTCTCCTTCACTAATCGTGGAGCCGAGGATTACTCGCCTTTCAGGGCTTTGGTCAGGCCGGTAAATTTGCTGTTCAGAAACTGAAAACTCGCCTGATAATCCATCGCGTTACGCATGAACCGGGTCTGCTCTGCCTGGGAATCCACCGTGTTGCCATCAACTGAAGGCTGGTTCGGCACCCGATACAGCAAATCCGAATCGCTGGCACCTGCGGAGGTGTCCATGTGGCCTGGGTGGGTTTTCTCCATGCCGAAGCCACTCATGCTGTCCTGGGCTTTCTGCATCATGGCCTGAAAATCCATGTCCCGAGCCTTGAAGCCCGGTGTATCGGCATTGGCCAGATTATTCGCCAGAACCTCAGCACGCTTTACCCTGGCTTCCAGCGCGTGCTGGTGAATGCCAAGAGCTTTATCAAAAGTGATCGCCATACAACCTCCGAAATTCTGTCACCGGCGGCTTGGGGCTTTGCCGGTTTGGTTCTATGGCAGAACTAAAGCAATGCTGATGCCAGATTTAGGAAGACCCCTGAATTCGGGCGTTTTCAGCGAGTTGAAAAAGGCAGGCGGGCAAGATAAGAGAGAAGGAGCGGAAAATTCCAATGAAAGCGGCAAGCTGTTTCCCCTACCCGTTGGGGAGGGGAAACAGGAGTTTATCTACGCCGGCCAACGGGCGACAAACTCCGCCAGCTTTGGCCGGGGCACACCTGGTTTTACAGAGGAGACCGTACCCGTGTAAAGAAAGCCGATAATGGACTCGCCTTTTTCAAGACCGAGCCCTTCAAGAACCACGGGGTTGTATGCCATGTCGCCGGTGCGCCACATAACGCCGTATCCGGCATCCTGCAAAGCCAGCCCCAGAAAACTCATGCCAGCACCCGCGGAAAGCAACTGTTCAATTTCCGGTACCTTGTCATGCTTTTTCGGAGAGGCGATCCCCACAATAACCATTGGTGCGCGCATGGCCTTTTTATGCATCTTCTCGAGCTTCTCGCCATCAATGTCATCGGAATACGCTGCAGCGAAGAGATCGCCCAAAGCTCTCAGGTCTTCACCCTCAATGACGAGATAACGCCACGGGCGCAACAAGGCATGGTCCGGTGCGCGAGAGGCACAGGCGAAGGCACGGTCAAGTGTTGAGGCATCGGGAGCCGGGGCTTCCAGCCGTGGCTCAGATGCCCTGTTGAGCAAAAAGTCAGTGACTGAACTCATATTGATATTTTCCGCTTGCTGAACTCTGGTCGGGTCCTACTCGAACAAGACCAGTGAATTGTGGGTTCTACGTAATGCTGTTAACCTTTAGTCGTACTATTAAAACGGCTCTTCATAACACAAATAAAACTATACGGTTCCAGCGCAATGAGTGATCAGCGTACATGATGAGTGCTCCGGCAGATCTGCGCAATGCCAGCACCAGCGTAGGAAAGTCTCTCGCTTCCGAGGCCCTGAACAGTCCGGTTGTCATTCCCCCGATGCCCAACTACAACGGGCGCCTGCTTGCTTACACGTCAGTTGCAGTCATTATCGCTGTGGGTGTTTTGCAGGGCGCATTCCAGGAATGGAATCTTTGGTTGATTGGCGGCGCACTAATCTGGCCACATATTGCACACCTGCTTACCGGACGTACGTTTCTGCGGAACTCCCCCCGCATTCGCCAGAAAATGCTCACGGTCGACTGTGTTATTGGCGGTGGCCTGATAGGCTGCATTGGCCTGGTAGCCATCCCGTCGATTTCAATAGCATTGATGTTGATCTTCAGCGGCCTGATCATTGGCGGCATCCGTCAGTGGCTGATTAGCTCTACCTTTATGGCATCCACTATTCTGGCGTTCTTCGTCGTGCTGGGTCCCGCAGACTCATTCCAGTCGCCATTGCTTACCAGCATGCTGTCCGTTTTAGCCACGGGTCTTTACATCTGCGTTACGGCGTTTTATTCGCACCAGCAGGCCCGCGCGCTCATGCTGGCAAAAACCCAGATACAGAACCAGCGCGAACAATCCATTGCGCTTTCCCACAAGCTTTCAAAGTACCTTTCACCTCAGGTATGGCAATCCATCTTTACCGGGGAAAGAGACGTTCGTCTTGAAACCCAACGCAAAAAGCTCGCGGTTTTCTTCTCTGATATAAAAGGCTTTACCGAGCTTTCAGAAGAAATGGAGCCCGAAGCACTTACCGAACTGCTCAACCACTACTTCAACGAAATGGCCGAAGTGGCACTGAGATATGGCGGCACCATCGACAAATTTGTCGGCGACTCCATCATGATTTTCTTTGGTGACCCTACCAGTCGTGGCCAGCGGGAAGATGCGTTTGCCTGTGTGTCCATGGCCATCGATATGCGCAAGCACATGAAAATCATGCGCCAGAAATGGCGCAGCCAGGGCATAAAAACCCCACTCGAAATCCGCATGGGCATCAGCACCGGCTACACAACCGTGGGTAACTTTGGCGCTGAAAACCGCATGGATTACACCATTATCGGCAAAGAAGTGAACCTGGCCAGCCGGCTGGAATCCCTTGCCAAACCGGGAGAGATCCTCGTTTCCTACGAGACTTTCTCACTGATCAAAGACCGGATAATGTGCCGTGACAAAGGCGAAATTACGGTAAAAGGCTTCGGCAAACCTGTGCCCATTTACGAGGTTGTGGATTTCCGCAGGGATATGGGCCCGAACCGGAGCTTTATGGAGCACGAGCACAGCGGCTTCGCTATGTATCTTGATTCCGACAAGATCACCGAGGGCGAACGCCACAGTATCCTCAGCGCACTGGAAGACGCCGCAGACCGTCTGCGGCGTGAAGAAGATTCCGCCCGGGAATGACGTTTATTGGCGAATCAATCGTGGGCCAACCTGCTCCTCAGGCTCTGTACTGCGCCACGGGTTGATATCCAGACCGCCACGGCGCGTGTAACGAGCGCAGACTGTCAAGCTCTGCGGTTTGCACCGGTTCAACAGGTCCGTAAACAGTGTTTCTACGCAGTGCTCATGAAAATCCTGCTTCTGCCGAAAACTCACGATATATCGCAGTAGCCCCGCACGATCGATAGCAGATCCGGTGTAGCTGATCAGCACCGTGCCCCAATCCGGCTGGCCAGTCACCGGGCAATTACTTTTCAGCAGGTGCGAACAAAGCTGCTCGGTTACCAGAGGACCGGATGCTTTCAACGACTCCGGCGCATAGTCATAAACCACATCTTCAACCGGCTCGTTATCAATCAACTCATAGCCTGACGGGCGCCCGATGGCGGTATCGGAATCGTCCACACTCAGGAAGCGAACATTTACCGCCGCGCCGCTTGCACTGGACAGGTCCCCGGTAATGGTTTCAACAACCTGATCCGCAGACGAGAACACCGTCTGGTTCAGGGAGTTCAGATACAGCTTGAGTGACTTGGACTCAATAATTGACGGCGAGGCTGCCGGAAACCGGATTTCCGCCCAGGCCAGATCCGGAACCCCACCAGGGCGCAGCCAGGAGATTTCCCAGGCTTGCCAGAGATCACCCCCAAACCAGGGCCAGCGACCGTCTTCAAGCCCGATGCGGCGGCGGTTTTCTTCACGCGCCACCGGGAACAGCAGAGCTGGATCATAACGATCCGGGTAATCGCTGGCTTTGCCAAGCGGTGCATTATCGAGAGCCATAGTACTTCCTGAAAACAGTCCTGAAAAACGAGCGCCCTGACATCAGTGGCGTATGCCCTTCCCGCGCGCCAGCAGTTTAAGCGCAATAAAGGAAAGCACAGCTATAAAGGAGAGAATCATACCAAGGGACACAAACGGGTTTACATCAGAAACACCGAGTATGCCAAACCGGAAACCGTTCACCATATACAAAATCGGGTTGATCATAGACACGCCCTGCCAGAATTCAGGCAGTAGGTCGATGCTGTAAAACACGCCGCCAAGGTACGTAAGCGGTGTGAGAACGAACGTAGGCACAATAGACACATCATCAAACTTGGTCGCCAGCAGCGCGTTGATAAAACCGCCTACCGAAAACAATGCAGAGGTAAGAAAAACGGTAACCACAACCATGGGCAGGTTATGAATCTGCAAGCGCGTAAACGCCAACGACAGCAGCGTGACAATAACCCCTATTCCCAAACCACGAACCATACCCCCAGTCACGTAGCCCGCAAGGATGATCCAGTTGGGCACCGGCGATACCAGCAACTCTTCCACGCTGCGCTGGAACTTCATGGAGAAAAACGACGACACTACGTTAGCGTATGAGCTGGTAATCACCGACATCATGATCAGCCCGGGCACGATGAACGACATATAATCGAAACCGCCCATCTCACCAATTCTGGAGCCGATCAGATTTCCGAAAATGATAAAATACAGTGTCATGGTGACCGCCGGTGGCAGCAGGGTCTGCGGCCAGATGCGGGTAAACCGGCGAATTTCCCTTAACACGATCGTGAAGTAAGCGGTGAACAGCGCATGAGCACTCATTTTCTGCCCTCCGTTACCGCTTCTGCAGCCGGTTCGTTCTGTTCCACCATACGGATGAACAACTCTTCCAGCCGGTTTGCTTTGGTGCGCATACTGACCACTTTTATCCCTTGCTGTTCCAACTGAATGAACACATCGTTGAGCACTTGCCCTTTGTGGACATCCACTTCAAGCACACCTTCGTCATCCAGGCGGCATGAGAAACCGTCCAGTTCCGGTGCTCGCTCCAGTGACGCATCCGAATCCAGGAGGAACGTCTCAAGACTGAGTTGCTGAAGCAATTCCCGTTTGCTGGTGTTCCGGATAATACGGCCGTGATCAATAATGGCGATGTTCCGGCACAGAGCTTCCGCTTCTTCCAGATAGTGCGTGGTCAGGATAATGGTGGTGCCCTGTCGGTTCATTTCCTCAAGAAACGACCACATGGAACGCCGCAACTCAATATCTACGCCGGCCGTAGGCTCATCCAGAATCAACAACTTCGGTTCATGCACCAGGGCGCGGGCGATCATCAGCCTTCGCTTCATGCCACCAGACAGCATCCGGGCCGGTGTATTGCGCTTGTCCCAGAGCCCGAGCTTCTTCAGGTATTTTTCAGCAGAGACGGCTGCCTTCTTCAACGGAATCCCGTAATACCCGGCCTGAATGGTGACAATATCAAACACCTTCTCAAACTGGTTGAAATTGAACTCTTGCGGCACAACTCCCAGGTGGAGTTTGGCGTCAGAGAGGTGGGTATCAATGTCGTAGCCGAACACGCTTACCTTGCCGGCAGACTTGGTCACCAGGGAACACACAATCCCAAGCGTAGTTGATTTGCCTGCACCGTTCGGGCCCAACAAAGCAAAGAAATCACCTTGCGCCACTTGAAGGTCGATTCCCTTGAGAGCTTCGAACCCACTGCCATAGGTTTTAGTGAGCCCCTCAATTTCCAGCGCATTGGTCATAACAGGTTCCGATTCGAAAAAGCGATGTTCAGGAGACACTCATTTATTGAGGCACCTACGTTTTTTTCAAGGCTTGGGTTCGGCCTTGCAGGCATCGACAAATCTGCAAACTGCGACAGGTATCCCGATATAGCCCGGTACGGCTCCCTATAATGCGGTTACAACAACTTACAATTGGCCGTCCACTGCCACTATGCTGGCACGGCCCGAACCCAGGGAATGTACAACGAACCATGGCTGCCGCTCACCACACCCGCCCACTGCTTACGTTGCCCCGAGCGTTTCTGATTGCACTTTTTATAAGCCCGCTTCTTTCTGGTTGCGGCGGCGACAGCGACGGTAACAGTCGTGATACGAGCATAGGAAAAGTGAACGCACTGGGTATCAGCGGGTTGTCCTACCAGACCGCGAGCCAGTCCGGTAAAACGAATGCCTACGGCCAGTTTCAGTACTACCCGGGGGAAACGCTGAGCCTCCGGGTTGGTGACCTGCTCATTGCACAAGGTGTTCCTGCACAGGAATGGGTAACGCCGCTCGAGTTCTCACCGGATACCCGGGCACAACTCGCAACACCCTCTGTTGATGATGAAGGCCTCAGCACCCATACGATTACTGAGCAACAGCTTATTACACGCATACCGGTAACCAATCTCGTCCGCTTTCTCATCGCACTGAACTGGACTGAAAGCATTCGGGAAGGCAAGGGTATTGAGATTCGAAGCCGGGTTATACAGCAGCTGAACGCAGCATTGCCCAATCTAACCAGCCCTATCGATTTTACGGTCAGCGAAACCGAGTTTAACGCAGCCGGCAATAACCCGTCTCCCGCCAACCAGCTCCTTACCGCTATTTGCTTTTATCCGGAAGGAGATGAGTTATGCGAAGAGCCTCCAACCGAAGACGCCATCGACAACGCGCCTGAACGCCCTGAAAACGATGAAGATTGGGATCCGGACGTTGATTACAAACAGGATTTGCAGGCCAAAAGGCAGCGAATTCTTGAGGCGGTTCGTTCCATGGAAGAAGTGGATGCGGAAGATGCCCGGCGGTATCTGACGCGGGAGTTGAACGCGATCACCACCATCGTTGGAAACCGCTTCTACCTGGACAACTACATAGCCAGACACTCTGATGCCGACACCAGCATCAAGCAGGTACAAATACGTCGCATCGGAGGCAGTGCTGAGCTTTCAGACGTGGAGGCAATCACGACCCGTCCGCAAGATGTGGTTTTGCATTCCTACAACTGGCAAACAGCAAACGTGGAATACTTCGTGGCCGGGCTGGCCGGCGGTGAGTCCGAGATCGTAATAAGCTTCGCGCCAGAGAACACTTACCGCTGGGTACGAAAAACCCTTCGGGTTGTCATTATCGACTGATCAAACGGGAAAAGCTCCAGCGCGACTCGGCACCGGTTACGTCGTAACCAGCAGGGTCCAGACCCTCGGTTCCGTGGGCAAGGCATTCCTTGATGGCAAGAATTTCTGCCGCTGCACGGCTTTCGTTGTGCTTTGCCAGATCAACAACCTTGGCTGCCTTCAACGGAGCATGGGAACTGTCCGTCATAACCATTACGCGCGGCCACAAACGGCGTTCAGCGGAATGAGAAACCACAATGCCGCGCTGGCCATCTGTTAATTCGACCAGGCTACCCGTTGGGTAAATGCCTATCGCGCGGATAAAGCTTTCTACCAGATCCCCCTGAAACTCAATGTTTCGCATATCGTAGAGCAGGGTCACAGCTTTCGCCGGTGTCATCGGCTCAGCAAGACGTTCTCTGGGTTCGATGAGTGTTTCAAAAAACTCCGCAAGCCCGGCAATCTTGGCCAGCAGCGGAATTCTGTCTCCGCGGATACCTTCTGGAAAGCCCGAGCCGTTGTGTCGTTCACGATGGCCCTGCACCACACTCAGAACCGCGCGGGAAAGACCGCTGTCTTCGAGCATTGCCATACCCTTTTCAACGTAGGTACGGTAAAGCGCATATTCTTCCGGGCCGAGCTGCCCCTCCCTTCTAAGCAGGTCAGCCGATAATCTGGTTTTGCCAACCTGGGATAACAGACAACCCAGGCCGAGGTGGTTCAGCAAGCCCTCATTCAATCCCAGTTGGCGCCCGCAAACGAGCGCCCACACCGACGTATTGAGAGCATGCCGGTAAACATGATCATCGTGTTGCCGTATACGGCTCAACCAGAGCAGCGCATCCGGTTGGCGGATGACACTGCGCACCATTTTGTTGATGATTGCAGCTACCGGCCGGAGATCCCGTATTTCCTGAGTGGCGACGGATTCGTACAGGCCCTCAAGCGCAACACCGGCATCTTCCAGAAGATGTTGCGACGCCTTCATTTCCCGCTTCAGCGTGGTGACAGTCTGATAGGTGACAGGTTCCCGGATACTGAGCGGAGGAAGGTGCAGCTCTTCCCTGCCTTCTCCTCCGCGTCGGCCTTTTGTACCGAAAGCCGGACGAACGATTTTGGTAGACTCAACAGGATCCCGGGTTTCCGCAATATCGATAGAGACCCACTTGCAGTGGGCCAACAAAGCACGAATGTCGTCCTGGGAACGGATGTGAAACCCCTGAATAGGGAAAGGTGTCTGATGCCACGGCCGATCAAGATCGGACACAAACATGCCAACCACCAGATCATGTACCGCGATTTTCCTTTGACAGACGCCCACGCTTCACTCCTGAATACGCATTTTCGATGGCTACCATTTTTAAATGATTAACCGGAATAGTCCATTACAATTTCGTAGCCAAGGGTAACGTTACCAAGACAAACCGTAACGATAATCTTCAGCCCGAAACAGATTGTATCAATGTGACATGTGTCACATGGAAAGACTGAAGCGCATCACTCTCAACCGCCCTCAATCAGTCAGCGCCACATGCAGAGCGATCAAATTTTGGCGGGCGAGCATCCAGCGCACCACGCGGCGTCTTGCGAGTGTATACCGTGTAGGGCACTGCCGATGCGCGGATGTAATCCACATTCACCCCATCCTTCCCCTCGCCTTCTATAGCGGAAACCGGTTCGCAGGCCACCAGTAGCTCCAGCTGCCCGGATATATCGGCAATTCGCGCACCGGGATCGGAAGGATTCACACTCATGCACAGGTGATCAGAGTGTGCCGCAGCATCACTCGCAACCACCCGGTCACGTCCGCTCATTACACAGGCACGGATACCCTCGCCACACTGCCCGGCCTCTGCGTGGCTGTTGTCGTAAAGCTGCCAGTGTCGCTCACTGCATTGGGTTTCAAGGGTTAACGGGGTGGCGCGGTCGGCCGCAAACCACCAGCCGGGGTATTCGGCACTGTGCCAGGACAAACGGATTGTTCTTGGCTCTCCCCGGGAGTTCTCGGCGGGGAACATAGCGTAATGAGAATAATAAGTGGCACAGCCAGACTGCATCATAAGCAGCCCGGTTAAAGCCAACAGGCAGGAAGTGCTTTTACAGGATCTGACCACTCTTGAAGCAATCATGAGTCGCCAAACTGGAAACCAAAGCCATCGATAGTATTTCGAACAACAACCATATCCAGCACCGGTGCCTCCACGGGCAATCCTTGCACCTGAACCTTTACTTTGTCTCCCAGCTCGGGCGTGAATGGCTCATTGTCCACAACAATGAAAACACCACCGTCTGATATATCCCGGGTCGAGAAAACAAACTCCCCAAGCTGCTCATGTGTGACTTTTACCTTGGCACTCATCGCTGTACGAAAGTGCTCCCTGCGATCATCTACTGCCATTGGCGAGATTCCACTGCTTTGCTGAAGGTGCATTTCAGAAAACGCATGTTTTTATTGAAGATATTATTTTATAGAGCATTTCAGAGAATAACACCACTTTGCCTCATGTATCCCAAAGGTAATATTGACTTCACGCGAAATACAAATGAGAATGGTTGGCGTTTTGAGTCGCCTGTAAATCTCATCTACGAATACAGGCGCAAACCCGATCCAATCATCGAAGGATGGCACTATGCGTATGAAACTCGCCGCAACAGCGGCAATTGCCCTCACCGCTCTTCCCCTCGCTGCCTTTGCAGACGGCGAAGTTAACATCTACTCATACCGCCAGGCGTATCTTCTTGAGCCACTGCTGAATGCGTTTGAAAAAGAAACCGGTATCAAGAGCAACGTAGTATTTGCCAAACAGGGTCTGGCTGAGCGTCTGGAACGCGAAGGCCGCAACAGCCCGGCAGACGTTGTAATGACCGTGGACATCTCACGGCTCAACGAACTGGTTGAGCGGGATCTGGTTCAGGGTGTCGACAACGACGTGCTGGAAGAAAACGTTCCGGAAAACCTGCGCCATCCGGATGGCAAGTGGTTTGGCCTTACAACCCGCGCCCGCCTTATATACACGTCCAAAGAACGTGTGGAAGAGGGTGAAATCACCACGTACGAGCAGCTGGCCGACGACAAGTGGGAAAACCGCATTTGTACCCGCAGTGGCAAGCACCCGTACAACATTGCATTGATCTCCTCGATGATCGCGCACCATGGCGAAGCCGAAACAGAAACCTGGCTGCAGGGCGTGAAAGACAATCTGGCCCGTAAACCGCAGGGCGGCGACCGCGACCAGATCAAGGCGATTTCAGAAGGCGTATGCGACGTATCCATCGGCAACAGCTACTACTACGGCAACATGCTGCAGGATGAAAGCCAGCGCCCGGCGGCAGAAGCAGTTCGCCTGGTGTTCCCGAATGCCGATGGCCGCGGTACCCACATCAACATCAGTGGCATTTCGCTGACCAAAAGCGCCCCGAACAAGGATAACGCGATCAAGCTGATGGAGTTTCTGTCTTCTCCGGAAGCACAGGAAATCTACGCCACAGCGAATACTGAATACCCTGCAAACCCGAACGTAACGCCCACAGGGCTGGTTGCAGAGTGGGGTGAGATCCACCCGGACAGCCTGTCACTGCAGGTTATCGCAGAAAACCGTAACGCGGCAGTCAAACTGGTTGACCGTGTAGACTACGACGGCGAGTAAGTGCCTCAGCGAGGGTGGCAGCGCCGCCCTCGCCCTCACCTTTAATCAACCCGGTAAATGATTCCAGTCATTGCAGCGGCTATTTGAGCTGACTACAATCGACCCCCCTTATTAACCCAATAACAGGAACCGTATGAGCGAGGCTGCGACCAGCGTTGACCCCGGGCTTACCCAGCCCCTGCTGGCAAAGCGCACCTCCCGCCGCTGGCTGTTCAGCGCCATTCTCACCACAGCCATCGTTGCTCTGCCGGTCCTGTCTGTGATTTTTCTGGCCTTTTTCCCTGACGAAAACATCTGGCCGCACCTGCTGGAAACCACCCTGCCCCGTTACCTGGTTACCACCTTGAAACTCATGACGGGTGTTGGCGCCATTACGCTGGTCATCGGCCTGTCTACCGCCTGGGCAGTCACCATGTGTGAGTTTCCGGGCCGCAAATTTTTTGAATGGGCAATGCTACTACCGTTTGCGGTTCCGGCTTATGTGATTGCCTATGTTTACACCAGCCTTCTGGATTATGCCGGCCCGGTTCAGGTCGCCCTGAGAGAGCTGTTTGGATGGGCGAACGCTGCGGATTACTGGTTCCCCGAGATTCGCAGCCTGGAAGGCGCTACGCTGATGCTCGGCCTGGTGCTCTACCCCTATGTTTACCTGCTTGCGCGCGCTGCCTTCCTTGAGCAGTCGCCTTCCCTGTTTGCGGTTAGCCGCAGCCTTGGCCATTCGGCCCTGAGTACGTTTTTCAAAGTGGTTTTGCCCATCGCCCGCCCAGCCGTTGCCGTAGGCCTTTCACTGGTGCTGATGGAGACACTGAACGATTTTGGCACGGTCGATTTCTTTGCCGTACAAACCCTCACCGCCGGTCTGTTTGATACCTGGATGAACCTCGGCAATCTGGGCGGCGCGGCACAAATAGCAACAACCATGCTTATATTTGTTGTTATCCTGGTCACACTGGAACGCTATTCCCGACGGCGCCAGCAGCAGTTCGCCGCCAGAGACAACCGCGACCCAATCCACCGCTTTACCATGTCGTTCCCCCGGCAACTGATCTGCGTTGCCGTTTGTGCAGTGCCGGTAATACTGGGCTTCGTAATCCCCGGGGTGACTCTCGGCGTTTATGCCTGGGAATACTTTGATGAAAGCTGGAACCCGGATTTTGTGCGCAACACCTTTAACAGCCTGTTTCTTTCAGGAACAGCAGCTCTGACAACACTTTTGATCGGTGTCACCCTCGCCTACAGCCGCAGGCTTCACAATACCCGCGGTATGCAGGTGCTCATGCGCCTCTCAAGCCTCGGCTACGCCATGCCGGGCGCCGTGCTCGCAGTGGGTGTTATTGTGCCTTTGGCAGGTTTTGATAACTGGTTGGACAGCCTGATGCGGGATTACTTTGGCTTCAGCACCGGCCTGCTACTGAGTGGCTCGGCCTTCGCCATCGTGTTTGCGTACACGGTCAGGTTCCTGGCGGTGTCTGCCGGCAGCGTAGAAAGCGCACTGCAGAAGATCACGCCAAGCATGGATATGGCATCCCGATCTTTGGGCAACAGCCCCGGCAAGACATTGGTGAAGGTGCACCTGCCCATGCTTCGCGGAACACTCATTACCGCTGCACTGGTGGTATTCGTGGACTGCATGAAGGAGTTACCGGCCACCTTGATACTGCGGCCCTTCAACTTTGAGACTCTGGCTACCTATGTGTACCAGTTCGCCTCTGATGAGCGTCTGTATCACAGCGCACTGCCGGCTCTCATCATTGTACTGGCAGGTATTGTTCCCATTATTCTAATGAGCCGGTCAATATCCAGCACCCGCTCTATGGCCTGATACCGGCCTCAAAGTTGAGGCGTGATGCGTGAGCGGGCATCCTGAACCACAAACCGACCCTGAAACACAGCAACCGGATCACCCTGCGGCAGATTGTTAGGCGTGCCGCAGAACACTTCAGTCGTCAGATCCAACCGCCCTTTACCATGCCTTGCCAGGCTCTTTCTGAAGCGCTCAGGGATTTCATCCCCCGGCAGCCGACAGATGGCGTAAAAATCTGAACTAACCGGCTCAAGATAATCAATACTGCCTGTCTGCACTACAACGCTGCCCTTCAAACCAAGATCGGCGAGCGCCAATTCCGTCACCCCCCAGGCTGCGGTCACAGCAACTGAATACACACTGCCACCAAAGCCGGTGCCTTGATGGTTGCGATTGGGTTCAAGCGGCGCACTCACAAGCAATGCATTGCCGTCCCACGAGTGCAGCTCAATTCCCAGCGCGCGGGAAATGGGAATTTCCTCATGAATGCGCTTCTGAAACGCCGAAAGCTGAGTCATAAACTCCTCCTGATATAAGCTAATTCTAGGCGCGCTGCCCGCTTTCCCCAATGCGACTAACGTCTGCTCTGAAACGAACCAGGCCCGGCGTAGCCGGGCCTGGTCTGAACACGAAAATCAGAATATGCGTTACTGCCAGATCACCTTCTGGCGCCTTGCATACCAATCATTCACCTTGTTCTCGTAGGCGTCTTCCACCACGTTACGCTTCAGCTTCATCGTCGGGGTCAGAAAGCTGTTCTCAATCGACCACTCATCACTGACGATTGTCACGAAGGCCAGCTGTTCGTGAGGGTCTACTGTCTTGTTCACGTTAACCACAAGCTCTGCGAAACTCGCCTCAAGATCCTTACGGAAGTTCTCATCGGCCAATTTCGGCCGGATTCCCTCAGCAAGCTGAATGATGGCAAAAGGCTGGGTCTGGTTAGCCCCGGAAACACAAACCATCTCAATCGACTGATGCGCCATCAGGCGGTTTTCAATCGGCGCGGGCGCAATGTACTTGCCCTTGCTGGTCTTGAAAATCTCCTTCATCCGGCCAGTAATCTTCAGGCGACCCAGTTCGTCAATTTCGCCTTTGTCGCCGGTTTTCAGGAAGCCATCTTCGGTAAAGGTTTCCCTGGTTTTCTCTTCATCCTTGTAATAACCCACCATGGTGGCCGGGCTCTTTATCAGGATCTCGCCCTCAGGGCTGATTTTCGTTTCCACACCCGGCATGGACTCGCCCACGTAACCGGTACGGGAACGCCCGGGCTTGTTGATGTGAGAATAGGCAAAATTTTCAGACATACCGTAGCCTTCAAGCAATTCCAGCCCAAGGTTGCGGTACCAGTCCAGCACATCGCTGGCCAGCGGCGCAGAGCCACTTCCGGCCAGCTTGGCTTTGTCCAGCCCAAGCCCCTTCAGGATCTTTTTCTTGATCAGGCCGCTCACTATCGGAATCTTCAGTAATCTCTCAAGCTTCTTCGGCGGTAGCTTCTGGAGAACACCCTGCTGAAATTTGACCCACAGCCTGGGCACCGAGAGGAACAGCGTTGGCTGTGCACGCTTCATGTCCTCAACAAAGGTATCAAGGGATTCAGCAAAGAAGAGGTGAAAGCCTGCGTACAAGGAAGCCAACTCTACAAACGTGCGCTCGAATACGTGGGCAAGCGGCAGATAGGACAGCATGCGCTCACTGGAGCCCACCTGCAGAACCTCCATACCACCTTCGGCGGCGAAAGCCATATTCCGGAAGCTGAGCATGACGCCTTTCGGCTTGCCAGTGCTGCCGGAGGTATAGACAATCGTCGCCAGATCGTCCGCATCGCGGTGAACCTTCTCCTCCAGCGGCGGGAACTTGGCAACAATATCATCCCAGGTTTCAAAATCGTTGGGCGGGCTCAGCGGGAAGGAAACGCAGCGAACAGATTCAGGCACGCCCGGCTTCATCATGTCCCAATCGTCCAGCTTGCCTACAAACAGAACATCACACTCGGCGTGGTTCAGCACATAGTTGACGGTGTCGGCATTCAACGTCGGGTACAAAGGCACAGACACATATCCGGCCATCCAGATTGCCCAGTCCGCCATAATCCACTGTGCGCAGTTCTTGGAAATCAGGCCAATGCGGCTTTTTTCAGGGAGATCCAGAGACTTCAGGTACGAGGCCATACAGCGAGCTTCACCAACAGCCCTGCCCCATGTGTATTCCTCTACCTTGCCATCACCGATCGGCTGGGTCATATACAGCGAGTTCGCCTTGGCGCTCTCCCAGTGATAAAGCATATCCAGGGGAAGTTTGTTTGTTGTATCCATGGATCTTCCTTGTTTTCATTATTTGATTTATAGGGGCATTATTTAGACTTTAGTAGGGTATTTCAACACATTATAGTTCCTCAAAGCGTGACCCGAGCCACCTGAGCATAAACTCTCCACTGGAATAACCAATCAGGCCAACCCGAAGGTAACACGCTCTACCACCTGAACAGCGGGGCTGTGATAAACTCTCGCCCCTTACACTGCAACTACCGCAACAAACCTCGGAGATGGGCATATGGCCAAACAAATCCTGCGCACCCTGTTGGGCGCGTCATTAATGGCACTGGCGAGTCTTTCACAGGCTGCAGAGCCACGTGTTGTCGCCATTACGCAGATTGTTGAACACCCGGCGCTGGATGCCGTTTATCAGGGCGTAAAAGATGAGCTGGCAGAACGGGGCTATACAGAAGGTGACAACCTGAAGGTCATGCATGAGAGCGCTCAGGGGAACTCCGCCATCGCATCCCAGATTGCCCGCAAATTTATCGGTGATAACCCTGACGTGATTGTGGCCATCGCAACACCTTCTGCACAAACAGTTGCTGCTGCAGCCCGCAACATCCCCGTGGTGTTTGCCGCTGTAACGGATCCAGTAGGCGCAAAACTGGTGAAGAATGTGGGTGCACCGGGCGCGAACATTACCGGTGTAAGCGACATGCTGCCCATCGACAAGCACCTCGACACGCTGCTGCGCATGGTTCCGGATGCCAAGCGCATTGGCACCGTTTATAACCCCGGCGAAGCCAACGCCGTGTCACTGGTCGAGTTGCTTGATGAACGCCTGCAGGCGCGCGGACTGACACTGGTTAAAGGTGCTGCCACAAAAACCTCCGAAGTGCTGGGCGCAGCCCGCTCCCTGGTGGGCAAGGTAGATGCCATTTACCTGACAACCGACAACACTGTTATTAGCGCTGCCGAAGCGGTAATTTCTGTCGGCGAACGCGCCAAGATCCCGGTTTTTGCAGCCGACACGGCTACGGTTGCCCGTGGTGCCGTTGCCGCAATGGGTTTTGACTACTACGATCACGGCCGCCAGGCCGGCGTAATGGTTGCACGCATCCTCGAAGGCGAAAAGCCGGGCGACATGGCCGTAGAGACCATGGAAAAGCTCGACCTGTTCGTAAACCCCGAAGCGGGCGAACGCATGGGTATCACCCTGTCGGATGATGTGATCGCCGAAGCCGCAGAAGTCGTAAAAAGCGACAAGTAACGCCAGACCTACACGGGCGGGCTCTGAATACCTATAAAGAGCCCGCCCGTTTTTATTTCACGGTGAACCTTACCCATGCTCAGTGATATTGCACTTTACGGCGCAATCGAGACCGGCCTTATTTACGGCCTGGTTGCGTTCGCTATCTATCTTTCCTTTCGCGTACTCGATTTTCCCGATCTGACCGTTGACGGCAGCTTCCCGCTTGGCGCTGCCGTTGCAGCCGTTCTCATTATTGACGGCTGGGACCCCTGGCTGGCAACGGGCTGCGCCGTGCTCGCCGGCATGGCCGCTGGTGCCGTAACCGCCATCCTTAACGTAAAGCTGAAGATTCTGAACCTGCTGGCTTCTATCCTCACGATGATTGCCCTGTACTCCGTCAACCTCCGGGTTATGGGCCGACCGAACATAGCCTTGCTTGGCGAAGACACCGTACTTACGCCCTGGTATTCGCTGGACCTGCCCTATCATCAGGTGCCGGTGCTGCTGTTTGTAATTGTGATCTTCATTTCCCTGATACTGCTCTGGCGCTTCATGAAATCTGAAACCGGCCTCGCCATGCGCGCCACCGGTGCCAACCCCCGAATGGCCCGTGCCCAAGGCATTGCCACCGGCGCCATGATCATTCTGGGTGTCGCGGTATCCAATGGTCTGGTTGGCCTCGCCGGTGCACTGTTTGCACAGAGCCAGGGCGCAGCCGATGTCACCATGGGTGTGGGCGTTATCGTTATCGGCCTGGCCTCGCTGATTGGTGGTGAAGCCGTGATCACGCCGTCAACGGTTGTGCGTGCCCTGATCGCCTGCGTGGTTGGCGCCATTATCTATCGCCTGGCGATAGCTTTCGCGCTGAACGCAGATTTTCTTGGTCTGCAAGCGCAGGACCTGAACCTGATAACCGCCGTTCTGGTTACCCTGGCCATTGTATTGCCCGGTATCCGCAGTTCCGTGGTTGGCAAACTTACCCGCAAGAAAGCCTGAGGAGGCAATATGATCAGCGCAACCGATCTGCGGCTTACCTTTGGTAAAGGCACGCCGCTGGAAAACCCCGCACTCCGGGGCATGAGCCTGACCGTTAATCAGGGTGAGTTTGTTACCGTGATTGGCAGTAACGGTGCCGGAAAATCCACCTTTCTGAACGCTTTGGCAGGCGAAGTTATCGTGGATAGCGGCACCATTGTTGTCGATAATCTGAACGTCACCAAACTGCCTACCCATAAACGGGCAGCCCGAGTGGCACGGGTGTTTCAGGACCCTCTGGCTGGTACCTGCGAAGGCCTGAGCATTGAAGAGAACCTTTCGCTTGCCATCAAGCGCGGCCAGCGTCGCGGTTTGAGCACGGCGGTAAAAAGGCAGTACATGGACCAGTTCCGGGAAAGCCTCTCCTCCCTGAACCTCGGGCTTGAAAACCGCCTCGGTGACAAGATGGGCCTGCTCTCCGGCGGTCAACGCCAGGCCGTGAGCCTGCTGATGGCGAGCCTTACCCCATCTGCCATTCTGCTGCTGGATGAGCACACTGCAGCTCTGGACCCTAAAACCGGTGCCTTCGTGCTGGCGCTCACCACCAAAATCATTGAAGAGCAGAAACTGACCGCTTTGATGGTGACCCACAGCATGAAACAGGCGCTGGAAGTTGGCACCCGCACGGTAATGCTGCATCAGGGCCAGGTGGTGTTTGATATTGCTGGCAAGGATCGCGAAGGCCTGGAAGTCAAGGACCTGCTGGAGCTGTTTGAAAAGCAGCGCGGGCTTTCCGTGGATGACGACAGCTTGCTGCTCAGTTAACGAAAAAGCGGGAGCCACCAGGCTCCCGCTTTTCTTGCTGCACCAACCTTTCCTAGTGACCGTAGATACGCATTGCGGTATCCGTGATCACCAGATCATCTACAAAAATACTGCCAATCGACTGCTGCCCAATAATCAGCTCATCTATCCCAACGTCCGCACGGAACGATGGCATATCAATCGCCAGGGACGACCAGCCGTTAGAGAACCGCGCACCTTCATAAATATAGAGATCCACCTCCGCAAACAAATCCAGTGGGCTCGGGAAGGTACGGTCGTAATCAGCACCGGTAATCTGCATGCCGCGAACGCCAATCCCCAGAAATGGCACGTCAAACTGCATGGTCTCTATCGCGAATGCCGTTCTGACGCGCATAACGTCTGATCCGGTATCGATATGAATCGAGCCACGGCCCATCAAGCCTTCTGCAAAGAAATTATCAATCAGATCAGTGTAATTGTTGCTCCCGTCAGTGGCCGACAGATACCAGGCACCCGTGGTAATCCGGAAATCCACCGCAGCGAAGTTTGTCGGCACAATATTGATGGCAGCATCGCCATCGGCCAACACATCAATATCAATGCGGATGTTGTCCAAGCGATCATTGGCAGACGGCCCGCCAATCCCGTTAAACCCGAAGAAGTTCGTTCTCTCGGCACCTCCGATACTGATGTTCTCTATGGCCAGGGCGCCTTCATCTATATAGAGGAAGCGACCAATATCGATCTTTGTTTCAAGCTCAATGCTCACACCCGCCTGCCCCGTGATGTTACCCATCACGAAATCATCCAGGCTTTGTATCTCCGCCATGGCAGCGGGTGGAGCCCCCGCAATACTCAGCGCCAGCAATGTAGGTTTCAGGCCATTCATTGTTATTTTCCTTGTTATAGTCCTTATCACGTCCTGTGGGCCACTACAGTATTCGACGCCACATCTCTACTTTAACGACACGTGTACTGCGAATACGTGCAGAAGTCACAAATCATGCGGCTCTGCCAACACCCCCTCCTATCCTGGTCTTTCAGCGGACAAGATACGACTGGCAGAAAGGCCGGATGCGCTTTCGCCCCCTGCAGCTAAAGGTTCACATAAAATGGCCGAAAACCTATTTGCGGGCTTTTTGAACCCTGTTGCAGTAGTGGCAACAAAAAGCAGGCTCCCTCTTGAAAAAGCAGACCAATATTGCAGAGAGCAATTGAGCATGAGCCACACTAAAAGCAAAAAAATTCGTATCCGTTTTTTATTATTAACAGCCCTGTTAGCCGCCGTTGTCGTGATCCAGAGTGGCGCTATCATTATGGGCAATATGGCAATTTCGAGCCAATCCACTGAGCTTGCCGAAAACAAAATCCCTATTCTCAACAAAGCCCATACGCTAAAACTGACCGTGGTTCAGGTGCAACAGTGGCTGACCGATATCAGTGCCACGCGCGGTCTTGATGGATTAGACGACGGTTTTGATGAGGCGAATAATAATGCAAAAGAATTCCGAACACTGATCGATGAACTCATCGTGCTTGATAATGAGCATGCCCAGCGTTACCAGGCAATGCTGCCGGTTTTTAATGCGTACTTTGACGTCGGAAAAAAAATGGCCCAAGCCTATATTGACGAAGGGCCTTCTGGCGGTAACCAGATGATGGCGCAGTTCGATGAAGTGGCCGCAAAAATGGCGAGGGAGGTCGATAGTTTTCTCGAGAAAACAGATCAGGAAACCGCAATCGCGTTGTCGGACCAACAAAAGTTGGCTGAATCAACCGGGCGCACCATCGTTATCGGTTCCGTAATCGTTCTACTTGGCGTTGGCGTCGTCTATCTGCTTATGTCACGGGTACTGGCCTGTTTGCCCAACGTTATGACCGAGTTGCAGCGGGTGGCAGAGGGCGATCTTACCGCCTCAATCGACGTAACTCGCCGTGATGAAATCGGTGATCTGATGCGGGGCCTGCAATCCATGCAGCAGCGGCTGCTTGAGATGATTTCACAGATCAATGCCACAACTGACCAGCTCTCCACGGCGGCGGAAGAGGTGTCGACAGTAACGACTCAGACCAGCACCAACATTCAGCAACAGCAGTCCGAGACCGACCAGTTGGCAACAGCAATGAACGAAATGAGCACGACCGTGCGGGAAGTCGCTGAGAGTGTTGGCAATACCTCCACCGCCGCAAACGGTGCAAATGCCGAGGCTGAAAAAGGCCGCAAGGTTATGGAACAGGCGGTCCAGGAGATCCGTCAGCTAGCTCTGCAGATTGAAAGCGCCTCAGAGGTCATGACCCAGGTTGAGCAGGACAGCGAGAACATCAACACCGTGCTGGATGTGATCAAGGGCATTGCAGAACAAACCAACCTGCTGGCGTTGAACGCGGCAATAGAAGCAGCCCGCGCCGGTGAGCAGGGCCGCGGTTTCGCTGTGGTAGCAGACGAGGTGAGAACTCTGGCTGGCCGCACTCAGGCATCGACCACAGAAATCAATCAGATCATAGAAAAGCTCCAATCAGGTTCGCGCAATGCGGTAAAGGCGATGGATCAGAGTCGGGAGCAGGCCAGATCGGTCGTCGATCAGTCTTCTCTGGCGAGCTCTTCCTTGACGACCATCGTGCAATCGGTTTCGCAAATCGATCAAATGAGCAGCCAGATCGCCACTGCTGCGGAAGAACAGAGCACAGTGGCCGAAGACATGAACCGTAACCTGACTCGGATCAGCGACAAGGGAAAACAGAACGCGGCGGGCGCTGATCAGACGTCCCAGTCTGGCCGGGAACTGGCACGCATGGCCTCTGCGCTTCAAGAGTTGATCGGGCAGTTCCGGGTGAAACAGTAGCAACCGCCTGCACGACCCTCAAAACCCGGCTCCCGACGGCCGGGTTCTGTATGCTTTTCGATCACAACATGTAGTGATTATGAAATTCCCGGCCCAAACCCCGGATTTATGGCTGTTTTCATTCTTGCAAGCCATTTCCTCATTGATTTTCTTTGCCAGAAGCGGCTTATCAATAGTTCCACTTAAATTCACAAACCACTATATCCTGTTATACTCTTCGAAAATAAGCCCACATATAGGGCCAAAGACTTCACAGCTCACCTGCAACCAGTCAGGTGTACAAGCCGAAAAAGCCGCGCAGGCAGCCACAAACAGGGTGTGATCAGGGTTGATTAGAGTGCGATCACCGGGGAACACAGCAGTTTCCCGGCTTTACACGTGCACTATATATAGTGGTTTGACCCACAACCTTAAATGCAAGAGCGCCAGCGCAGGTTTTGCAACGTTTTACAGGGATATGGCACCGCCGAAAGAGTGCCATCGACAGACAACAGACTTACTTGAAGATTGAGGGTAGCAATGAACGCTAAGGCAGAGGCAGTGGTTACATCGATTCCGATGCAGGAAACTTCGCTCGACATCTGGAACAGCAAGTACCAGCTGAAAACCAAGACCGGCGAAGCCGTAGACAAGGACATCAACGCCACTTATCACCGCGTTGCCGTTGCTCTGTCGCAGGTGGAGAACAAAGATGTGCGCGCCGAGCACATGAAGAGCTTTGCCTGGGCTCTCAAGAACGGCGCCATTCCTGCTGGCCGGATCACCTCCAACGCCGGTGCGGAAGCGCACAAGCCTGCAACCTCTACCATCAACTGCACCGTGTCCGGTTCCGTTCAGGATTCCATGAACGACATCCTGGAGAAAAACCACGAAGCAGGCCTTACCCTCAAGGCAGGTTGTGGTATCGGTTATGAATTCTCTACCCTGCGCCCCAGAGGTGCCTACGTAGCCGGCGCTGGCGCGACCACATCTGGCCCGCTGTCTTTCATGGATATCTTCGACCGCATGTGCTTTACCGTGTCTTCTGCCGGTGGCCGCCGCGGTGCCCAGATGGCCACATTTGACGTTCACCACCCGGACGTCATCGATTTCATCCAGGCCAAGCGTGAAGACGGTCGCCTGCGCCAGTTCAACCTTTCCCTGCTGATCACCGAAGACTTCATTGAAGCCGTTCGTAACGACAGCGACTGGCACCTTTCCTTCCCGGTTACCGAGAAAGAAGTCGAAGAAGAAGGCCTGAATCTCAAAGACCCCAGCCAGTTCGTATATCGCGATTTCCCGATATTGGACGGCTATGTGGTAAACGAAGAAGGCAAGGTGGCGTGCCGTATTTACCGCACCCTGAAAGCCCAGTTCATCTGGGACACCATCATGACCTCCACCTACGACTACGCAGAGCCCGGCTTCATCCTGATCGACAAGGTCAACCAGATGAACAACAACTGGTTCTGTGAAGACATCCGCGCCACCAACCCCTGTGGCGAGCAGCCCCTGCCCCCTTACGGCAGCTGTCTGCTGGGCTCTGTGAACCTGACCAAGTTTGTGGACTACCCGTTCACCGACAAAGCCAGCTTCAACTATGAAAAGTACCGCAAGGTTGTGGGCATTTTCACCCGCATGCTCGACAACGTAGTCGAAATCAACGGCCTGCCCCTGCCTGAGCAGCGCCACGAAATCACCTACAAGCGCCGCCACGGCATGGGCATTCTGGGCCTGGGCTCAACGCTCGCCATGCTGCGTATGCCCTACGGCTCGTCTGAATCTGTTGAGTTCACAGAAGATGTAGTGCGTGAAATGGCTGTAGAAGGCTGGCGCCAGTCGCTGTCTCTGGCAGAAGAAAAAGGCGTTGCGCCGATCATGGACGACGACTTTGAAATCACCCCGAAAATGATGAGTAAAAACCCGCAACTGGCCAAAGATGGCCACAAAATCGGCGACAAAGTCAAAGGCCGCGTACTGCACGCCAAGTACAGCCGCTACATGCAGGAAATTGCCAAGGTTGACCCCAAGCTGGTTGAACAGCTGGCAGAGAAAGGTGGCCGCTTTACCCACCACACCTCCATTGCACCGACCGGCACCATCAGCCTGTCGCTGGCCAACAACGCCAGTAACGGCATTGAGCCAAGCTTCTCGCACCATTACGCCCGTAACGTAATCCGCGAAGGCCGCAAGACCAAAGAAAAAGTCGACGTGTTCTCCTTCGAGCTGCTGGCTTATCGCCACCTGGTTAACCCAGGCGCTATGCCCTTCTCAGACGAAGAAGACAAAAAACTGCCCAGCTACTTCACCACCTCAGATGACGTAAGCCCGGCGCAGCACGTAGACATCCAGGCCGCCGCGCAAAAGTGGGTAGACTCCTCGATTTCCAAAACCGCGAACGTACCAACCGACTTCGCCTATCAGGATTTCAAGAACATCTACCTCTACGCCTACGACATGGGCCTGAAAGGCTGCACCACCTTCCGCTTTAACCCGGAAGCCTTCCAGGGCGTACTGGTAAAAGAAACAGACCTTGAAAACACGCTCTACGAGTTCACCCTCGACGACGGCAGCAAGGTGGAGCTGAAAGGCAACGAACAGGTAGAGTACGATGGCGAGATGCATACCGCCGCCAACCTGTTTGACGCGCTTAAAGAAGGCACCTACGGAAAGTATTGATCCGGAACACCGACACAGGACAGAAGACATGACAGTTAAAATCAGCAATAAAATCGTCGGCTACCGGGTTAAGAAAGCCGACACCAACGCGCCGAGCGAGCCGCAAGCCGCAGCACAGCCGGAAACCCAGCTCGTTAAAATGAACGAGTACATCGAACGGCCAGACTTTCTTGTAGGCACCACCTACAAGATCAAGCCGCCCGTGGCCGAGCACGCGATGTACATCACCATTAACGACATCCTGCTGAACGAAGACACAGACCACGAAAGCCGTCAGCCGTACGAAGTGTTCATAAACTCCAAATCCATGGAACACTTCCAGTGGGTAATCGCCCTCACCCGCGTAATCTCTGCGGTATTCCGCAAAGGCGGCGACCTGACCTTCCTGGTGGAAGAGCTGCGCTCCGTATACGACCCCAACGGCGGCTACTTCAAAAAAGGCGGCGTGTTCATGCCTTCCCTGGTGGCTGAAATCGGTGCCGTCATCGAGAAGCACCTGAAGGCCGTGGGCCTGATGGAAAGCGAGGAAATGAGCGAAACCACCAAGCGCATCCTCGCCGAAAAGCGTGCCGAGTTTGAAGCCAACAATGCCAAAGCCACCAACGACGACAAAGCCGGCGACTTCCCGCCCAACTCCACCATGTGCGGCAAGTGCAGCACCAAGGCGGTGATTGTGATGGATGGTTGTGCGACTTGCTTGTCTTGTGGGGATAGTAAGTGCGGTTGAAGTGAGTTATTGGTAGGTGAACAGGAAGGCCCGGAGCTAGCGCTTCGGGCCTTTTTTGTGCCCGCATTCACTGATGTTTCATATTCGCGTGACCACTTGGTTATTGCGCGGTGATATTACGAAATTTGACGTACCCACGCTGGTAATTGTCTGGTTTTGGGCTAGTTTTGTGATTAGGTTGCTTAGGTGTTAGATTTTCACAGGGAGGCAAAGTGGCAGAATACGAAGATCAATTTCAGCAGCACCCATCTCACGAAGTGCTGGATCAGCTAGACGCCGCTCTGACGCAAAAGTTCAAGCACAAGTTGGATGGCGCAGCTCCTGATCATCTAGACCGCTTGAAGCAGAGCGTAAATTTCATACGTCAGCGCTTGGAGGCGGCGTCGCCAGTCCTGAATTCGGCAGCACGGCTCAACGGAATTAGCAACGGGCTCCAAAATGCGCTGAACGAGGTCAATCAGTTTGTTGCAAACGGAAATGTCGCCCATCTTGCCAATGCGTCCAATCAAGTTGATAGCCCGATTGCTACTGCCGCATCTCTCCCATCATTGTCAGGCGCGAGCCCGTCAGCAAAGGCGGAGGACGCGGTTTCATTCAAAAAAGTTGCAGAGCAGGTCATTGAGCAGCTTAGGGGCCAGGTAGCAAATGCTGAGAAAGCCCAAGAGACATTCAAAACCCAAGCCGCTGATCTCGCGGAGAAAGTTGAGGCTGTCCGTACACAGCTTGATAGCGTAGAGGCGACTGCTGCTGCGAAGCTCGAAGAGATCGAAGCGAGTCATAACTCAGAGGAATCTGAACGAAAATCCGACTTTATTAAGGCTCAAAAAGAACGTGATCAGGAATTCACGAATAAGCTAAATGAACTTGCGGAATCCACGGCTAAATCAATTCGCGAAATCGACGAGAAAAGAAAGGAGGCAGAGCGCATTGTTCAACTTGTTGGCAATGTAGGCCTCACCGGCAACTACAAAGGTGCTGGAGCCGAAGAGAAAAAGACTGCTGACAGACTTCGTTCCCAAGCGCTTTGGTGCTTTGTTGGTACATTCGTTGTCATGGCAGGCTCTTTGATTCTAACTGCAATTGAGGGGTTCAATCCTTGGCTCGCGTTCTTCCGAATGGCGTCAGCTTTGTTTCTCCTAATTCCGGGCACCTATGCTGCAAAAGAGTCAGCGAGGCATCGCATGCTCGAGAATCGCCACAGAAGGGCCGAGCTTGAGCTGGCTACAATTGATGCTTACTTGGAAAGTTTACCTGATGATAAGCGGAACGAAATCAAAGCAGGCCTGACGCCTAAATTCTTTGGTCAAGAAGACGAAATGCAACGGCCACACAACGTGGACATCACCGGAAATGCACTGATTGGGCTTCTGAAAGATGCAATATCGGCTTTGTCGAAAAAGTGAAATCTAACAAGGCGTTATATTGGGCCGAAAACGAAAACTTGATATATATCTAAAGAGGACTACATGGCAGTTTCACCAATAATATCTTCGTTCATACAAGATTTTTCGGAAAAAAATGAGCTTCAAGGGCTTGAGCAAACGGTACAGTTCGAACACTTCGTTGCGTGGCTAAAATTCTCTGGCCTAGTACATGATCGCCTCTCGACCCCTGATGTTGTAACACAAGGAGGAGAAACATCCATTGACGCAGCTATAGTCGCTTTAGATAGAAAGATATTTTTAACTGCTGATGATGCAGATAGCTACCTGGCTAGCAGACCAACAAACTCGGTTACTGCGACATTGCAATTTATACAAACCACGATGAGTGGTAGTTTTGAACGTGATAAATTGTTTGGCTTTGGCGACGCAGTATCGGAGCTTCTTGAGCCTGGAGAACTAGAGACGCCACAAGATGACTATTTGCTTGAACTTCGAAATATTTTTGAAGTTTTAAAAAAACATGCTGCAAAACTCCAGCTTACTGACGTAAATTGTAAACTTTTCTACTGCAGTTTGGGGAAATGGGATGGTCAGGTTCATGCTGAAGCCGCCAAAAACAGAACGATAGAAAGAATAAATGATATCGAATTTTTTAGTGACGTTGGCTTTGAGCTGATAGATAGAAACGAGATTAGATCCCTGTGGGAGTCGATTAATAAGCAGCAGGAGTGCGTTCTTCCCGCAGTTAAAAGCTTTCCATTTCCTGCAATGCCAGACATCAAGAATTCAATAGTTGCGATAGTCAAGGCGAGAGATTACGTAAACAAAGCAGTCAGAGACGAATCAGGCAATATCAGATCTGGCATATTTGACCAAAACATCAGGGATTTTGAGGGTCTCGGAAACGAAGTCAACAATAGCATTGTTCAAACTTTGTCTGACCAGAAGTCTCGTGAGCGTTTTGGTGTTATGAATAACGGCGTGACTATTGTTGCGAGAGGTGTCGAACAAGCAGCTGATAGTTTTGTTTTGCGTTCTTATCAAATCGTCAATGGGTGTCAGACATCTAATGTTCTTGAGCGTAACTACGACAGTTTAACTGATGACGTATTAATACAAGTTCGGTTGATTCAAACTGAGTCGCCGGATGTTCTAAATGATATTGTTAAAGCGACAAATAGCCAAACTCAGGTTCCCAAAGAGCAGTTTATAGCGAACCGACCTCTAGCGGTTGAGGTTTATCAGTTTTTTAATGCCTATCCTGAAGAGACTGAATATAGACTTTACTTCGAACGACGTAGATCGGAGCTTGCCAACCTTTCAGGAATATCGAACACTAGAATATTAACAATAAAAGATATGGCGAAGGTAGTGGGTGCAATTTATCTCGAGCAACCTCACTTAGTCGCTGGCGCCCCAAACAAGTCATTTGATAATTTTAAAGACGAAATATTTCAAGATGAACATAATCCTTTAATGTATTATTGCGCTGCTTTTGCGTTATATAGACTTAACCTCCTGAAGGTTTCTGGAAAGTTAAAAATACCAGAGCATAGACTTTTCTGGCATGTTCTTTTTCTATCAAGAAGAATTGCCGCTGGAAAGATGCCTGACCTAAAAAATCATAAGTCAGTCCAGAAGAACTGCGAAAAATTCTTAAAAAAATTATGGAACCCAGGAGATGCCCTCTCTTTGTTTGAGGAGGCGTACAAGCACGTTATCGATAGCGTCGATTCAATAGATAGAGACAAGCTAAAGCGGGCTAGTTTCACCCAAGAATATATTTCTAAGTTACATCAAAAATATCAATAATAGGCCGACTTAGGTGCCGATACCTAGGACAATATAAATTGGGTAGCCGAGGGTATCTAACCCTCAGCCACCACAACACCCTGCATGCGGGTCCGCAGGTAATCCCCCCATTTTAAGAGGGCATCAAAAGTAGAGTTCAGGCCACCATGGCCAATTTCTGTTGTGGGGTAATGCCTCCGAGGGCCATGTTTGGCCGTTCGTTATTGTAGGTCCATAGCCACCGA
>Ga0207891_1000041_pt1 | contig 170634 bp, 163 predicted proteins | sample LinPmetageLP50_FD_184061 | JGI IMG/M metagenome (GOLD analysis project Ga0207891, IMG submission 184061) | Marine viral communities from the Pacific Ocean - LP-50 (SPAdes) | ecosystem: Environmental > Aquatic > Marine > Oceanic | place: Pacific Ocean | collected 2011-08-27 | reverse complement strand
GAAGCCTAAGAGCGCGATATACAGACGTTGATCCATCGAATGAACCAAACCGCCCACATATCTCTTCAGATATCTATCAATTTCAAAGAGCGTCGAGACAAAAGAAACCAAGATGCGCCGTAAACTTTCAGCGCGCCCCGCCTCAATTACCTCAGAATTTTCCCGCTACGTAAGACCCGAACCGTAACCCGTCGTCCCCGTCTAGCGCCCCGTGTCAGCGTGTCTGCGTCTCCGGTAGAACGCTCTATAGACCTGTGATTTGGGGGCTGCAACAGCTTTTTTCAAAAAACTTCGTTTTTTTCGATTTTATTCGGAACCGCGCTGATATCGCGTGCTGCTGGCGCTGTGCCCCCATTCCGGCCCCTATGCCCCAAGCCGGCAGTAAAGCCCCGCGGCCAGCTTTGCGCGCTCTACCAGACTGTCGACTTCGATATGTTCGTTCAGCGTATGGAGCCCCTGCCCCCGGACCCCGATGGAATCGAGCGTGGGCAATCCGAGGTAGCCGGTAAAGTTCCCGTCCGATCCGCCGCCTGCCGATTGGCCGGTCATCTCGAACCCCAGCTCGCGCGAGATCTCTTGCGCCACCCCCAGCATCGCCATCGTGCCGGGCTGGTCCGGTTCCCACACGGGACGGGTCACGCCGCGCGTGACCTCCATCACCACATTCCCCTGGTCCGCGTTCAACGCCATCATCTTGGCAATGCCCGCATCCAGTTGTTCCTGTGTCTTGGCCATCGACAGGACTTCGGCGTCGCAGACAGAGGAGACGCAGTTCACCCATTGGCCCGCGTTGAACACCCCCAACGAGAAGGTACAGTCGTCGCTGGTCATGCCTTCGATCACGGCGACATGCTTTGCCATTTCGGCAATCGCCGACACGCCGTCCTTCAGCGCCCATCCCGCGTGGCTGGGTTTGCCGCGGGTTTGCAGGTTGAACCGCGCGATGGCATAGCGCCCGATCACCGCGCCGCCGTCGGGGCAGGCAGGTTCGGGCACAAGGATATATTTATGGCGCTTGGCCTCGGCCTCGATCAGCGCGCGGGTCGACGGTGTGCCGACCTCTTCATCCGGCGTGAACAGCACGGTGACGGGCAGCGGAGTCTCGACCCCGGCGGCCAGCAATTTGCGCAGCGCATCAAGGAAGACATAATTGCCGCCCTTCATATCCATCAGCCCGGGGCCATAACAAAGCCCCCCCTCGCGCCGAAACGGCAGCTTTTGCAACGTGCCTACAGGGTGCACCGTATCCATATGCCCCAAGAGCAGAATACCCCCCTCGCCCGCGCGGGGGTGGGGCATGGTGGCGCGCACGCTGTCGCCGAACCCCATCCGGCCCGGGATCCGTTCAACCCGCGCGCCCAAGGCCGCCAGATCATGCTGCACCAGATCCATCATCCGGTTCACGGCCCCCGCGTCAAAGGTCGGGCTTTCGGTTTCGATCCAGGGGCGCAGCCCTGCGATCATCTCGTCCGTGTCAAACGGCAGCTCAAGCGGGTTGGTCATGTCGGGTCTCCTCCCTAGTGCGATGCCGTGATCTGCGGCACCGCCAGACGTTTTTGATGATAGCGTAACTTCAGGCCTTGGGCAGACGTGTTTCCACGATGCGCGCATAGATCGATGCCCCCACGGGCAGCATCGCGTCATCCAGCACAAAGCCCGGATTATGCAGCGGCACATTGCCCGCGTGTCCGACACGGCAATAGGCACCGGGCACGACTTTCAGCATATCGGCAAAATCCTCCGATCCCGTGGCCTGCTCGGTCGATTCTGACGACAGGTCAGCGCCCACCACATCTGCGGCGGCTGCGACATAGGCGGTGGTCAGGTCGGGGTCGTTCATCAGCACGTCAAAGACATTGCGCAGATCCACGTCAATCTCCACCCCGTAAGACAGCGCCATGCCCGCGCAGATATCGCGGATGCGCTGATCGGCCAGCTGGGACACATCGTCGTGGAAATAGCGGATCGTGCCGGCAATCGTCGCCGTATCGGGCACCACGTTATAGGCAGAGCCCGCATTGAACTTGGTCACCGACAGAACGATGGGCTTGGTAGGGATGATATTGCGGCTGGCGATGCTTTGCAGCTGTTGCACCAAAGCGGAGCCGATAACGATCGGGTCTTTCGACTGATGCGGCGCGGCGGCGTGGCTGCCGGTGCCCTTGATCGTGATGTCGAAAAAGCTCGCCCCCGCCATCGCCGGCCCCGGCGTGACAGACACGACGTTGGGTTCCGAATTCGGATCGTTGTGCATCCCGTAGATCTCGTCACAGGGGAAGCGTTCAAACAGCCCCTCGGCGATCATGCGGCGCGCACCGCCCAAACCTTCCTCGGCGGGTTGAAAGATCAGCACCACGGTGCCGTCAAAATCGCGCGTCTCGGCCAGATAGCGCGCGGCCCCCAGCAGCATCGTCGTGTGACCGTCGTGACCACAGGCATGCATCCGCCCCGGGTTGGTCGAGGCATAGGCCACGCCCGAGGTTTCCTCGATCGGCAGCGCATCCATATCGGCGCGCAGACCCACGCGGCGGTTGCCACCCCCCTGCCCCTTGATCAGCCCGACCACACCGGTGCCGCCGATGCCCTCATGTACCTCGTCCACCCCATAGGCGCGCAGCTGCGCCGCCACGATGCCCGAGGTCCGCACCTCTTCGAACCCCAACTCGGGGTGGGCGTGAAAATCCTGACGGATCGCGGTCAGATCGCTGGCAAAGGATTCGATCTTTGGAATGGTGGTCATAGGGTGGCTCCTGTAGCGGGGGTCGTGCGGTCCAGCGCACGGAAGTTGGCGAAATCCCAATGCCGGCCGGGTGCGGCCTCGATCAGGTTGCGGGTGTAGTCGTGGCGTGGCGCGGCAAGCACCTCGCCAGCGGGCCCATGTTCGACGACAACGCCTTTCTGCATCACCAGCACCTCGTCGCAAATCTGCGCCGCGACCCGCAGGTCATGGGTGATGAACAGCATGGCGATGCCGAATTTTTCCTGCACGTCATCCAGCAGGTCAAGCACCTGCGCCTGCACGCTGACATCGAGCGCCGACACGGCCTCGTCCGCGACCAGCAGATCGGGTTTCATTGCAACAGCGCGGGCGATGGCGATCCGTTGGCGCTGCCCGCCCGAGAACTGATGCGGATAACGGTCCAGCGCATCGCGTGGCAGGTCCACCAGCTCCATCAGCTCGGCGGCGTGTTCCATCGCATCGGCGCGGCTGGTGCCAAAGTTGATCGGCCCCTCGCACAGGCTGCGCGCCACGGTCCAGCGCGGGTTCAGCGACCGATATGGGTCTTGAAACACGATCTGGAAATGCTTGCGATGCGGCTGCAACTGACGGCGCGACAACTGCGCGATCTCGGTCCCGGCAACGGTCACCTTTCCCGCCGTAGGGTCGATCAGCCGCATGATGGCGCGAGCCACGGTGGATTTCCCCGACCCGCTTTCGCCCACGATCCCAAGGGTGCGCCCCGGCTGGATGGTGAAATTCACATCCTGCGCCGCCCGCACCCCTTGGCTGGCGCGAAAGAAACCGCCCCCGCCATAGGTCATCTCTAGCCCGTCCACGGTGATCACATCCCGCGCCTCCGCCGGTGCCCGAGGGGCGCGCGGATCAAGGTTGGGCACCGCCTGCAACAGCTTGCGAGTGTAATCTTCCTTGGGCGCGGTCAAGAGCTGCCGGATCGGCGCGCTTTCAACAATGCGCCCTTTCTGCATGACGCTGACCGTATCCGCGATCTCGGCGACCACGCCCATGTCGTGCGTGATGAACAGCACCGCCGTGCCGTGGCGTTCCTGCATCTCTGAAATCAGCTTGAGGATCTGCAACTGCGTCGTCACATCCAGCGCCGTCGTCGGCTCGTCCGCGATCAACAGATCAGGGTCAAGGATCAACGCCATGGCGATCATGATCCGTTGCCGTTGCCCGCCTGAGAGCTGATGCGGGAAAGCGGCATAGATGCGTTCCACATCCGGCAGATGCACCTGCTCCATCATATCGATGGTGCGGGCCTTGGCCTCGGCGCGGGACAGATCGCTGTGCATGTTCAGCACTTCCTCGATCTGCTCGCCCACCCGCAAAACAGGGTTCAGCGCGGTCATCGGTTCCTGAAAGATCATCGCGATCCGCCGCGCCCGCAAGGCCCGCATCTGCGCCGGCTTGGCTTGGGTAATCTCGATCCCTTCCAGATCAATCGACCCGCCCTGAATTTCCAGCGCATCCTTGGGCAGCAGCCCCATCGCCGTCAGCGAGGTGACAGATTTGCCCGACCCGCTTTCACCCACCAGACAATGGGTCTCGCCGGCGCGGATATCCAGATCAATCCCGCGCAACACCGGATCGGCCTTGGGCCGCCCCGCCAGCCCCACCGTCAGCCCGCGTATTTTCAGAACGCGTTTGGCATCGGTAAAGTCTTTGGACTTGAATTCCATCTCACACCTCCCGCTTTTTCATACGTGGATCAAGGATATCGCGCGCCGTGTCGCCCAACAGGTTGATCGCCAGAATACACAAAGACAGCATCAACCCCGGCCAGAAGATCAGCCCCGGCTTGATCTGGAAATAGCTCCGCCCCTCGGCCATGATATTCCCCCATGTGGGGATCTCGGTCGACACGCCCGCCCCCAGAAAGCTCAGGATCGCCTCGATCAGAATGGCAGAGGCACAGATATAGGTGCCTTGCACGATCAGCGGCGCAAAGGTGTTGGGCATCAGATGCTGCAACAAGACCTTGGGCATGGACGATCCAAGCGCGATCGCCGCCTCGACATAGGGTTCTTCACGCGCGGTCAGCACCACCGACCGGACCAGCCGCACGACGCGGGGCACCTCTGGCACGGTGATCGCGATGATCACCGATGTCACGCTCGGCCCGTTCAGGGCGACCAGCGCAATCGCCAGCAGGATCGCGGGGATCGCCATCAGACTGTCCATGATCCGCATGATGATACTGTCGGCCAGCCGGAAATACCCCGCGACCAGACCAATCAGCAGCCCCACCGCGACACTGACCACCGCCGCCCCGACACCGATCAGCAGCGACACGCGCCCCCCCGTCACGACGCGGCTAAAGATATCGCGGCCGTAGGGGTCCGTGCCCAGCAAGAAGTCATCCGACGGCGGCTTCAGCCGCGCCATCGCATTCATCTCAAGCGGGTCATAGGGCACATAGTAAGGGGCCAGCACCGCCGCGAGGACAATCGCCACAAGGATCACCGCGGCAATCGTCGGACCGACACCGATCCGCATCGCTTTGGGGACAGAGAATAAACCGGTCACAACTTGAAAGGCGCTGTGCCGAGAGCTTGGGATCTGCGTCATATCAGTACCGGATCCTTGGATCGAAGAATGAATAGGAAATGTCGATCAACAGATTGACCGTCACATAGATGCCCGCGGTCAGCAGGATCATCGCCTGAATAACCGGATAGTCGCGCGCAAGAATGGCATCGACTGTCAGCCGCCCGATCCCGGGGATGTTGAACACGCTTTCAGTCACCACCACGCCCGAGATCAGCAGCGCGAACCCCGTGCCGATGATGGTCAGGATCGGCACCGCCGCATTGCGCAGCGCATGGCGGAACAGCACGACATTCTCGCGCACACCCTTGGCACGGGCGGTGCGGATATAATCCTCGCCCAGAACCTCAAGCATCGACGCCCGCGTCATCCGCGCAATCAGCGCGATATAGATCGTGGCCAGCGTCAGCGACGGCAGGATCGCACGGCTAAAGAACGGCCCGATGCCATCGGTTGGCGATTTATAGCCCTGCACCGGCACCCATTTCAGGTCGATCGCGAAAATCTGGATCAGGATATAGCCGATGACAAAGACCGGCACGGAAAAGCCGAGCACCGAAAATGACATCACAAGGAAATCCACCCAGGACCGGTGACGCCACGCGGCAATCACCCCCATCGGCACGGCCAAAGCGACCGAGATCACGATCGTCATCAGCGCGATATTCAACGTCGGCCCCAAACGGTCGCCGATCATCCCCGCAACCGAGGTATTCGACAGCAGCGATGTGCCCAGATCACCGCGCAACAGCTGGCCCATCCAAGTGCCGAACTGCACCAGCAGCGGGTCGTTCAGCCCCAGACTGTCACGGATACGCTCAAGCTGCGCAGGGGTGGCAGCATCACCGGCAAGGATCGCGGCAGGATCACCGGGCGTCAGCCGCAGCAAGAGAAACACAAAAATCGCAACGATCACCATCACCGGTATCGTGGCCAATATGCGCTTGAGGATATAGAAAAACATGCCGAAGGCTCCTTGCGGTCGTAGGGGTGAGAGGCGCGCATCGCAGCGCGCCTCTCAAGGCAGATCACTCTGCCGCTTTGGTCATGTTCCAGAACACCGGCACCGGCGACGGGATCATGTCTTCGATGTTGGACCGACGCGCCTGCGGGATGATGTATTCGCCCATCATCAGATAGTTCACGTTGTCCATCACATGCTCTTGAATACGCGTCGCGATCTCTTTCTTGGTCGCGTCGTCGCTGGCCGAGACATACTCGGTCCGCATGGCTTCGATTTCAGGGTCATCGGGCCAGCCGAACCAGCCATCATCGCCGCGGCCGTTCAACATCACGTTGACCAGCGGGTCAGAGACTTCGGGCACCATCCAGTTGGTGAAGAACAGGTTCCACCCGCCCTCGGCCACAGGCGACTGCTGTGCGCGGCGTTGCACGACCGACTGCCAGTCCATCGACTGCATATCGACCTCAAACCCCGCCTCGCGCAGCGCTTGGGCTGCAACCACAGGCTGGTTGTTCAGGCTGATCACATCGGTCGGGGCCATCAGGACAATCGGCGTCCCGTCATAACCCGCTTCTTCCAGCAGCTCCTTGGCACGCTCGGTATTCGCGCCACCGGTCAGCAAGTCTGATCCCGCCTCGTCCCCCAAGGGGGTCGAGCAGCCAAAGATCGCGCCACAGACTTTGTAGTATTCAGGATCACCCTGCATCGTCGCCAGCATGGATTCCTGATCCAGCGCCGCCATCGCCGCCTGACGCACCAGCTTGTTGTCAAACGGTGCGTGCAAGAAGTTCGGACGCCCGATGGTGACATAGCCCAGATCATCGCGTTTCTCGACGACGACATCCTCATTGCCCGACAGGATCGGCATCAGGTCGATCTGGACCTGCTCAAGATAGTCGATCTCCCCCGCCGAAAGCGCATTCAGCGCGGTCAGCGCATCGGGCATCGTGGTCCAGACCACCTTGTCCACATTCACGACCTTTCCGCCTGCCATCCAGGATGCGGGCTCGTCGCGCGGCACATAGTCGTCGAACTTTTCATAGGTCACCGACACGCCGGGCTCATAGGCGTCCTGATCGAACACAAATGGGCCGGAGCCGATGTATTCCGTGATCGTCTCATCGGCAGAGGTTTCGGCAACACGCGCCGGCATGATGAACGGCGGCACCGCGGATTGCTTGGAGATCACGTCAATCAGCGGACCAAAGGGCTTGGTCAGCGTCCAGACAACGGTTTTGTCATCTGTCGCTTCAAGGCTTTCGGTCACGTCAAAGATCAACTGCCCGCCGCTGTCGCGCTTGCCCCAACGGGTCAGAGAGGCAACAACATCGGCGCCGGTCACCGGCGCGCCATCGTGAAACACCAGCCCGTCGCGCAGGGTGAACGTATAGACCAGCCCGTCGTCGGATGTCTCCCAGCTTGCCATTTGCGGCTGCGGGGTGAAATTCTCGTCCACCGCCGTCAGCACGTCATAGATCATATAGGCGTGGTCACGTGTGATGTGCGCCGTGGTGATCACCGGATCCAGCACCCGCAAGCCCGAGTGCATGACCGCCGTGATCGTGGTTTCTTCCTGCGCGAAGCTCGCGGCAGGCACCAGCAGCGCAGCCGTGGTCATCAGCGACGCCGCCAGCCCCCGGCTTTGTTTCAATGTGGGTCGTAAAGTCAGCATATCAATTTCCCATGTTGGTTGTGGTCATTGTTATATTTGGACACCGCCGGTTGATCCGCCGGTATCGGGGCGTGCAGCAGCCGCACGCGCGGCCCCGAAAACGGGACCGTTAGGAGAAAGCCGCAACCCCTCACGCAACCGCGTAAAGGGCAGCTCTGCGGGGTCGAACGGCATGGGGCCGGGGGCACGCGCGACAATAATCTCGCGCGCACTCGGGGTGAAATCGGCCCGAAAATGGGTAGAGCTTTTGACGACAACAATTTTCTGCGTCTCTGGTGCGATCCCGACAAAGCGGAACATCTCGCGGTCGGCCATTTGCGCAATCCGCGTTGTAACGGCCACCCGCACGCCACCGATGCGCAAACAGACCGAGGGCCCCAGATCCAGCATCGTCCCACCGTAATAGGGGCCGGTGGCTTTCACTTTGCCCTCCGACAGCACCTCGACAACGGCCTCGACCTCGACGGGGCTATCGTCGGGCAGACCGGGGTGCCCGCCAATGCGAAAGACAGCGCGCGCACCCTCCCCCAACTCATGGGCTTGGGCGGCGGAATGCGGGTCTACGATCAGCCCGATCGCCGCGTCTTGGGCATCAGCATCGATCAAGGCCCGCAACATCCCCGTCGTGGCAGACACCCCACCCGCACCGGGATTGTCTTGGGTATCGGCAATCACCACAGGCCCCTGCCCTGCCCCTTCCGCCGCGCGGGCCGCATAGGCAACCGCCGCGTCGGGGGTAAATGTATCATTGTCGAACTCGGATTCGGCAGCGGCATAGGCATCCGCCACCGCATCTGCTGCGGCATCCGCCGCCGCTTGAGTCTCGGCATAGGCCACCGCCGTGGGGCCACAATCGGCAATATCTGCCGCCGGGAAGCCCATGAACAGCGACGCCGACAATGCGCCTTGCGCCTCAACCTCTGTCAGGTTTTCATACAATCCCTTGGCGGGCTGCATATCCGTCGTCTGAAACGGGATCGGCACCAGATAGGACATGCGGCGGAACGCTTTGGCCGGGCGCGTGCCGGTCTGCATCACAAGATCCAGCAACCGCGCCGCTGCGGCACCGGTATCGGCCATATCGATGTGCGGATAGGTGCGAAATCCTGCGAGCACATCCACCGTGTTCACAAATTCTTCTGAGATATTGCCATGCAGGTCCAATGCGGCGGCAATCGGCACATCCGGCCCCACCAATGCGCGCACCTGACGGGCGATCTCGCCCTCCCCGTCATCGTGATGCGTCGCCACCATCGCGCCGTGCAAGTCCAGAAACACGCCATCCAACGGCCCTGCGGCACGTAGCTCGTCCAGAATCTCGCCCAGAATAGTGTCGAACGCATCCTGCGTCACAGGTGCTGATGGAATAGCCCCCGCCCAAAGAACAGGCACCACATCCCAACCCGAATCCCCCGCGACCCTCAACGCGCCGGTCATGCCAAGGTTCACTTCCTGAAAGGCGTCGATCATCGCGGGCCCACCCACCATAGGGACATAACCGCCACCGGCCTTGAAGGCCGCCATATCCGCAGGCTCGGGCGCAAAGGTATTGGTTTCATGAAGAAATCCGGCCATGGCGACGCGCATCGGGGAACCTACCTCTAAATCTTGTATCGCTTCACAAAACTGAATGTATTGCTTGGCGATACGGCTGTATTGCCATACGATGCTAGGCACTGACCTATCCTCGCGTCAACCCGGAGCGCTCAATGCCAGACCCCAAACGACCACATTCCTCTGTCGCGTCTAATTTTCAGGCAGATGCCGATAGGCTCTTTGTGCGCTCCGCCGCCCGCGCCATCCATGTGCTCAGCGCGTTTCACGACGCCGACGGCCCGCTCAGCCTGTCAGACATCGCCACGAAGGCAGAGATCGACCGATCTGCCGCGCAACGTCTTGTGCATACGCTCATGACATTGGGTCACATCCGGCGCAGCCCCGATGACCGCGGCTACCTGCCCGGATTGCGCTTGCTTGACCACACCCACGACACCCTGCGTCTGGACCCCGTGGTGCAGGTCGCCACCCCCGTTATCCTCGAGATGCGCAAATCCATCGCCGAACGGATCGACTTTAGCCTCTATGATGAAACCCGCGTGATCTATGCCCTGCGCATGCAAAGCAAACGCGAAACGTTTTACGCCACGCTTGTGGGCCATAGCGTCCCCACCTATTGCACCGCAGGCGGCCGCGCGACCCTCTGCGCCCTGCCCCCGGAAGAAGCGCACGAGATCATCAATCGCTTCGCGCTGCACAGCTATACTTCTTACACCAACGTGGACCCCGACAGCATCATGAACAGTCTCGAACAGGCCCGTAGAGACGGATTTGCCCAAGTCCAGAATGAATTCGTCTTGGGCGAAGTTGCCATTGGCGTGCCCGTCGTCAACCGTCAGGGCCGCCCCTTGGGGGCCATCCACATCGCCGGCTCGCTTTCTGAATGGAGCGCGGAAGACTTCGCCCGCCGCGCGGCCCCCATCGCCCAAGAAGCCGCCCGCGCCATCAGCGGCAGCTTCTAGCCCTTGAATTCGATCCGCGTCACCGGCCCCAACTCTGCCTCCACCGCCGCGACAAGCGGGCGCAGCAGATGCGTCTCTATATAGCGTTGCGCGAATTTGCTCGGGGTGCGCAGCTCAAGCACGCCCCCTTCAAACGCCACATATTCTAGCTGCGAGAACCACGCCTTGAACTGATCCGCGTTCTCCCGCGACAGGTTCACCATCGCACGTTGCCACGTACCCGGCCCGCCCTGCGCGGGCTCTGATGCCTCGGGTTTCGCATAATCGGCCAGTTGCACCACCTTGACCGGCGTTTCGCTGCGATACCGCTCTTTCATCCGCGCATCGTAATCCGGCCCGACCAGCGGCCAGCACGGCTCTGACAGCCGCGCGATCTGCGCATAGTTCAACCGATAGGCCGCCACCCTGCCCCGCACGCCGCCGCGCGTACAAATCAACAGCTGCGCGTCCGTCAGCCGTTTGATCTCGCGTTTCACCGTGCGTTCATTCACCGACCACATCCGCGCCAGATCCCGCTGGCCCACGCTCAGCTCGTCAGCGCGCCAATTATACCGCGAGGTCACCGCCGCGATCAGCCGCATCAACGAGGTCTGCAAGGTCGGTGATCCGTTCAACCCCGCCACGCTCAAAGCGGTCAAAAGGTCGTACTTGATCACCCCGGCTTCAGGGCCGGTCAGCCGCAATGGGTTCATGGTTTTGCCTACTCGATGTATCGTCTTATTTTTATCGGTCAGCTTCTTTGAGCCGATTCCGTTTATGCTTTCTACAAAGCTCTAAATCCCGTCTTCTGTCAACCCGCTGGGAAAAACAGGAATTACCCTTTTCCTTAATCCAAATTCAATTTGGTAAAGGTTAATAGGTTAAGGGGGACGCCTAGGTGTCACCATATCAGGGGACCGCTGTCACCAAAACAGCGTCATATGCCCCTTGCCTGTCACCAAAATCTCTTTGCCCCGCGTTAACCGCAGCGAAATAAACCCGTTCTTCAGGAATGGCGCGCGAATTTCGGGAAAATTAGGTTTTGCCAAATTGCCGAATTCGCGTTATTCGAAATTCGAGGCTTAAAAACGCGAGTAGATAGATGAGAAATCACAACGACCTTCTTAACATGAACGAGCGCAGCTTGGAACAACAGGCCGCCGTGCGCCGCGCCACCTTCTCCCCCGGAGAGATCAAGGCCCTGCGCCCCTTCTCCATCTGGGAGATCAGCCAGTTCATGTTCGACGTCCCCGCCGACACCCTGCGCAAGAAGCTGGCGGACGACCCGACCTTGCCCCAGGGGCTCACCGAAGAGGATGGCCGCCAGCGCTGGTTCAGCCTCGAAGAGATCAACGAGCTGCGCCGCCGCGCCAAATTCCGCGGCCGCAAGCTGCTGCCCGAACGCCCCCGGGGCCGTGCCATGCGCGTGGCCGTGTCGAACTTCAAAGGCGGCGTCGGCAAGACGGTCGTCGCACAACACCTCGCCCATGCCGCCGCCCTTGATGGCTACCGCGTGCTCTGCGTCGACTTCGACCCGCAAGCGACGCTGACCCATTCGATGGGGCTGACAGAGGTCAAGGAAAGCCACACGGTCTGGGGCATCATGTGTCGCGACCTCTGCCGTGAATCCAACCGGATCATGGAAAGCTATGATGACCCCGATGACTGCCCCTACCCCGCCGCGGACGAATTGCCCGAAGACGTGCAATCCATCGGCGCGCAGCGGTTTCAGGAATTCATCCAGCCAACCTGCTGGCCCACGATCGACATCATCCCGTCCTGCGCCAACGCGGCCTTCGTGGAATTCGCCTCGGCCCAATACCGCGCGCTCCACAAGGCATGGAGCTTTTTCGGCTGCGTCGCGCGCTACCTCGATGAGCTGCCCGACGATCAATATGACATCATCATTTTCGACTGCCCGCCCGCCATCGGCTACCAGTCCCTAAACGCCGCGTTTGCGGCTGATATCCTCTATATCCCCTCGGGCCCGGGCTACTGGGAATATGACAGTACGACCAGCTATCTGGGCCAGCTTGGCGACGCCATGGCCGATATCTCGGAAGGGTTTGCAAGCCTCGCAGCGGACGCAGGCATTACGCTTCCTAAACAGTTTTCCGACATCCGTTTACTTATGACCCGTTTTGAATCCAACAATCCGCTGCACAGCGCCATGATCGACGCGTTCAAGAACGTCTTCGGCGCCGACGTCTGCGCCCACCCGATTGAAATGACCCGCGCGGTCGAACAATCGGGCCGGTTCCAGATGTCGGTTTACGAACAGGACTATCGCCAGATGACGCGCGAAACATGGAAACGGGCGCGGCAAAGTTTCGACCGTGCCTATGACGAGTTTTTGCAAACCGTGCTCGAAGCGTGGAAAGAAAACGGAAAACGTAAGGAGAAGGCAGAATGAGCAGTAAAAACAAATTCGGCTTCGCCCCGGTAGAAGCCCCCACATCCGGCAGTCGCCGCAACCGCCAGCCGGGCCCCATGGGCGCCGCCGTGCGGGACGTGGCTGAAAACCTGCAAGAGGCAACCGAAGCCAAAATCGAACAGCGCCGCCGCAACGCCGAAGACGCCAAGACTTTCCGGCAGGCCCAAGGCGAAGGCCGCGTGCTCTACCAGATCGACCTGTCGGAAATCTTCACCGACGATCTGCCGCGCGATCGCCTCGCGCTGGAAGAAGTCGCGCAGTCCGACGAGATGGAGGAGCTTAAATCCTCGATCCGCGAACGCGGGCAGCGTGAACCGGTCGAGGTCTATGTCGGGCCGAACGGGCGCTACCAGCTCAAGAAAGGCTGGCGCCGGTTCACCGCTCTGTCGCAGTTGTTTTCCGAAACCAAGGACGATCGCTTTGGCACGATCACCGCGCGGGTAGAGGTCGGCGAAGATGACCGCATTTCGCGCTATGTGGATATGGTCGAAGAGAACGTCGTGCGCGAAGACCTGTCTTTCGCCGAGATGGCACAGGTTGCGATCACCGCCGCCAAGGACGACGCAGTGGAAGAGGTCGACCCGGCAGAGCTGGTGACCCGTCTTTACAGCGCGCTGCACAAGACCAAGCGGTCTTACATCAAAAGCTTTGTCTTTCTTCTCTCTGCTCTGGAAGGGAGCTTGCAGTGGCCCAAGGCCGTGCCGCGCAATCTGGGCGTCGATGTCGCGCGCGCGCTGCGCACACCTGATCAAGCGAGCGTCTTGCAGGAAAAACTTTTGGATGCGTCGACACCGGACGAGCAGAATAAAATCCTCAAGGATTTTCTGACCACTTCAAACGAGCCGACAGAGAAGCCCGCCTCCAAGGCGGAGCCGAAGCAGAAGTTTGAATTCTACGTCGGCCAAACCAAGGTCACCGCCCGCCACGGCGAATGCCGTTTGATGAGCGATATCGACTTTGCCACCATGCCCAAGAAGCAATTGGAAGAAGCCGTGCGCGCCTTTGAAGAGGTGCTCAGCAACGGGCCGCGCATCCGGTAAATGGTTACCCATGGGTAACCACTGCCCACCCGGTTACCCATGGGTAACCACCGCGCATCGGGTTACCCATGGGTAACCGGCAAGGGTAAGGCAGAGAGATGGCAGGGAAGGGGGCGCAGATGCGTCCCCTTTTTTGTGCGTTGAAAGGCAAAGAGCGCAATTGCTCCATTTCCCAATAAAACAAGGGGTTTTCGGCGCGAATATCGGCTTAACACTTTGATTCAAAACGGCTTTGCGAAAGGAACCCGCAGATTTCACCGTGATTCCGCCCTATCGGCACCAGAACCCGACGTTGACCCATGGACATCCCCTGAAACGCGGGATTAACGTGCGCCCATAGGGGAGGGCTGGCAGATGTCAGAAAGACCTTATCGACATATTTTTGATCTCGGGAGAAACATCATGGATCGTCGTTCATTTATTCGTGGCGCAGGCGTTGCGGGGGCAGGGGCCGTTGCTTCATCGCTGGCCGCACCCGCCGTCGCCCAAGGCAACATTACCTGGCGCATGGTTACCACCTGGCCAAAAAACTTCCCCGGTCTGGGTGTCGGCGCGCAGCGTCTGGCGGACCGTATCACAGCGGCCTCCGGGGGCCGTCTGACCGTGCAAGTCTACTCCGCAGGTGAGCTGGTGCCGCCGCTGCAATCGCTGGACGCCGTGATCGATGGCTCCGCCGAGATGAGCCACGGTGCCGCCTATTATTGGCAGAACAAATCACCTGCGCTGTCGTTCTTTACCGGCGTGCCCTACGGCATGACCACGCCAGAGCTGACAGCCTGGATGCGCTATATGGGCGGTCAGGAAATCTGGGACGAGATCTATGACCAGTTCGGCGTTCAGGGCTTCCTGTCGGGCAACACCGGCACGCAGACAGGCGGTTGGTTCCGCGACGAACTGACCAGCCTTGACGATGTCAAAGGCGTGCGCTTCCGGACCCCCGGCCTTGGCGGTCGCGTATGGGAGAAACTGGGCGCTACGGTCACCAACATGGCCGCGGGCGAGATCTTTCAGGCGCTACAATCGGGCACGCTGGACGCGGCCGAATTCGTCGGCCCCTACAACGATCTGGCGCTCGGCTTCCATCAGGTTGCCAAGAACTACTACATGCCGTCCTTCGTGGAATCCGGCCTCGCGACCGAGCTTGTCGTCGACAAGAAGAAGTATCAGGAACTGCCCGAAGACCTGCAGGCGATCATCCGTGATGTAAGCCAGGCGGAATACGATCAGGTTGCGGCGGACTTCTATGCCAACGATCCGCGCGCGCTGAAAACGCTGGTGGAAGAGCACGGCGTGACCGTCCGCAACTTCCCCGACGACATCATGGAAGCCGGTGCCAAAGCCTCGGTCGAGGTGGTCGAGGAACTGCGCAGCAGCGACGACCCGCTGGTCAAGAAAACCGCCGACAGCTTTGTTGAAGCGCTGAACCTTGTCCGCACCCGGACAGAGAACATCGACAGCCCCTACATCAATGCGCGTCAGAGCTTCCTGAAATACTAAGATCCGCCCGTCGGATACAGAAAAGGCCCGGTGGAAACACCGGGCCTTTTTTCGTGCTGGGGCAGGGGCTTTAACCTGCGATCAGTTTGGGCAACCAGGTTACGATCTGCGGGAACATGAACAGGATCGCAATCGCCACCACTTGCAGCATCACGAAGGGCAGGATGCCCTTGTAGATCGCGCTGGTGGGTAGGTCCGCCGGGGCGACGCCGCGCAGGTAGAACAGCGCAAAGCCGAAGGGCGGGGTCAGGAACGACGTTTGCAGGTTCACCCCAACAAGCACCCCCAGCCAGATCGGATCGACATCCAGCATCAGCAGCACCGGTGCAGTGATCGGGATCACGATAAAGATGATCTCGAAGGTGTCGAGGATGAAGCCCAGGAAGAACATGATGATCATCACCACCGCCACCGCAGCGAGCGTCCCGCCCGGCAGATTGCTGAGGAATTCATGCACCAGATTGTCGCCGCCCATCATACGGAACACGACCGAAAAGACCGAGGCCCCGAGCAGGATCACAAAGACCATGCTGGTGATTGTGGCCGTCGATACCATCGTCTCTTTGAGCACGCCAAAGGATAGACGCCAGCGCAATGCGGCGAGGATCATGGCCCCGACGGCACCGACGGATGCGGCCTCTGTCGGGGTGGCGATGCCGCCCAGAATAGACCCTAACACGGCCAAAATCAGCGCCAGAGGCGGGACAAGTGCCACAAAGACCTCGCGCAGCAGCTTTGATTTCTCATCCGCAGGAACGGGGGTGGCCGGGCAGGATTTAGGGTCTGTTGCGGCTTTGAACAGCACATACCCGAGGTAGAGCGACACGAGCAGCAGCCCGGGCAGCAGGGCCCCGGCAAAGAGATCCCCGACAGAGACAGGCGTGGGGGCAAAGTTGCCCTTGGCCATCTGCACCTGCGAGTTGATGCCCGACAGCATATCTCCCATGAAAATCAACACGGTAGAGGGGGGGATGATCTGGCCCAAAGTGCCGCTGGCGCAGATCACGCCGGTGGCCAGTTTCGGGTCATAGCCCGCCCGCAGCATCGCGGGCAGCGAGATCAGCCCCATCGTCACCACGGTCGCGCCCACCACACCCGTAGAGGCCGCGAGCATCGCCCCGACCAGCACCACAGAGATCCCGAGCCCACCGCGCATATTACCGAACATCTTGCCCATGGTGAGCAACAGTTGTTCGGCGATCTGACTGCGCTCCAGCATCACCCCCATGAAGATGAACAGCGGCACGGCGACGAGCACTTCGTTCGTCATAAAGCCGATATATCGGTTGGGCAAAGACCCGAAGTTGGACGGGTCGAACACGCCCAAAGCCATGCCTACACCGCAGAATAGTAACGAAGTCCCGGCAAGGGTGAAGGCTACGGGGAAGCCCAGAAGCAGAAAGCCGATGACCCCAAAGAACATCAGCGCGGCGAGCATCTCGCCAATCATGATCGGGTCCATCAGGCGGCTCCCTCGGTGGTGGCGGGTTTGATGGCGTCCGGGCTGTACTGCATCGCGGCGGGCACAAGATCAGCCCTGCCGCCAAGCACCAGAATGGACCGGATCGCCATGGCAATGCCTTGCGCCGCAATCAGGGCCGCAAAGACGATGATAAAGGTTTTGAGGATATAAAGCCCCGGCATCCCGCCCAGATTGGCAGAGCCTTCGTGATAGCCCCAAGCGCGCTGCACGAAGGGCATCGAATAGATGTAGACGATCCATGTGAAGGGCAGCAGAAAGACGAACACCCCGATCAGGTCGGTGATGGCGCGGGTGCGCAGTTTGGCGGGACGGTAAAAGATATCGACGCGCACGTGATCGTCGCGCAGCAGGGCAAAGCCTGCCACCGCGGTGAACATCGCCCCGTTCAGCCAGATATAGAGATCCTGCATCCAGACGTAGCTGGTGGCAAAGAGGTATCTTTGTACCACTACGGTAAAGCAGACGACGACAATGGCCAGCGCGAGCCAGGAAAAGACTTTTCCGATAATCAGATTAACAGCGCAGATGAGGGATGCTACTCCAGCGAGAAAACGCACATTCCACCCTTTTCTATGGTTTCTATCGTTCTTAACGCATGTCAATCAAAGTGCCGCAAGGGAATGTCAAGCGGGGTCTCAGCATTTCGCTGTGCGAAATATTGCGCATCTGCGGCGGTCGTCCGCCCTTTTTAAGATACTTTTTGACAGCGTTCGCAACTGTAGGTTACGCATGCGCTGTGACACGCTCTGCTTAGTAGGTACCAACAGTTAAAGATAAATAGTGTAGATGACACAGTCAGCCGAATTGCTTCAGATGGAAACTGGTACGTTGCTTAAACAAGAGCAGGGCCGGGCGGTCTTTGCTGTGAAAGCGCCCGATGATCTTGTTGTGAAAGTACCGATGGAGGCGCTGCGGGCGGCGGACACCGGGCGGGTCAGACCGTTTCTTTACAAACATTTCCCGACGACGCGACACCGCATGCTGTTGCGCCAGTTGACCCATGACATCGAAGTGCGGATTCGCAGCCATGACGCGGGTATCGCGTCGCCGATTGCATTCACCAACGGGGTGATGCGGACGGATATGGGGCTGGGGCTGTTGATGCAGCGGGTCGGGCCGGAAAGCGGCGGTCTGGGGATGACGCTGGACGAATTCGTCGCGCGGGATCTGCTGGATACGGCGGCGCTGAAGGCGTTGAACGATTTCTCGCGCGCGGTCTTTGCGCTTGGGGTGGTGGCCCCGGGGTTGAACTCCCGTAGCATCGTCTGGGGACAGCAGGAGGGTAAGTGGCAACCGCTGATCGTGGACGGGTTTGGCGACCCCAATGTGATCAAGCTGCGCAGCTGGGTGCCCTATCTGCGGCACCGTGCCCTGCACCGCGGGATGGAGCGGACGGCCCGCGATGTCGGGCTGCATTGGTCACGGCGCAAAAAGATGTTTCTGCGAAACGATTACGACGCGCTCGACTAGGGTTACCCTCTCTGCCTACTCCGCCGGAAGCTGGGAATAATACAGCGCCAGCGCGTCGATCTCGGCATCTGACAGATTGCGAGCGGCTTTTTCCATCAGCTCTTTGCGGGGGCCGCCGCCGCGTGTGCCATCGCGCCAAAGCTTCAACTGCTGCGCCAGATAGGGGCGCGGCTGGCCGCTGATGCGCGGGAAGCCGGGTTTGGTCTGGTCCAGACCGGGGCCGTGGCAGGACGCGCAAGACGGCGCGTCGATATTGCCGATGGCGGCGACGCCGGCCCCTTGCTCCATCAGCTCAAGCTCTGCCGGGGGTAGGGGGGCTGTCGGGGTCGGGCCATCGGGCGCGGATGCGGCATAGTGGCGGATCACGCGGGTCAGGTCATCGGGGGGAAGCTGCGTTGCCGCATGGGCCATAAAGCCGCTGTCCCGCGCGCCGGTGCGATAGGCGGTGAGCGCGTCCTGCATGTACCCTTCGTCGAGGATATCGAGGCGGGGGATATGGCCGTTTTCTTTGCTGTCGCCCGTCGCGCCGTGGCAGGAGGCGCAATAGGTCAGCGCGGTGTCATTGCCCGCTGCGTCTGACGCCAGCAGCGCGTCAAAGCCTGCGCCTTCCATCTCGCGGACATGGGTGAGGAAGGCGACCATGGCCCAGATCTCGTCCTCGCGGTTTTCGGCGGGCCAGTAGGGCATGCCGCTCATCTTGACGCCGTCCTTGACGATGGTGAACAGATGTTGCGGCTGCCAGTCGGCGACGGCGTCGGTGATATGGGGCGGTTCGGGCGACATGGCGTCGGCGGTGGCGGAATGGATACGGTCTGGGGCAGCGTGGCAGAAGCTACAGGCGCTGTCGAAATGCCCCGCGCCAAGGGCGACGAGATCGGGGTCGGACAGGTCGGGCACCTGTTCGGCGTCAGGGGCGCGGAGTTTGACCGACTGGCGATAGGCGGTGTGCAGCACCCAGGATACGCCCGGAATATGGCCCGCGCGGGCCGAGACGTTGAACAGCCCCAGCCCCACGATGGTCACCGCGCCGACAGCCCCCAGCAGGGCCAGAACGATCAGGGTTTTGATCACAGTTCTCATTGCGTTTGCTCCGTTACGTTTGGGGTGCGGGGTCGGTGCTGCGCAGGTCACGGCCCACCAGCCACAATCCGGCGATCAGATAGACCGGTGTGCCGATGCCCAGCATCAGCAGCCCGCCCAGTTGTTGCCCGCCAAGGTCGGCGGCGCGGCCGCAAATCTCGGCAAAGACATCGCGGGGGGCGAGGATCAGCAGCGCCCCCAGTAGGGTCATATGCATCGAGGTCAGCAGCAGCGATCCGGCCCCTGCCAGCCCGTTGTGTGCGCGCAGGGCGCTGACCCAGACCAGCAGCCCGACGATCAGGAAACTGCCCTGTTCCAGCGCAAAGCCCGCGGGCAGCAGATAGGCCATCCCGTGCAGGTGCGGCAGGTGCCATGCCCAGACCACCATGAATTCAAGCACCGTTGCGATCAGCGGAGAGATCATCAGCCAGCGCAGCCGGTCCCCCAGTCCGAAGGCGAGCAGCGGTGCGACCACGGCGACCAGCCCCATATGTCGCAGCATATGGACGGGGAAGGCGGCGCCGGTCAGCCGTTCCAGCGGCACCAGCCAGAGCAGGCCAAGCAGGGCAAACCCCAGATATGTCGCGGCGCGGGTCATGCGCAGCTGGCGATCAGGAGCACGGGGAGCGAGACATAGATCACCCCGACCGCCGAGATCAGCGACAGCAGGAAGGCCGCGTGGCCCATGAACTGGTGGCGGTCCTCGTTGTTGCCCGCGTCGTTTTCCCATTCGCGGTCACGCACCACATCCCATTGCCGCCACGCGCCCCAGCCCAGCCAGACGATCGCCGCCAGAACGCCTATGGTCAGCAGCCCGATGCCAAGGCGCAGGGTGGTAAGGTAATCCACGCCGAGGATGTGATCGGCGCAGAATACGGTTGTGGCACCGTAGCAGATCACGAAATGCAGCGCCCACAGTGTGGGGCTGAGGGCGAGCCGCCAGAGGCTGTCTTGTTCCTCGTGGAATTCCTCTTGCTCTTCTTCGGTGGAGATCTGGTTCATGCCAGCAACCTTGGGGCCACGCCCAGAATAAAGCCGGTGACCAGTGCGGTCAGCACCATGAAATGCCAGAACAGCGTCACGTTGCACAGATCGGCGTCATATTGCGGGGTCACCTTGCCAAAGATCGACCCTGCCAGCGCATAAAGCTGCATGATGACCCCCAGCAGGGCATGGGCCACCAGCCAGACCATCAGCGCCCACATGGTCGCGGGGTAGACATGGGTTGTGGGCTCAAGATCGAGGACCGACAGGATGATCAGCCCCGCCCCGCCGACGGTGCAGGTCGCGGCCAGTGCCAATGCGAGGCGTGCCAGCGTGATATGGCTGCGTTTATTGACCTCGCGCGCGAGCACGGTCGCGGCCCATGAGACGACAAACAGCATGACCCCGAGCGCGACGGCGGCGCCCGTGGCGTGGTCCGCTCCGATGGTGATAAAGTCCGGGCGCGCGGTCCAGTAGAAGAAGAACCCGAAGACGAGGCTGGCGAAGGCGGTGCTGTCGCCCAGCATCGTGATCCAGACCGCCCACCACCCGACAGAGGTCGGCCCCGAGGCGTAGGTCGGCAGGCTGAGGCCAAGACCCACGTCCTTGCGTTCTTGATCCGGCACCTGTGCTGTGCTGGTCCAGAGCCAGTAGAGCACGCAGACGATGGCGAAGGCGCCGCAGACGATGGCGGGTTCGTAGATGTGGAAGGTGGGGAAGATGAACGCGCCGCCGGTAAAGAACGCGGCGAGCATGGTGATCCACGCGGGGCCGGTGACGCGCTGCACCATCAGCGGTTTCGCGTCGATAACCGAGGTGATCAGCGTCTCGCGTTTGCCCTCGGGGGCGTCGGGCAGATAGTAGCGGCCCGCGTCCATACGCTCGACCAGTTTGGGCTGGTCCCACAGGGGGTAGCGCGAGGTGATATAGGGCACCGAACGGTTGCCCCATGCTTCTTCGGGCACGTCATGGGCCCATTCCAGCGTGCCGCCGCCCCAAGGGTTGCGCTTGATCTGGCCCTGGTACGCTTTGGGCCGCAGCAGATCGTAGACGAAGACGGCAAAGCCTGCGGCGGTGATATAGGCCCCGACGGTGGACATCATATTGAGCCAGTCCCAGCCCGCGCTGCCCGGGTAGGTGAAGATCCGGCGCGGCATCCCCTTGAGCCCCGTCAGATGCATCGGCAGGAAGGTGACGTTGAAGCCCACAAAGATCAGCCAGAAGGCCCAACGGCCAAGGGTTTCGGACAGTAGCTTTTTGCGGAAGAAGGGGAAGAAATAATAGACCCCCGCCATGACCGGAAAGACCATGCCGCCGAACAGCGTGTAATGCAGGTGGGCCACGACGAAGTAGCTGTCATGGGCCTGCCAGTTGAAGGGCACGATGGCCAGCATCACCCCTGTCAGACCGCCTGCGACAAAGATCGCCAGCGCTCCCGCGATCCAGAGCATTGGCAGGGTCATCTTGACCCGTCCCACCATCAGCGTCGCGACAAAGGCGAAAAGCTGGATGCCGGTGGGGATCACCACGGCCTCGGACGCGGCAGAGAAGAACCCCAGACTGATCTGGGGCAGGCCGGTGGTGAACATGTGATGCACCCACAGCCCGAAGGACAAGAACCCGGTGCCGACCGCGCTGAGCACGATCCACGAATAGCCCACGATGGGCGTGCGTGCGACAGTGGGCACGATCATCGCGGCGATGGCGATAGAGGGCAGGAAGATGATGTAGACCTCTGGATGGCCGAAAATCCAGAACAGATGCTGCCAGAGCATCGGGTCGCCGCCCCGGACGGGATCGAAGAACGGCCAATCGAAGGACCGTTCGAGTTCGAACAGGAAATCCCCCGCGATCAGCGGCGGGAAGGCGAAGAGGATCATGCCGCCCACGACCATCACATACCACGCGTAGAGCGGCATGATGTTGACGCGCATCCCCGGCGGGCGGCATTTGAGCGCGCCGACGATCAGCTCGACCGCCGCGGCGATAGAGGCGACCTCGATAAACGAGAGGCCCAAAAGCCAGACATCGGGGCTGATGCCTTCTTCCTTGGTGGCGAGCGGGGGGTACATGAACCAGCCCGCCTTGGGGCCGGAATCGAACAGGATGGACCCGAAGACAAAGATGCCGCCGATCAGGAAACACCAGTAGCCATAGGCGCTGAGCCGCGGGAACGGCATGTCGCGCGCGCCCAGCATCCCGGGCAGCAGCAGGATCGAGATCGCCTCGAACATGGGCACGGCAAAGAGGAACATCATCGCCGAGCCGTGCATGGTGAAGAACTGGTTATAGCGGTCGGCGTCGAGGAAATCATTCTCGGGCACGGCAAGCTGGGTGCGCATGAGCACCGCCAGAATACCGGCGCAGAGCATGAAAAAGAACGCGGTCATGGTGTACCAGATGCCGACCTCGGTGTTGTTCACCGCTGACCAGTAGCGCCAGCCCTGCGGCGTTTTCCAAGCCGCACGCAGGCGTTTTTTCTGCGCCTCCTGAACCTCCTGCGGCACGGGTTCGGCGAGCATATCCTCGGTCGGGGGGTAGGTGCCTTGGGGGGCCAGCACATCGGGGTATCTGCGGGTCATTCCAGCCCCCCCAGATAGGCGGCGAGCGCCGCGAGGTCGTCGTCGGACAGGAAGTCATAAGTGGGCATATTGACCTCGGGTTTGATCGTGTCGGTGTGGCCGATCCATGTGGCGATGGCCTGCGCGTTCAAGGGAAGGGTGCCTGCGGCAAGCGAGTGGCGATTTGCCAGATGGGTCAGGTCGGGGCCCGTCTTGCCGATGGCTTTGGTGCCACGAATGGTGTGGCAGGCGCCGCAGCCTTCCTCAAGGAACAGGGTCGCGCCGGCCTGGGCCAGCGCGCCTTGGGGTGGCTTGGCATCGCGCGCCTCTGCGCTGAGCCATTGGTCGAATTCATCGGGCGGCATCACCACGGTTTCAAAGGCCATCAACGCATGGGAGGCGCCGCAAAATTCGGCGCATTGGCCCCGGTAGATGCCGGGATCGGTGGGCGCGAGGGTCATGCGGGTTTCACGCCCCGGGAACATATCGGTTTTGCCGCCAAGGGCCGGCACCCAGAAGGAGTGGATGACCCGATGGGCGTTCAGCACAAGCTCGGTCCGGGCGCCGGCGGGCAGGCGGAGTTCATTCGCCGAGACGATTGTTCTGGTCTCCCCCTGCTGTTGGTATTCGACGCGCCACCACCATTGTTCGGCGGTGACGCGCACGACCAGCCCGTCCCCTTCGGCGCGGGTCGGTCCCATCAGCGGCAGGGAATACATCAGCAGCCCCCCCAGCAGGACCACGGGAAAGACGATGCCCCCGCCGACGATCAGCATCTCGGCGGTGCGGCGGCGCATGGCACCGGGGTTGATGCGTGTGACATAGACAAACAGCAGCGCGACAAGCCCCCACAGGATCACCGCGCCGACCAGCATCACCCAAAAGAGGTTCAGAACATCCGCCGCGTCCTGACCGGCGGGGGCCAGCACGGATTGACGCCCTTCGCAGCCCGCCAGAAGCAGGGCGGCCGGGGCGATTGCACAGATGCGCCAAGGGTGTAGCAAGGGGGCTCCTTTCACTCTGACAATTTGTCCATGTCCGAGGCAAGCGGGTCCTGCCCCTTTGATTTCATGTAGAACACGGTCGCACCCCAGAGCACCACACCCAAGCCGATCAGCACCGCGGCGATGAGGTATTGCACGCTGTCGCGCCCCGTCCACGGGCCGACGAAAAAGGCGCAGGATATCGCGCCGATATAGGGCAGGCCGAGGGGGCTGGTGAAATGGTCGTGCTCCACCGTATCGCTGCGCAGCACCAGCACGGCGATATTGACCAGCGTGAACACCGCAAGCAGCAGCAGCGCCGTGGTGCCCCCCAGATCAGGCACCGCGCCGACAAAGGTGATCAGCGCGATCGCCAGCCCGGTGGTAAAGACAATGGCCGTATAGGGCGTGCGCCGCTTGGGCAGCACCTTGCCCAGAATGGAGGGCAGGACTTTTTCCTGCGCCATCCCGTACAGCAGGCGGCTGGCCATCAGCATGTTGATCAGCGCGGAGTTCGCCACGGCGCACATGGTGATGATGCCGAAGACGCTGAGCGGGAACCAGGGCGCGCCGGCTTCGACGACCTTGAGCAGGGGGGTGGCCCCTTCGCCCAAGGCCTCTGCGTCGACAAGGGCAATCGCGGTGATCGACACCAGCAGATAGATCACGCCGGTGATCAGCAGCCCGCCGAGCAGGACTTTGGGAAAGATGCGCGAGGGGTTCTTGGCCTCTTCGGCCATGTTCACGGAATCCTCGAAGCCGACCATCGCAAAGAAGGCCAGCGTGGTCGCGGCGATCACGGGCCAGAACAGGCCCTGCTCTCCGGCGCTGCTGAAATCGAACGCGCGCCCGAAATCGCCTTGCCCGCCCATGAGCGCGGCGGCGCCGATCATGATGATGATCAGCAGGCCGGTCAGTTCGATGCAGGTGAGCACCACATTTGCCTTCACGCTTTCGCCGACGCCGCGCAGGTTGATCAGCCCCAGCAGCACCATAAAGCCGATGCTGATGGCGGTGATCAGGAAGGCCCCGTCGCCCAGACCGAAACTTTTCCCGAAATTCTCGGCAAAAGCCTGCGAGGCGGTCGAGGCCGAGGTGATCCCGCTCGACATCACAGCGAAGGCCACAAGGAAGGTGAGGAAATGCACGCCAAAGGCTTTCTGCGTATAAAGCGCGGCACCGGCGGCCTTGGGGTATTTGGTGACAAGTTCAAGGTAGCTGCAAGCGGTCACGGTGGCCAAGACAAAGGCCACGAGGAACGGCAGCCAGACAATGCCGCCGACCTTTGCCGCGACTTCGCCTGTGAGCGCGTAGATCCCTGTGCCCAAGACATCGCCCACCACGAAAAGCAGCAGCAAGCCGGGCCCCATCACGCGTTTAAGTTCGGTTTTCCCGCCGTCTTGATCCGGCGTTGTTGAAACATCCTTGGTCATGGGACACTCCCTTCCCCCCTTGCCGGGGGCGTGGCCCCGACATCACAGCCGTCACCAGTTCACGCCCGTAGCGACGGCTAGCCCGTGGCGTCTTGTGCGCTGCCGCCTTTCTTGCGGATCACGCGGTAGATGTAGGTCAGCACCAAGGCGCCGATGACAACGTTGGACACGGGGTTCATGTAGTCCGCGACCAGATCGTACTGCGACCCGAGCGCGTAGCCGAGCCCGGTCAGCAATGTGTTCCAGATCACCGTGCCCGCCAGCGAGAAGGCCAGAAACGGCAGGTGATGCATCGGCGTCAGCCCCGCGGGCACCGAGATCAGCGTGCGGATCGCGGGCACCATGCGCCCCATGAGCACGGCCAGATTGCCGTGGCGGTCGAACCAGTCCGACGCGCGGTCAAGATCCTCGGGGGACATGGTGAGCCAGCGACCGTGCTTTTCCAGAAGGTGCCGCACGCGGTCGTGCCCGATCTTGCGCGCGATGATGTAGTAGAGGTAGGTGCCCGCCAGCGACCCGATGCTGCCCGCGATCACCACGCCGACAAAGTTCATCTGGTCCTGATAGGCCAGAAACCCCGCCAGCGGCATGATCAGCTCGGACGGGATGGGCGGAAAGACATTTTCCGCGAACATCAAAAACGCGACGCCCAGATAGCCAGCGGCGTCCAGCAGGCCGGTGATCCAGTCAAACATGGGGCCTCCGGTTCTGTTGCGTTGCGGGGGAGGGGGCATTGAGGGTCATTGAGGGTCTTTCGTCGTCAGCGGGTTGGCCACACGCTCGTAGTATTCACTGATGGCGCGCATATCCTCGGCGGTCATTTTGCGGGCGATGGCGGACATCATGCCGCCAACGTCATTGTCCCGCTGGCCGCGTTTCCAGCGGTCCAGTTGCAGAACCATGTAGTTGGCGTATTGACCGGCAAGATAGGGCACCGAGGGCGGGTTGCCCGTGCCATCGGGCCCGTGGCAGTTGGTGCAGGCGGGCAGGCCCTTGTCGGGCGATCCGGCCCGCGCGATGGCGGCCCCTTTCTGAATCTCTTGCGCTGAAACCTGCCCGCGCGCCACCCGCAGCGGTGCGGCGAGAGAGGCGTAATAGGCGCTGACCGCGGCGCGGTCGTCTTCAGAGAGGGATTGCGCGACGGGCGTCATCAGGTCGTCGGGCCGCGCGTCGCTGGCATAGTCATCCAGCTGCTTGTCAAGATACCACGCCGGTTGTCCGGTAAGCCGTGGGAAGCTGCCCGACCCGTCACCCTGACCATCAACGCTGTGGCAGGTCACGCAGGATTGCACATCGCCCGCGCCTTGCAGGGCGATCGCCTGCCCCCGTGCCAGCGTGTCGGCGTCGGGCGGCGTATCGACCGTCATGTTGAACAGATCGCGCGCCGTATCATAGGGCTGATCCGCAGGGATCGCCTGCGCGGTGGCCAGCGCGGGCAAAAGGGCTGCGAGGGCGAGGCAGAGCAGGGGGCGGTGCGGGATGTTCATGGGGGCTCCTCTGCTTCAAGCGTCCATCAGCGGACGCGGGTTGGCGATATAGTCGTTCTTCATGTGATCGAGCGTCCAATAGGCGACGCCCATCAGCGGCCCCGTGGGGTTGTAGCCAAGGTTCTGCGGAAACAGCCCTGCGCCAAAGACAAAGACGTTGTGATGATCCCACATTTGGCCAAAACGGTTCACGACGCTGGTGGTCGGGTCCGTGCCCATCACCGTGCCGCCGGTGTTATGGGTGGTCTGATAGGGCACGATGGAATAATCGCTGCCCTCTGCCGCGCGGTTGCTGGCGGAGGTGGATGTCACGTTCTCCATATTGCGCGCGATCTCATGCGCCTTGCCCATCACATAGTCTGCCATGCGCCGGTCGTTTTCGGGGAAGTTGAAGGTCATTCGCAGCAGCGGGCGGCCATACGCGTCTTTCCATGTTGGATCGAGGTCAAGGTAGTTATCGGGCGTCGCCATAGATGACCCGTGGACGGTCAGGCTGGCGTGGTGCAGATAATTCTCGCGCACGGCACGTTTCCAGTCGGCGCCCCATGCGGGCGTGCCTTCGGGCGTGGGCTGGTAGTTGATCGGGCGGCCATTGGTCTGCGTGCAGGCGATATAGCCGCCGCCCAGAAACCCCAGATCGCTGTGATCAAAGTTGTCACCGTTGAAGTCGTCGATCACCGTGCCAAGCGCCCCCGCCCCCATAAAGGGGTTGGTCACCACCTGATCCTCAAAGAACACGTTCACGCCTGCCAGCGTCTGATAGGCATAGTTCCGGCCCACGGTGCCTGTGCGGGTTTTCGGGTCGTAGGGTTTGCCCAGACCGGAGACCAGCATCAGATGCGTGTTCCACAGGCCATAGGCATTCATGCAGACGATATCGGCGGGCTGGAACACCTCTTCGCCCGCCTCGGTCAGATAGGTGACACCGGTGGCGGTCTTGCCGTCCTCTGACTTCTCGACCCGCAAGACTTGTGCCTGATAGCGGATCTCGAAGTTCTCGTGGGATTTGATCTGGTCATAAACGCAGATGATCGGGTCGGCCTTGGCGTAGTAGCCGCAGCCGAAGCGTTCGCAAAAGCCGCAATAGGTGCAGGGATGCAGCTTGGCCCCGTAGGGGTTGGTATATTCCTTGGTGGCGTTGGCAGCGGGCAGGGGGAAGGGGTGGTAGCCGAGCTTTTGCGCCGCCTCTCCGAATTTGGTGGGGCCGATGGGCTGGCGCATGGGCGGGTTGGGATAATCGGCGCTGCGCGGCCCTTCGAAGGGGTTGCCGCCTTCACGCGGGCCGTCTGCCATCTGGCCTGCTGTACCGGAGGTGCCGCAGATTTTCTCGTAGAAATCGAAATGGGGTTCAAGCTCGTCATAGGTGACGCCCCAATCCTGCACATTCAGATCATCGGGAATGAAGTCGGCACCATATCGGTTTTCGTAATGGCTGCGCATTTCGAGGTCAGACGGCAGGGGCCGCCAAAGCTGGCCATTCCAGTGGATGCCCGCGCCGCCAAGCCCCACACCGGGCAGGAACGACCCGAGCCTGCGCATCGGCAGCGCCTGTTGGCTGGCGTTGTTGCGGAAGGTCAGGGTCTCTTTGCGGGTGTTGATCATATGCGCGTGGTGCACCGCATATTTCAGTTCGTCATGTTCCTTGGGGGCGGCAAAATCATCGGCGTCGTGGCGATAGGATCCGCGTTCCAGCACCACACAGCGTTTGCCGGCATGGGCAAGTTCATATGCAGCTGTCAGACCCGTCCAACCGGCCCCGATGATGACCACATCTGTTTTTGCCAGCCGCCGTGCCATGATCTACCTTTCTGAGTTGAAGTCGCTTGTGCCCGGTTGATGCCCGATGCCCATAGGGGGCTGCCGGTAGGGGCGATTGTGGGCGTCGACCGTGTCGGTGAAATAGCCGAAGGCTCCGGGGAAGCCGACCATATGCCAACCGGCATAGCCCTTGTTGCCGCCATAGATCGGGTCGGCAAAATAGCCCTGGTTCGTCAGGGCGTGGAGTTCGGTAAAGAAGGTTTTGGCCCCGACACGACCGGCGAGCGCGGGCCTATCCTCGGACAGGTCGGTCATCAGCTGGTCGAGCGCGGATTGCGGTTGCCCTTCAAGCGGGCCGATGACGGTCTGCATTGCTGCCAGCCCCTCGCGCCAGAGCTCGGCGGGGCGTAGGGGAGATTGGTAGCCTTGCTCGGGCGTGCCTTGGGGGTGGGGCCCGTCCATATACAGGTGTTCCCCGCGCCCATATCCGCCCGCGAGTTGCAGGTCGATGAAATCGACCACGCCGGCCTGACTGGCCGAGGGGAAATCATCCTGCGGGATCAGCGTGTCACACAGCAGTGCGAGGCTTCGGGCCTCGGAATCGGTCAGGAAGGTGAAGGGGGTGCCATCGAGGGCGGCAAAGGCATGGCGCGGCAGGGACGCAAGGCCGACTGCGGCACCGAAGCCGAATAGAACTGATCGTCTGGAATACGTTGGCATACGAAACCCAAATGATTGGTCATTTGTCTAAATAACGCCCGCGTGAACGAGTTGTTCCGCAGTTTTGCAAAAAATTTTGGCGAAACTAGTCGTGGCGTTTCTGCCGGGGGCGGTCTAGTTTGCGCGGGCCGAAACAAACTCACACAGCCATGTGACTGGTTCTTGGGAACAGGGTCGCGCTATTGGGGGTTACATCGTCAAGCACTAACTAAATAGGAGCGTGCACGCATGCTGACCAAACGCCATTTTATCACCAGCTCCGCTGCCGCGTTGTTTTCTGCCCCTCTGGCCCCCAGTCTCGCCGCCGCTGCGACAACAGACAAGTCGATGTGGGACGCTTGGGATGCCCAGGTAACGCCTGCAGGCTACGATCCTGCAACGACGAACCCTTGGGGCGTCGCGCCCCGCTTTCTGCCCCGACTGGTAGAGGCGAATCCCGGTCTGACGCCGGGCGATATTCACGTCGATGCGGTCGCGCGGTATCTGTACCATATTCAGGACAATGGCACCGCCATGCGCTATGGCGTGGCGATTGCGCGGGGTGACCTGTACGAGCCCGGCACCTATACGATCAAGCGCAAGGCGAAATGGCCAACCTGGACGCCGACGCAGAACATGATCCGCCGCGATCCAGAGCTTTATGAACAACACGCCGATGGGATGGACGCAGGCCCGCAGAACCCCTTGGGGTCACGCGCGCTGTATCTTTTCGTCGGTAACCGCGACACCTATCTGCGCATCCACGGGTCGCCTAACCCGCAATCGATCGGCGGGCGTGCAAGCTCTGGCTGCGTGCGGATGATCATGGCGCATATCAACGACCTGTACGAGAACGTGAACACCGGATCGCGCGCGGTCCTGTACCCGCCAGAAGAGCTGGTGACGGCTGCGACCTAAGTCCGGACCTTTGTACACATGAAAAGGCCGCCCGAAGCGAGATGCTTCGGGCGGCCTTTTTACGTCACGACGCGGGGCGCGATTAGCCCGCCGCAGCAGCCGCGATCGTTTGGGTGCAGATCGGGCGGCCATTGTCGGCGCGCAGGGGCAGGAAGGTGGTTTCGACCGGCCCGCGGTAGCGATAGACGTAGCATCCGTTGCTGGGGTCGATCTTAACCGCGGTCAGATCCTGGTTCTTGGCAGCCACCAGGCGCACCCCTTCGGGCAGTTCCTTGAAGAACCCGTCGTCCGTTGTCATCTTGTCAGTGGTGGTCTGTACATCCGCACAAGCAGCCAGCGCCAAAACGGCACAGCCTGCAATCCAAACCCGAACGCTCATCGTGATATTCCTCATATGAATTTGCTATGCAGCTAGGGTATTTCGCCGGAGTTGTAAAACAAGGGCGCGTGTTTCTGGGTCACAAACTGTTGCATTGCTGCCGATGGCCGCGACTAGTCGTGCTCTTCATAGGTGCCTGCGCGTTTTTCAAGCTTGCGCACCAGCGCGATGATGATCAGCGCGAGGATCACGGTCATGCCCGCGATCGTCCATTCGCCCAAGCCGCAAGCCACACCAACGGCGGCGGCGACCCACATGCTGGCCCCCGTTGTCAGGCCGCGCACCTTGCCTTGGGAAAAGACGATCAGCCCCGCGGCAAGGAAAGCGACGCCGCTGGTCACCGCCTCGATGATACGCAGCGGGTCCATCCGGATGGTATCGCCGAATTCGGCGCTGCGGGCGAGCAGGGCGAGGGTCAGCAGACAGTAAATGCAAGACGCGAGGCCGATCAGCATATGCGTGCGCAGACCCGCGGGCCGTTTGGAGGTTTCGCGTTCAAGCCCGATCAGCCCGCAGAATACCACCGTCGCAAGGGTCCGGGCCACAACGACCGACAGGGGCAGGCTGGGGGCGAGGGAGAATTCGTTCAGCAGATCCTCCCACATCAGCGTGTCTCCTTCGCGCAAGACGGGTGCGGGAGAGGGAGGCAGGGGGCGGAACTGGGCATGGGGGCGATCCGGTCTCTTGAAAGCTATTGGTCTGGATGTAGGGCGGTGACAGTAAAAGACCGCCCCCGATGTGGGGACGGTCTGCGGTTGTTAACTTCTGTGGATCAGATCCAGTAATTCGGCACCATATAGTGTTCGTGGGTCCGGCGTTCCCATTCGCGGTCTGTCACCCAACCGTCGCTGCGGGTTGGTGCGCCTTTAACCTGCTGTTCAGTGATGTCGGTCACGAAGCCTTCTTTGGTGGTGTCGTATTCAAGCTTGCCCCACGGCACGGGGTGGTGATCCTCGCCCAGGCCCAGAAACCCGCCAAAGCCCATCACGGCATAGGCGACCTTTCCAGATTGCTTGTCGATCATCAGATGATCAATGGACCCGATATGCGTGCCGTCGCGGCTGTAAACAGTCGTACCATTCACGTCAGAGGAAGATACGAGGCTAGAATGTGATGTCGCAGTCATGTCGAAACTCTCCTGTGTTGTGGTTACCTGTAGTTGAAACGATAGAGGCGGCGCGGCGGTTCCGCGTCCGTCGAGGGGCGGCTAACTTCTGCCGATGGGCGTTGTTTGGCCGTGCGGGCGAGAGGGCTTGGAACTTTGGGTAAATGCGGCGGGTTGGTCTTTGACCAATCGACCACAGCTGGCCGGTTCAAACCCAAGCATGAAAAGGGAGATTCCAATGAAATTCGCACTCACCACCGCCGTGGCCTGCGGGCTGATGACAAGCGCCGCTTTCGCCGCCGAGACGACTGCGCCAGTTATGGATGCCGAAGGGGCAGAGGTCGGAACCGTGACGGTCCAGGATACCGAGTCCGGCGTGGCGCTGGCAAAACTGTCGTTGTCCAACCTGCCCGCAGGGGGCATCGCGGTGCACCTGCATGAAACCGGTGATTGTTCGGGCGACGGGTTCAAATCCGCTGGCGGGCATATCGCGGGGGACCGCGAGCATGGCGTGTTGACCGCCGGTGGCCCACACCCCGGTGATATGCCGAATGTCACCGTGGGCAGTGATGGCACCGTAGAGCAGGAAGTGTTCCTGCCGTTCCTGAATGTCGAAGAGCATCTGATGGATGACGACGGCGCTGCCTTTGTGATCCACGGCGGGCAGGACGATTACAGCTCGCAACCTTCAGGCGATGCGGGCGACCGGATTGCCTGCGGTGTGTTTGGTGCTGATCCCGCCTGATCCCCCTTCGGCAAACGATGATTTGAACGACCAAGGCCGCGCCCCCACTGGCGCGGCCTTGCTTTTGCTGGCATAGGCTACCGCTGGCACCCTGCACGGGCAGGGGGCAAACCGCCGGATCAATCAGCAAGGTTTCCCATGGCAAAAACACCCAGCCCCTGTATCGACGTGTGCAAGTTCAAACGCGAAGGCCATTGCATCGGGTGTTCGATGACCAAGGCGCAGAAATCCATGTTCAAATCGCTGAAGAAAGAAAGCCACCGCGTGGGCTTTATCCGGATGCTGACCGCGCAACAGGAACGTCTGGGCAAATACAGCCATTGGGATCTGGCCTATCGCAAGAAGCTGGCAAAACGCAAAATCGCGGCCGAGAAGCTTCTCTAGCCGCGATTTGATTTTGGGTGCTGACGGGATCAGCGGGCGGGCTGGTTAGCCTGCGAGGTGCGCGCGCAGGAACCACGCGAATTTCTCGTGCTCTGTCCCGCGTGCGATGCACAGGTCTTCTGTCAGCGTGTCGCCATGGTCGGCGGCCAATTGGCCCGCGCCCGCGATGGTGGAGGCCAGCGTTTCCTGCGCTTCCATCATGATGCGGATCATTTCCTTGTCGTTGGCGTGGCCATCATGTTCGTTGATCTTGGACCGCTTCAGCATGCCTGCAAGCATCCCTTCGGCATGGACATCAAGGGCGCGAATACGCTCTGCCAGATCATCCTGCGCGACAAAGTGGTCTTCGTAGATCTTCTGGAACAGGTCGTGCAGCGGGCCGAAACCCATACCTTTTACGTTCCAGTGAAAGTTTTGCGCCAGCATTGTCGTCACGGCGGTTTCCGCAACGCATTGGTTCAATGCATCGGCGATTGCTGTTTTTGCATCGGTTGTCAAAGCAGCTGCTGTCTGGTTCATTTTCTCGTCCCCAAGTGATTGAAATTCTGACTGGCTGGCACGGTACTAGCTTGCTGTCCATTCAACATAGACACCAAAAACGGTTTGCCAAGGTCTTTTTGGAATTATTCTAAACTTGAGAAAACTGCTCGGAAATCTGGCCAAGAAGATAGCCGATATAGCGCCGGTCCGCAGGGGCCACGCGCGACTTGATCAGGAAGTTGAGACTGGCGGGATCGTCCTCGCGGATGCTGGTCAGGCAGCGCAGGATCCATGCTTCGTCGAACGATAGCGTGTCTGTGCCCGGCGCGAACCAGACGACCTTGCGCTGGATCGCATTCGGCAGACATTTGATCAGCGTATCCACAAATGTGCGTTTCGCGTCCTCGCCATCAAGGCTGAGCAGGGCGCAGGCTTCGTAAAGATCCGTGCGCGCGGCGACGCGACAGGCCATCGCCGACATCCGCAAATGGGTCAGCGCGGCGCGTTGTTCGGGGGTGATACGGGGGGCGGGAGCCTGTGCCGGAGCGTCGTCGCGGTCGAGGATCGGAAGAGTCGCCAAAGATGCCATATCAAGAGAAGTCCATACATGGGGCAGGGGTCGGTCCTGTCCGGTTGAATATCTTACTTTATTTATAGGGTATAAGCATCGCCCCGACAAGGGGGAGTGTTTTAGTGGGGTATTTGAAAATATTATGTAAATACATGGATGTAGGCAGGATGCCGCTTGTGATGGTCAAGTTTGTGACGCGGCGGCTTGCCCCGACGCGCCGACCTGCTTAGGTCTCGGGCAAGTGAGTACCTTACTATTTCAGTTTGACAATAGCCGCGGGGCGGTTCATTTCCGACTAAAACAGTAAGGGACAGAATTCCATGCAAATTTCAAGGATTGCCTTGGTGGCCGCGCTGGCCGCATCACACCCCGCCTATGCGCAGGAAGCGGATACGCTTGATCTGGGGACGCTCACGCTTGAGGCGGAAAGCGATGCGACGCTGCTGCAAAACGGGTATGTGGCCGAATCGGGGCGTCAGGCCACGCGCGTAGACACCCCCATCCGTGACATCCCCCAAGCGATCAGCACCGTCGGGCAGGACCAGATCGAAGATCAGGAGCCGCGCACGCTGCTGGACGCCTTGGGCTATACCTCGGGGACGAATGTCACCAACTTCGGTTTCGACTCGCGCTATGACGCTGTCTATCTACGCGGTTTCTCGGCCTATTATGACGGGTTGTTCCGCGATGGCCTGCGTCAGGTGAACGGGCCGTCGGCGTGGTTTCAGAACCACCCCTACACGTTCGAAGGGGTTTCCGTGCTGAAGGGGCCATCGTCGTCGATGTATGGCGTCAGCGGTGCGGGCGGTCTGGTAAACATCATCTCCAAACGCCCCAAGGACGAGGCCTATAACGAGCTGAAGCTGACCTTTGGCACCGACAGCCGCAAAGAGCTGGCGTTCGATTTCACCGGCCCCGTGGGCACCGACGGACGGCTCAGCTATCGTTTGACCGGTGTGGCGCGGGATGCGGATACGCCGCTGCCGGGCTATAGCGATGATCTGGCGCTGCTGGCCCCGTCCTTCACCTATCAATTGACGGATCGGACCAAGATCACCGTGCTGACAGAATATTCTGAATCAACACGCGGCGGTACGGCGTCTTACTACAACCCGTCGCAGGGCGAAGCGTCTGATATCTATGTCGGCGATCCTGACTATAATGACTTTGTGAACGAACAATGGCGCGTCGGCTACGAGCTTGAGCACGAGATGGACAATGGCGTGACCCTGCGCCAAAACCTGCGGTATTCCGAAGTGGATGCGGATCTTGAGTTTAGCGGCATCTATGCGGCGGGCACGGGGTTCGGGCGCTACTGGGGCCATTACCTTGAGAATTCCGAGAATTTCTCGGTCGATACCTATGCCGAGGGGCATTTCTCTACCGGTGCGTTTGACCACACGGTTGTGGCCGGTTTCGATTATACGCAGTCGTCCTATGACGCCTATTATGGCGGTGTCGGCTATGTCTCTGCCGCCGACACGGACGCGGTGGATCAGCCCTATTCCAACGGTCAGGAAATGTACCAGTATGGCGTCTATGTGCACGACCAGCTGAGCTCCGGCCCTTGGACGATGTTCCTGAGCGGGCGCTACGATTGGGTCGACATGACCACCTTTGACGCCAATCAGAACGGCACCGATACATCGCATAACGGGTTCTCGGGTCGTGTCGGGCTGAGCTATGCGTTCAACACCGATCTGTCTGTCTATGCCAATGTGTCGAGCTCTTTCGTGCCGACCACAGGGCTGGTCTATGACGACAGCACCGACCCCAACAGCGGCCGTTCGGCAGAGCCGACACGCGGGCTGCAAAAGGAAGTGGGCGTCAAGTACCAGCTGCCGGGCACGGAAAGCCTGATCACCGCGTCACTGTTTGACATCCGCCAAGAGGACGGCGTGGTTTTCCAGACGGTTGATCCGGCGACGTTCAACGGCCTGAACCAGGTGCAGGTGCCCTATGACCTGCGGTCGCGCGGGCTGGAGATTGAAGGCCAGTTCAACTTTGCCAATGGTCTGCGCGTGACCAGCGCCTATACCTATCTGGATATGGAGATCGAGGCAGGGTCCACCGGCACCGTGGGAAACCAGCTGTCGGCCACGCCGCATCACACCGCATCGATCTGGGGCTTCTACGAGCCGCAAAGCGGGGCGTTCAAGGGCTTTGGCTTCGGGGCGGGTCTGCGCTATGTCGGCGAAAGCTATGGCGACGATGCAAATACCTACAAGAACGATGCCGAGGTCTTTGCCGATCTGTCGCTGTCCTATGACTTTGGCGAAGTCGGCTATGACGGGCTGAGCGCGCAGATCAACGTCAAGAACGTCTTTGACAACACCGACCAGACCTGCAGCGCGGACTATTGCTATCGCTACGAAGGGCGCACGGCCACGGCCAGCGTCAGCTACCGCTTCTGATGGCGCGGTCCGGGGGAACTTGGGGTGTCGTCGGCGCGATCGGCGGCATCTATATTGCGCAAAGCGTGATTGCGGGCGTCACATGGTCGGGGCTGCCGGGGGTGTTGCGCGCGCAGAACCTGCCGCTCGACCAGATCGGGTTGATCTCGGTGCTGGTGCTGCCTTGGGCGCTCAAGTTCCTTTGGGCACCGAGGGTTGAACGGTTCCGGCTGCCCGATGGCGGGCGGGACCGGTCGGTCACGATTGTCACACTCGGCGCTGCGGTGGTGATCGCGGCGCTTTTCGTGGTGGGGCTGATCGGCCCGTCGCCGGTGCTGCCTGTCCTAGCGGTGCTGATGGTGGCGGCCTTTGCGACGGCCACGGTGGATATTGCCTGCGACGGCTATGCCGTGGCGGCGTTGAAGGACACGCAATACGGCTGGGGCAATGCGGCGCAGGTGGGCGGTGCCTATCTGGGGGCTGCGATCGGCGGGGGCGTGTTCCTGATCCTCGTGGACCGCGCCGGATGGCTGGTGGGCGCATGGGGGATGGCGGCGGTGATTGCTGTGCTCTGCGTCCCCTTTGCGATCATCGCGCGGGCGAAAACCGCGCAGGCGCGACCGCATCAACCGCGACTTAGAACCGCCTTGGCGCGCGCCGAGGTGCGTCAGGGTTTGCTGGTCGCGGCGCTTTATGTCGTGGCGCAGAAAACCGCGATGGGGATGTTCGGGCCTTACTTTATCGATGCGGGCTATGATCTGGGTCAGCTTGGACTGCTCAGCGGGCTCGGCAGCCTGACCTTGGGCTTTGCGGGGGCGATGACCGGCGGCGCAGTGGTGCGCCGTTTTGGCACCCGCGTGGTGCTGGCCGGCGCGGTGGCGCTTCAGGCGCTGATCCTCGGGGTGGTTGGCCTATCGGCGGCGGGTGGCGTTTTCGCCGCCGCAACGGTGGCCCCGATTGCGATGGTCAGCAGCGCGGCCGTCATGGCTTTTGGGTTCGTCGCCCTTTACGGGCAGTTCATGAACTGGTCCGACCCGCGGCAGGGCGGCGTCGATTTTACTTTGTTCCAATGTATGGATGCGGCGGTGAGCATGGTCTCGGGCATGGTCGCCGGGGTCATCGCCGAGCATCTTGGTTACGGTTTCTTTTTTGGTGTGGCCTGTGCCGTCTCGCTTGCGGCATTGCCGCTGATCTGGCGGGTCTCGGGGCAGCGCGCACCGCAACAGGGGGTGGCCCATGTCTGATCACACTGCACAAACCGAATTGCCCGGCGTCAACTTCGCCGCCCTGCGACAGGCCACCTTGGCCGAAGCGGCAGAGCATGACCTGCACGTCGAACAGGATGGGGCGCAGGGGATTGTCCTGGGCACCTATTACGGGCGGATCGCCTTTGCCCCGTCGGGTGCCCATTGCAGGGCCGAGATATCGACCGCGCGCGCCGATTTTCTGCAGACGTTGAAGGACAGTCTGGTGGATCAGATCGGCAGCGTCATGCCCGATGCGGCGCAGGCGATCCGCTGGTCGGATGGGGTACGTCAGGGGGCCTTGCCCGATAACGCACGGTTGATGACGGTGCAGCACCGCGAGATGCTGGACTGCGGGTTTATGCGGGTCACGCTGGCGGGCGATGTGGCGCGGTTTTCTGACAGTGCGATCCATTTCCGCCTTGGCATCGCGCAACCGGGCAAGACCCCCCAATGGCCCCGCATCGGAGAGAACGGGGCAACGGTCTGGCCCAAGGGTGAACACAAGCTGCATCTGCCGGTCTATACGGCGCGGCGGGTGGATCGGGAAAACGGGCTGCTGGTGTTTGACCTCTTTATCCACGAAGGCGGGCGCACCACCGATTGGGCGCGCAGCGTTGAACTGGGGACGCAGATCCTTGTCACCGGACCGGGCGGTGGCGGCTGTACGATCACGGGGCCGGTGTTCGGATTTGCCGATGATACCGCCTTTCCGGCCATCGCCCGTATTATGGACGCGAACCCCGATCTGACCGGGCGCATCATGCTGTATCCATCGCATGTAGATGCCGCGCATTATCCGTTCCCAAAGCACACCGGTCTGGAGGTTGTTATCGCCAGCGAGGCCAAGCGTGCCACGATGGGGCAGGCGGCCTGCGACGCGATTTCATTCGCGGCGGACGGGTTTTTATGGTTCGCGGGGCAAAAGGCGATGGCGACGCAGGTGCGCAAGACGTGGAAAGAGCACGGCGGCGCGGCAGAGCGGTCCTATATCTCGGCCTTTTGGTAACGCGCAGTCATCCACGCAAAAAAGGCAGCCGGTGAAAGGGCTGCCTTTTCGTTACTTGCACCGGATGGCGCGCCTTACGCGGCGCTGGCGGATACCAGCAGTTGCGCCTCGTGGGCGCGCAGAGACCGCCGGGCAGCGACAAAGTTGGACATGCCGTCAGCCGCTTCGAGTTCGGGGAACAGCGACAGGATTTCGCTGCGCTGTTCGGACTGAATGCTGGCCATCGAATGTGCCCCCGGCTGGAAGCTTTCGGCCCATGTGCCATCCGCAAACACGACCTCGTGGTTGTCAAACAGCATGTGGATGTAGCTGACCCTGTCCGGCGTGATGGTTTCGATCCCGTCGAGCCCGACCAGATGTTTCGCCGCGACCAGAACTTCGCGTTCGCTGAACATCACCTCGGCCGTTTCGGAGGCGACAAGCATGCGGTGGTTCGGGCTGACCATCATATCGCGCTGCGGCACGCCTTCACCAAAGGCACCGGCCTTGATCCGAACGGGGTTGAAGCCGGGCGTGCGCAGCAGGTTGTCGCGCCCCAGATTGCGGCGACCCACCCAGCGGACTGGCTGCATGCCGTTGTCACGGGTGACGACCAGATCGCCGACCTTGATCTGCTGCACCGGGATCTCGCCGCGTCGCGTGGCGATGGTGGTGCCGGGGGTGAAGCAGATCACGACCTCTTCGATCTCGGAATATGTTGTGGTGCCGGTCACGTTGCCATCGGCATCGCGGAATTCGATGGTGCCGGATTCAGGGCCCGTTTTGGTCAGCGTGTACTGCGACCGATCCAACCCGCTGAGGTTCAGAACGTCGACATCTGTTCCGTCGGCATCTTCGCCACCCACGATGGTGTGATCACCGCCCGAGGTAAAGTTGAACAGGTCGGAGCCTTGCCCCCCTTCGGCGCGGTCATTGCCGCCACCCGAGGTGATTGTATCCTGCCCGTCGCCGCCCTCAATCTGGTCGTCGCCTTCGCCACCGTCCAGGCTGTCGTTCCCGCCCTGACCAAAGATCGTGTCGTCGCCCTCGCCGCCCAGAATGGTGTCATTGCCCGCTTCGATCGGGGTCACAACGGCGTCATCAATCAGGTCGCCAGATAGGGTGAAGCCCGACTGCGTGGAACGGGTTTCGAGCGTGAATTCGATAAACTCGCGGTTCTCGAACTGGCCCGAGAACCACGCATCCTGATCGTCGGGGGAGTTCGCCTCGGTCCCCGCTGCGGTCACGGTGCCATCGGCATTGGTGACATTCAACGACGTGTCATCGCTGGTCGCGAAGGAGGTGAAGCTGTTGGTGTCCAGCGTCACGGATTCCTGATCGCCGGGGTTGTTGCGGTCGAGATCGTTGAAGGTCGCGGTGGAATTCAGCGCGATCGGCTTGAACTCTCCCGTATCGATGTAGTGCTGACGGTCGTAGAATTCGAGCCGGAAGGTCGCGGTTTCACCGGCATACCTGCTCCTGCTTCCATCACCGGAGTTCAGCAGGATCTCGAAGCCGGTGCCGCCGGTAAGGTCGATGGGCATGTCGTCATTCGAGGTGTCGACCAGCACCAGCCGCGCAAAAACGCCGCCGCCATTGTCCAACGTTGCCACGTTGTCATAAAAGACGCTGTCGCCTTCGTCGGCAGAGTTACCCGTGTTGAAAAGGCGGCTGGCATAAGACAACGTGATCGGAGACGCGTCGTTGCCCGGTGCCGTACCGACGCCTGCATCGCCATACAGCAGGTCATCGCCCGCGCCACCGTCGATACGGTCGTCGCCGCCTTCGCCAGACACGCGGTCGTTGCCGGCACCTGCATCGATCCGGTCGTCTTCTGCCGTACCTTGAAGGGTATCTGTGCCCGTGGTGCCGTTGATCGCTGCCATTGTCGTCTGCTCCGCGTGATTTCTGCAAGAAACCACGGTCCGAAGTCGGCAAAGGTTTCGCAAATCGTGAAAAAACTAACGTTCTTTTTATCGCGGTATGCGCATCTGGCAACGGATTTAACGGCTTTGTGATAAGTTGACGTAGCGGCCTTCTCGCGTCAGTTGTGGATGGGGCGATGGTTCACGTTTTACGACTAGTGAATACAAAATGGGGGCGGCATTACTGCCACCCCGCGCTTTGGTCTAAGAATTACTTGCGAAGCAATGCCAGTATGACGAGAAAAGGCAGCGTGAATATGCCCTATCTCACCGGCCTGCTTGGAGAAAATCGTGATGCCGTTCTATGCGCTCTACCTGCCAGTAACCCAAGGGTAGATCAAGCGGGGGAAAACCCCCATCTACGGTTGGATTAGCCCTAAAACCAGTGATTTGGCGACCGCATGATCGCGTGTGCTGGCCCGCAGCTTTTCTTTCGCGCCCTTGATGTGTTTCTCGAAGGTTTTTTCGCTGATCTTGAGGGTCCAGCAGATCTCGGCCGGGCGCAGACCGATGGCAAGATAGCTGAGGCAGTCACGCTCGCGCGGGGTGAGGTTGACCAGCACGCTCATGTGATCGCGGCGGATGCCTTCATCCATCGCAAAGGACAAACGTCGTAACGCGCTGCGATGCTGTTGCCAGTAAAGATCGAATTCGCGGTCGGTGCGTGTCTCGCTCACCCAAAGACCGATGCCGGAGATGGCCTGACCCGCAGGCGTGCGGTTCAGCGCGAAAGACGCACCGAACTGCATCCCGATGTCATTCTCAAGCTCGGATTGCATCTGTTGCGGCTCGGTCGCGTGGTCCAGCAGGCTGGTGTCATTCCATAGCACCTCTTTCGTGCCATTGGCGATCAACTCGACCGAGATGTCGTCATCCACCAGCGCCTGTTCCTCGACTGCGGTGACCCAGTCTTGGGGATAGGTGTGGCGAAAGAAACCGGCTTGGGTAAACCCGCGCACGGTCGCGTCACTGGCGTAAGGGATGATGCCATAGCCGATGCCGGTGACGCCCAGATCGGCGAAGGTTTGGGTGCAGCTGTCCCAAAACGCAACATCGCCCGTGCCCGCTTTCGCGGCACCTGCCAAATCAATCAGCTTTTCCAATGACATGTTCGCCCCCCGGCCTAGGCAACATAATGGCAACGGTGTCGCCAAAAAGCAACATAAAATATGGCTGGAACAAGGCGTTCACCCTTTTGCGTAAGGGAATTCGAAGGCTTCGCGGCGGTCCGTGACAAAATACCCTGTTCGGAAAATCGCAAAGCGCGTAAAAGGACACCATGAATATTTGCGCGATCACAATGGTTTACAAAGACTACTGGGCGCTGTCCCAGTGGTACGCGCATTACGGGCGTATGCTGGGGTTTGATAACCTCTATATCGTCGCCCACGGGGCCGATGCCAAGGTCGCCAGCCTTTGCCCGCGTGCGACCGTGATCACCGTGCCCCGCGAAACGCTGGAAGGGTTCGACCGGCGACGCGGGCAGGTGTTGAATAGTTTTGCCGATGGGCTGGCTGTGTCTTTCGACTGGGTGATCCGCACCGATGCGGACGAGCTTATCTGTTATGATCCCGCACTATATACGTCACTGCACGCGGTGTTAGAGACGGCAACGGCAAAGTCGATGTTCGCGCTTGGTCTCAATGTGGCAGAGACCTTGGAGGATGATGTGCTCGCGGCGGGGCAAATGGCTCTTGGCCATCGGCGCACGGCGGTGTTCTCGGGGCACTACAGCAAGGCTTGGGTGACCAAACGCGGCACGGGGCTGTGGCGCCACGGCATATGGGTCGGGCCCAAGCGCATTGAAACGGCGGTGTTTGACCTGCCGCGCGGTGTCTACTTGATGCACCTGAAATACGCCAATATCGACGCGTTAGAGACGGCGAACCAGCATCGGGTCGATGTGGGGAACATGCCGGGGCGCGGCTTGCCCGGTGCCGCGTGGAAAGAGGCGGACCAGACGGCGGCGCGGTTCTATGCCCGATTGGCGGGATTTCGCGACGAGACATGGGAGGTCGCGCGCGATCACGCCTATGCCACGATCAGCGCGGAGCCGGTGCGCGACACCAAAGAAAACGTGCTGCGGGCGAAATCGACAGTGTTCGAGCAACGGGTGACCTTGCCAAAGTGGGTCGCCGCGACGTTTGGCGATACCTGATCGCTCAGCCTTCGACGCGACGGGTTCCGGTGATGGCGCCTTTACCATGCCCTGTTCCCGTGGTGGGATACCCCGACACAGACCTTAGAATGCGTGGGAGGAGAGCAGGATGACGGATAAGATCAAGGTCGAACGGCACGGGCCGGTGACAGTGCTGCGGCTTGATGATGCCGAGACGATGAACGCGCTGACCTCTGCCATGGCGCTAGAGCTGCGTGACCTGCTGCAACAAGAAGCACAGACAGCGCGGGCGATTGTCTTGGCGGGGTCGCCGCGCGCGTTCTCGGCGGGGGCGAACCTCAAGCAGGGGACGATTGAAAGCGGCAAAGAGCTCGACGCGGGTGCCGCGCTTGAAAATGCCTATAACCCGTTGATGATGACGCTTCGCGATCTGCCGGTGCCCGTGGTCTCTGCCGTGCAGGGGGCGGTCGCGGGTGTGGGCGCGTCGATTGCGCTGGCCTGTGATGTGATTGTCGCCGGTCGTGATGCCTATTTCCTTGAGGCCTTTGCGCGGATCGGGCTGATCCCCGATGGCGGGGCGACGTGGTTGCTGACACGCGCCGTGGGCCGCGTGCGCGCGATGGAGATGATGCTGCTGGCCGAGAAAATTCCCGCGCCGACGGCGTTTGACTGGGGGCTGGTGACGCGGCTGGTCGAGAATGACGCGGTTGACGCCACCGCGCTTGAGATCGCGACCAAGCTGGCGAATGGGCCGGTGCGCAGCCTTGCCTTGATCCGCAAAGCCGCGTGGAGCGCCGCCGACACTGATTTTGACACCGCATTGGCGAACGAGCGCAAGTGGCAGAAAGAAGCGGGAAATACCCCCGACTTCAAAGAGGGCGTGGCCGCGTTCCTCGAAAAACGGGCACCCCGCTTTAACGGGTGATCTGTTGTCGAAAGGGCTGTGACCCCTCTGGTTCCTGCGGGTGTCGGCCCCGCGGGAACGAAATCATGATCTGTGCAGTTGTCGCCCTGAAGGGTTTTGATCATGTACCGCCACCTCATCGCCGCTGCTCTTTTGGTCGTTCTGGCTGCCTGCCAGTTGCCGAAAGACCCCGAAAACACCACTGATACCGTGCAAGGTGCCGTGCTGAAGGTCGGCGTGTTGCAAGATCCGATGCCGGATCAAGACCTGCAGGCGGTGACATTGATCGCCGCGGCACTGGATGCCGAAATCGAATGGCATCGCGAGAACCCGCACCAGATGCTTGACGCGCTTGAGGGGGGTGATCTGCATCTGCTGGCGGGCGGGATACCGAAAGATTCACCGCTGACAGAGCATACGGGCATGACCAACCCCATCGGATATGTGACCGTCGGGGCAGAGCGTCCCGAACGTGTTTTGCTGCTGCGGCGCGGCGAGAACCGGTTTCTCATGCGGTCCAATATGGCGCTGCGTCCGCTGACGCGGGAGGCGCAGGAATGAACCGCTACCCCCCGCTGCCGCAAGAGATCGCCGACAAAATCGCGAAAGCGCGTCGGCTGGAATGGTGGACGCTGTTCTGGCTGGTCACGATCATTTTCGTGATGTTCATGGTCATGGGATCAAGTCAGGCGATGCAGGCGGCGTGGATCGAAGACACGTTATCGCTGTTGCCGCCGATCCTGTTCCTGATCGCCGCGCGGCTTGAACGGATGCCTCCAAGCCCGAAGTACCCCTTTGGCCTGCACCGTATCGGGACCCTGGCCTTTGCCCTCTCGGCGGCGGCGCTGACCTTGATGGGCGGCTATCTGGTGTATGACGCGGTGGTCACGTTGGTGCGGCAGGAACATCCCACCATCGGCAGTATCGAACTGTTCGGCACCGAGATCTGGATGGGCTGGCTGATGGTGGCGGCATTGGTCTATTCGATCATCCCGCCAGTGATCTTGGGCCGCAAGAAGCTGGCCATCGCGCCTGATATTCAGGACAAGGTGTTGCATGCGGACGCTGACATGAACGCCGCAGACTGGAAGACCGGCGTTGCGGGTATTCTGGGCATCATCGGTATCTCGATGGGGTTCTGGTGGGCCGATGCCGTAGCTGCGGGGTTGATCGGGTTGGACGTGTTGAAAGACGGTGGACGCAACTTGCGTATCTCGGTCGCGGAGCTGTTGGACGGTGCGCCGCGCAAGCTTGGCTCTGCCGAGCGTCAGAATCTGGCGGATCGTGTTCAGAAAGGCATGGACGGCGCGCCCGTCGTCAAGCTGCGCGAGGCCGGACGCTATCTGCACGTGGTGATCGGTGACGACGACGAATTGCTGCCCGATGCGACGCGCGCGAAAGAGTTGGTCGGCGAAGATGACGCCTGGCGCGTGGTCACCCTGAGCGTGAAGCCCGAAAACTAGGCTGCCCCGGGACAGTTCGATTTTTTTCTACATTTATTCGTGTTTTCAGCGACGGAATTTTCAGGGCCCACGTTAAATGGCTTAATGACCTGATCTGGATAGTTGGAATAATGCGGAAATTTGTGAGTTTCCTGGTGGCCGTCGGGCTTTTGTTCGGGGCTTATGCCATCACCTTTGGCCTGCCCGGCACGGATGCCACAAGCGAGGCGGCGCAGCCTCAGTCCGCGGCGGGTGGGCGCCCTGCAGGTGGCCCCCCTGGGGGCGGGCGTGCACGGGGGGCGACGTCGGTGGTGACGACCGCGCTGGAACAACGCCCCTACGAGGTGACTTTATACGCCACCGGCACAGCATCCTCTTTGCGCAGTGCGGATGTGGTGACTGAAACCGCCGGTACAGTGGTCGAAACCCGGCTGACCGCGAACCGCGACGTTGAACAGGGCGAGGTCCTTGTGCGGTTGGATGCGCGGACCCAAGAGCTGAACCTTGAAATCGCGCGCGCCAATCTGCAGCAGGCGACCGATACGGTCGACCGCTATGACCGGCTGCGGGCCGGTGGCAACTCTACCATTACCGATGTCGCACAGTCAGAGGCGCGCGTGGCGCAGCAGCTGGCCGATGCCGAAGTGGGTCTGGCTGAAGTCGCGCTGGAAGACCGTACCATCCGCGCGCCCATCTCGGGGCGTCTGGGGCTTAGCGAAGTTGAGGTCGGCGATATCCTTGGCGCCAATGACGTGATTGCAACGATTGACCAGACCGAAACGCTGGTGGTCGAATTCGAACTGCCCGAACGCGCTATCGGTGTCCTAGGGCAGGCGCATGAGGTGCTGGTCTCTACCTCTGCCTTTGTAGGCAGGTCGATCACCGGAGAGATCCTTTCGTTCGACAGCCGGATCGATGCGGTCACGCGTTCGGTCACGGTGAAGGCCAAGATCGACAATGCGCAACGCATCCTCTGGCCGGGCATGACCTTTGCGGTGCGCCTGCTGCATGAAAGCGAACCGCTGCCGGTCTTGCCGTCGACCGCGGTGACGTGGTCGCGCATGGGTGCTGCGGTTTGGGTGGACGACGGTGGGACGGCGGTGCGGGTGCCGATCACGATCCTTTACCGTAAAAACGAATTCGTCTGGGTCGAGGCCGACATCGCCGATGGCGCGATGGTTGTAACCGAAGGCGCGCAAAAGCTGCGGGACGGGGCGAAAATCACCGCGGTCGGTGCCGAGACTGAAAAGGCACCGTCATGAGCGATACCCCTGCAAAGCCCCGTGGCGGGCTCGCCGATCTATTCGTCTCGCGGCCGATTTTCGGGATCGTCATCAACCTGCTGATCCTGATCGCAGGTCTCGCGGCGCTTGTGGCTGTGGACGTGCGGGAAATGCCCGACGTTGACCAGCCGGTTCTATCCGTGCGCACCACCTATGAGGGGGCGGTGCCCGCAACCGTCGACCGTGAGGTGACGCAAGTCCTTGAGGATGCCCTGAGCGCGCTTGAGGGGTTATCTTATATGGAATCCACCTCGACCACGGGGTCGAGCCGGATCACCATTGATCTGTCCGAAGGCACCGATGTCGATGTCGCGGCAAATGAGGCGCGCGAGATCGTTTCGTCCACATTGCGCGACCTGCCCGATGATATCGAGGATGATCCGACCGTGACCAAAAGCGACAGCAACGCGGATGCGATCATCCGGCTGGCGCTGATGGGCGACGCGAGTCTTTATGCGTTGACCGAGCTGGCCGAGGGCGTCGTCTATGACCGGCTGTCCACCATCGACGGCATTGCAGAGGTCACCCTGCGCGGCGAACAACCCAACGAGTTCCGCGTGACGCTGGATATGCCCGCGCTGCTTAGTCGGGGGATGACCCTGTTCGATGTCTCTGATGCGCTGGCAGCGCTGCGCGATGACACGCCGCTGGGATCGCTGGATTCAGATGCGCAAACCTTGGCGCTGCGGGTCGGCAACGCGAATGTCACCGTGGATACCGTGGGCCAGATCCCGATTGATGCGAATACGCGCGTTTCTGACGTGGCGTTCGTGCGGCTGCTGCCGGAAGAGGACGCCGTGCTGACCCGCGTGAACGGGCAAACCGCCGTCGGCATGGACATCACGCGGCAATCCGTGGGCAACACGCTGTCGATCTCGGAAGATGTTGCCGTTGCGGTGGCTGATCTGCAATCGGCGCTGCCCGACGGCGTTCGGCTTTTCGTGACCTCTGACGATGGGACATTCATCAGGGGATCCTTGACCGAGGTGATGAAATCCATCGCTTTGGCGACGGGGATTGTGGTTGTGGTGATCTTTGCCTTTCTGCGTTCCCCCCGTGCGGTGATGATCCCGGCGGTGACCATTCCGGTGTCGCTGGTGGGGACGGTCGCCGCGATCTGGCTGACGGGGTTTTCGGTCAATACCATCAGCCTGCTGGCGCTGGTGCTGGCGACGGGGATGGTGGTGGATGACGCGATTGTCGTGATCGAGAATATCGTGCGCAAACGCAAACAGGGGATGGGGGCATTTGCTGCCGCTGCGGCGGGCACGAACGAGGTGTTCTTTGCCGTCATCTCTACCACGGCGACGCTGGCGGCGGTGTTTATCCCGATCTCTTTCCTGCCCGGTCAGGCCGGCGGGGTGTTCAGCGAATTCGGCTTTGTACTGGCCTTTGCCGTCACGCTGTCGTCCATCACCGCGCTGACGCTGGCACCGGTTCTGGCGGCCTTTCTTGATCCGGGGAAATCCGCGCTTGAGGCAACGGCAAAGCCGCAAGGCTGGGCCGGGCGGATGTTTGACACGGTGATGGACAAAGCCATCCGCATGCCGTTGGTGGTGCTGGGGGCGGCGGGCGCCTTTGTGATTGTGGCGGCGGGGGCGGCGGGCACTTTGCCCTCTGCCATCACGCCCGACGAGGATCGCGGGTTCTTTCTGGTACAGGCGCGCGGTGCCTCTGATACCACGATCGACTACCTTGATACCCAGGTTGAGCAGATCGAAGAGTTCCTGACCCCCTATCAGGAAAGCGGCGAGGTTACCTCGGTTCAAAGCATCGTTGGCGTGGGCGGTGGCACCAGCGCCTTTATCATCGCGCGGCTCGATGACTGGAGCAATCGTGACCGCAGCCAATCCGCACTGGTCGCCGAGATCAGCGGCAAGTTGGCGCGAGTGCCCGGCGTTCAGGCCTCTGCGCGGGGGACAAACAGCCTCAATATCCGCGGCGGCGGGCAGGGCTTGCAATTCGCGGTGACAGGCAAGGACATCGCGGCGATGACCACGGCAACCGAGGCTTTGGTCGCGGCGATGGCGCAGGATGAGGCGTTTTTGAACCCGCAACTTTCCAACGACGCGGTGCAGGCGCAATACGAGGTCCGCGTTGATCCCGAAATGGCGAGCGTCTTTGGCCTGACAGAGGCCGAGATCACCCAGACTATCGGCGCAATGACCCAAGGCAAGGTCGCCGTCACCGTCTTTGCGGACGAGATCGAGACGGATGTGAATGTCGTGCCCGGTGGCCCGCCGATCGATGACCCGTCTGATCTTGATAACATCCAGTTGCAGTTGCCGGGCGGTGCCTATGTGCCCCTGTCCGCGGCGGCAGAGCTGGTGCCCGTGGTCAGCCAGTCCACGCTCGAACGGCAGGGCGGGTCACTGGCGGTGTCGGCGCAGGCGAACCTGAACGACGGTATCGATCTTAGCGTCGCGATGACCCGTCTGACGGCGATTGCCGATAGCGTCCTGCCCGACGGGATGGGGATCATCTTTACCGGCGAAGCGGCGACGCTGAGCGACAGCCAGACAGAGATGTATATGGTGTTCGGCGTCGCGTTGGTGGTGGTGTTCCTTGTGCTGGCCGCGCAGTTCGAAAGCATCGCCAGCGCTGTCGTCATCATGCTGACCGTGCCCTTTGGTCTGGCGGCGGCGCTTTTTGCGATCTCGCTCAGCGGCGGATCGTTGAACTACTACAGTCAGATCGGGCTGGTGATGCTGATCGGGGTGATGGCGAAGAACGGTATCCTGATCGTCGAGTTTGCCAACCAGTTGCGCGAGGCGGGGCAGGATATCGATAGCGCCATTCGGGACGCGCTGCGTCTGCGGATCCGTCCGGTGATGATGACGATGGTGTCGACCGTCTTTGGCGGCTTGCCGTTGATCCTGACCTCGGGCGCGGGGGCCGAAGCGCGCATCGCCGTGGGCTGGGTGATCGTGGGCGGGCTTGGGTTTGCTACCGTGTTCACCCTGTTCCTCACGCCGGTCTTCTACCGCTATGTGGCGGTATGGGGGGCAGAGCCGGGGATGGCATCAAAACGTCTGACCCGCGAGGCGGCGATCTGACGAAAACCGCGGGGCCGGTCGCAAAGAACCGGCCCCGCGTTGGTATTCTTATGGCGGTGCGTAAAGGGTGTTCGCCCCGCAGCAATCAGTCGATATGGGTGACCAGCGTTTCCGCCGACTTGCGTACCTTTTTCATCGGGGCCAGCCAGTCGGATTCCGCGTCGCGATAGCCCAGAGGCAGCAGGATCACCGACCGCAGGCCGCGCTCTTTAAGGCCCAGAATCTCGTCTACCTTCGCTGGGTCGAAACCCTCCATCGGGGTGCTGTCGACCTCTTGTTCAGCGGCGGCAACCAGTGCCACCCCAAGCGCGATATAGGCCTGACGCGCGGCATGGGCGTAGTTTACCTCGGCATCGCGGGGCAGGTAGTTATTTTTCAGGTTCTCGTAATAGGCGCTGAGCAAGGGCAGGTCGCCACGGGCTTCGACATTCAGATCGGTGACCGCGTCGATGCGGTCTTTGGTGTAGTTATCCCACGCCGCGAACACCAGCAGGTGCGACCCTTCGGTGACCTGGGTCTGGTCGCTGGCGGCTTTCTGGATCTGCGCCAGCTTGTCGGGGTTGGTCACGACCAGCAGCTCGAAGGGCTGGGTGCCGCTTGAGGTGGGTGTCATGCGGATGGCTTCGACGATGGTGTCGACTTTGTCCTGAGGGACTTTCTTGGACGGGTCCATCTTCTTGGTCGCATAGCGCCAGTTCAACTGCTCTAGTAGGGTGCTGGTCATCGTGATCATCCTGTTTTTGGCCGCCTCGGGGCGGCGTGTGTACCGGCGCGATGTAGGAATCCCCGCGCCCCAACACAAGGAGACCGGCGCAATTCGCACCGGTCCCTGTTGGTGTAAGGGCGTCAGGTCAGGGTCAGATCGACCGGCCCGCCCCGTCCCAGTAGGGCGCACGCAGGCGGGGTTTGAAGATCTTGCCGCTGTCTTCGCGGGGCAGGGCCTCGTGGAAATCGACGATCCGTGGTGCTTTGAAACGGGCCAATTTGCCGTCAAGGAAATCAAGCACCTTCTGTTTGTCGGCGCTATGCCCGTCGGCCAGTTCAACCGCCGCGACGACCTGTTCGCCAAATTCGGGGTCAGGCGCGCCAAAGACGGCGACATCGCGGATGAAAGGCGCGCGCATCAGCACCGCCTCGATCTCGGCGGGAAAGATATTGGCCCCGCCCGAGATGATCATGTCTTTCTTGCGATCCGTGATGAACAGGAACCCGTCCTCATCCACAGATCCCAGATCCCCGACAGAGAAATGCCCGCGCTTTTCAGCCGAGGCGCGGCTTTCGGGATCGTTGGAATAGTCGAACCCGCCGAAGGCATCCATACGGGCATAGATCTCGCCCACCTGACCGGCGGGCAGCTCGTTCCCATCGGGGTCAAGGATCATCAGCGTGCCGCCCATCTGCATCCGCCCTGCGGTGCCGGGCCGTGCCAAAGCATCTGCCGAGGATACCATCGTCATGAACCCGATCTCTGTCGCGCCGTAGCTTTCCCAGAACACAGGCCCCCACCAGTCGATCATCGCTACTTTCAGGTCATGTGGCCACGGTGAGCCCGTCGAGACGCAGAATTCCACCGTGGACAGGTCATATTTCGCCTTCACCTCTTGGGGGAGCTTCAGCATCCGGCTCATCATGGTGGGGACCAGATAGATATGAGTGATGCGCTGAGCCTCGATCGTGGCAAGGAAGCTTTCCGGGTCGAACTTGGGCGCGACAAAGGTCGATACGCCCGGGGTGACCAGCGCGGCAGAGGTCAGCGTTGACGGTGCCGAGTGATAGATCGGCGCTGCCGTAAAGAACCGCGAGCCGGGTTTGAGCTGCAACATCTCGGTGCCTACACGCGAAAGCACCTCTTCAAAGTCGCGCTTGGGCCCGCCCCCCAAACGCCGCACGCCCTTCGGCTTGCCGGTCGAGCCCGAGGTATAGCGCATAAGCGGGCGCATCATCTCGCGCGGGGTGATGGGGTCGGCGGCATCTACCAGCGCGGACCATTCCGGTGTCTCGGGGTCGGTCTTTGCGGCGGCGTCATCAATGCCATAGGCTTGACGCAGCGCGGTATCAGGGGTGACCGCGATGACCGTGCGCCCTTCAAGGGCGGGACGCAGCGCGTCGATCAGGTCACGGTGGATGATCACGAACTGCGCGCCGCTGTCGTCACAAATGGCGCCGGCCTCTTCTGCCGCAGCGTGCCAGTTCTGCGCCACGATGACCGTGCCGGCCATAGCCGCAGCGCGCATGACCTCGAGCTGGGTCAGATCGTTGCGCATGATCAGCGCCACAGGCACATCCGCCCCCGCCCCCAGACGCGTCAGCGCCGCAGCACCCTGCGCCGCGCGCTGTTCAAACGCCTCTCGTGCAAGCTTGCGATCAAAATCCGCAATCACCGTATCCGACAATAGATGTACTCCCATCGTGCCAATGCCCGCCCGCCACCTTCGGGCGCGCAGGTTGTTTCGTTCCCTTACGCTAAGGTAACCTTACTTTGGGGAAGGGTCCATCGGGGGCCCGTGCGCGACGTTACGGCAGAGCGGATTTCTCTTAGGTGAATCGGCACTTGACGGCTATACCGGAAATATATTCTGTTTTTCACAGATGTCTTGGGAGGGATAATCGTGGATGTACTGATTTCGGTCGTCTTGCCGCTTGGCTTGGCGTTTATCATGTTTACCTTGGGTGTCGGGCTGACACCTGCGGATTTCGCCCGTGTCGGGCAGCGGCCGCTCGCGTTTTTCATCGGGGCGCTGAACCAAAGCATCCTGCTGCCGCTCGTGACCTTTATCTGTGTGCTGGCCTTTGGCATCCGCGCGGAAATGGCCGTGGGGTTCATGATCTTGGCGGCCTGCCCCGGTGGGGTGACCAGCAATGTGATCTCGAAGCTGGCGAAAGGGGATGTGGCGCTGTCGGTGTCGCTGACGGCGGTGATCAGCCTTGCCAGTGTGGTGACCGTGCCGCTGATTTTGGGCCTGTCGATGGGATATTTCATGGGCGATGCCGCGCCCGCGATCGACATCACCAAAACTGCTGTCACCATGTTTGTCCTCACAGTGGTGCCGGTCACGCTTGGCTTGGGCGCGCGGGCGATGGCCCCTGCCGCGATGACCCGGGCCGAGCCTAAACTGAGCGCGGTGGCGACGATCCTGTTTGCGGTGATCGTGCTGGCGGCGCTGGCGGCGAATTGGGCGCTGTTTGTGGAAAATATCGTGGTGATCGGGCCCGCGCTGCTGGTCTTGCTGGCCGCGCTGACCACCATCGGCTTTGTCGTGCCGCGGCTGCTTGGCCGGTCGGTGACCGAGGCCAAGACCATCTCGGTCGAGACGGGGGTGCAGAACAGTACCCTGGGGATCGCCGTCGCCGCGATCATTGTCGGCGGCGAGGGTGGGTTCACCGCCTATGCGCTGCCGTCGGCTGTTTACGGCATCCTGATGTATCTGATCATCCTGCCCGTCGTTTTGAAATACCGCCGCATCGGCACAGCGTAAGGAGCTTTGCATGAACACCTCTGACGTTATTCTCGTGGGCGGCGGTCTGGCCGGACTGGTCGCCGCAGCCGAACTGGCTGATCGTGGGAAACAGGTCACCATCATCGATCAGGAACCCGAAGCCTTTCTGGGCGGGCAGGCCTTCTGGTCCCTTGGCGGGCTGATGCTGATCGACAGCCCCGAACAGCGCCGGATGGGCATCAAGGACAGCCGCGAACTTGCGCTGCAAGACTGGATGGGATCGGCGCAATTCGACCGGCCCGAAGACGCGTGGCCGCGCAAATGGGCCGAGGCCTATGTCGATTTCGCCGCAGGCCCGATGCGCAGCTGGTTGTACGATATGGGGATGCGGTGGTTTCCCGTCGTGGGATGGGCCGAACGCGGCGGCAGCTTTGGGTCGGGTCACGGCAATTCGGTGCCGCGCTTCCACCTGACCTGGGGTGTTGGGCCCGGAACAATGGAACCATTCGAACGCCGCGTGCGGGAACACGAACAGGCCGGTCGAATTACGCTGAAATTCCGCCATCGCTGTTCGCATATCATCATGGAAAACGGTGCCGCGGTCGGTGTCTCGGGCGAGGTGCTGGCGGCGGACGGGGCATCGCGCGGGCAAAAGACCAACCGTGATATCGTGGGCGATTTCGAACTGCGCGCGCCCTCTGTCGTTGTCACCTCTGGCGGGATCGGCGGAGATTTCGAGCTGGTGCGCAAGTCATGGCCGACGGCACGTCTTGGGCCCGCCCCGAAAGAGATGATCGCCGGCGTACCCGCCCACGTCGATGGCCGCATGATCGCCATCAGCGAGGCGGCGGGCGGCCAGCTGATCAACAATGACCGCATGTGGCACTATACCGAGGGGGTGAAGAACTGGGACCCGATCTGGCCTAACCACGGTATCCGTATCCTGCCCGGCCCGTCGTCGATGTGGTTCGATGCAAAGGGCAACCGCTTTCCCGCGCCGTCGCTGCCGGGGTTCGACAGTCTGGGGTCTTTGAAGATGATCCTTGATACGGGCTTTGATTATTCGTGGTTCATCACGACGCAGAAGATCGTGAAAAAGGAATTTGCCCTGTCAGGGTCAGAGCAGAACCCCGATTTCGCCGACAAAAGCTGGGTCAAAGTCTTGCAGCAACGTATCCTGAACAAGGCCGCGACCCCTGCCGTCGAGGCCTTTAAGGAACATGGCGAGAATTTTGTCGTCGCCCAAACGCTGCCCGAGCTCATCGCCAAGATGAACGGGATGGAGGGGAATGATCTGTTGTCGCTTGATAAGATCGAGGCTGAGATCAAGGCCCGAGACCTGCAGGTCGACAATAACTTCACCAAAGACGCGCAGATCATGGCGATCCATGCGGCGCGGAACTATCGCGGCGACAAGCTGCAACGCACGGCCAAACTGCACAAGATCCTCGACCCTGAAAACGGGCCGTTGATCGGGGTCAAGCTGAACATCATCACGCGCAAAACTCTGGGCGGGTTGCAGACCAATCTGGACAGCCAGATGCTGGATGCCTCTGGCACGCCGATCCCGGGGCTGTTCGCGGCGGGCGAGGTCGCCGGTTTTGGCGGCGGTGGGTATCACGGGTATAACGCGCTTGAGGGAACGTTTCTGGGCGGCTGCATCTTTTCTGGGCGGCAAGCGGGGCGGGCGGATACCATCGCCTGACCCGCAGGCGCTAATCCGACAGGTATTGCGCCAGATAATGCTCAAGCACTTTGGTCAGCTCTTGCGAATAGGGGCGAGAGCTGCGCCGATCCGCCTGCGCCGCGACCAGATCTTCCATCGCAAGGGAGATCTGGATCGTGGTTTTGGCCACCACCACCGGATCGCCGCCCTGAAACCCGTCGGCACCGCTTTCCCATCTGTTGCATAGAAAGCGGACCAGATCATCGTGGTCGTCATCCTCGATCGCGAGCGGCCCGCGTTTCGTCGCGAAATGCAGCAGCAGGGGGCGGTAGTAGGGATGTCGCGCCAGATAGCTGCGCTGCACATCCAGCACGGCACGCAACCGGTCCCGCCATGTCGTATGGGCGTGAACATCGTCAAGGCTTGCGAAAAGCTTGGCGCGTAATTCATTGGCGGTCTGCGAATAGAGCTCAAGCAGCACGTCATCAAGCGTGGGAAAATACCGATAGATAGAGCTGACAGGCACCTCGGCACGGGTCGCGATGGCGGTGGTGGTGAGGTCTTGTAACCGGTTCTCGGCCAGCAGCGCCGCCGTGGCGTTCAGGATGACATGCACGCGGGTCACCGCACGCGACTGGCGCGGCGTTTCACGGGTCCGCAGGGGGCCAAAGATGATCGGGACCATGGGTTTCCCTTTCTGCGCAGCGATGCCGGTTTCGGCAGTCCCTTAACGATAGGGGCGCACAACCCCAAGCGTAAAGAGAGACGCTGCATCAAGCGACTGCCACGGTCTGACCAATCAATCACATTTTGCGATCATTTGGATAATTATAATCCGTTGGATTGATGTATCGGAATGGCCGATAGTGCACAGGTAACCACGACACCTAGGCACGCTATGACTGATACGACCCTCTCTGACCTCGTTCACGCTGATAAAACCACGCCATCGATCTGGCCGGGTCTGGCGCTCGCCACCATGATCGCCGCGCTGGCCTTTGCACTGCGGTATCTGCCGGGGGTGGGGATGCTGAGCCCGTTGATCCTCGCGATCCTTCTGGGCATGGCGCTGCGCAATACTCTTGGCACACCCGAGGTGGCGAAGGCAGGGCTTGCGATCAGTATGCGGCCGGTGTTGCGGGCGGGGATTATCCTGATGGGGTTGCAGCTGACACTGGGGCAGGTTGCGGCTGTCGGCTGGGTGGGGGTCGCGGTGATCGCGCTGTCGCTGGTGCTGACCTTCGGATTCACCACATGGCTGGGCCGCGTGCTGGGGGTGGATGCCAAGCTGACGCAGTTGATCGCGGCGGGCACGTCGATCTGCGGGGCCTCTGCCGTGATCGCAACCAATACCGTAACCCGTGGCCGCGACGAAGACGTCGCCTATGCGGTGGCCTGCGTGACGATTTTTGGCTCGCTCTCCATGATCCTGCTGCCCTTGGCTGAAAACTGGTTGACCCTTGGCCCGCGCGGCTTTGGCCTTTGGACCGGTGCGTCGATCCACGAGGTCGCCCAGGTCGTTGCCGCCGCCTTCCAGCGCGGAGAGGAGGCCGGCCAGTTCGGCACGATTGCCAAGCTCACGCGGGTGATGATGCTTGCCCCGATGATCCTGTGTCTGGGGGCCTTTGCCGCGCGCCGGCGTCAGGGGCAAGGCGGTGGCGGCAAGGCCCCGATCCCGTGGTTTGTTTTCGGGTTCATCGCGATGGTCGGCGTGGCCTCGACCGGATGGGTACCGCAGGCGGTGCTGGACCCCGCGACCGGTGTGACGCAATTCCTGCTGGCGATGGCGCTTGCGGCGATGGGGCTTGAGACTGATCTGCGCAAACTTGCCGCGGCGGGGGGGCGTCCGGCCTTGCTGGGGGCGGCGGCTTGGGTCTTTATCATGGGGGTCAGCCTTGCGCTGATCATCCTCACGGGGGCCGCCTGATGACACTGGACCAGTTGCGCATTTTCGTTGCCGTGGCAGAGCGTGAACACATGACCCGCGCCGCCGAAGCATTGAACCAGACCCAGAGTGCGACCAGCGCTGCCATCGCCGCGCTGGAAGAGCGTCATAACCTGCGCCTTTTTGATCGTATCGGGCGGCGGATTGTGCTGACCGATGCGGGGCGCGATTTTCTGGGCGAAGCCCGCGCCGTTCTGGCCCGCGCCGCCATCGCCAGCCAGCGGCTGGATGATCTGGCGGGGGTGAAACGCGGCAGGCTGCGGCTTGCGGCAAGCCAGACGGTCGCGAACTACTGGCTGCCCGCGGTGATCGCGCGGTTCCGCGGGGCACACCCCGAGATCGCGCTGACGGTGCGGATCGGCAACAGCGACGACGCCGCTCGCGCGGTCGAAGCTTTGCAAGCTGACATCGGCATTATCGAGGGGGACTGCCAGCTCACCACACTCCGCGTTAAGGCGGTGGCGGGGGATACGCTGCGGCTGGTGTTCCCAAGCGGTGCCGCAGGGGGCGATCTTTCGCCCGAACGCTTGCGGCACACTCCTTGGATCCTGCGTGAAGCAGGCTCAGGCACGCGCGACAGTTTTCTGCAGTGGCTCGGACGGCAGGGTTTGGGGCTGGAAGATCTGGAAAGCACGCTAGAGCTTCCGTCAAACGAGGCGGTGTGCAGCGCGGTCGAAGCGGGCATCGGTGCCGCGCTGCTGTCAGATCTGGTGGTCCGCCGGTCGATCGAGGCGGGGCGGATGGTCGACGTGCCCATCGACACCCCGCAACGACAGTTTCACATCCTGACCCATGCCGAACGCCAGCCAAGCGCGCTTGAAGCCCGGTTCATCGACCATGCCGAGACAAGCGTTTAAGCGCGCCTCCTAGATAAGCTTCTGCCGCGCATCAGGGACAGTGGCAGGCGCCATCTTGGCGGCCTGAATCATCGCGGTTTTACACCGCCACGCGGGCAGGCGGATGACGGCGCGGCTGTGATCCGCTTCTGCGTGGACCTCAAAATCGCCGCCGTGCATCTCGACCAGCTTGCGGGTCAGGGGCAGCCCCAGACCCAACCCGCCCTTGGTCGCGCGGTGGTCCAGCGACCCGCCCACGATAAAGGGTTTGTAAAGTTCGGCCAGTTCGACATGTTCGTCGAAACTGCCGTTGTCCCGCACCGAAATCTCGATATTGCCTTCCATGTCCTGAAACGTCTCTAGGCTGATGTCGGTCCCGCCGTGCATCACGGCATTCAACACCAAAGCTGTGACGGCAAGCTCGATCTGTTCGGCGTCCACATGCAGCGTATCCAGCATCACAGTATCACGAAGCGTGACCGTTTTGGCCGCCGCATCCGTGGTGGGGAACTGCAACCCTGCAACCGCGCTCAGGATCGCGCCAAGGTCGCAGTTTTGTTCGTTCAACCGCAGCTCGCCGGTGCTGGCGTTACTATAGGACAGGATCGTTTCAATCAGTTTCGTCAGGTGATCCACCGACCGACGGGCCGAATGGATCAGCGTGGGGTTAGTACCGGTGCTTGCTGTCGCCTCCAACAGCTTGAGACTGCCGAAAAGCACGGTCAGCGGCGTGCGCAACTCGTGCCCGACCAAGGTCAGGAAGGCTGATTGCGCGGTTTTATCCTGCTGTACTTCGGGGGCTTCGGGTTGGCTCCGCTCTAGTGCCGCAACGACGATACGACCCAGATCGGTGAGCAGGGCAATCTGCTTTTCCGAAGGGTATTCATGGGGCTTCAGGTCCAGCGCACACAGGCTGCCAAAGCGGTGACCGGAGGACAGGATAAGCGGCACACCCGCGTAATAGCGCGCCTCCGGCCCGCCCTTGGCGACCATCGGGTGCCGTTCAAAGCGGGCGTCCTTGCTGAGATCGGGCACGATCATCGGCGCGTCGGACATAATGGTGTGCGCACAAAAACCGGTGTCCTTGGGCATCGGGTCCAGATGCATGCCCACAACGGATTTATACCACTGGCTGTCCTCTTCGACCACGCTGATATGCGCAATCGGGCAGTCGAGCAGGGTGCGCGCCGCCTCGCATATCGTGTCAAACAGCGCTTCGTTTTGCGCGGTCAGTCCCGGAATGTCAAAAACGGCGCGCAGGCGGGCTTCTTCGTTAAAGGGGATCGGATAGGTTCTCATGCGGGGCTCCTTGGCTTTGGGTCAACTTGGTTAACAAATTAGGCATTCCTGCGGTCGCTTCGTGTCAGGACGGGGGGATAAGTAAGGTATGTTGACGTCACGGAAGTCGCGCCGCGCCGCCCACACATATGGTGCTTTCCAATCGCGGCGTTCCCTCCTATCGTTGCATCAATACGCAGGGCGAAGGGGGCGGAACGATGACATCCCACGGGCATGATCACGACGGCGATCATTCACATCTGACAGAGACCGAGGCGCGGGTGAGGGCGCTGGAAAGCCTGTTGAGCGCCAAGGGCTATATCGACAGCGCGGCGGTGGACCGTATCATCCAGACCTACGAGACCAAGATCGGCCCGCGCAACGGCGCGCATGTGGTGGCGAAATCATGGGTAGAGCCGGAATTCGAGGCATGGCTGCGACGCGATTCCTCTGCGGCGATCCATTCGCTTGGGTATCATTCCCGTCAGGGCGAGCATATCGAAGCGGTGTTCAACTCGGACGAGGTGCATCATCTGGTCGTCTGCACGCTGTGCTCTTGCTACCCGTGGTCGGTGCTGGGACTGCCGCCGACGTGGTATAAATCGCCTCCCTTCCGGTCACGGGCGGTGATTGATCCGCGTGGGGTGCTGGCGGAGTTTGGCGTGACCCTTGATCCGGCAACGCGGGTCGAGGTGCATGATTCAACCGCCGAGATCCGCTATCTCGTGATCCCGCAGCGCCCGGCGGGAACCGAAGGCTATTCGATGGAACAGTTGGCCGATCTGGTGACCCGCAATGCGATGATCGGGACAGGGCTGGCGCGCGCGCCGCAGGTGGCATCATGAACGGCGGGGCGGACCTTGGCGGGATGATGGGCTTTGGCCCCGTGGTGCAAGAAGAGGACGAACCGCTGTTTCACGCCCCCTGGGAGGCCCGCGCGCTTGGTATCGTGGTGGCGCTTGGGGCCTGTGGGCAGTGGAATATCGATGCTGCGCGATCCGCGCGCGAAGATATGCATCCGGGCGATTATACCCGCACGCCCTATTACGCGATCTGGCTGAAAGCGGCCAAGCGGTTGATGGTCGAAAAGGGGATGCTCACCGAGGCAGAGATCGCGCAATCCGTGCCGCTGACCCCAGCCGCGCCGATCAAACGCAAGCTTGCTGCCGAAGATGTCGACGCCATGTTGGCGGCCGGTGGTCCGGCGGATCGGCCCGCAACAGGGACCCCGGCCTTTGCCGTCGGGGATCAGATCAGAACGATCAACAACCACCCCACAACCCACACCCGCATGGCACGCTATGCCCGCGACAAGATCGGGACGATCACCAAGGTGCACGGGTTTCACGTCTTTCCCGATAGCAATGCGCAAGGGCAGGGCGAGGATCCGCAATGGCTGTATCAGGTGGCCTTTTCGGCGCGCACGCTTTGGGGCGATCAGGCGCGCGCGGATGACAGCGTGACCCTTGATCTGTGGGAACCCTATCTAAGGACCGTATCATGACCCTGCCCGATCTTTCGCTATTGCCCGATATTGCGCTGTCGGATGACGAACCGGTGTTTGACGCGCCGTGGCAGGCGCAGGCCTTTGCGATGGCGGTGTCCCTGCATCAATCGGGGGCCTTCACATGGGCCGAATGGGCGCAGGCGCTGACCGCAGAGGTGCATTCAGGGACAGAGCGTGGCTACTACCAGCACTGGCTGACCGCGCTGGAAAAGATCGTGGCACAGAAGCAGCTGACAACGGCGGGCGAGCTGGCGGCATGTAAAGACGCATGGCACGAAGCCGCGGCGCGGACGCCTCACGGGCAAGCTATCACGCTGTAGAAAGCTCCGGCGCGGAAAGCTCCGCGCCGGAGGCAATGTCTTAGCGGCCGACCCAATCGGGCAGGAACATCACGATATCGGGCACGGCGATCAACGCCGCGACGATCAGCAGATCAACGATGACGAACCAGAACACGCCCTTGAAGATCGTGGACAGCGACGCGGTATTGCCGACCACACCTTTGATCACAAAGACATTCATCCCCATGGGCGGCGTGATCATTCCGATCTCGAGCAGTTTGACCAGCACCACACCGAACCACAGCAGGCTATAGCCCGTCTCTTCGACGATGGGCAGAACGATAGGCAACGTCAGCAGCATCGCACCGACGGGCTCCAGCATCATGCCAAGCGCTAGATAGACGCAAACGATGCCGATCATAATCAACAGCGGCGCAGCACCAAAGCCCAGGATCGCATCGGACAGCGCGTCCCCGATCCCCGACAGCGCCAGAAAGCGTGTCAGCAGGCTGGCCCCCACGGCGATGATCAGCAAAGCGGCGGTGGTGGTCAGTGTTTCGGTGATCGCCATGCGCAGCGCCTTGAAGGTCAGCGTGCGGTACAGCAGGGCGACAATGGTCGACAGCATGGCCCCGATGGCGCCCGCTTCGGTCGGGGTGAACGCACCGCCAAACAAACCCGCAAACACACCGATCACGATCAGCAGCACCGGCCATGTCTGACCCAATGCCTTGATCTTCTCCGCGCGCGTCGCGCTGATCTGGACCGGAGGTGCAAGATCAGGGTTCATCTTCACCCGCACGAGGATCAGCACGATATAGGCGACCAGCGTGATCACCCCGACCACCAGACCACCCAGGAAGAGCGCGCTGACCGACTGGCGCGAGATGATGCCGTAAAGGATCATCAGGATCGATGGCGGGATCAGGGCACCAATGGTCCCCGCCGCGGCAACGGTGCCCGTCGCCAGTTCGGGGCTGTACCGGTGACGCACCATTTCAGGCACCGCGATTTTACCCATCGCCGCAGAGCAGGCGACCGACGATCCGGTCACAGCGGCAAAACCCGCGCAGCCAAAGACCGACGCAATCGCAAGGCCGCCCGGCAGGCTCGACAGCCAGATCTGCGCAGCGTTGAACAGCCCCTGCGTCAGCCTTGTGTGATAACAGATGAACCCCATGAACAGGAAGGCGGGGATAGAGCTCAGCACCCATGAATTGGCAAAGCTATAGGGCACGATCCCGAGGCTACCCCAGGCGATGTTCCAGTTGAACATGGACCAAAGCCCGCCAAAGGACACGGCGATCAGCGAGATGCCAATCGGGATACGCATCAGGATCATCGCCAGCAGGATCGCGATAAAGATGCCTGCGATTTGTAACTCGGTCATTGTGCGTCTCCGCCGGCTAGATAGGGGTCTTCAACCTGCAAGGCGTTCAACCCGTGGGGGCGGCCGGTAAGGTGACAGATGAATTTCCACGCGGCGACGATCGACATCAGGCCAAAGCCCAAGGGCAGCGCCAGATAGGTGGGCCATGTGGTCACCTTGCCGCCTGCCTCGATCGAATAGGAGCCGCCGATAAATTTCGCCAAAGCCTCGTCTCCGGTGCGGATCGCGACGGTGGCGGTCACGATGCAGGTCAGCAGCAAGGCCAGCCCCGCGAGAAAGCTTTGTACTTTGGTTGGAAACCTTTCGACCAGCAGTTCAACCGCGATGTGGCTGTCGTTTTGCTCCACCGCGGCGAGAGGCAGAAAGGCGATCGCGACCATATAAAAGGCCGAGACGTAAAGAATAGTAGAATTCAGCGGCGTATCGAACGCAAAGCGCATGACCACGTCGATGGTGACATGGGCAACCAGCATCAGAACAATGATACCAGCCAGCGAAGCGGTCAACGTGATCACCGCAGAGATCACTGACGCGATAAGTTTCATCGGAGTATCCGTTTGCAAAAGGGGCCGTCGGGGGGCCACGCACATCGGCGCAGCACCCCGTTGTGATCAGCGGATGGGCGGCTTACTGCGCGTAAGTCGCTGGGTCCACTTTGGAAATCACCTGATCCCAGATCACTTGGTTCAACGCGTCAGCGCTGTCCACGTCGACCACCAGATCGTTCCACTTGGCCAACAGGGGCTCGAAATCGGCGGCGATTTCATCGGCCCGCGCAACGTCATAAGTGTCTTTGAACAGGGCGGAAACGGTCTTGAGGTCCTGACGGCTGAATTCCTTGACCGCTGCCAGCAGCTCTGCGTCGGGTTCGTGGATGTTGATCCCGGCCCCACGCGCATGTTCGATCGCCGCGGCATCGTCAGTGTAGAAGTTCCATGTGGTATGCGCCGTCATCTGGCTGCCACCCCACAGCAGGGCTTCGCGCGATGCGTCGTCCATGCCCTTCCAGCGGTCCGCATTCACGTTTGCCGAGGAAACGCCCGCAAACACACCGCCCGGTACGGCCAGCGTGATGTCGGTGACGACCTCGTGCAGGTTGTAGTTTGTCAGCTCGGGCGCGGACAGCATGGCGCAGTCGATGATGCCTTGATCCAGCGCTTCATAGGCTTCGGAAACGGGCAGACGCACGCCTTGGGCGCCGAAAGCTTCGGCGAAGCGCACGAAACCCGCACCACCGGCACGCAGACGCAGACCGTTCAGATCTTCAACGGAGGTGACTTTGACGTCCTTGCACAGCAGGTTGTACAGCGGTGTCACGCCGCCACCGGTATAGACCTGATTTTGTGCGCTATATTCTTCCAGACACTCGGGGCATTTGGTGAAGGTGTATTCGACCATCGCGCCGGTGAAGGCCAGCGGCTCTTTACCTGTGGGTTTTTCAACAAGGTTCACCAGCAGGTTCATCTCGTGCAGGAAGAGGTTGGTGGAATATTCCGCCGGATAGTAGGGCGGCAGCACAAAGCCGACATCCGCCAGACCGTCGCGCACACCGGGCGAGGTTTCAGGCAGGCTCAGCAGAGACATCGCGAAACCGGTTACGTCGACTTCACCATCAGAGCGTTCGGCCACGGCTTCGGCATAGGCGTCAACGGCCAGACCGATGGCAGAGTTATTCGGATAGCCATAGGCAAAGTTCAGACGCTCTTTCGCGCTGGCCTGACCGGCGATGGCAACAGCAGCGACCAATGCGGTGACTGCGACGGATGATTTATAAGTCATGTATGTCCTCCCAAACATATATTTAGGGTCACGCAACCGCGCAAAATGCGTGGTTGCCCCTTGATTTTCGGTACTCGGCACACCGTCCATTCCCACGGTCTGATGTGTTGAGCCTGTGATTTTCCGGCCCAACATTCCGAGTAGTATGTTACTCTCGTAACAGGGCGCGCAGGTGTCAATAGCTGTCGGTGATGTAAGTGCGCTAACGGATAATTACGGGGGGTCCGGTGACGCAACGGCTTGTCACAACCGTTTTTTTCGGCTCAGTATTCACGCCACACGGGCAAAACCCCCCGTTCTTTACTGCGCACCCGCTGTCAAAGGCTGAACCGAATGGACGAACACATCGATGACGACACGCTGACGGACGCCACCGAAGGGGCCGCGCCCAAGCAAGACAGCCGCCGCGAGATCATCGAGGCGGCGGCGCAGTGCTTTATGCTCAAGGGGCTCGATAAGGCGACGATGGACGATATCGCCGATGTTCTGGGCGCGACCAAAGGGCGGGTGTACCACCATTTCCGGTCCAAGAACGCGATCTATTTCGCGGTGTACCGACAGGCGATGCAATATTGTTTTGACGCGGTTACCCCGCTGATATCATTGGATACTTCCAACATCAGCAAGCTCGAATTGATGGCCCATGCCCATGCGCGGGTGATGATGGATACGCTGCCCTATCAGCGCAGTATCCGCTTGGGCGTAGAGGTGTATTTGCGCGGCTCCACCACCGAAGCCGAGCGCGCCGTGCTGCGCGAGCTGATTACCCTGCGCAACGACTATGAAAACCTCTACCGCGAGGTGCTGCGCGCGGGTGTGGCGCAGGGGGAGCTGGACGTGCCGAACATCGAAATCGCCAGCCGTGCGTTGATGGGTGCATTGAACGGGCTGGTTGACTGGTACCGTATCCGTCCCGATCAATCCGAGGGGGAGCGCGACGCGCTGGCCCGTGCCTTGGCGCATGCCGTGGTGCATGGCACCACGGCATAATCCGTTTTCCTAGGCCGGTTTGGCCGCCGCATCCGCACGCCGCTCTTTCGCGAGATAGGTGTGATATAGCGCGGGCACACCGATCAGCGTCAGAACAGAGGCAAAGCCCAAACCGCCCATAATCGTCACCGCCATCGCGGCAAAGAACGAATCGGCCAGCAGCGGCACCATCCCGAGGATCGTCGTGACCGCCGCCAAAACCACAGGGCGCAAACGGCTGACACTGGCGGTGACAATGGCGTCATGCTGGTTCAGACCGTTTTCTTTCTGCACGTCGATCTCTTCGACCAGAACAATGGCGTTCTTGATCAACATCCCCGACAGCGACAGCAGCCCCAGCAGCGCGGTAAAGCTAAACGCCAACCCCGAGAACAACAGCCCCAGTGCCGCCCCGTTGATCGCCATGGGCACGATGGTCCAGATCACCGCCGTCTGACGCAGTTTGCCAAACAGCAGAATGGTGATCAGCAACATGGTCCCGAAGCTCAGCGGCATCTGCTTGCCAAGCGAGGCCTGCGCGTCGCCCGCGTTCTCGAACTCTCCGCCCCATTCAAGGGTATAGCCGACCGGCAGCTCGATCGCCTCGATCAGCGGGCGGATCTGCGGGAAGACGGTGGGCGGGGTGACGCCTTCGATGACGTTGGCCTGTACCGTGATCGTCTGCACGCGGTTGCGCCGTTCGATCACCGCGTTTTCGGCGGTGACCTTGAACCCGTCGATCACTTGGCTCAGCGGCAGGTAGTCCCCAAGCGCGGCGGAATAGACGATCTGGTCGGGCAGCTGCCCGTTGCTCGCGGATTCCGCACGCGGCACCCGCACGATGATGTCGATCAGCCGGTCCCGTTCGCGGTAGGTGCCCGCCGTGATCCCATTGGTCGACAGGGCAATCGCATCCGCCACATCGCTGCGCCCGATGCCCACGGCCTGCGCACGATCCTCCGCATAGACAGGGCGGGTCACAAGCACTTTCTCGCGCCAATCGACATGTTCGGTATGCAGCAGCGGGGTTGCGTCACGCAGGATATCCTCTGCCTGATCGGCCAGATCGCGCAGCACTTCGGGGTCAGGCCCTGAAAAACGCGCCTCGATATCCGACCCGCCACCGGGGCCGAAAATGATCCGCTTGGTCTGCACCTCTGCCCAAGGCAGCGCGTTGATCGCGAACTGGTCAAGCTCGGCGCGCAGGGCGGGGATTGCGTCAGCCGAGGTGGCGCGCACCACCAGCTGCCCGATCGAAGGGTCGCTGTCCCCGGGCGTGTAGGTCAGAACATAGCGCGTCAGGCCGGCGCCGATGGTCGTCGTCACCGTGTCCACGTCGTCGCGCGCGAGCAGCCAATCCTCGATCACCGCAAGATCGCGGGAGGTCGACTGGATAGAGCTGCCTTGCTCAGCCTTATATTCAAAGTAGAACAGCGGCGTGTTGGACGCAGGGAAGAACTGCTGTTTGACCTGACCAAAGATCATCACACAGGCCACCGTGGTGCCGATCAGGCCGACAAACACCAGCCAGCGGAACCGCAGCACCAGCCGGACAAGATTGCCATAGCTGCGGAAGATCGGGCCGTTGTACCCGCTGTCGTCATCCGCCAGCCCGCCGATCTTCAGCATATAGTGCCCCAGCAAAGGCGTCACAGTCACCGCCACGATCCACGACATCAACAACGAGATCGCGATCACCGCAAAAAGCGAGAACATGAATTCGCCCGTGGCGTCAGGCGACAGACCGATCCCGGCAAAAGCCATGATCCCGATGACCGTGGCACCCAGCAGGGGGATCTGCGTATTCTGCGCCGCTGTATCCGCGGCGGCGACCGAGGGCCGCCCCTTGCGCATTTCCTGTTGCATGCCTTCGGCGATGACGATGGCGTTATCCACCAGCATCCCCATGGCGATGATCAAGGCCCCAAGGCTGATCCGTTCAACTTTGACGCCGAACAGATACATGAAGAAGAACGTGGCCAGCACGGTCAGCAAAAGCGATACACCGACAACAACCGAGGCGCGGACCCCCATGAACAGCGCAAGCACCCCGATCACCACGCCCACGGACATGGCAAGCGACAAAAGGAAGCTGTTGTTGGCTTCATCCACGACGCGGTGTTGTTCGTAGATCGGGGTGATCTCTACCCCGACGGGAAGGAAGGTCTGCAAGGTCTCAAGCTGCGCTTCGACGCGTTTGCCGACCTCGACGATATTTTCCGATTCCAGTCCCGAAACGCCAAGGGTGAAGACCTCTTGCCCGTCTTGACGCAAAAGATGGTCGGGGGCGTCCACACGGCCCCGCGACACGGTTGCCACGTCCAGCAGGTTCAGCACCTCGCCCTGAAAGCCGAAGGTCAAGGCGCTGATTTCATTGACACTATCATCGCCCGAGGGGCCTTCGATCCGCAGGTTGGTATCGCCAGTTTCGACAAAGCCGGTGGGGTTGATCGCTGTGGATTCACTGATCGCGCCGATGATCACGCTGGGATCGATGCCAAGCTGTGACATCTTTTGCGACGCTGGTTCGACAAAAATCGCCTCTTCCGGCAGCCCGTCGATATCGACGTTGGCAACACCGTCGACCGTCAGCAGGTCACGCCGGATAAAGGTCGCGATCTCCCAGATCTCGGAATCCGAAAAGCCGGGGGCGGAGACGGCATAAAGGATACCGAAAACATCGCCAAAATCGTCGTTCACCTGTGACGGATAGGCCCCCGAGGGCAGTGAGCTTGCCGCGTCAGACACACGATCCCGCAAATCATCCCAGACCTGTGGCAGCTCGGTCCCGTCGTATTCATCCTGCATCTCGACTTCGATGACCGACAGCCCGTGGGTATTGCGCGAGGTGACGGTCTTGACCTCGTCCATCTGCTGGATTTCAGCCTCTAGCACTTCAGAGATTTCGGTTGCCACCTCTGCCGCGCTGGCACCGGGATAGGCGGTGGCGACGATGGCGGATTTCAAGGTAAAGCTCGGGTCTTCCAGCTTGCCGACCGACAGGTAGCCAAACACACCCCCAAACAGGGCGAAGAGAATGAAAATCCACGTATAAAGCGGATTTTCAATGGAGAAACGTGCGATTTTCATAGTTTACTCGATGCTCAACCCGTTGAAGGGGCGCACGGTGTCGCCCTCGCGCAGCAGCTGTGTGCCAGCGCCAACAACCAGGGTGCCCGGTTCAAGCCCCGTGGCGATGATATCTGTGCCGGTATTCGAGGACACGTCGACGTTGACCCAGCTGACCTGACCCTGTTCGCCGGTCTCGTCAGGGGTATAGACCATGACCCGCGCCTGATCGTCCGCCATGACCACGGCAGAAGGGGGCAGGGTCGTTGCAGTGTCGTCACCTGCCGCGATCCGCGCGGTGACGCTCATCGATGCGCCGGGGATCAGTTTGGGCGTGACCCGATCAGAGGGCAGCGCCAGCGTCACGCGGTAGCTTTGCCCGATGCTTTGCGTTTCGGCGTTGAACTCGCGCAATTCAAGCGGCACACCACCGGCAAATAGCGGGGACGTGCCGGTAAATTCGACGTCAGCCGCATTTGAATACATCTGGAACATCTGCTCGGGAACGTCGATCTCGACGCGTACTTCCGACATGTCATGCAGTCGCACAATGGCCTGACCCGGAGAGACATTGGCATAATTCGGCGTCAGACGCGAGGCGACCAAGGCGCGAAACGGGGCGATCAGCGTCGCGTGGTCCAGCGCCTCGCGGGCCTCGCTCAACGCGATCCGCGCCAGATCGCGGGCGGTTTCCGTATCCTGCGCCTGTGCCGTGGACACCGCGTTGCTTTTGGCCAGCGTTTGCGAACGTTCGAAATCCCGTTCGGCTTGGGTCAGCTGTACCTCGGCACGTTGTACCGCGCGTTCAAACGGCACCGGGTCCAGCGCCGCGATCTGCACGCCTTCTTGCAGGAACTGCCCTTCTTGTGCGTCGAACATCACCATGCGGCCGCCGACCTCGAACGACAGGTCCACTGTTTCCAGCGCTGCGATCTTGCCGAAAAAGACCCGCTGCACCTGCGACGCGGCGCCGCCCGCCTCTATCAATTTGACCGACCTGATCGGCGCGGGCGTGCCCGAGGGGGTCAGGTCATCTGCGTCCTGTGCAACAAGAGGCGTCGCAAGGGTGGCGCATAAAAGGACGGAAATCAGCTGCTTCATATCAAAGGCCTTTCGAGTACTGGGCGGTACTTACGCGCAGTGACGTACAGTTCAACCCCCCTTGGTACCGTTCAGCACTTTTATTTCACCCATACACGTCCTAGTTCTGCAATATGAATGAAAACGCATCAAAATCGCGAATACTGTCGACAGCGCGCGCCCTGTTCTTCGTCAACGGCTTCGAAAAAGTCACGACGGACCTTTTGGCGCGCGAGGCTTCTGTGTCCAAAGCGACGATCTACCGCCATTTCGACAATATGTCGGAGATCCTGCAAAATGTGCTCGAGGCCGAGGCAGAGGTTTTTCGCGCTGAGGTGTTGGGAGATATCTCGGACCATCCCGATTTGCGCACCGCGCTGATGTCGTTCGGGCGCAAATTCCTGAGTTTTCTGGGGGAGCAGGACTCGGTCGAATTTACCTGTCTGATCCACGAGGTCGCCCGCGACTACCCGCAGATCGGTCGCACCTTCTATACCGCCGCCTTCGAGGCGGTGTGCGCCGCCGTTTGCGGTCTGCTGGTGCAAGGGCAGGAAAACGGCGATCTGCGCGACGATTTCGACCCGCGTGATGTCGCCGAAGACCTTATTTCATTGCTCAAGGGCTTTGGCATGGTCCGTGCGCAACTGGGGCTCACGACGCTCCCCTACAAGGATATCGACCAGCATGTCACCCGTGCGGTCGATACCATTCTGGTCGCTTATCGCGCGTCAGGCGGGGTCGGGTCGGCGTAATTCGCCACATGCATGATCGCGGCCTGCGTATTGTCGCCGCTGATGTTCAGCTTGGGGCCCAAGGGCAGCGCGCTCATCCCCAGCCGGTTCATCCAGCGTTGGAACACGGCAGGCACGATCCCGATCACATGGGTCGCCCCTTGTTCGGTCGCGGCACGCGCCATGCCCCGGATCAGCTTGGTCTGGATCGCCAGCCGCCGGTGCGCGGGCTCGTTTCTTGATAAAAACAGTCGCGTGGCTTCCCAGACGTGGGGCATCACTGGCGCGTCTTCGTATAGCACATATTCAGGGATATCCGGCAACATCCCGCGCTGTGCGTCTTTCAGCATATAGGTATAACAGCCGCATTGCGCCGTGGTCGGCAGCAACCGCACGCCCGCCAGCACCCGGCCGTATTCATGGATCACGACAGACCGGCTTTGGGGGGTGTCGTACTGGTCAAACTCCATCCCTTCGGTATGGGGCAGATCCCATTCCTTTTGATCGATAAAAACTGATTTGCGTGCTTTCAGAAAATCTGAATAGAGTTGGCCATACCGATACTGGTTGCCGATATGCACCACTGTCTCTTCCAGTCGTGTCGCGTATGAAGGGACATCATTTTCAACGGGTCGTGTCTGAAGAGCGGCCTGAACCGAAGGCTCCAACTGGATCGTCTCTGCACGCTGGTGCGATTTTGCGTTCTGGATACCCATTGTTCTCTGCCTAAAGCTCCGCTCAAGTAACGAAAAAGTTAACAAAATGCATACAGCCACGGTTCTGCCATGATCGCAACAAATTTTCCACCAATAGTTGAGGTGTATCGTAGTGAAATATCAGCAGATTCGTTTGGCGCTCAATTCCGCGCCGGGCTGACGGAGGAAGCGCAACATGGAAGCAATTGACAAGGTTAATTTGCCTCAGGCCCGCCCGGTTCTAAGCCGGCTGCGGGATTATGCGCTTGTGGGCAGTCGTGCGTTTGGCCAGCGGGCGATCATCTATACCGCAGCTATTGCTTTGGCAGGCTATTACTATGAACTGAGGGTCGCGCTGTTTTTCTTTTTCGCGATCGGCTTGTGCGAAATCTATGACATCGTCGTGCTGCGCTACATCCTGCGCAACACCCGGTCCAAGACCCTCAAGATCCGCAAATCGCTGTTCCATATCTACATGACCACGGCGCTCAGTGCGACGACGATTGCGCTTTTCTGCATCTCGATCGCGATCCAGCAGGGCGTGGGAAACAGCCACTTTCTGCCGCTTTTCCTGTTGATTTCCGCCTCTATCTTCGCGGCGATGAACAACCACCAGTTTTTGTATGTGCTGGGGTTTCGGCTGGCGATCTACATCGGGGCGATCCTCTATATCCCGATCCGCGATGTCGTCGTGGCGCGCCCCTCGCTGGACTCTGAAATCTGGCTGAACCTCTTCACCGCGCTGTTTGTTCTGGGCTTCGTATTCGAACTCGCCCGGACCTTCATCAAGGGGTATTCCGCGCTGATGAAGAACCGCCTCGCGCTGCAGATTGAAAACAAGAACGCCCTCGCCGCAAGCGAGGCCAAGACCCGTTTCCTATCCACCGTCAGCCACGAATTGCGCACACCGCTCACGTCGATCCGCGGTGCGCTTGACCTGATCAACGCAGGGTCAGCGGGCGAGGTGCCGGACAAAATGTCGCGGCTGCTCGATATCGCGACGCGCAACTCGAACCGTCTGGGGGATCTGGTCGGGGATTTGCTGCTTTTGCAATCAGCGGATGTGGGGAAATTCTCGCTTGATCTGGGTAACGTGGATCTGGCCGAGGTCGTGAACACGGCCGCCCATTCGTTCCAGCCCTATGCCAGCCGCTTTGGCGTCGCGGTAGAGATCAACGTTGCCGCAGACCAGCCCATCGTGCGCGGCGACAAGAAACGGCTCGATCAGGTGATCGTGAACCTGCTGTCCAATGCCGCCAAGTTCTCCGAGGCGGGGGGCACCATTCGTGTGGGCCTCAAACGCGAGGACGAGAACCTCGTGATTTCGGTCGCGGATCAGGGCATCGGGATTCCCGAAGGCAGTGAAAGCGTCATCTTCGAGGAATTCGGCCAGATCGATTCGAGCGATCAGCGCAAGTTCCAGGGTACGGGCCTTGGCTTGTCGATCTCGAAACGTATCGTGGATGCCCACGGCGGCAGCATCGCCTATGAAAGCAAGCTCGGCGTGGGCACCACCTTCTGTGTCGTGCTCAAGGCAGCGGATGCGGCCAAGGCGTTTAAGCCCGAAAGCTATTCCACCGCCGCCTGATCTATCGGCACGGCCCGCAACATCAGCGGGCCATCGGGCCGCATGGTAAAGGTCAGGTTCGGCGGCGCGACAGGGTGGTCCGTCAGTTCAAAAGACGCCCGCCGCAGAGCCGAGGCCAGCAGCACCATAATCTCTGTCTCGGCATATTGCGCCCCGATGCAGATGCGCGGCCCGTCCCCAAAAGGAATATACTGTCCGCGCGGGTATTTACGGTCCAGAAACCGGTCGTGCTGATACAGCGCCGCGTTGTCCCACAGCAGCTCGTTGCGGTGCAGCGCATAGACCGGGAACATGATCACGTCGCCCTTTTTGAACGTTACATCCTTGATCGTCACCTCATCCGTCGCATCACGGGCGAACAAGGCACCTGCGGGATACATCCGCAGGGTTTCGCGCACATGGGCGTGCAGCTTGGGCATTTTGGGCAGATCGTGAAAGCCGATGGGCCCGTCACCGCAGGCCTCCATCACCTCGGCGCGCAGATCGGTCTGTACCTCGGGGTGCATCGCCAGCAGATACAGCCCCCAAGCGATTGTATTGGCCGAGGTCTCATAGCCCGCCGCGACAAAGGTCAGCAGGTTATCGACCGTCGTTTCGACATCTTCCTTATCCGTCTCAAGCGCCTCGATCAGCAGGTCAAGAAAATCGACCGCCTCTGCATGGCGCTGCGCGCGGCGGTTGGCGATCACGTCATGGGTCAACTGCCGCAGATCACGGATCGCTTTCTTGCTGCGCAGCCATTTCAGACGGGGCACCCACTTCGGCAGACCCATCAGATCGAACAGCGACATATAGCTGATATAGTCGGTGAACCGTCGCATCCCCTGACGGACATCCTGCTTGGACACGGCCTCGTTCCCCGAGAACATCACCCGCGAGATATTGGTGAGCGTCGCCTCTTGCGCCGCATCCGATACATCGACCTCGCCCGCCGTGCGCGCAAAAAACTCCGCCAGCTCGTCGCCGGTCTGGGCAAAATGTCGGGTCAGCACGGGCAGGTTGCGCGCGGCAAAAAGCGGGGCATAGCGATGCCGTTGCGCGCGCCATTTCTCGCCTTCCGACAGGATCATGCCGTTGCCGACAACGGGGCCGATGACGTTATGTGTAAACTCCGCCTTGGGAAAGCGACGCCCGACACCGGCCAGCAGTTCGGTCACCATATCGGGGTCACAGACATAGTGGATCTTGGCCGGCCCTTTCAGATAGCTTTGCGTGCGCGTCGCATCGGGGATCACCGAAAAAATGTTCTTCCCCGCTTTTTTGGCAAAGTCGATCAACCCGACATCGGCCTTGGCCAGATCCGCCTCGACAGGGATCGGGTGCGCCGGTGTCGCCCCATCGGGCGCAGGCATATTCTGTGTATTCATTGTCGTCTCCTTGCCGGCCCACGGGTGGCGTTTATCACACCGGTGTTTCTAGCAGGGAAACAATGATTAATTCTATCTAAAGTTACGCGCCATCGCGAAACGTCAGGTCGCAGAGGTCTTGATGCTGTAACTGCGTAAATGTGCGGCAGCGTCGGCACGGGTCATTTTGCCTTGGGCCAGTTCCACCATCATATCGGCGTGCTCCTGATCCACAGCGGCTTGCAGCTCGTATCCGTTCTGGTCCAGAAAATCGCTGGCGACAAAGAAGGCCGTGCGCTTGTTACCATCGACAAAAGCGTGGTTGCGGGCGATGGCTTCGGCATAGCATGCGGCCAGTTCAAAAAGCGACGTTTCGCCAAAGGCATAAACGTTCATCGGGCGGGCCAGTGCGGATTCCAGTAGGTCACCATCGCGCAACCCGCGCGCGCCGCCCGCCAGTTCCAGAACGCAATCATGCATGTATTCAACAAGTTCGCGGGTAACCCAGCGGGGCTCCGTCATCGTTTGGCGAGTTCCAGTATCGTGCTGCGATGCCGTTCAAGCCCGCGCGCCACGCGGTCTTTATCCTGCGCGGTCACCCCTTCGGTCAGGGCGGTCAGGCGACGGTATTCATCTGCTGACAACAGCACCAGACGGTCACGTTGATGGCTGGTGATGATGACAGGCTCGCTCATCGCCGCATCGCTGAATGCGCCGATGTTGTTCTTGAATTCGGTGGCGGTGACACGTGTCATGGGGCTCTCCTGTAGCGTCACCGCACAATATAGGCAAAATGGACATTTTGTCCATATAGGCCGTGGTCACAGCTTTGGCTGTACCGTTAAGGCAAGACCAGCTCTTCCCCGTTCTGCCAGCTTTGCGCCAGCGCCTTTGCCTCACCTTTTTGCTGGGGTGCCAACTGCTGGCCCATTTGCATCAGCCGTTCTTCGGGCGCGTCCAGCTCGCCGTCGCGGTCATAGGCCATCGCGGTATCCTGCAACGCCCATGCGGTCACGGGGTCCGGTGTGACGCTGATCCCTTCGGCATAGAAATGCGCGAGCTTGGCAAGGGATCGGGGCTCTCCGCGTTCGGCGGCGGCACGGTACCAGCGCGCGGCCTCTGCCGGATCGGCGGGGCGGCCCTGACCGTTTTCATACAGCAATCCTACGTTCAGATAGGCAACGGGTTCGCCATATTCCGCAGCTTGCTGATACCAGACCATCGCCTCGTCAAAGTCCTGCTGCACACCGCGTCCAAGCGCATAGTGCTTACCCATGTTGACCTGCGCAGCGGGGACGCCATTGCGCGCTGCCTCATAGTACCAGCCGACGGCTTTCTCGTCATCTTGCGAGGTGCCAAGCCCCTCGGCATAGAGGTTGCCCAGATTGATCTGCGCGGGGGCATAGCCCTGTTCTGCCGCGAGCCGATACCATTCAAGCGCCTGGCCGTGGTCCTGCTTTACCCCGACGCCGTGGTTGGCCATCCACCCCAGCGAATATTGCGCGTCAGCCAGACCCTGTTCCGCCGAGGCACGCAAAAGCTGCTGTGCTTCTTCGGGGGCCGCCTCGCCGCCGCGACCTTCCAGCAACAGGATGCCCAAGCGGTACTGGCCCATGGCATTGCCTTGCTCTGCCGCTTTGCGATACCAGGTGCGGGCCTCCGCATCGCTTTGCGCTGTGCCTTCGCCCAGTTCATGCATGTTGCCCAGACTGAATTGTGCCTTGTCGAACCCTTGGGCCGCAGCGCGGGTGAAATAGTCGAACGCGGTTTTCGCGTCGGGGTCGACGCCTTGCCCAAAGCGGTAGGACACGCCCAGAGAGTTCAACCCGCAGGGGTTGTTCTGTTCGGCAGACTTCTTCGCCCATGCGACGGAATCATCAAAGCTTTGCGGCACACCATCGCCGCCGCGATAGTATAGGCGGCCGACCTGACATTGCGCCTCGGCGTCGCCCTGTTCGGCCAGCGGCAACAGCAGTTCCAGCGCGTGGGTATAATCGCCTTGCTCGAACGCGGCCATGCCGTCCTGCACGGTCTGGGCTTGCGCGGCCACGGGCATCACCGCGGCCAGTACGGTACGGCCAAACCAGCTTCGTTTTGTTTTATCTGCCATCGAAATTTTCCTTCTTGTCGGGTGGACAGCCTGCTGCCTTTTCGCGCTTTCGTAACGCGTATCCCCTATCGATGCACGCCGCGACCCCGCCAAATCTCGGCGGAATATTGCGTGTTTTTGCTGTGGCTTAGACCGTGGTGCCCCGACCGGCAAAGACCCGCGCGCGGGCGCGGGGGGGATCGGCAAAAAGGATACCCATGGGTAACTTTAGGCAGGTGCCGCAGTGGCCCGACGCGACGCGCGCTGCGAGACGAAGGCGCAGACCAGAAGCTGCGAGATATGGTAGATCATCAGCGGCAAAACGATGGCACCGACCAGATCGGGCGCAAAAAGCGCCGTGGCAATGGGCAACCCGCTGGCAAGGCTTTTGGTGGACCCGCAGTAGAACAGCACCGCGCGATCCGCGTCGGGCATCCCCGCAGCCTTGCCAAGGGCGATCATCGACCACATGCCCACGGCCAGAAACAGCCAGACCACGGCAAAGAGCAGCATCAGCGTGGTGACGGGGATCGCGGACCAAAGGCCCGAGACTGTGCCCGCGCTGAAGGCGGAATAGATGATCAGCATGATCGACCCGCGGTCCACGATCATGGTCAGCAGCTTGTGGCGTTGCACAAACCCACCCACCAGCGGACGCATCACCTGCCCGACGATGAAAGGCAGCAAGATTTGCACGCCGATTTTGCCGATGGCATCCAGACTGACGCCGCCGTCGCCCTGATGCAGCAGCAAGGTCACCAGCACCGGCGTCAGAATGACCCCGATGAGGTTGGAGACGGACGCAGCGCAGATCGCTGCGGGCACATTGCCGCCCGCAATCGAGGTGAAGGCGATAGAGGATTGCACGGTCGAGGGCAGCACCGACAAGAACAGCAGCCCCATGGTCACCGTCGCCCCGAGGATCGGGCTACACAGCGTCGCCAGCAGCAGGCCAATCAGCGGAAACAGCACATAGGTCGCGCCAAAGGTCATGCCCTGCAGGCGCCAATTTGTGATGCCAGCCTTGACCGCGCTCGGGTCCAGCTTGGCCCCATACAGAAAGAACAGTAACGAGACGGCCCAGAAGGTCACCCCGCGCAGGCCTTCGGCGGCGACACCTGTGGCAGGCAGCACAATGCCCGCGATCACGGTGGCCAGCAGCAAGATCATATAGGCGTCGATGCCGATGCGTTTGATATAGTTCATGGGAATGCCTGCGTTGTCGAAAGATCGATATAGGGGCGCTGCCGGCCCGTAAAGGGCGAGCGGAGGCGTGACGCTCCGCTCGCCCCTGTGGCGCGGGATCAGAAGCCTGCGGCTTGCCCGTCTTTGCGCGGATCAGAGCCCGCGGCGTAACCGCCTGCCGCATTGCGTTGCACCAGTTGCGCGCCGCCGAAGCCAAAGGCGTTGTCCGGTGCCTCGATCTGGATCGCATGGCCAAGCGCCTTGAGCCCGTCGAGCAGATCGGCAGGCATCGACGGTTCGCAAGCGACGGCCAACCCCTCGATCGCGCGCCAGCGGGGGGCATCGGCGGCGGTCTGGGGGTCTTGGTCCCACAGCTGCGTGCGCAGCAAAAGCTGCATGTGGCCCTGTGCCTGAATAGGCCCGCCCATCATGCCGAAGGCCATCAGGGGCGCGCCGTTTTTCATAGCGAAGCCCGGAATGATCGTGTGAAAGGGGCGTTTGCCCGGCGCGACCTGATTGGGGTGGCCGTCCTGTGTCGTGAAGCCAAAGCCGCGGTTCTGCATGGACACACCCGTGCCCGGCACCACCACGCCAGAGCCGAAGCCCGCGTAGTTCGACTGGATAAAGCTGACCATCATGCCCGAGGCATCACCGACGTTCAGCAGCACGGTGCCGCCCTGTTTCGGGGCCCCCGCGCCAAAGTCCTGCGCCTTGTTGGCATCAATCAATGCGGCGCGGGATTTAAGGTATTCGGGGTCCAGCAGGGCCGCTTCGTCCACGTCGGTCATGTGATCGCGATCGGCGACATAGGCGTGCAGGTCGGCATAGGCGAGCTTGATCGCTTCGATCTGCAAATGCACGGCGGCCAGATCGTCTGGGCCGTGGTCGCGAATGTCGGTGTGCTGCAACATGCCAAGCGCCATCAGCGCGGCGATGCCCTGACCGTTTGGCGGGATCTCGTGCAATTCCACGTCGTCAAAGCTTTGGCTGATGGTGCCGCACCAGTCGTTGTGATGCGCTGCCAGATCGTCGGCTGTCATCGCGCCGCCATTGGCCTTGGCGAAGGCCGCGATCTCTTGTGCGATCTCGCCCTCGTAGAAAGCGCGGCCCTTGGTTTCGGCAATAGCGCGCAGGGTGCGTGCGGCGCCGGGGTTGCGGAAGCGTTCGCCGGGTTTGGGCGCGCGTCCCTCGGGCATGAAAGTCTCGGCAAAGCCGGGCTGGTCCTTGAGCACTGCGGCCCCTTTGGCCCATGCCGTGCCCACGACAGGCGACACGATAAAGCCGTCTTCGGCATAGCGGATCGCGGGGGCCAGCACGGTCGACAGCCCGAGGCTGCCGAATTTTTCAGACAGTTCGACCCAGGCGCTGACGGCACCGGGGACGGTCACGGCGTCCCAGCCATGTTCGGGGATGCCGTCCTTGAAATACTCGGGCGTCCAGGCGGCGGGCGCGCGGCCCGAGGCGTTCAGCCCGTGCAGCTGCTTGCCGTCCCACAGGATGCAGAACGCATCAGAGCCAAGGCCGCAGCCCGTGGGCTCGACGATTGTTAGCACCGCCGCCGTGGCGATGGCCGCATCCACAGCGTTGCCGCCTTGTTGCAGGATGGACAGACCGGCTTGGGTCGCCAGCGGTTGCGAGGTGGCGACGACATTCTCGGCCAGGATGGGCGAGCGGCGCGACGGGTAGACGGGATCATGACGTAGGCGCATGGGATGGCCTTTCTGTAGATGTACGGTTTTTAAGGTGACTGCGGATGGCCCAGACAATGGACACGAAAGCCGCAATCAGGAAAATCAGGCTGATGGGGCGGGTGAAGAACAGCGTCGGGTCTTCGTCCGTCATCAGCGCGCGCCGCAGGTTGGTTTCTGCGATCGGGCCCAGAATGACCCCCAGCACCAAAGGTGCCAGCGCATAGCCAAGGGCGCGCAGCGTGTAGCCGGTGATGCCGATAAAGATCAGCAGGTAAAGATCGGTGACGCGGTTGTTCAGCGCGAAAGTGCCCACGACGCAGCAGGTCATCACCACCGGCACGATCAGCCATTTGGGCACTTCGGTCACCCGCAGGAACAGCCGCATGGAGCAGATCGAGACGATCAGCATCATGAAGGACGCGACCACCATCGCGATGAACATGCCATAGACAAGGTCCCCGTGATCCATGATCAGCCGTGGCCCGACCGAGATACCATGCACCATCAGCGACGCCATAAGGATCGCATCGACAGCCGATCCGGGGATGCCCAGACCGATAAGCGGGATCAGCCCGCCGCCCGCGGTGGCGGAGTTGCCCGCCTCGGAGGCGACGATGCCGTCGGGTTCACCGGTGCCGAATTTGTCACTGTTCTTGGACCCGCGCTTGGCCTGGTCATAGGCGACAAGGTTGGCGATGGACCCGCCCGCACCGGGTAGGGCACCGATCAGCACGCCGACGATGGACGACCGCAGCAGGTTGACGGGACGCATCAACACTTCTTTCATCACGGTCCACGTCTGGAAATCGATGGCCCCTGTGACCAGCGCATTGCCCGACCGCACGCTGTCGGCATTCTCTACCTCTGACACAAGCTGGGAAATGGCGAAGATCCCGATCAGCACCACCAGAAACGGCAGGCCGGCCTGCAGCATCTCTATGCCGAAATCAAAGCGCGGGCGGCCCATGATCGGGTCTGTCCCCACGGTAGAGATTGCAAGCCCGATCAGCCCCGCCAGAATGCCGCGCATGGCAGAGGTGCCGACAAGGCTGGCGGCGATTGTGAGGGCAAAGACGATGAGCGAGAAATACTCCCACGGGCCAAGGCGCACGGCGAAAAGCGCCAGCGGCGGTGCGGCGAAGATCAGCACGATGGTCGAGATGACGGTGCCAAAGAAGGACGCCCAGACCCCGATGGACAGCGCGCGCCCCGGTTCGCCGTTGCGCGCCATGGGGAAGGCGTCAAAGGTGGTGGCGACCGACGATGGCGTGCCGGGGATGCCCAGCAACGCCGCCGAGATCAGCCCGCCAGTATAGCCGCCCACATAGACCGAGAGCATCACGGCGATGCCTTGCAAAGGCTCCATCGTGAAGGTCAGCGGCAGGGTCAGCACAATCGCCATGGTGACGGTGAAACCGGGGATCGCCGCCGCAACGATGCCCGCGACGGACCCGGCCAACATATAGGCGAGCGTCGCCAGCGTGAAAATCTGCGCGGCCCCTGTCATGAAATCAGTCATTCAAAGCACTCCGCGCGGTAGGAAGACGGTGAACACTTCGGCAAAAAGCCAGTTCAGCCCGAAGGAGAAAACCACAGCCACCACAGCGGCGAGGACGATTGACTTGGGCGTGCGTGGCATCAGGATCACCTGAAGCACGAAAAGGAAGATCAGGCTGGCGATGGAAAACCCCAGCACCGGAATGACCAGCAGATAGGCTGTGAGCGCGCCAAGGCAGACAAACACCAGATAGCAGCGTTTGGCCCAGGCTACGGCCTGCGCTGCGAAATCACCGTAAGCGTGGCGCGGGATCTGGCGCAGCGCGTCGATGATCGCGATGGCTGATACGATCGCCATCGCGCCAAAGATGATCTTGGGGAACGCCCCCGCGCCAAGCTTTTCAAAACGCGAGGTCGCAATGCCGCTGGCCGAGATGAACAATGCGATCGAGGCCAGCAGGAGGAAGACATAGCTCAGAAGGCGGGCAACCAAGCCCGCCTCCTGTGCCTTCATGGGGTCGTGCCCGTTCATGGGGCCAGAACCGACGACAGCGATTTCACTGTCTCGTCCAGTTTGCTCAGATAGGCGCGGTAGTCTTCCTGCCCGCGGAACCCGACATCGGCACCCGCGTTGTTGGTCTGCTCGATATAGGTGGGGTCTTGGGCCATCTCTTGCAGCGCGGCTTCAAGCGTGTCGCGGACCTCTTGCGGGGCCCCTTTGGGCATCACGATGCCGCGGGTCACGTTCAGCTCAAGATCCTGACCCAGCTCTTTGAAGGTCGGCACATCGGGGGCGGCGTCCACCCGGTCGGTCGCGCCGACGGCAAGGAAGGTCAGATCGCCGTTGTCGACGAATTGTTTGGAGGAGCTGATGTCGCCGATCGCCACATCAAGGTTGCCGCCGACCAGCGCGCGCACGCGTTCGCCCGTGCCCTCATAGCCGACGTATTTGAATTCAAGCCCGAAGGCCTGTTCGATCATCGCGGCGTGCAGATGCGGGACGCCGGCCAATGTGACGCCCATGGAGATCTCGCCGGGATGTGCCTTGGCGTAGGTCACGAATTCTTCGAAATTGCTGTAGTTGTCGGATTTTCCCGCCACCAGATACTGGGGCGATGCCGTCATCAGCGCGATCGGGTCAAAGTCATCCCATGCCAGATCGGTGATGCCGGTTTCGGTGGCGACCAGCAGACCTTCGTGAACCTGGCTGATGGTATAGCCATCCGCGGCGCGGCGCGAGGCCTCGCGCAGCCCCACAGTGCCGCCGACGCCGGGCATGTTGATCACGGGCATTTCAGCGCCAAGGAAGGGCTGCACGTTGTTGGCCACAAGACGCATCAGCGTGTCAGAGCCGCCACCGGGCGACCAGGGCACGATGAACTCTACCGCGCGCTCGGGGTAGGTGTCGGCTGTGGCGGGGGCTGCAATCAGGCTGGCAGCGGTGAAAAGGGCGGCAAGGCCCGAACGAAACGTCATAGGAGGACTCCCTGTGAGAGAAGCAGCGGTTTATCCGCCACGGGTTTGGTGTCAGTTTCGTGAATAACACAAGAATAACCATAGCAAAGCGCGTAATTCTTGCCATTACATTTAGCATATCTTATCTTGAGGTATGGATACACGTCAGCTTGAGACTTTATTGGCCATCAGCCAGCACGGCGGCTTTGCCGCGGCGGCGCAGGCCGTGAACCTGACCGCCTCTGCCGTCAGCCAGCAGATCGCGGCGCTAGAGGCAGAGATCGGCACACAGTTGTTCGACCGCACCCGCCGCCCGCCCGCCTTGACCACCAAGGGCGCCGAGATGGTCCGCTCGGCCCAGTCGATCCTGCAGATCGTGTCGGACACAAAAGCCTCCGTCGCGGGGGAGCAGATGCGCGGCACCGTGGCGCTCGGGTCGTTGCGGACCGGGGCAAATTCACTGATGCCGCAGGCGCTTGCGACGCTGCGCGCCAGCTTTCCGTACCTGAACTTTCGGCTGCGGGTCGGTGTGTCCGAGGAGCTGATGAGCGAGGTCGTCTCGGGCCAGCTGGATGCGGCGGTTGTGGCGGATCACGTGGCGGTGCCCAGCAGTCTGCGCTGGACCCCTGTGCTGACCGAACCGCTGATCGTCCTTACACCGCCCGGTACGGGGACGATCACGCTGGATGATCTGATCCGCGACGTGCCCTATATCCGCTATCGCACGCAGGTGCCGCTGGCGCGTCAGATCGATACCGAAATCGCCCGCCTTGGTGCCGCGCCGCGCCAGATCGTGTCGGTGAATACCATGCCTGCCGTGGTGGGCTGTGTGCGCGCGGGTCTGGGCTTTGCCATTATCCCGCAGATCGCGCTGCACGACGCAGAGACCGCCAAGCTTGACTGGTTCCCTTTCGGTGCGCCGCCGATCCATCGCCGTCTGGGGCTGGTGCAGCGGGTCACTTCGCGCCGCGCCGAGGTGCTGGCGGCTTTGGTCACCGCGCTGATCCAGCAGGGGCTCACGGCAGAGGTCTATGACTAGGCCCGCGCGCGCCAGCCCTTACGCCAGATCGCAAGGCCGATTACCGAGCCATAGACCACCATCGCGCCGCCGATGGCGATGAAGATGCCGCGCAGGCCCAGGCCGCCGGTTTGCATCAGGATCAACGCGCCGATCAGCGCCACCGCCATCCGGCTGAGGCTGCTGATCACCGGCCAGACCATATGCCCCGCCCCCTGCGACGCGAAATACAGCGCGAGCCCGAGGGCGAAGAAGGCGTAGAACGGTGCCACGAGGCGGAAATAGCTGCGCCCCGCGTCCAGCGCGCCGGTGTTGGACGGATCAAGGAACATGCCAAGCCAAAGGTCGGGAAACACTGCCAGCAGCAGCCCGATACCGCCGACGATCACCGCCGCCGCGCAAGATCCGGTCCAGGCCACGCGCAGGGCGCGGTCCACCTGACCGGCGCCCATATTCGCCCCGACCATCGCCGTCATCGCGGCACCAATGCCAAAGATCACGGGGATCATCAGAAATTCGAGCCGCGCGCCAAGCCCGTAACCGGCCAGCGCCTCTTCGCCGAACCGGCCCACGAGCCCTGTCATCATGATGATAGTGATCGTGGTCAGCAGGGTATTCACCGCCGCCAGCGCCCCGACGCTGAGGATATCGCGAAACATGCCGATGTCGATCCGGCCCAAGGCACCGCCAAAGCTAAGCCCCGTGCGCCCCGACAGGATATGCGCCATCGCCAGCACAGCCCCGATAGCAAAGGCGAGCACGACGCCGATGGGCAGGCCCGCCATGCCAAGTGCGGGCAGCGGGCCCCACCCCAGGGCGAAGCCGCCCGACAAGGGGATCGAGATGACGGACACCAGCAGCAAGAGCACGGCAGGGGTCTGCATGTCGCCCGTGCCACGAATAATGCTGAGCGACGCATTGCACAGCCAGATCGCCATGCAGCCGGGAAAGAAGATCAGCGCATAGGTCGCGGCGGCAGAGACGGCATCGGCGCCGCCCCCCAGCAGGGTGAAAAACGCCACGCCAAACAGCCCGACCAGAATGGCCATGATCACGGCAAAGGCACCTGCGATCATCCACGCGACCACCGCCAATGTGGCCGCCCGCGCGCTGTCTTGCGCGCCAAGTGCGCGCGCCACCGCGGCGGAGATCGCCCCGCCGATGGCCCCCGCCGACAGCATTTGCGTCAGCATGACCAGCGGGAACACCAGCGCCAGACCGGCCAGCGCTGTCACCCCAAGAAGGCTGGCGAAATACGCCTCGGATATGCTTTGCACGGTTTGCACGAACATCGCCAAGACATTGGGCGCGGCAAGCTTGGCCAGCGTCGGCGCGATTGGGGCCTCAAGCAGGGCACGGGTCCGGGTGGCGCGGGCCTGCGTCGCGGCGGCGGAAAGGGCAGGGGCGGCGTTCGGGGTGACGCGGGCCATCAGCTGGCCTTGCCGAGCTGCGATGTGGCGACCTGATGTGGCATGGTTTACCCCCCGTTCGAATGCTTGGAGTGGCGAGTTTTCGCCTCTCGGTTCCTTTTTGGAATGCACTACGGGTAAGTTCTCTTTCAGAACCTGTCAATGCCTGCTAGGATCAAGGCATGAAATGGAACGAACTACAGAATGAATCCTGCCCCGTGGCGCGGGGGCTGTCCGTGGTGGGCGACCGCTGGACCATGCTGGTGCTGCGCGATTGTTTTCTGGGCATTCGCCGGTTCGAGCAGATGCAGGACCGGCTGGGGATCACGCGACATGTGCTGGCGGACCGGTTGCGCAAGCTGGAGGGGGCCGGTGTGCTGTGCCGCGAGGCCTATCAGGACCGCCCCCTGCGCCACGAATACCGGCTGACCGAACGGGGCAAGGCGCTGTATCCGATGCTGGTGTCGCTGATCGACTGGGCCAACGCCCATGTCCCGATTGAAGGCAGCCCGTCGGTCACGTTGGTCTCGCGCAGTGCGGGCACGCCGATCGCGCCCATGCTGGTCGATCGCGTCACCGGAGAGGAGATTACCCACCGCAGTGTCAGCGCTATCTCGAACGCCGGTGCCAAAAAAGCATAGCGGCTTTCCGCCGCCCACCGGGTAAAAAACTTCGAAACCTTCCAGCGCAGGACCGATTAACAGGAAGGGGCAGGTGCATCAACTGTCTCCCATGGCTTTTGAGCGCACCATATCTTTCTGGCTGAACGCAGTGGCATGTCTTGCCTTTGCTGCGGCGCTGGTGCTGTTTCCGCCGTCCGCGTCCCACGCGGCGTCGGGGATGCATGACGGGCATTATGCCGCGGTCATGGACGATGTGGCCGATATAAACGCGCAAGACGCCCTGCATGATCATAGCACTATGGATCGTGCCGCTGTCGACAATCACAGTGACAAAGCCCCTTCCAACACACCTGACGACAGTGCAGGTAACTGCTGTAACGGGATGTGCCTGTCCATCGTGTTGATGGACCATGCGCATCCGCAAGACGATGCGGTCACTGCGGGCACCTACAAGATCGGCCATGCGCAGGCGCGTTCGCTTGAGGCGCAAGGCTTTCTGCGTCCTCCCCAATCCTGATCTGATTTAGACCCGCTTTGGGGTCTTTGCGTCGCGCCAGCGTTTCTGGCGCGATCCCTAGAAGATCAATCAGGTACATCACATGAAAATCCATTTCGTTTTGGGGGCTTGCACCCTGACCCTTGGCGCCTGCACGCAGGATGTCAGACCCTTGCCCTATACGCCGACACCGCTGCCTGCCGTGGCCACGCAAGAAGCCACGCTCAGCACGACCGTCGTCTCTCCCATCAGCCACCCGAACCCGCTGGCCGGATATACGTATCGTGGGCCCACAGGACCGCGTGACTGGCGCACCGTGAACCAAGAACAATCGGAGGGGAACTGATGCACGTCCGTAAACTGCCGCTGATCATCGGCTTTCCCCTTGTGCTCGGGGCCTGCGCCACGGCGATCCCAAGCGCTTATACCGACCCCAAAGCCGGCTTTGCCAATGTCGCCAGCCAGATCACGCCCGCACTTGGTAAACGCACCGTCTTTGCCGAGACCCAAGCCGAAAACGAAGCGGTGAAACGCGAAGTGCGCGCGATGGTGCAGGGCAAGACAATCTCGGCCGATACGGCGGTTCAGGTTGCCTTGCTCAACAACAAGGGGCTTCAGGCGTCCTATGCGAATGTCGGATTGTCCGCCGCCGAAGCATGGCAGGAATCGACGCCGGAAAACCCGATCGTGTCCATTGGCGTGCTCGGGATCGGGGCGCCCGAACTGGGGGCCTACCGTGCGATCGAAGGGTTGATCCGCGCCAATCTTCTGGATGCCACCACGCGTAAACAACGCCGTGCAATCGCTGACGCGAGCTTTCGTCAAGCGCAGCTGACGGCGGTGAACGATACGCTGACATTGGCCAACCAGACCCGTCAGGCCTGGGTCAATGCCGTGTCCGCCTTTGAGGTGGTGGGGTATTTGAAACGCGCCAAGGCGACCTCGGACGCCGGATCGGAGCTGGCCCGCAAGCTGGGGGAAACCGGCGCGCTCAATAAAGCTGCCCAAGCCCGCGAGCAGGCGTTCAACGCGGAGCTGGCCGGACAGCTTGCCAAGGCAAGGCTGGACGCGACCACCGCGAAGGAAGAGCTGACGCGCCTCATGGGGCTTTGGGGGGCTGACGTGAACTACTATGTGCCTGATGCCTTGCCGGGGCTGCCGCGGTCCGTGGGCGGCGTTGCCAATGTCGAAGCCAAGGCGCTGCGCAACCGTGTCGATCTGCGCGTCGCAAAGCTGGGTCTTGAAGCGCAGGCAAAAGCCTTTGGCCTGACGGATCAGACCCGCATCGTCAGCGATCTTGAGATCGTCGCAGGGGCCGAGCTTGAGCGTGAAGCCGAGGGGGACGATATCGAGAAAGAGATCACGCCTCAGGTAGAGCTGGAGTTCGCGATCCCGATCTATGACAGCGGCAAGGCGCGGATGCGCAAGGCAGAGCTGTCGTATCTGCAGGCGGCGAATGTACTGGCGGAACGGGCGGTCAATGTCCGCTCAGAAGCGCGGGGGGCCGAACGGGCCTACCATGCCTCTTACAAGATCGCGCGCCACTACCGCGATGTTCTTGTTCCGCTGCGCAAGACCGTCGAGAACGAAGCCCTGCTGTCTTACAACGGCATGATCACCAACACCTTCGAACTGCTGACCGATGTGCGTGAAAAGCTCGGTGCCGAGCTGGAAGCCGCTGATGCGAAGCGGGCGTTCTTTATGGCGCAGGCGGATCTGACCGCGGCCATCTACGGCGGCGGAGCAGGCAGCGGCGGAGGAGCCGCCGAAGGCGCCACGTTGGCCGCTGGTGGCGGCGCAGGACACTGAAAGGAAACGATATGATGAACAGACGTCAACTACTCGGTGCCGGTGCGGCGGGGGCGACACTTGTGTCCTCTCAGGCGTGGGGCAAAACTCTGAACATGGGGCTGCCGGAAGCGGCGCATATGGACAGCGCTGCGACTGCGGTTACGGCGCGCCCCTCGACGGGGGTGGATTACACGCCCGTGGTCACGCTGAACGGCTGGACGCTGCCCTACCGCATGAACAACGGCGTCAAGGAATTCCACCTTGTCGCGGAGCCCGTAGAACGCGAACTGGCCGATGGCATGATCGCGCATCTGTGGGGGTATAACGGCCAGTCCACCGGCCCCACGATCGAAGCGGTCGAAGGCGACCGTGTGCGGATCTATGTCACCAACAAGCTGCCTGAAAACACATCCGTCCACTGGCACGGGCTGATCCTGCCCTCGGGTATGGATGGCGTGGTCGGGCTGAGCCATCCGGGGATCAAACCGGGCAAGACCTTTGTCTACGAGTTCGACCTGACCAAATCCGGCACCTTCATGTACCACCCCCATGCGGATGAGATGGTCCAGATGGCGATGGGGATGATGGGCATGTTTGTCGTCCACCCCAAAGACCCGACGTTCATGCCGGTGGACCGTGACTTCCTGATCATGCTCAACGCGTTCGACATTGACCCCGGTACCTATGTGCCGCGCGTCATGACGATGAACGACTTTAACCTATGGACATGGAACAGCCGGATTTTCCCCGATATTGATCCGCTGGTCGTGAACAAGGGCGACAGGGTACGGGTGCGCGTCGGCAACCTGACGATGACAAACCACCCGATCCACATGCACGGCTATGATTTCAAGGTCACCTGCACCGACGGCGGCTGGGTGCCGGAAAGCGCGCAATGGCCCGAGGTCAGCATCGACATTCCTGTCGGCGCGATGCGCGCCTATGAGTTCACGGCGGACCATCTGGGCGATTGGGCGATCCACTGCCACAAGTCGCACCACACGATGAATGCCATGGGCCACGACGTGCCGACCTTTATCGGTGTCGATAAATCCCAGCTTACCCCCAAGATGCGCAGCTTCAAGCCGGGCTACATGCCGATGGGCACGGCGGGCATGGGGGACATGGGCAAGATGTCGATGGAACTGCCCGAGAACACGATCCCCATGATGAACGGCTGGGGCAAACACGGGCCGATCGAAATGGGCGGCATGTTCTCTGTTGTAAAGGTACGCGACGGCATTGCGCCGGACGATTATTCCGACCCCGGATGGTACGACAACCCCCCCGGCGAGGAAGCCTATGAGTGGACCGGAGAACTACCGGAATTCGCCACGAACAACAGCCCCAAAACCATCCTGACCCCGAAACCAACGCAAAAGGGATAACCCCTTTTGCATCCACATAACACTTTGAAAACCATACAGGAAAACACGATGAAAAACCTTCTGATGACCACCGCCTTCGCCATTGCTTTGACCGGCCCTGCCTTTGCGGCGGGTTCCCACTCTGGCGGGCATGATGACGACCACGCCGACAAGCATGCCGAAATGATGGCAGTGGGCAAACCCGGTACGGCGGCTGACGTCACCCGCACCATCGCTGTCACCATGCGCGAGACCGAAGACGGGGACATGATCTTTGAACCCGACAACTTTGCGTTCGAGCAGGGGGAAACCATCCGCTTTGAGGTCACCAACAAGGGCGAGCTTGAGCATGAGTTCGTGATCGATAACGCTGAAGGCAACGCCAAGCACAAGGAAATGATGGCGAAGATGGATATGGAACATGACGACCCCAATTCGGTCCGTCTTGAGGGCGGCCAGTCGGGCGAGGTCATCTGGACCTTTGCCAATGCTGGCTCGTTTGAATTCGCTTGCCTGATCCCCGGTCACTATGAATCCGGCATGTACGGCCCCATCGAAGTCAGCGCCAAAGCCGAGGCAGAAACCGAAGCGGCAGAGGTCGTCTATACCAAGGGCACCGTCAAGAAAGTTGACACCAAAGGCGGGAAGGTCACCATCGATCACGGACCTTTGGTCAACCTTGATATGCCCGCGATGACCATGGTGTTTCGCGCCGATGAAACCATGATCGGCAAGCTCTCTGCAGGTCAGAGCATCGAATTCGTCGCAGAGCCCGTCAAAGGCAAGCTGACCGTCGTCGAGTTGAAGTAATCCACACGCGGGCTCCGGTCATGCATCGGTGCCCGCCCCATTAGAGGCGAAGACATGAAAACATCGCGTGTATTGCTGTGGGTTGTCCCCTTTGCGTTGCTGACCGCAGCGGCGGGCGGGTGGTATTTCTCGCATCATGATCAACCCGAGACCAGCCCGACCGAGCTTGCGGAGGGTGCCTTGGCAACCGTGAAGGTGCCGGACAGTTTCACCGATCAGGAGCAGCTGGGAAAGCGCGCCTATGATGCGGTTTGCGCGGCCTGTCACGGGGCCAATGGTCAGGGGCAGGACGGCGTCGCACCGCCTTTGGTGCATGTGATCTACGAGCCCAGCCACCACGGCGACCGGGCGTTCCTGCTGGCCGCGCAAAACGGGGTGCGGGGGCATCACTGGCCGTTCGGAAACATGCCTCCCGTCGAAGGGATCACGCAGGCCGATGTGATGGACATTGTGGCCTACATCCGTCGCCTTCAGCGCGAGAACGGGATCGACTAAGCCAAAGGGCAAGGCCCCGAGGTACGTTACACCCCGGGGGCCCGTGCCGTTTCAGAACATCCGCGAGATCGAGAATTTCACGTTCCGACCCGGTGCCGTGCGGGTCGACAGATGCGGCGTATAGGTTTTGTCGAAAGCGTTCTCTAGCCCGACGCGGAACTGCGTATCCTTGAGGATACCGTTTTGCGGGACATAGGTGGCGCGCAGATTATGGACCCCAAAGCCTGCCGAGGTCTCGCCGTCGTCTGTTACAGATGTGTTGCCCACGACCTCCCAGCTCAGGTCAAGCTCTTTGCCGAATTTCTTGCCCACGGTGACCCGCAGACTGTCCGCAGGCAGCAACCGCCAGTCGCCGGAAACACCGCCCGGTTCATACTCCGTCCCGCGCACCACATTGGCATTCACGTCAAAGTAAAGACCCGTGTCCAACGCGTAAGAGGCTTCAAGCTCCAGCCCCGAGGTTTCGACCCGGTCCAGCGCCGGTGCAGGCGGGCGTACCCCCGAGACCGAATAGCTGCTGACATCGGTCAAGGTGGTCTCGTAGTAGACACCCTTGATCGCGAATTGGTCCCCGCTGCGGAACAGATCATGACGGTCAAACGAGGCGCCGATCTCGTATGTCTCGGCCTTCTCGGACGAGGTGATCGCGGCATCGGTGCCCAGATGGTCGATCATCGGCAGCCCTTCGGTATAGGCGGCACTGGTGAACAGGGCCAAACCATTCCCGAAGGCATAGCGCACCGACAGCCCGCCCATCAGCGCGTTGTTATCATAGGTGCCATCATTCGGGGCCGCTGATCCGGTGATCTTCGACGTCTCGTAGCGCAGCGCCGGTGTCACGGTCCATGCATCGCCAATGTGCATATCGTCCACCGCATAGACAGCGACGCGGCGGTCCTTGCCGCCGGGGGCGTTGCTGGCATCAAGGCGTTCTTTGTGGATCAGTTCAAGCCCGGTCCGCAGATCATGGGAGACAGCGCCTGTGGTGAACAGGCTTTGGTTTTTGAACGCCAGTTTCGTTGTTTGATACCGATGATCCGCATTCGCCAAGGCAAGAACACCGGCTCCTTGCGGGGTGCCTTCAAGGGGGGAGCTGCCCGAGACATAGCTTTGGTCGATCTGTTGGTCGGCGTAGGATAGCACGACATCAAGGTTCACCAGATCATTGTCAGCCGGGTTGAAGTTGTACTTGAGCACCGCGGTCGTAGACTCCGTATCGCGGTCAACGGTGCCAAAGGAATCCGCCGTGGTGGTAAAACTGTCAAAAGGCACGTCGCGGTCGCTTGCGGTGGTGTGCGACAGGCTGAAGGTCAGCGATTGATCGCGGTTCTGGCCAAAGCTGTATTTTGCCTTGATCAGTCCCGACGGCAGGGTGAAGGCGCTGTTACCGATAGTCGCCCCGTCCCCATCCACCTGATCGTTCTGGTCGCGCCACGTGTAGTTCAGCAGAAACTCCATATCTTCGGTCGGTTGCCACGCCAGCACGCTGGAAGACGTGATGCCGTCGCCGTTCGTGCTGAACTCCAGCGTTTGACCCAACACATAGCCAAGCTCACCATCCGTCAGGTCTGACGCGTCTTTCGTCTCAAGCCGGACGACGCCGCCCACGATGCCGGACCCGTATTCAAAGCTGCCGACGGATCCTCGGATCACATCGACCGACTTGTAAAGGAACGGATCGGTGAACAGCTGGGTGCCGATCCGGTAAAGCCGCTCTGCCCCGGTGGTGGCCCCGTCGATCTGCACGGCGACTTTGGAATCCGCACCGTAGATATCGTTCGCGCCGAAGCCGCGGATGTTGATGCCGGACCCTTGCGGGGTGGACCCGTTCACAAGGCTCACGCCTGGAACTGAATCGATCAGCTCTGCCACGGTGCCTGCCTGACGGTCGTCGATCTCCTCTTGGTCGACTGTGGTGATGGATACTGCCGTATCGGTCTGCACCTCGCGTTTGCTTTCGCCCAGAACGAGCGTGCCTAGAAAGCCCTCCTGCGCGGCGAGGGGGAGCGGGGTGAGGGAAAGAAGTATCAGGCTTGTCGTGCCCCTCAATGGGGCACGGGTTCCAGCGGCTTTGGTCATCGAAGACATCCTTGCAAGCAATAGGTTTGACGGAATGCTTGCGAGGGGCTGGCGGTGAAAAAAGGGGCGTAGACGGGTTGCGCTCTTGCGGGTTCTAAAAAGACCGACTAAAAGTGTCAACATTAAAGGACAGGTTCTTATCTGCGCCTTTGCCAGCGGATGCCCGACGCGCGTCGCCAGCCCCCTCTCTTTCAATCTATATGGCGAAGGTGCTGCATGACCCATTCCGTTCCCCCGACCCCCGAGGATATTCGCGCCTTTCGCGCCGACCACGCAAAGTTGCGCGAACGTGATGTGGCCGACAAGCTCAAGATCAGCGAGGCGCAGTTGCTGGCGGCCTATACCGGCGATGGTGTGCAGCGTATCAATGCGCACCCTGACGAGATCATGCGCGCCGCCCAGACCCTGGGCGAGGTTATGGCGCTGACCCGCAACCCGTCCTGCGTGAACGAAAAGGTCGGCACCTATGATAACTACCACCCCGGTCCCCATGCATCGATGATCCTCACCGATGACATCGACCTGCGCCTCTTTCCCAGCCGGTGGCATCATGCCTTTGCCGTAGAGAAGCAGACGGACGCCGGTACGCGCCGCAGCCTGCAGGTATTCGATGCGGCGGGCGATGCGGTACATAAGATCTTTCTGCGCGACGGGTCCGATGTGGCGGCCTTTGATCGCGCCAAAGCCGGGCTGACGCTGGAAGACCAATCCCCCACCCTTGACGTGGTGCCGCGCGACCCTGACGAGGTGCCGAAATCTGATCTGTCGAAGCTGGACATCCTGCGAAAGGAATGGGCGCGGCTGACCGACACGCATCAGTTCTTGCGCCTGACCTCCAAGCTCAAGATGAACCGCTTAGGGAGCTACCGCATCGCAGGCGAACCCTTTGCACGCGCTTTGCAGCCTTCTGCTGTCGATGCCATGCTGCATCAGGTGGCCGCGCAAGAGCTTGAGATCATGGTGTTTACCGGCAATCGCGGGTGTATCCAGATCCATTCGGGTCCGATCACCACGCTGAAATCCATGGGCCCGTGGCAAAACGTGCTGGACCCACGCTTTAACCTGCACCTGCGGCTAGATCACATCGCCGAGGTCTGGGCCGTCGACAAGCCCACACAACGCGGCCCCGCTGTTTCGGTCGAGGCCTTCAACAAGGACGGGGGGCTTATCCTTCAGGTCTTTGGCGTCGGCAAGGTAGGGCGCGATTGTCGTCCCGCATGGGGCAAGCTTGTCGCGGGGCTGGAGAGCCTGAACGTCGAGCTGCCCGCATGATCCGCGCTTTCACGACCGCTATCAGCGTCGCGGCGCTTGGCCTGATCACAGCACTGCCCACCACGGCAGAGGAACCCACAGGGGGCGTCGTCTCCATCGGCGGCGCGGTGACAGAGATCATCTTTGCCCTCGGCGCGCAGGACCAGGTGGTTGCGCGGGATACGACCTCTAGCTATCCGCCTGAAGCCGCTGCCTTGCCGGACGTGGGCTATATGCGCGCGCTCTCGCCCGAAGGGGTGCTGGCCACAGGCCCCAAGCTGATCATCGCCGAGGAAGGTGCCGGACCGCCCGAAACAATCGAGGTGCTTGAGCAGGCGGATATCCCCTTTGTCATCGTCCCTGACGACTATACCGCCGAAGGGGTCAGCGCCAAGATACGCGCCGTTGGGCAGGCGCTTGGGAAAGGCCCGCAGGCCGAAGCGCTGGCTGCGGAAGTGCAGCAAAAGCTGGCAGCCGTATCCCGTGCGACGCAAGACCGACCGGAGGCAGAGCGCAAACGCGTGATGTTCATCCTCAGTACACAAGGCGGGCGGATCATGGCGTCGGGCACGGATACCGCGGCCGCGTCGATGATAGATCTGGCTGGCGCGGTGAATGCGGTCACGGGGTTTGCGGGCTACAAACCCATCACGGACGAAGCCGTGCTGGCTGCAGCGCCCGATGTGCTGGTGATGATGGCGCGTGAAGGCGATCACAACAGCACCGAGGCAGAGCTTTTCGCGATGCCTGCCATATCCGTCACCCCTGCGGCGAACAGCCGATCGGTGGTGCGGATGGACGGGCTTTATCTGCTGGGGTTCGGGCCGCGCACGGCAGATGCGGTCGCCGATCTGCACGCCGCGCTTTACGCCGACTGATCCGATGACAGCGCTTGCTGATTTCGCCCCGCCCCGCGACCGCCGTCGTGCTGCGCGCAAGGCGCATGTGTGGATGGCGGCTGTTCTGGCAGTCGCCGCCATCGGCAGCGTTGCGATCGGGGCGTCGGGCACATCGCTGTGGCATGCCCTGGCCAAGATCGTGACCGGTGCGCCGCTGACGCAGCTTGAACGGGTAGTGCTTTGGGATATCCGTTTGCCGCGGCTGATCATGGGCATCTGTGTCGGGGCCGCGCTGGCTGTGTCAGGCGCGGTGATGCAGGGGCTGTTTCGCAACCCGCTCGCGGATCCGGGCCTGCTTGGGGTAAGTGCCGGTGCCGGATTGGGCGCGATCGTGGCAATCGTTCTGGGCGGTCTGTTGCCGGTGGCTGTGCTCACCGTGGCGGGCTTTTGGCTGATCCCGCTGGCGGCCTTTCTGGGCGGATGGGCGGCAACGTTGCTGCTGTATCGCGTGTCGACGCGGCGCGGGCGCACCTCTGTCGCGACGATGCTGCTGGCGGGGATTGCCTTGGGCGCGCTGACAGGGGCCTTGGGCGGGCTGTTGATCTATTTCGCCGATGACACGCAGTTGCGCGATCTGACGTTCTGGGGGCTCGGCTCGCTTGCCGGTGCCACATGGACCAAGGTCGCCATTGCGGGGCCGCTGATCCTTCTGGCGACGGGTGTGGCCATGCGCTTGGGCGGCGGGCTGAATGCGCTCGCTTTCGGGGAGGCAACCGCCGCGCATATGGGGGTGCCGGTGCAGCGGGTGAAGCATACCGCCATCCTCACGGTCGCCGCCGCCACCGGTGCCGCGGTCGCTATGTCCGGCGGGATCGGTTTTGTCGGGATCGTCGTGCCCCATCTGTTGCGTCTTGCCACGGGGCCGGATCACGAACCCCTGCTGGTGAACGCTGCCCTGCTGGGGGCCACGCTGTTGCTGACCGCCGACATCATCAGCCGCGTGATTATTGCGCCGGCGGAACTGCCCATCGGGTTGATCACCGCCATTCTGGGCGCACCGGTGTTTTTCTGGATCCTGTTGCGGCGCCGTGGGTTGGTGGACCTGTGATGCTGCGCGCCTGCGATATTGTTGCCCGTATCGGCAAGAAGGAGATTCTGCACGGGGTCAGCTTCACCGCCCCTGCCGGCGCGCTCACGGCGATTGTCGGGCCTAACGGGTCGGGCAAATCGACACTGCTTAGGGCGATCACGGCCGAGGTCGATTTCACCGGCCGCATTCTGCTGAATGGCGAAAACGTTGCCGATCTGCACCCGTGGGAGCTTGCTGCGATGCGCGCGGTGCTGCCGCAGTCAGCCACCCTTGCGTTCCCCTTTACCGTGGCCGAGGTCGTGCGCATGGGGCTACGCCGCGGCATATCTGGTCACCGCGACGATATCCCCGCCCGCGCCCTGCATGCCGTCGGGCTAGAGGGCTACGCAGACAAGCTTTATCAAGAGCTTTCGGGCGGAGAGCAGCAACGCACGCAGTTGGCCCGCGTGCTCTGTCAGGTTTGGCATCCGGTGCAGAACGGCTTGCCCCGTTGGTTGCTGCTGGACGAACCTGTTGCCAGTCTGGATATCGGCCATCAGCTTATGGTGATGCGGCTTCTCAAGGATTTCGCCAATCGCGGCGGCGGCGTGGTCGCGGTCATGCATGATCTGAACCTGTCGGCCATGTTCGCCGATCACATGGCGATGATCAAAGACGGCCAGATCCTGAAGCACGGCACGCCCGCCGACGTGATGCAAAACGCCATACTGTCCCAAGCCTATGGTTGCACCCTGACCGTCAATACGCCCGCCGCAGCCGGTCAAAGCTATATCCTGCCACACGTCGCGCAGGAGCGTATGGGGTAGGGCCGGGCACCACGCCAACGCGCTGACATATATATCGGTTGACGTATGAGCTTCGACAGAATGACGTAAATGTGACACTACACCTAGACACCAGCGTCTGACGATCTATGTCAACCGACACACCACACCAATCACCCAGGACAAACCATGCCGACACAGCCCACCGATAAGATGGCGACAGAGCTTTTGCATGTGCAAGAGGAGCTGGCGGCAAAGAATGTTGACGCGGATGCGCCGAAGAAACAGGCGCAGCGGGCGTCGCATCGGTTGAACTTCCTCGAAGCGATGATGGAGACGGTGCCCGTCGGGGTCGTCATGGCCGATGCCGAAGGCAAGATTATCTACGGCAACAGCCACGTCGAAAAGATGGTGCGCCATCCTGTGTTGCATTCGGACGACGTGGGCGCCTATGGCGAATGGGTATCGTACCACGCTGATGGGTCCCGTGTACAAAGCCACGAGTACCCTTTGGCGCGGGTGATCCAGAACCGCGAGGACCATGTCGAGATCGACGTGGATTATCAACGCGGCGACGGCACCCGTTTTTGGATGCGGATCATTGGCGAGCCGGTGCTCGACGGCGAGGGGGAGCGGATCGGCGCGACCGTCGCCCTGATCGATATCGACGAAGAACGCCGCTTGCGCGAGGCGCAGAACATCCTGATTGCCGAGTTGAACCACCGTGTGAAGAACGCATTTAGCGTGGTGAAATCCATCGTCAGCCAGTCCTTGCGCAAGATGAGCATTCAACGCGGTATCCGTGAAACGATTGACCAACGGCTTAACGCCTATGCGACGGCCCACTCAAAACTGGTTGGCACCACATGGGACCGTGCTGCGATTGGTGCCGTGGCTGCCGATGTGCTCGACCCTATTGGCGGCGGTCGGATCACGTTGACAGGGCCGGAGGTAGAGGTGCCATCGCGCCAGGCGCTGTCCTTGTCGATGGCATTTTACGAACTGGCAACAAACGCGATGAAATACGGTGCCCTGTCGGTTCCTGACGGTGTTGTGAATTTATCTTGGGAACAAGGAAGTGCCGCCGAGGGTTCCCCCCTTGAACTCCACTGGGTGGAAAAGGGCGGCCCTGCCGCCGAGAAACCCAGCGAGACAGGTTTTGGTAGCTTCATCACAGGGCGTGCCCTCGAGGCGGAAACGGGCGGGAAAATCGATGCGGTTTTCGGGCCAGATGGATATGAATGGCATTTGAAGATGCCGCAACAGACGGAAGAGCAGGCAGTAGAATGACAAACCAACCTCAGAATATTTTCATCGTCGAAGATGAGGTCGTGGTCGCATTCGAGATGTCCGACCTGCTGGAAGACATCGGCTTTAACGTGGTCGGCCCCAGTATCCATCTGGAAGACGCCAAGGAAAAAGCGCGTGACGGGGATATTGATATCGCCTTTCTTGACGTGAACCTTGGGCGCAACAAGACATCGAAACCCGTCGCGGATATTCTGCGCGAACGGGGTATCCCTTTTGTGTTCATCACCGCATATGACGCCGACCAGATCAGCTTTCTCGGGCCGGATGACCGTGTGGTGAAAAAGCCCGTGAGCAGCCAGAAGCTGATCGAGACGCTGCGCCGCGTCTATCCAAGCCTAGAGACCGAGTAAGGCCTCCCAAAAAGGACCCGCAGGCAAAAAACCGCGCGCCGCGACACTGCGGCGCAGGGCCGGGCTGCTTTGACGCCGTGACATCGGCCATATGTGAACATATAGTGAACATATGGCTAAGCAATCTGTAGAGCAAAAACTGGCAATCCTGAGCGACGCGGCGAAATATGACGCGTCTTGCGCCTCTTCGGGGTCGACGAAACGCGACTCGCGCGATGGCAAGGGCGTGGGGTCGAACGAGGGGTCGGGCATCTGTCATGCCTATGCGCCGGACGGGCGCTGTATCTCGCTTCTGAAAATCCTGATGACGAATTTCTGCATCTATGATTGCAGCTATTGCATCAACCGTGCCTCGTCCAACGTCACTAGGGCGCGGTTTAGTGTCGATGAAGTGGTGAAGCTGACCATCGAGTTCTATCGCCGCAATTATATCGAAGGGCTGTTCCTGTCCTCGGGCGTCATCAAGTCGCCGGATGCGACCATGTCGGACATGGTGCAGATCGCGCGCAAGCTGCGCCACGAAGAGAATTTTCGCGGCTATATCCACCTGAAAACCATCCCCGACGCCGCGCCAGAATTGATTGCCGAAGCAGGGCTGCTGGCAGACCGACTATCTATCAACGTCGAGCTGCCCACCGATGCCGCCGTTCAGCAATATGCGCCCGAAAAGAAGCCCGATCAGATCCGCAAAGCGATGGCCGATTTCCGGCTGCGTAAAGAGGTGTCGAAAGACAAATCCCACACCGGCAAGCGCCCGCCGCGGTTTGCGCCTGCGGGGCAGTCGACGCAGATGATCATCGGGGCGGACGGGTCGAATGATGCGGCCATTCTGGGCCAGTCGACGCGGCTCTATTCCAGCTACAAGCTCAAGCGCGTGTATTATTCTGCCTTCTCGCCGATCCCTGACAGCTCGGCCAAACTGCCGCTGATCCGGCCGCCTTTGCAACGCGAACACAGGCTTTATCAGGCGGACTGGCTGCTGCGGTTCTATGACTTCCAGCTGGACGAGATTACATCCGTCACCGCGGACGGGAACCTTGATCTTGAAGTCGACCCGAAACTCGCATGGGCGCTGGTGCACCGCGAGGTGTTCCCGCTGGATGTGAACCGCGCCAGCCGCGAGATGCTGTTGCGGGTGCCGGGGTTCGGAGTGAAGACCGTGAACCGCATCCTGTCCACCCGCCGCCACCGCACCCTGCGCTACGAGGATCTGATCCGCATGGGCGCATCCATGAAAAAGGCCCGCAGCTTTGTCACTGCGGGCGGCTGGTCCCCCGGCGGGTTGACCGACAGCATTGACCTGCGCGCGCGGTTTGCGCCGCCGCCCGAACAGTTGACCCTGTTCTGATGCACCGCGCGGTCATGCCCAAGATCGGCACGGCGCAGGCGTGGCGTGATGCGGCGCGGCAGTTTCTGGCCGCCGGCATCCCGCCCGAGGCGATCCTGTGGGGCGATACCAGCACGGCGCCCGATCTTTTTGGCGACACCGCCCCGATGCAAACGGGCGGGCAGGTGACCGTGCCGCGTAGTTTCATCAGCATGGCGAGCAGTGTCGTCTGGCACAGCGACCCCGAACGGTTTGCGCGGCTTTATGCGTTTCTCTGGCGGTTGAAGGACGCGCCGCAGTTGATGACGGATCGCGGTGATGCTGACCTGTCGCGCTTGCGCCGGATGGAAAAGAACGTACATCGCTGCCAGCACAAGATGAAAGCCTTCGTCCGTTTCCGCGAGATTGGCGCACCCGATGCTGCCCGCCGGTCCTTTGCCGCGTGGTTCGAGCCGACGTATCACACGGTAGAACCCACTGCCGATTTCTTTCTGCGTCGCTTCAGCGATATGGATTGGCGCATTCTCACGCCGGATGTCTGCGCGATTTTCGAGGGGGGCAAGCTGACCTTCCGCGAGGGGGAGGAAAAGCCCGCGCTGCCCGAAGACGCGAGCGAACAGCTGTGGATCACCTATTTCCAGAACATCTTTAACCCCGCGCGGCTGATGGTCAAAGCTATGCAGTCCGAGATGCCCAAGAAATACTGGAAGAACATGCCCGAGGCGGCGCATATCCCCCAAATGATCGCCGACGCCCCCGCCCGTGCCCACGCGATGGCCGAGGCAGCACCGTCCTTTCCGCCGCAGCGATTGGCGCAGGTACAAGCGCAGCTCGCCGCGCATCAATCCGCGTGGGAGGGTCCGAAAGACGCGCTGGCCAAGGATATTGCCGCCTGCACCCGCTGTCCCTTGCATTGCAATGCGACACAGGCCGTACCGGGCGAGGGCCCCATGGATGCCGAGCTGATGATTGTTGGCGAACAGCCCGGCGATCAGGAGGATTTAAGCGGGCGGCCCTTTGTCGGGCCTGCGGGGCAGCTCTTTGATCAGATCGCAGGGCGGGCGGGGTTGGCGCGGGACAAGGCGTTTGTGACCAATGCGGTGAAACACTTCAAATTCACCCCGCGAGGCAAGCGCCGTCTGCACCAACGGCCCAATGCGTCAGAAATCCAGCATTGCCGCTGGTGGCTGGATGCCGAGATCGCACAGGTCAAACCCAAGCTGATTTTGGGCATGGGGGCGACGGCCGCCGAAGGGCTGACCGGACGGCGCGATGCCATCACCGCCCGCCGCGGCACTGTCGAACAAACGCCCTCGGGCACGCCGGTCCTGCTGACGCTGCACCCCTCGTATCTTTTGCGCCTTCCCGATCCTCATGCCAAAGCCGACGCAACTGCCCAATTTCAAGACGATTTGACCGCCGCCGTACGAATGTTGGCCTGAAACGGCGAAATCTCTTAGGGGGCAGTTGCAATATGGCTATGGGATGCCATATACCATCCACATGGATGGAGACGCGAGATGAGCAACGTCAGGCAGCTACGGGAAAAGCAACCCGAGAACGAAAAGATCACGATCAACCTCGGCTTTGTCGATCTAGGGCGGATCGACCTGCTGGTGCAGGAGGGGTTCTATTCCAACCGCAGCGATTTCATCCGCACGGCGATCCGCAAGCAGTTGGATCACCAGTCGGAAACGGTGACACGGTCTATCGACCGCCACACAATGGAGATGGGTCTGCGTGATTACTCCGTTGCGGACCTCGAGGCGGTGCAGGCGGCAAATGAAGTGCTGCACATCAAGGTGGTGGGTCTGGCCCGTATCGCGCGCGATGTGACGCCAGAGCTGGCCCTTGCGACCATCGGCTCTATCAACGTGCTGGGGGCGCTTCAAGCCAGCACAGAAGTCAAGAAAGCACTCGGCGACCGGATCAGTTAGCTCCGGCATCATCCTAAAAGGGAATGCGACATGACAGATGAATTTAACGCGGCCATGCGCCGTGCCGGAAAACTTGTGCGCGCGGGTAACCCCAAAGCGGCGACCGAAGCCATCCAGAACGCGCTTGGTGCCGGTGGGCTGGGGAGCATGGCGAAAGGTAGCAAAAGCCCCTTTGGAAAAGCCAAGATCGGCCGCGGCCTGCGCGAGACGCTTTCGGGGCTGGCGCAATCAACCCTGAAAGGCGGCGACAGCATCGAGCCGGACCTGCCCGAGGGCGCCACATTCGGCAGCGGCAGCTTTTCCTGCAGCGCAGGCAGCCGTGACTATCGGCTTTATATTCCCAACCTCAAAGGCTCTGCGCCGACAGGTTTGGTGATGATGCTGCACGGGTGCAAACAATCCCCTGTGGATTTTGCCAACGGCACGGGCATGAACCAACTGGCAGAGGCGCATGGGTTGATCGTGGTCTATCCGGCGCAATCGCGCATGGCGAATATGCAGAGCTGTTGGAAATGGTTTGATCCCGCCGATCAGATGCGCGGCGCGGGTGAACCGGCGATCCTTGCAGGGTTGATGCAACAACTTCAGCGCGACCATGCCATTCCCAAAGGGCGCAGCTTTGTTGCGGGGCTGTCGGCCGGCGCGGCGATGGCTGTGGTGCTGGGACAAACCTATCGGGATGTCTTTGACGCGGTGGGTGCCCATTCCGGTTTGCCCTACCGTGCGGCCCATGATGTGCCATCGGCTTTTGCGGCCATGGGGCAGGGGGCAACAGGCTCTGACACAGGGGAATTCATCCCGACGATCATCTTTCAGGGCGATGCGGATACCACTGTGAGTGCCGCAAATGCGGATGCGATCGCCAAACACGCCCCAAACGGTCCCGAGGTTCAGGACGACGGCAACACGGGCGGGCGCCGTTTTTCCCGCCGCAGCGTGATGGCACCGAAAGGCCATGTCGTGATGGAACAATGGACCGTCTCGGGCCTTGGTCACGCTTGGTCGGGCGGCAACAGCGCGGGGTCATACACGGACCCCGCAGGGCCGGATGCGAGCCGCGAAATGCTGCGGTTCTTCCTCGATTTGCCTAAGAAAGGCGCATGATATGACACACTCTCTTACCTTTGACGCCATCAGCGAAGCCACGCCGGGCCCGAAATGGGCCGCCCGATGGGCCCGTTCATGGCCCGCCTACGAGGCATGGTTCACTGCACGCGGCGGCGATAATGGCCCTGACCGCGCAGCCTGCGAGGCGGCGCTAAAGCAATATATGCCCGAGTTAGTGCCTGTTCACGCCAAGCTCACAGCGCTCGCGGGCGGGTCGGACCGTGCGGCACGCTTCCTGTCCACGTGGTGCCCGCCAAGCTATCTGGGCGGATGCTCTCTTGCCGTGGCCACATCGGACGACGACATCCGGCTGGTGCGCAACTACGATCTGTCGCCTGACTTGAACGAAGGTCTGCTGCTGCACAGCGCCTGGACCGGGCGGCGCGTGATGGGTATGGTCGAATTCCTTTGGGGTCTGTCCGATGGCATCAATGATGCGGGGCTCAGCATCGCGCTGGCTTATGGCGGACGGCAGGAAACAGGGCGCGGGTTCGGTATCACCACAATCCTGCGCTACGTTCTGGAAACCTGCGAAACCGTGCCCCAAGCGCTGCGCGTGCTGCAACGCGTCCCTTCGCATATGCCGTATAATGTGGTGGTCGCCGATGCCTCGGGTGCGGGTGCGAGCGTCGAGATGTACGCCGGTGGCGGGGCAAAGGTGCAGCCGCGGCTGGTCGCCACAAACCACCAGACCGACGGCAGCACGCCCGACAGAGGCAGTTTTACCCGCACGTTTGAACGGTCAAAACACCTTGTGAGTGTCTTATCCGAAGGGGTCACACCGTCAGCGCTGGCAGGCCAGTTCACCCAAGCGCCGCTCAAGCAAGACCGCTACGCCGAAGGGTTTGGCACGCTTTTCACCGCTGAATACGAACCCAAACGCCGGAAGATGACGCTGCATTGGGACGATGAGGTCTGGCCCCAATCCATCGACGCGTTCGAGGAAGGCACGCGGCAGGTCACCTATGGCAGCGCCCCATCATTGGTGGCCGCAGGGGGTGACATCAATTGGGTGCAAATCGGTCTGGACTACGCAGCGGGCCGCGGGGTTGACTGGCGTAGGTTTGTTCCCGCCGGGGTTGATGTGGCGTAGACTGCGCGGGGATAGGCGGTGCCACTGTCTATCCCTTGTCCACCCGGCGGCCTTTGCGGTTTAGGATCTATATCGCAAGCCCGCGTCAAACGGGTAGATCGCGTCGGTCTGCAATCGCCTCCATTGCGATGTAGGAGGTCACCGTCTCTAGCGCGGCTCCTGCAATGAGACGTTGATAGATGCGGTCGAAATCATTCATGTTCTCAGCGACGATTTTCAACATGTAATCGTAATCACCTGCGATACGGAACACATCGATGATGTTTTCGATACCAAGAACCGTCTTGCGAAATGTCTCGAGCCACTCTGGCGAATGATCCCGCGTGCGCAGCATTACAAAGACCGTCAACCCCAGCCCGATCCGGTCATGGTCCAGGCGCAGCGTTTGCCCGGTGATCACCCCCGTCTCCTTTAGCCGCAATATCCGCCGCCAGCACGCATTTTGCGAAAGGCCGACACGCTCTGCCACATCGCGTTGCGAAAGGGAGGCGTCTTTTTGCAATACACGTAAGATCGCAGCGTCGATCCGGTCGAGGGTAGGGGGTGAACTTTGGGTCATTTGATCGAAAAACCTCAGTAATTAATCAATATTAGATAAATTCTATCGCATGAACGTATGTCATTGTCACCTCAACTTGCGCACAGTGAAGGATATGACCCATGACGAAAGTACCCGAATTTTTTGAAAGCTTTTACGCGGACCTATGCGCTGGCACTACTATTCAAACTCTACAGTCCGGTCTGATTGGCGAGGGTATCATGGTGCCCGGCCCCCACGGCCCGAACCCTTTGATCTATGCCGACTACGTAGCTTCGGGGCGGGCGCTTCAGCAGGTCGAAGACCGGATCGCCAACGATGTGCTTCCGTATTATTCCAATGCACACACCGAAGCGTCGTTCTGCGGCCGCCAGATAAACCGTTTGCGCGCGGGGGCGCGGCGTGTCGTGGCGACAGCTTGCGGAGCTGATGAAGATCATGCCGTGATCTTTGCCGGTGGCGGGGCAACGGCGGGCCTGACCAAGCTGCCCGGTCTGTTGGGGGTCGATACGATGGTAGCCAGCAGGAGGAGCCCGCTGGTGCTCACCGGCCCGTACGAGCATCATTCAAACATTCTGCCATGGCGCGAGTCTGGCGCCGAGGTTATCGAAATAGCAGAAGCCCCTGATGGTGGCCCTGACATGGGCGATCTGGCTGATCACCTTGCCGCCAACAGAGAGCGGCCGATAATCGGCAGCTTTTCCGCCGCATCCAACGTCACGGGAATTATCAGCGATGTCGCCGCAATCACGCGCCTTTTGAAAGAACACGGCGCAATAAGCGTTTGGGATTATGCAGGGGCGGGACCTTATCTTCCTATCGATATGGCATTGGGCATGGATGCTGTTGTCGTTTCCCCGCACAAGTTCATCGGGGGGCCGGGTGCCGCCGGCGTTCTGATCCTGCGCCGCGACGCGATAAAGCGGGCTCGACCCACCAGTCCGGGGGGCGGCACCGTGCGCTTCGTATCGCCTTGGGGACAGGACTATTCTTGCGATGTGGTGGCGCGCGAGGAGGCAGGGACGCCCAACGTCATCGGCGATATCCGCGCCGCAATGTGCTTTATCGTCAAAGACGCGATTGGGCTCGACCGCATGGCCGCCCGCCTTGAAACGCACCGGCGCAAGGCCGTAGCGGCATGGTTAAACGCTCCGGGTCTGACACTGCTGACCAACCCCAATGCCGCAGCTTTGCCGATATTTTCTTTCATGGTGCATAACGAACTTGGGCAGGTCGTGCATCCCCAGCTTGTCTGCCGGATCCTGTCTGATCACTTTGGCATTCAGGCCCGCGGGGGTTGCGCCTGCGCCGGTCCCTATGCGCACCGGTTACTGAATATTGACCAAGCGATGTCAAACCGGCTTCGACAGGACATTCTATCGGGGAATGAGATCGCGAAACCCGGCTGGACCCGTCTCGCATTTTCTGCCCTGATGGACGGCGCGAAGGCCGATTATATCATCGACGCAGTGGCCCGTATCGCGCGCGATCCCGATGCTTTCACCAAAGACTACACTGTCGATCCAGCCACCGCCCGTTTTACGCCAGCCCAGAGGAAAGCTTTGATCTTGTAGCCATACCCATGGCTTTTTCGTGTGAATCAAGGGTGCATATTCGAGGCATTTTAATAGCCGCAAGATGGTATTCAACTGGGCTAGATATGGGTGTATGCGGGTATATAATTACATAATCTAGTTATTTTTTTATGTATCATGCAAATCGCGGGCCGAGTGAAATAGGCGACATTGGTGTGTCATATGGCTGGTACGATGAGATTCTCAGAAGTCCCAACACATCCGTAAACCTGCCGTTCGCTGCATCGTGTACGAACTGGTAACGTGCGGACCTCACGTTGACCTTTGCCCGTATCCCCATCTGTTTTGCAGTCGCACCCAACGATCACGAGAGCGTCCAGCAGCCTTGGACGCTCTAAATGCTCATACAATCACGTGAGGCATGGAGGGCCGTTAGGGCAGTCGATCAGATAGCCCCAACCGCCGTTTGCCAGCTTTTTGGCGACTTCGGTGGATTGACCTTCGGCCATCACCGTGCCGTCCGGCGCAATCACGCTCCAATTTGCGCGCAGCATGGCGATATCGCCATTAATGACCTCGCTGAACACCTCGCTTTTGACCTGAGGCCGGATGTCCAAGAACCCCTCAAAGGCTTTGCGCGCACCGTCCAACCCCGTCAAGGGCGGCTGGTCGGGTGGAAAGAAGATCTGGCAATCGGGATGGAACATCGAGATGATCCCATCCAGATCACCCTCTTGCAGATAGGCGCTGACGCACTCCGCGATTTCGCGGGGCTGGTGGGCGATATGTTGTGTCATGTCATTGCTTTCGGATTAGGGTTGATTAGAAGTCGAAGGAGCCAGCTTCACGTAGATCATCACGAAGCCATGTTTCTTGAATGTGCAGCCAAGTCACCGGATCGGTGATTTTCATCAGTACGCTGGACAGACGCGCGTTGTTCTTTTCGGCTGAATTCGCGGCACCTGTCTGCCACTCGGTATATGTTGCCATTACCAGATCACCGAATTCATGCCGGATGGTGACGTCACGGATTTGGGTGCGGAAGCCCCTGTTTGCGCCATATCCGCGGTCGAACCCGCCTTTGAGCATGTCGCCCGTCATGATGTGTCCTTCGGGCGGGATGAAGACGACATTCTCATCCAAACGCGACAGGAACCGTGGCTCCAGTTGGTCGCGCTCTACGGTTCCATTGAACCACTCGGTAAAGAAGTCGTGCAAATCGACGATTTCCTTTGTGACAATCTGCAGTGTGGTCATCTCGAACTCCTTGGTCTTTCCTGAAATGTAGGAAGGCCGCGCCAGAACAGGCGCGGCAGTAACGGCCTAGGCCGGGCCGTTATTGTCCATGTCGAGGAACATCTTCCACGCGCCGGTTTTGTCGCGCTTATAGCCAAGCACCAAGCACCAAGCGGCCCTCGGGCGTCTTGACCTCGCCTGTGTCGCGCATCTTCATCGTGCCGTAGAAACGGCCCGATACGATGACAGTGTCGCCGTATTCCTGTAGGTCTTCGATATCATAACCAGAGGTGATTTCTGCGGCGGCGATACGCGGGTTGTACTTGTCGCGGATCGCCTGCGTGCCGGTTGTGACAGGCTGGCGTTCGTTCACCGTCATCACATCAGGATGACATGACGCCACCATCCGTTCGATGTCACCATTATCGAGGCCAGTGTTCCACTCAGCGATGGCAACTTGGATTTCTTCAAGTACTGTCATTGTCTTGCTCCTTGGTCTGTTGATTGAAGGCCCGGTCATCGACCTGATCTTCGCGTTTTCATTTCCATCTTGCTGAGAATGTAGACGGCTGGTATCGTAAGGATAGCCCCACTTTAAGCTGACACAGTGATCGGAAAAGCGAACAATGGCCCGTAGCAGCTTTGGTGACATTCGTGTTTTTGTCGAAGTCGCGCGCCGCGGCGGCTTCCGTGCAGCTGCCGAGCATCTTCAGCAAGCCCCCGCCTCGGTGAGCGAGGCCATCCAACGGTTCGAGGACCGCCTGGGTGTGCGTCTTTTTGAACGGTCATCACGCTCCGTTGTGCTGACACGCGCAGGCGAACAGCTCTATGATAAAAGCCTGCCCGCCATTGTGGATCTGGAAGGTGCGCTGGATGACATCCATGCGCAGAAGGACGAGGTCGCAGGCACCTTGAGGCTTTCGGCTCCCTACAGCGCTGGCCCCTTCTTTCTGGATGATCTGGTCGCACGTTTCGCGACTGCATTTCCGACGGTCGATGTTGAAGTTATCTATGATGACAAAAAGGTCGATCTTCTGACGTCAGGCATCGACGCCGCGATCCGTTCAAACACGATGCTTGGACCAGATACACATGCTGTCGCTGTTGGACCAGAGCTGGAAATGACCATCGTCGGTTCGGCCGAGTACCTTGCGGGGAAGGGGACGCCCGAGCATCCGCGCGATATCCTGAAGCACGATGCAATCTGCTATGCCTTTGGCTCGGGCGCTCATCTGGCCCCGTGGGGGTTCGACGGGCCGGAGGGCATGTACACGATACAGCCCAAACCGCGCATGGTGGCGAACGACATGCGGTCGCTTCTGACCTATGCACAGCAAGGGCTTGGTCTTGCGTATCTGTACAGGGAAATAGCCCTGCCTCATCTGGAAAAAGGCGGCCTGACCGAAGTTCTCAGCGGCCATGTGGGACAGCTTCCGCGCTATTCCTTGAATTACCGCAGCAAGCGGAACATGACGCGCCGGCTCAGAGCCTTCGTCGATATGGCAAAGGCGTAGCGCAAGTCAGGTCTTGGCGCTATCGGAACAAAGCTCCGGATCATCCGCGAGATGGTCAATAAGCGCCCGCACCCGCGTTGTAAGGCGCCTGTTCTGAGGGAAGAGCGCAGCAACGGCATAGGGCGAAACCCGATGCTCGGCGAAAAGCTCCACCAGATCACCGGACCTGAAGGCATCCGCCACCGTGTAGGCGGGGCAACGGGCAATTGCAGCGCCTGTTGCGGCAAGCCGGGCTGCAGCTGCGGGCGCGTTCATGCGAAAACGCCCACTGACCGGAACAGCCTCTTCCTGGCCATTGATATCAAACCTCCAGATGGTCGGCTCGGTCATGTTCCCGTCAAGAATACACTCATGCGTGGCCAGCGCCCGCGGATGGTCCGGCGTTCCGGTGCGCTCCAGATAGGCGGGCGACGCACATACGACCAACGGCATCGGGCCCAGTTGCCGTACTTTGAGCGAGCTGTCGCGCATCGGGCCAATCCTGATGGCGAGGTCAAAGCCCTCCTCAATGATCGACACGCGGCGGTCAGAGAATTGCAAATTAAGGTCCACATTGGGGTGTTTCGCCCCGAACTTTGCCAGCGACGGCGTCAGCCGCAAAGCTCCGAACCCAGTGGGGGCCGAAATATGTATCGCCCCCCTGAGCGACGTCTGATCGTGTCTGACCCTCTCCTCCAACTCGTCAAAGCCATCAAGAAGCGGCTCACATAGCGCAAGATATGTCGCACCAGCGTCCGTCAAAGAGACACTCCGCGTCGTGCGATTGAGTAACTGCACCCCAAGCGCGTTTTCCAAGTCAGCGACATATTTGCTGACCAAGCGCGCAGATCGCCCCATACGCTGCGCGGCAATCGTGAAAGAGGCGTTCTTGGCGACAAGCGCAAAGGCCCGCATCCGGTCGATTTTATCCATCTCATTGCGCCTTATCAGGGCTTAAATATACGCCAATTTAGACAATTATCACTGGAATGCGCAACTGGTAGGGCTTGCACATATCTTGAAAAATGACTGGAGACACCGATGTCAAACGCCGTTCGCATTCACCATTTCGCAAAATCAGGTCACGCCCACCGAGCCTTGGTGTTTGCGAAACTCGCAGGGATTGCACATGAGGAAGTTCCCGTAGATCTGGCAGGTGGTGAACATAAATCGCCTGAATTTCTGGCCATGAACCCGAACGGGCAGGTCCCCGTCTTGCAAGATGGCGATGTAACCGTATCGGATTCCAACGCAATCCTCGTCTACCTCGCACGGACATATGCCCCGGACTGGATGCCAAGCACGCCGATCGATGAGGCCAATGTTCAACGCTGGCTGACACTTGCGGCAGGCGAAGTTGCCTTCGGGTCCTGTGCCGCACGTCTGATCACCGTTTTCGGCGCGCCCTTGGACGTAGATTTCGCCGATGCAACAGCGACCAAGGCAATGCAAAAACTGGAACACGGGCTGGAAGGTCGCGATTGGTTGGTTAGCGATCGCCCGACAATCGCCGATGTTGCGAATTATTCCTATACCGCCCATGCGCCCGAGGGGAACGTCTCGCTTGACCCCTACCCGAATGTCCGCGCATGGCTCGCCCGTTTCGAAGCCCTGCCCGGGTTTCAGGCCATGCCAGCAACCGCTGTTGGCCTTGCGGCTGAATAGGGGGGGGGCCATGACATCCGAAGCCCCGCGCCATCCGGGTCTAAGCGATCTGGGGCTATAGCGCTGACGCCGTAACACCAATAACCGCTGACGCCTTTCAGGCCTAAAGAAAGGCGTCAGCGCAAACACCGCAACACGACCGCTTTTCAGACGAACGATTGGAACACGAAATGGCCCAGTTTCATAAATCCCATAAAGGCGAGCTGCGGCTTCAAGAGCGGCGCAATACGCCCAAGGAAATGATCTCCTCCATTCCCCAGTACATCGCCCCTGACATGCCACAGCAGCACGCGGATTTCTTTGCTGAACTGGCTTATTTGCCGCTCGCGACACTGGATCACGACGGGCGGCCTTGGGTGAGCCTTCTGGTCACACGATCGGAGAGTGACCCGTCGGTAGACATCAAAATTTCCGGTCAAAACACAATGGAGGTTGTTGCCGAAAGCAACCCATACGATCCCTTCGCGCGGGCATTGATGCAAGATCCTACCTCTGGCCATGCGCAGAAACTCTTTGCCGGCGTAGGGGTCGATTTCAGCAATCGTCGGCGCAACAAAATTGCCGGGCAAATTAGTGCGGCATCTGTTGAAGAGAGCGGAAAAATTAGCCTGCGCTTGGCGTCTGACCAACATCTGGGAAACTGTCCCAAATATATTACCGTGCGTGAGTTGGCGTATGAAAAACGCAGTGCAGGCCTTTTGTATGACAGCTTTGAAACCCACACCGCCGCCTTGCCGGATGCCGCCAAAGCCGTTGTGGACCAAGCCAGCACGGTGTTTTTGGCGACAAAGCACATTGCAGATGAGGCCAGTTCTGGCATCAAGACCGACATGGGCGTCAATCACCGCGGCGGCGCACCGGGTTTTACCCGCATCTATGAAGACGCCAATGGTGACGACATCACGACGTATCTGGTTTTGCCCGACCATTCTGGCAATCGCTTCTACCAGTCTTTGGGAAATATCGAGACGGACCCACAAGTCGGACTCGTTTTCCCAGATTTCACGACAGGCAGTGTCCTTTACATTACGGGGAATGCCGAAAACTTGCTTGATGACGATGCAGAAGCACTTATTCCACGCGTGAGCCTGCTCACGCGTATCAAAGTGACAGGTGCCGTCTTTGTCAAAGACGGTCTAAACCTGAAGTTAACATCTCAAGAGCAGTTCTCGCCGTATAACCCGCCGGTCAAGCTCCTGCGTCGGGAAATGCAAGAAATGGGGCATGTACTGGTTGGTCACGAAACCGAAACCCCCATCACAGCCACACTCGCATCGACAGAAACGCTTTCTGAGAGCATCAAGACTTTCAATTTCGAACTGTCACAGCCTGTCAGTACGCCATTGCCCGGCGGGTTCGGTGTCTTCGACTTCTCAAACCTTTTGGACTCGGGATACAGGCATATGAACGAAGCCAATCCGCAGCTGGTCAACGAAGACTACGTGCGAACTTGGACGATTTCAAATACGCCCGTTTTCGACCCTGGCCGCAACGAATTTGCTGCCACCAATCAGGTGAGCGTCACCGTTAAAAACAAACCGGGCGGCTTGATGTCCAATGTTATTCACGCCAACGCTAACAAACTTATCGAACAAAGGCTGCCGGTTGAGTTCAAAGGTTCTGGTGCAGGCTTTACATGCTTTACGCCGGGTACTCAGAATGCTCCTCCAAGTGTTTCATCCAAGATGCTCTGGATCGCGGGCGGTGTCGGCATTACACCATTTATGGCGATGTGGGACGGTATCCTCCAACTGGCGAACGCTCACCCGCAAACAACGACCGACATCGCCCTCCTGTTTTCTGGTCGTGGTGATGACATCAAAGTTCTGAAGCATTTTGTCCGGCAAATTGGTCCTGTCCCAGCCAATGTGAAACAGCGCATTGTGGCGTTTCAAAGCATCGGCGATGATACATTGGTCGCAAAATCTGCACGGGAGGATCTGTGTCTGGCGTTTTCTGAGGATGCGCTGCAGATCAAAGAACGTCGCGCGCAGGTTGAAGATATCCAATCCATCCCCGCACTCGACAAGCGAGAGGTCTATATGTGCGGACCCGATGCGTTAATGAGGTGGAGCGAAGCAACCCTCATCAAACTAAACGTCGAAGAAGGGCGACGTCATCGCGAGTCCTTCGTCTTCTGAGTACAAAATTCATAAAGCCAACGACGATTTTGCCCGCAGTCACTGAATTTTGAACCAAATTTTTGCGGCGCTATGTACGCATGGCTGGTCTATCCACCGCGCGGCAGCACTAGATTTTACACCGACGCAGCATTTCCCATGCTGCATGCGCGCCGAGCGACACCGTGCGCAGCTCACCGCGAAATCTTAGATACTTTAGTCAACTGTCGTTGCATTCCAACGGTACGTCAGAATGTATCCACTTCGGGCACCGGGAACAGCAAGGTGACACGGTCTGGGTTCATTTCTGCGATGATGATGGTCCCATCGCGCTGAACAGCCAATCCATGACCAAAGGTTGAAAAGGTGCGACAGCGACCGACCAACTCACCACTCGGAGTATAAGCGGACAGACGCGGGGTCTGGTCACTGACCAGCAATAGTCCATCAGGCGTTAGCGCTAGCGCCATCGGCTTGTACAATCCCTCAATCTGACCCAGCCAAGTGCCATCCCCATCAAAAAGCTGAACGCGGTTGTTCTCACGGTCCGCTACACAGAGCCTGCCTTGGCCGTCGAACAACAGGCTGTGCGGGGTCGAGAACGCGCCCGGTTCAGTACCGGGGTGTCCAAAGGTCTTGAGGTGGCGCAGTTCCGGGTCAAAGATGTGAACCGCGCTATTCCCGTATCCGTCAGCGACATAATAGCGGCCGTCCGGACCTTGGGTGCAATCGCAGGGATGGTTGAAGGGGCGCCCCAAGCCCGGCCGCTCCGCGCAGTCCATCCGGGTGATCTCGTGCATCGTTTCATCAAGTAGCACGATCTTGTGGCCATCCATGTCCGTGGCGGCCAATTGGTTCGCAGAGGTGGCGCGCAACCCGTGGCCGCATACGAACTGCAGCAGATCGGTGCCTTCGCCAATCATTGCACCGTTTGGCCCGAGTATGACCAGCTCAGGCGCTTGCCGCCTGAGAACAACGATCCTGTCGCCCAAGACCGCGACATCGGAAAGGCCCGACAGCATTGGATCGCTGACATGGCGCACGCGGTAACGTTGCGTGCCCAAGGCCACATAGGCGCAAGGTCGTTTCGTCGTCTCGCTCACAATGCGCCCTGCAATGTTTCGGCCATGGTGATGAGCATCGCATCCCGGCCTGCCGGAGCGGTCAACATTAGCCCCGTGCCGGGGTCGTCGGTGATGGGTATGCTGACCGAACAGCCGTCGATCACATTCGCAAGGCTGGTGTTGCGCAGCGCCAGCAGGTTGATCCGGTCATAGGTCGCGTCGTCGTTCAGATCATCCAGCTTCGGCGGCATGATGGCGACGCTTGGCAAGGCCACGGGCGTGTCGCCAAAGAGCCGGTCTGCCCGTGCGATCAGTGCTTCCCGCGCGGCTATCGTGCGGGCGAATTCGATGCCGGTGACGCCGTCCGCCTGGGCCATACGCGAGGCGACGCGCGGATCAAGCTCGGCACGTGTCTGGTCAAAATAGGCCCCGTGGTGGGCCCGGGACTCGACTGCCGAGAATTGCCAAACGGGTAGGGCGCGGTAGTCCTCGAAAAAATCGAGGGTCTGTCGTCGTACGCTGACGCCAGATGCCCGAAGCACCTCGAGCGCGGCTTCAAAGGCGTCGATGACTTCGGCATCCAACCCGTCCATGCCGAAGTTCTCTGGCACGATGACTGCACGCGGTGCAGAGGATGCGGGAAGTGGTCGGTCTCGTAGCACGTTCAACACCGGCCGCAGCAGGCCAACGTCTCGGGTCAGCACCCCGACACTATCCAGCGAATGCGACAGCGGCACCGCCCCCTCGCGCGAGATCGTTTGCGCTGTGGCTTTGAACCCGAATAACCCGCAAAAGGCCGCCGGAATACGTGCGGAGCCGCCGGTGTCTGTCCCAAGCGCGATGTCAGCCACACCTCGCGCCACGGCAGAGGCACCGCCCGAGGTCGATCCACCCGCGATACAGCCTTCTTTCAACGGGGTGAGGGGGGTGCCGTAATGTGGGTTCAGGCCAAGACCGGAATAGGCGAATTCCGTCATATTTGCGTGACCAACGAGCCCCGCACCTGCACCGCGCAGCCGCGCGACCGTCACAGCGTCCGTGATGGCGGGTGCCGCGTCTTTACGGACCAGCGATCCCGCACGGGTGACTTGGCCCCGCACGTCGAACAGGTCTTTGACTGCTACGTTCAGCCCTGATAGCGGGCCTTCGCCTTCGACCGGATCATCGAAGGTGCGGGTGAAATCGGGCGAGGTTGCGCGCGCGCGGGCCGCGTCGAGGAGAGATTGAGGGGTCTGTGTCATCAAATCAGCCTTTAAATCGTTTGCTCTACAAGCCATGTCGCGATGCCGGGGAAAGCCGTCAGCAGGATCACGGCCAGCACAAGGATCAAGAAGTAGGGGACGATCATACGAGTGATCTCGAAGATCGACTTGCCTGTCAGGTTCTGGATCACGAACAGGTTGAACCCCAGCGGCGGCGTGATCTGCGCCATTTCGACGACGATGATTAGATAGATCCCGAACCATACCGGATCGATCCCAACGGCAGCCACGGCGGGCATCACAACCGAGGTCGTGAGCACCACGATGGAGATTCCGTCTAGGAAACAGCCAAGCAACACGAAGAACACCGTCAGCACAGCAATCAAACCCGGTGCGCCCAACCCACTGGCAGAGATGATTTCGGCCAGTTGCCCGGGCAAGCCGGAGAAGCTCATGGCCGAAGTGAGAAAGGCCGCGCCAAGCAGGATCAGGCCGATCATGGCAGAGGTGCGGGTGGCCCCCAAAAGCGAGGCGATGAAACTGTCGCTGTTCAGTGACCGGCCAAAGGCCGCGATGATGAGCGCCCCGGCCACACCGATGGCGGCGGCTTCGGTCGCGGTGGCGACCCCGGCATAGATCGACCCGATGACCCCGATGATCAAACCGACCACCGGCAGCAACATCCGCAGGCGGTGCAGGCGCTCAGCGATCGGTAGGCGGGGTTCGGGGGCGGGCACGCCATCGGGGTTCATTTTGGACCAGATGGCGATATAGCCCGAGAACAACGCCATGAGCATCAGCCCCGGCACCACGCCCGCAATGAACAGACGGTTCACGGACACTTGGGCCGCGACGCCATAGACGATCATCACGATCGACGGCGGGATCAACAGGCCAAGCGTGCCCGATCCAGCCAAAGAGCCGATGGCGAGACGGTCGGCATAGCCGCGCGATTTCAGCTCGGGCAGGGAAATGCGGCCAACGGTGGCGGTGGTGGCTGCCGATGATCCCGACACAGCGGCAAAGATCCCGCAGCCCGCAACGTTGACATGCGCCAACCCACCGGGCAGCCGCCCGACCCAAGGGGCGAGACCGGAAAACAGGTCTTCGGCCAGACGGGTGCGGTAGAGAATTTCGCCCATCCAGATGAACAGCGGCAGCGCCGTTAGCGTCCAGCTGGCGGAATGCGCCCACATCGTGGTGCCGAGGATGGCATCGACCGGCGTCGAGGTGAACATCATGAAGATCACGACGCCCGACGCCATCAGTGCCACGCCAACCCAGATGCCCAAGCCCAAAAGGACGAGCAGAGACACGACCAGAACGGCGGATTGCAGAAAAATATCCATGATTATTCGCCCCGACCTTGTTCGTTTGTATCGTCGCTCTCGACCGGTAGGCCGAGAATGAGGCGCAGCGTGCGCTCGGCAAAGGCTAGAGCAAAGAGCACCGACCCCAAAACCATCGCAGATTGAGGCCACCAAAGCGGAACGGCCACCACACCTTGGCTGACTTCGTTGTAGGTCCAGCTTTCGTGGACATAGCCAAAGATCGCCCAAGCGACCCAGCCCATCATCGCAGTGGCAAAGGCAGCGGCCAGAATGTCAGCGATATGTCCCAGACGATCCGGCATCAGCTGGCGTAGCGAGGTGACGCGGATATGATCGCCCCGTATCAGGGTCGCCGGCAGCGCGAGGAAAATCGACGCGCTTAACCCCCATGCCGCGAAATCATCCGCCGACGGGATTTGACTTCCCATCAGGCGAAGGCCGATTTGCGACAGGATCAGGGCCGCGATCCCAAGAAGGGACAGCGCGGCCAAGACTCCGCAAAAGTTGAATAAATGGCGGGTTAGCAACATGGCGGGGGCTCCGGATTGGTGGGGCGGGCGGGGTAGGGACACCCCTAGCTGTTTGCATAAAGGCCCGGGCGTTTGACAGCCCGAGCCTGCTTGGATCAGTTCAACGCATCGACGATCTTTTGACCGTCTTCACCTGCCTGTTCCAGCCATTCTGCACGCATGGTCGCGGCAATCGTCTCGAAGTCGGCGGCCAGTCCTTCGGGGGTCGGCAGCACGTTCATGCCATTGTCAGCCATTGTATTTGTCGCTTCGGTAGTGGCCACTTCGGCCATTTCAAAGCCACGGGTTTCCGCCAGTTCAGCCGCTTCTTGCAGCGCGGTTTTCACCTCGTCAGACAGACCGTCGTAGGCCCCTTTGTTCACGATCACCATGTTCTTGGGCAGGAAGGCCTGAACGTCATAGTAATGCGACACGAAATCCCAGGCTTGGCTGTCCACACCCGTCGACGGCGAGGTGATCATACCGTTGATGACCCCGGTCGAGAAGGCTTGGCTGATCTCGGAGGTGGCGATGGTGGCGGGAACGGCACCCAAAAGCTCGGCCAGGCGCGCGGTCGATGGGTTATAGGCGCGGAATTTCACCCCGTCGAAAGAGGAGCCGTCGGTCACCTCTTGGTTCATGTAGACGCCTTGCGGTGGCCAAGGGGCGGCGAACAGCAGAACCAATCCATCTTCGGCCAGTTTTTCTTCGTAGATGGGGCGGGAGGCTTCCCAAAGCGCGCGGGCCTCGTCGAATGTGGTCGCCAAAAGCGGCACGGCATCGGCAGAGTAAACGGCGTCTTCGTTGCCAAGGGCCGAGATCAGGACTTCGCCGATGGGAACGATGCCGCGCTGGACGCCGCGCTTCAGTTCGGGGCGCTTGAGCAGGACAGAGTTCGACACAACGTCGATTTCCAGCGCGCCATCCGACAGGCGGGCCACGTCATCGGCGAAGGCGCGGATGTTCTGCGTCAGATAGTTGCCGTCTGGTGCGTCCGCTGACATTTTCCACGTTTCAGCATGGGCCAGACCGGCCGTCAGGGCTGCGATCGCAGTTCCGATGAGAAGGTGTTTCATGTGAGGTATCTCCTGTTGGGGTGGTTTGTTGTTCTTGCCCTGCCGTTTTGGCAGGGCAGGGTGGTTCACTCAGTCTTCTAATGCGGGCAGGTCCTGCGCATCCAATGACCACATCAGGCGGAAGGTTTCGGCCTCGCGCACCGCGCCGCCCAATTGCTCGGTCAATTGGCGCAGGGTCGCTTCGGCGATAGGCTCTGACGTCACATCTATCGCGATGCAAGGGGCCAGAACGCGCCCTTCGGTGTTTTCAGACGGCAGCGGGGTCGAAAGGGTCTCGTCGGGGATCATATGATGCACGCGCAGCACGCCTTCCTCGGCCATCAACTTGCCAAGCACGGTGCTGACGGCGTCGGTATCCATTGCATTCGGCACCAGTTCGATCAGCACCAGTGCGCCGCCCCAGCCAAAGCCGCCCTCTTGCGGGACCTGCATCACCCGGCGGCGGGTGTTGGACATCCGACCAAAGTTGGTGATCGACCACTGGGTCTGTTTGGTGAAGGCTTTGCGGTAGGCGTCGGAGGTGAAATCGGCAAGGCTGCTGGCGCGGTAAAGCGCAAGGTAGCGCCGGGCCGAGCCGGATACCGCACGATAGCGCCGCGCACCGGTGAAGCCCGGAATACGAACGCGCTCCTCCATATGCTCTCTGTCATACCACTGGTTGAAATCTGCTTCATGATCTGGGTCGATATCGCTCCAGACTAAAAGTTGTGCCTGATCGGTTGTACGGATATTGCTCATTCTGCATCCTGATCTTGGACATAGCTTTCCCGTCACGTGGCGGGGCACGGCCCGCCTCCGTCGAGGTGCGGTCAAGCTCTGTCGATTGTTGTTGGGGCACCCTTGCCGAGATGGGGCCCAACGACAAACGGGATTATTCAGGGGGGGGTGATAGGGTTTTCCGATCAGGCCCGTTTCAGACCGCGTCAGGTTGGCGCTGATGACGCTCTGCACAGACCCGCGCTAGATCGGCGATTGCCTTGTAAGTGGCCACATCGGAACTGCGCCGCCAGATGCAATACAGCGGCAGGGGCGGCAGTTCCGCATCGACATCAAGCTCGTAAATACCTGGGCCGGCCAAATCACAGGCCAGTGGCATGGTCGCAATCCCAAGTCCGCGCTGTGTCAAACGGGCAATCGCGGCCATTGATGTGATGCAATGTACGATCGAAGGCCGCAGGCCGCGATCGCTGAAAAGCGCGAGTACATTGGCATGGGGGCGCGAATTGCGGGTGAAGGTGATCAGCGGGCTGGTGACAACATCAGCGAGGGAGAGTTTTTCGTCGCGCATCCCCTCCGGCCCGAACCAGCCCATAGCCAATGGCGGCAAGTCGGCGCAGACACAGGTTTGATCGTGGCGGTCATCTGTTGTCAGCAACATATCCAAAGCACCGCGTTCAAAGGCGGCCGCGATGTTCGGCGTTGGCTCAACCGTCAGTTCAAGCTCTAGCCGGGGATAGCAGCGCGCCACCTCTTCGATCAGATCGCAAAGCCAAGTATGAACGACCGAAGATACCAGCCCCAGACGCACCCGCCCCACCGCGGTGGTCGGATCGGACAAGGTGGCGCGCAGATTGCGCTCCGTCGCGAGCATCTCTTGCGCTGTTTCAAGAATCATGGCTCCGGCCACCGTGATCCGGGTGGCGTGAAACTCACGGTCAAACAGGTCGACCTGGAGGTCCGTCTCCAGCGACGAAATCCGGCTGGAGACCGTCGCTTGGCTCACATTCAATTGCTCGGCCGCCGCTCGGAAACTGCCCAAATTGGCAACTGTGACGAATGTCTCTAAAAAGCGCGTGTTCACGAAGAGCCTCTATTTCTTGTTTCGGTCGCGAAGGAAGAGGGTAATTCAGCGCGGCGGTGAAGTCACCTGTCGTCAAAGAACGCTGGACCAATCAGGTGGTGACCAACAATTGGGCGGTGACGGCCCTTCGCTACACCATTTGTAGATGTCCGGTGTGCGGGACTTTTCAGACCTTCGCTGCACGTGCACCAATGTCCGGTCTGGTGAACCGTTCATTAAACGGTGGTTTTTGGAAGACTGCGAAGGTCGGCTGTGAGCCCAGAGTCGTGGATGCTGCGTATTGCGCAAATGTCCGCTTTGATTTACCGAAATGTCTTGTCGAAGTCATCAGGAGGGCCTTTTTTGGAGTTCACGTTTAACCAGTTTTATTGGCAGACGGATATCCGTCTCATGGCATGGGCTGAATTTACTCAAGACGAAACGACCAAGCTGACATTTGCACCTGAGGACAGAAATGACGCGCCAATGGACGCGGAAGAAATTGCACTCGCAACATGGGTTCAAGACAATCATGAAACGCAGAAATCAAACCTTTTGAACGCGATTTTTGAAGCTTATCCTGACTTTCAACGTCAGTTTCTTGAAGATTACGATATTGAAACGAACGAAGATGATTTGCCTACGATCACTTCGGCTGATGATCTCGCGAAGGTCATGACCCTCCAAGAAATTTTTGTTCATCAAATTTCAAAAGGTGGTGTTCCCTATGTCGGATACCAATTCTCAACCCGTTGGGACGAAGAGCACGGTCTCGGTGTTTTGATGCACGACAAACGGGTTATCAAGTGTGGTGGGGCTGAAACGGCTTTCTTGCTTTGGATCGCGGAGGATGATCACGACAGTTGACGCTGACGTCTTTAAAGCCTAATGACCTGCACCATCGAGCGGCAATCAGTGAACTTTACAGCGGACGTCGGCACTGTCCACACACTGGTTTAATTGGGCATTTCACGATGGCCCGAGATGGACAGAGAAAGCTAAATAATGGTCAGTGATGAGCTCCGGCAATGGTTAAACCTAGTCCATTCGTCGCCTACATTTGTCATCAGAATTGACGACAAAACGCAACAGGGAACTGTGCGATCACCAAAAATCGTACCGGCGAATGACGGGGAATATTGGGTTGCAGGGGAGACATCTCTGAAATCTGGGCGCAAACTTGCTTCGGTGTTTCGCGTGCAAACAAACTCTGGAGGGACACTCCTTGGTGGATACTGGCGGGTTGGTGACGATTGGCTCGACCTACAGGACGATCTATCATACGCGGCGCTGGCGTCTACACGCGATGAAGAAACTCCCTTTGATTGGAGTTACGCTGTTCCACTCTCTGAGGACCTTTATCATAGCTAAATAGGGCGTATGGAAACCTACATTCTGATCAGCTCGGTGTTCTGGGGATCTATCGTGAACGGCTTTGCTGAACCTTCTCGGCCTACAGCTTTTGTCGATCAATGGAGAAAATGACCGCAGAGTTAGGATTCGCCTGACGAAAGCAGCCCTTGGCGCAACCGCAGCGAAAGCTCTCTTTGTCCGCAGTGCTGACTTCTGTGGATCGCGCGGCGAAGGTCTGGAAAGAGCCCATTCCGTTGACAAACTCACTGATTTTGGAGCTTTGTCTCAAGCTATCGCTTTGATTTCTTTTGGATGCGCGAGACTTGATGGCTCCTCATCCTTTGGCTGGTATCATGGGCTTGAGTTTGGCCATTTTTCGGAGGTTTTGGACGGTGGCGGCGAGAGTGAATTCATCCTGAACGCCACAGGGCCCTCGTAATCGGAGCCGTCCCAGACCGAGAATGCGTTTGAGGTGGACGAAGAGCATCTCGACTTTCTTGCGGCGCGCCTGAGCCTTTGGATTAAACTCCGAGGCCGTGCATTGGCGGGCAAACTCCCGGACCTCCTCGAACCGCTCGCGGGTGACGGAACGTGCATCGACCTTCGGACAGCACCTCTCCTTTGCAGGGCAGATGTTGCAAACCATCTTGCTGGCGCGGTATTTGCAGCGGCCTGTTCGCGGCTGCTTGTTGCGTGGGTCCTTGTGGTATTGCCGAGTGCGCTTCAACTCTTTGCCTTCGGGACAAAGATACCTGTCATTGTCGGGATCCCAGGTGAAGTCGGACCGCGACCACGTTCCATCCTGGCGTTTCGATTTGTCAAAGACAGGGATGAACGGCAGGATTTGTCGATCCAACGCGAGCCAGGCGAGGTTCTCTTCAGAGCCGTAGGCGGTGTCAGCCGCAACCCAGTCCGGCTTCAGCCCGAAGCATTCGCTGGTCCGGTCGATCATGCGGCGTGATGCGCCCACTTCAGCTGTTTTGACGGACCTGCTCGCTTCAACATCGACAATGATCCCGTGATCTGTGTCGATCAGGTAATTGTCCGAATAGGCAAAGAACGCAGGGCCTTTCCGGGCTGCCGTCCATTGGCTCGCAGGATCGACGTGGGCTGTGAACTTCGGCTTCACCTCGCTGGCGGCCCCAAAGGCTTCGTCATCCAATACATCCAGATACTCGCGCACCGCGCGTGGCGCATCAGTAGGGTCAACATCGCGCGCCGCCCAGTCCTCGGGATTGCTGGAGTTCTGCTTCTGGACATCCGCGACAATCAGACTGGCATCGACCGCAAAGCCCTGTCCTCCAACCAACCCTTCCGACATGCAACGCGCGACAGTCGTCTCAAAAACATGGCGCAACAAGTCGCTCTCGCGGAAGCGTCCGTGCCTGTTCTTGGAGAAAGTAGAATGGTCCGGGATGCGATCTGTCAGATCGAGACGACAGAACCACCGGTAAGCCAGGTTCAAATGCACCTCTTCACAGAGCCGCCGTTCTGACCGGATGCCGAAGCAATACCCAACCAACAGCATCCGGATCAGCAGTTCAGGATCGACCGACGGCCGACCCGTGTGGTTGTAGAAATCCGCCAGATGTGCGCGGATGGTGCTGAGATCAACGAAACGATCAATCGACCGCAGCAGGTGATCTTGAGGAACGTGATCTTCCAGCGAGAACTCGTAGAATAGCGAAGCTTGCGCTTCCTGCCTCGGTCCCATCATCGCAAATCCTCCCGCTCGCTGAGAGAATTGAATCAGGCGCTCGCAACCCGATCAACCAAGAGTTTTTCAACGGAATCAGCCCATAGTGCCGGATGCTGCGCTTTGCACGAACGTCCAGTTTTCGAGACGCAGCCAAAAACGTGTCAAAATTAAGCGGAGATTTGCCAAGGGTTTGTGGCACGTGGCATTTTGCAGCAGTCCGTCTAACCAGTCAGATTCTCCAGAACGGCGTTCTTGGCCATTTCAAGGTCTTCGTTCTTCATGCCCGACCGGGCCATGACGCGTAGGCCAGAGTATACCGTGAGAACAAGCTGCGCGTGCTGCGCGGTTGCGTCGTCGTCTTGGTCCGGCCTGTCGGCGTTCAACGCCTCAGTGATTGCTGACCGCATCTTGGCGTAGCCGCGCAGAACAAGCGCACCGGTCTTTGGGTCCAAGGACGCGCGGTCTGCTGCGGCATTGCACAGAAAACAGCCACGCCTGTCGGCATTGTCACGCACGGCTGTGATCGGGGCGGACAGGAACGCGTTGATGCGTTCCATCGGGGGGCGATCACCAGCGCGCAGGATTGCAACGGCTGAATCGACCATAAGCGCCTCGTACCGCGCCAGCGCCTTGAGATACATCTCTTGTTTGTTGCCAAATGCGGAATAGAGGCTCGCCTTGCCCATGCCTGTGGCCGCGATGATATCGCTCAGACCTGTGCCCTCGTACCCATTCTCCCAGAAAAGCTGCATGATCTTCGAGAGTACCTCGTCGGGGTCAAATTCCCTGGGGCGACCGGGTTGCTGCATGTGAACTGTTCCTCGCGAAGCTGTGACATTCTAATTATTGACCGATCGGTCTTTATCTCTTAGGTCTGGGTCATCGGCACTGACGCCGCACAGCTATACCAAATTTAAGACCGATTGGTCAAGAAGGAGACACACATGACATACGCAACCGACAAAGCAACCCCGGCCACGGATCTTTCAACCTTTGCCGATAATGTAACATTCGCTGGCGTGCACACGCTGCGCTTTTCCACCGCCATCGTATTGGGCTGGATCGGTGCGATGAAATTCACCGCCTACGAAGCGGGTGCCATTGAGGGGCTGGTCGCCTCCAGCCCATTGACGAACTGGCTTTACAGCGTGTTCAGCCTGCAAGGCGCGTCCAACCTGATCGGCACCGCAGAAATCGCAACCGCCGCGCTGATCGTCATCGGTGCGAAATTCCCCAAGGCAGCCCTGCTTGGCGCGCTCGGTGCGCTTGCGACCTTCCTTGTCACCGCCAGCTTTTTGTTCACGGCACCCGTGACCGAGCCGAGCCTTGGTGGCTTTCCGGCCCTGTCCGTCGTCCCGGGTCAGTTCCTGCTCAAGGACATCGTTTTGTTGGCAGGTGCGCTTTTCCTGACGGGTGACGCCCTCAAGCGGATCGCCGGAAACAACTGAGCTGCACACTTGCCCGCGCCGTCGAGGCGCGGGCATTCCGTACGCTAAAGGAGAAAGACCATGACCGCCAAAGTTACCCTCTACACCAAAGACTATTGCCCACACTGCAAGGCCGCCAAAGCCTTACTGAAATCCAAGGGGATCATCTTTGAAAATTATGAAGTTTCGACCGACCCTTTGCTGCGCGCTGAAATGATCGCCCGCAGCGGCGGGCGCAGAACGGTCCCGCAAATCTTCATCGGGGAGTTCCATGTGGGCGGACACAGTGATCTTGTGGCACTCAATGCGGCTGGCAACCTTGACCCGCTGTTGGGCCTTGGGGAACCTGCCTGACCTAAAAGAAGAAGGACAAAGCAATGACCCAGTATGATGTTGATGTCGCCATCCTGGGCGCAGGGACTTCCGGGATGGCCGCCTACCGCGAGGTTGTGAAACACACCGACCGCGTGGCCTTGATTGACGGTGGTCCGCTCGGGACGACCTGCGCACGTGTTGGCTGCATGCCTTCTAAGTTGCTGATCGCTGCCGCAGATGCAGCACATGAAGCCCGCCATACGGACAAATTTGGCGTGTCCACCGGTGAGGTCACGATCGACGGTGTGGCCGTGATGGACCGCGTGCGCCGCGAACGCGACCGGTTTTTCGGCTTCGTCAATGATGCCGTGGACAGTTTTGAGGATCGCCATTTGATCCGGCAACACGCGCGCTTCATCGACGACACCACGTTGGAGCTTGCCGATGGCAGCCGTCTGACGGCGCGCACTGTCATCATCGCCACAGGGTCTCGCCCCATCGTGCCGCCCCCGTTCAAAACGGCAGGCGACCGGTTGATCGTCAATGACGATGTTTTTGACTGGCAGGATCTGCCGCGTTCGGCAGCCGTCTTTGGCGCGGGTGTCATCGGGTTAGAACTGGGTCAGGCGCTGTCACGGCTTGGCGTGCGCGTGCACCTGTTTGGCCTTGGCAACTCCGTCGGCCCCCTGAGTGATCCCGACCTCGTGGCCTATGCAAGGGACACGTTCAAGTCCGAGTTTGCCGCGCATTTTGATGCGGACACGCAGATTTCCCGTGATGGCGACAAGGTCGTTGTACGCTGGACCGACAAGGGCAATGCTGCTGACACGGGAGAGGAACGCTTCGATGTCCTGCTGGCGGCCACTGGTCGCCGTCCCAACCTGGACACCATCGGCGTCGAAAACACCTCACTGATCCTGGATGAACGGGGCGCACCGCGTCACGATCACATGTCGATGCGCGCCGACACGGCGGGGGACGGGTTGTCCTCGATCTTCGTGACCGGCGACGCTGCCATCGAGTTGCCGTTGCTGCACGAGGCAGCAGATGAAGGCCGCATCGCAGGCGAAAACGCCGCGCGCTATCCAGAGGTCTATCGCCGCGCCCGGCGCACTGGTTTGGGTGTCGTCTTTTCCGATCCACAGATTGCCATCGCCGGGCGTGGACAAGGTGATCTCACGAAGGCTGGGATCGACTTTGCCTATGGCGAGGTTTCGTTCGAAGACCAGGGGCGCGCGCGCGTGATCGGAAAGGACAAGGGATTGCTGCGCGTCTATGCAGAGCGCGAAACGGGGATCCTGCTGGGTGCCGAAATGATCGGTCCTGCAGCCGAACACATCGGGCATTTGCTTGCCTGGACCATCGAAAGCCGACTGACCGTGATCGAGACCCTGCAACGTCCGTTCTACCACCCGGTTCTGGAAGAGGGCCTGCGCACCGCGCTGCGCAATCTGGCCGCCGAGCTGGAATTCGGTCCGAGCCCGCCACTGCGCTGCATCGACTGCGGACCGGGCGGGTAAGCGACAGCGAGGAACGGCACCTTGATCCTGATCCCCTTACTCTTGGGACTGTCGTTCCTCGTCGGCTATGCCATCCGGCGTGGCAGCATCTGCGCCGTTCTGGCGACGCGGGCGTTGATTGTCGACCGGCGCAGCGCACGTTTCCGCGCCTTCGGCGTCGCCGCCGCCGGGGCGGGTGCCGTGGTTGTTCCACTGCATTGGCTGGCTCCGGCGGATGTGACGCTTTCAGCGGGATATCCCGTCACGGTGTCCGTCGCCGTCGCGGGGGCCATCTTCGGCCTTGGCGCGCGCCTGAACAATGCTTGCGTTCTTGGGACCTTGGCGCATCTGACAGGCGGCAATCTGGTCTTTGGCTTCAGCGTGCTGGGCATGGTTATCGGTGCCACTGCAATGACGTCATCTGGTCTTTGGCAAGCCAGCGTCACAGCGCCGGTCCCTTCGCCCCTTGAAGAGCCCTCAAACTTTGGGGGTGCGTTCGTGGCTGTGTTGGCCATCTCGCTGTTGCTGGCGCTCTATCGTCGTGTTCCCCGATGGATCAGGGGCCTTCGTGACCCAGCCTCCACCCGCATGGGGCCGTATCGCTCCATGCTGATCGTAGGGATCAGCGGTGGGCTGCTCTATGCCCTGGCCGGGAACTGGACCTATATGAGCGTCCTGTCCAACCGCGCCGCACGACTGGTCGATCCGACGCTTACAGCGAACGGTTGGCCCGTTTTTATCTGTGCCATGACCGTCACCGCGGGAGGAGTTGTTGCGGCCATCAGGTACCACGACTTCCAGCTACGGCGACCCAGTCCGGTATCTGCGGCAAGATGCTTTGCCGGAGGCGCCGTGATGGGTGCGGCTGCAGCAGTCATTCCTGGTGGCAATGGAACACTGCTCGTGCATGGCCTTCCGTCGCTCGCACCCCACGCCGTAGCAGCGTACCTCGCTATGACAGTAACGCTTTGTTTGTTGTTCCTCGCTGAGCGTCGAAGGCTTTCTACATAAAACGCAAGTGTTTCTGTCACCGGCGATAACGACCGTTTGTGACCTTGCGCCTTCATCCAAAGCCGCCATTGGCGCAGCTGCGGCGAAAGTCTGGAAAGTCCGCACACCGGACCTTAGGGTCGTTCCAAAAACCCTCGTTTTTGGATAAACCTTGCGGATGCAGGAGAAGATTATGCTGGCTAAAGAATGATTGGCTTGTAGGCGAGAATTTTCTCAGCCGCAGCGGGAATATCGATGCTACCGTCTGGGCGCACAAACTCGTTGGAATGAAAGATCAAATCAGACCATTCTGGGCATATCGTATTGTTGGATATGTCATTAAAGACTGCGTCTTGCTCAACTTCGGTATCGGCGACCAGTAAGGCTGAAATAGCGTTTTCAAGTTCAGCGTGTGAATACATTGTGTCTCCTTGGCTTGCTTGTTCATAACCTTTTGCGCGGAACAGCGCGATCCATAAGTGCTTCAAAAACGCTCGTTTTGGGAACATGCGGAAATCACCTCATTGGACGCTCCCAAAACCGCGTTCTAAAACTAAGACGTTGTTGAAGGTTTTTGACCGCCTCCCAAAAGCCGACATTCGCTGCGAAGCAGAAATCTTGCAACACGAGCTCGAAGCCGCCATTAGCTTCTACAACCAAATCCCCGAAAAACGGGGGGATTGCTGTATCTTGATACTAATTGAGCGCGTTTTTAAGCTTTCGACGACGCCACTATTCATCAGCTTTTATAAATTAGGCTGGCTTGATGAGATGTCTTGGCTGTTGCTGGCGTTCAGGACTGGACCTATCGTTTTTCCGATCGGCGCAGACCCGCAACAATTCAGGTTCGCAAATGTTTAGCCTGTTCCAATAACCAATTCTTGAAGAACGCCGGGGCGGACGATCCTGAAGTATTCTTGTCCAGACCAATTTCGTACCAGATACACCTTATCGCCCGTTGATCTACAGCGACAAGCTGGCCCGAAGATAACTCGCGCTCGCACAAGATATTATCTGCGAGGATAACGCCTTCACCATCTATTGCGGCATCAATGGCGAGTGAGAGGTCCGAATAAACCTTGCCAGTTTTCCAGCCAAGGCTTTGCGGTTCATGCGCCGCGTACCATTTGTGCCATGTCTCTTTGCCATTGTCGTGAATGAGGGTTGCGCTGCTCCAGTCCACAGAGGCATTTTGAGACGTGAGTTGGGCATTGAGGTGTGGGGACGCGGCGGGAAAGCCATCTATGGGAAACAGACGGTCTTTGGTAATCCCGCTCCCGGGCATTCTGGTTTCGAAGTGAATAGCGATATCCGCATGCCCTTCGCCGATCTGCGCGGGGCTCCACGCTGGCCTTAAATCTACTTCGATCCGCGGAAACAGACTACAAAACTCAGTGATACGTTTGCGCAGCCACAGGGACGCAATGGCAGGTTCTGCGCTGACTATGACGGCCCCAGAACGGGTTTTGCGCAACAGGGTTTCACTGGCGTCAGTAAGCGTTTGAAGGCCGCTCGCGACTTGGGGCAACAAGTCCCGCCCGTTTTCACTGAGCTCGACCCGGTTGCGATGCCTGATGAAAAGATCGGTTCCGAACCATGCCTCAAGATTTTTGATGTGCTGGCTGACAACGCTGTGGCTGACATTCAATTCACTGGCCGCTTTAGCGAAATTACAATGCCGTGCGGCGGCCTCAAAAACCCTAAGCGCATTCAGATGACGGAGCGTGTTCTTCATTAATCCAGCGTAGTTAAAACCTTCGCTGAGAGCAAGTTAAACGCGCTTTTGATTTGAGGCTGATGATGTGTAGCCTTCATTCAACGAATTGCTCCCTAACGCAGAACGGAAACCCGCATGGTCGCTGCCTTGTCCGCCGATAAATCCAATGTCTCGCTCAGCGTAACCGATCTGCACAAATCCTTCGGATCGCATGAGGTGCTCAAAGGTGTTTCCCTCAAGGCCTGTGAAGGCGATGTGATTTCGCTGCTGGGGTCGTCCGGTTCTGGCAAGAGTACCTTCCTACGCTGCATCAATCTATTGGAAACGCCGACATCCGGTTTGATCACGGTCCATGGTGAAGACATCAAAATGTCAAAGGATCGCCACGGCGTGTCTCACCCAACTGATCCGCGACAGGTTGAACGCATCCGCGCCCGGCTGGCGATGGTCTTCCAATCCTTCAACCTGTGGTCGCACATGACTGTCTTGGAGAATGTTATTGCAGGACCGATCCATGTTCTAAAACAGTCGCGGGCCGAAGCGATTGAACACGCCAAAGAGGTGTTGGAACGCGTTGGCATGTATGAGCGCCGAAACTACTACCCCGCCCACATTTCAGGCGGTCAGCAACAACGTGCAGCCATCGCCCGCGCGCTGGCTATGAAACCCGAAGTGATGTTGTTCGATGAGCCGACCTCCGCACTTGATCCGGAGCTTGTGGGGGAGGTGCTGAGGGTGATCCGGTCGCTGGCCGAAGAAGGCCGCACGATGGTTGTTGTCACTCACGAAATGGCCTTTGCGCGAGATGTCTCGTCACAGGTCGTTTTTCTGCACCAAGGTCTGATCGAGGAGCAGGGTGCCCCCGCTCAGATGTTCAGTGACCCTGAAACCGTACGTTTCAAAGAATTCCTGTCGACCACGCGGCAGTAACCACAGGGCGCGCAAGGTGCCTTCACAAACATAATGAAAACAAGGGAGTACGAATATGACACTCAAGAACACATTACTTGCCACCGCAGTTGGGGCAGTTGCACTGGTGGCTGGCATGGCTACCGCGGACACTTTGCGCATCGGCGTTGAGGGCGCTTACCCTCCGTTCTCGCAAAAAGGGGCTGATGGCACTCTGTCAGGCTTTGACATCGATATGGCAATGGCCCTCTGCGCAGAGCTGGAGCGCGAATGTGAGCTGGTTGAGCAGGAGTGGGACGGCATGATCCCGGCACTGATCGCTGGGAAATACGACGCCATTGTTGCTTCTCTGTCGATCACCGAGGACCGCAAGAAGCGGGTAGATTTTTCGGAGAAATACTATTTCACCCCGTCGCGGTTTATCGCCAAAGAGGGAGCCACCTTTGAGATGACTGAAGACGGCACAGAAGGCGTCAAGATTGGCGTTCTTCGTGGAACGACCCTGCAATGCCACGTCGAAAAGGCTTTCCCGAAGGCCGACCTGCGCCTCTATAACACTCAAGAGGATGTGTTTGCTGACCTCGCAACAGGGCGGCTGGACCTTCAACTGAACAACACGCTGGGTGCATTGGACGGCTTTCTGAACACCCCTCAGGGGGATGGGTTCGCCTTTTACGGCGAGGACGTGGATGACCCTGAGTGTCTTGGCGAAGGCACAGGCATTGCAGTGCGCAAAGGCGACCCGCTTGCTGCCGAGTTGAGCGAGGCGATCGCCGCGATCCGGGCCGACGGCACCTACGCGACTATCAACGATAAATATTTCGACGTTGATATTTACGGCAAGTGATCAGCCAAGCCTAAAAGTCAGGGGGACCATCTGGTTTCCCTGACCTCCCTTCCATTTTTCTAACGGGTTCAGCGCATGGACGTGATCTTTGAATACAGACAGATCCTGATCGAAGGAACTTTGGTCACAGTCGCGCTTGCGGTCCTGTCGCTGCTTTTGTCCATTATCATGGGCCTGATCGGTGCCTTTGCCAAACTGTCTGCGAAACCAAGCATCCGACGTGCGGGAAGTGTCTATACCCTTTTCGTACGTAGCGTGCCTGACCTTGTGTTGATGATGCTCATTTTTTTTGGCGGTCAAACACTGGTGAACCAGATCGGCAGTTCAACAGGGCTTTGGGGCTACGTTGAAATTAACCAGTTCCTTGCTGGGGTGCTGACCCTCGGGTTCATTTTCGGGGCCTATATGTCGGAAACCTTTCGTGGTGCAATTCTTGCCATTCCGCGCGGCCAAATCGAGGCGGCAATGGCTGTGGGCATGAAACCGGGCCAGATCTTCCGCATCGTCACATGGCCTCAAATGGTTCGCTTCGCCCTGCCCAGTTTTACTAATAACTGGTTAGTCTTGGTCAAATCCACAGCACTTGTTTCGGTGATCGGCCTGCATGATCTGGTTTGGAATGCCTTTTCGGCAGGTCGCTCCACACACCAGCTTTTCAGCTTCATGATCGCGGTCATGGTTGTCTACCTGATCATCACCGGCATCTCGGACCTTGCTCTGCGAGCGGTTGACCGCAAATACGCTGCCGGCGTGAGAAAGGCGTAAGACGATGGAATCTGAACGCAGCTTTTACGAGTACCTTCAAAGCTTTAGCGAAACGCGATCACCGATTGATTTCGTGTTGATCTACGACAACCTGCCGCGGTTCTTTGATGGTGCATTGGTCACGCTTCAACTGACATTCCTCGCTCTTCTGGTGGGCGGGATGATCGCTGTACCACTGGCCATCGCGCGCGCCTATCGCAAGCCGTTCCTGAGCCCGGCAATCCGCGTCTATACCTATGTTTTCTGCGGCACGCCTCTCTTGGTGCAGGTCTATCTGTTCTATTTCGGTCTCGGGCAATTTACCGTCGTGCAGGAAAGCTTCCTATGGGAGCCGATCCTCAGCAAACCGTGGTGGTGCGTGATCATCGCCTTCACGCTGAACACCGCCGCCTATACCACCGAATTTCTGCGCGGCGCGATTGAGGCGACACCCCATGGTGAAGTCGAAGCAGCCAAAGCTTGTGGTATGTCACCGTTCACCCGGATGCGGTTGGTGGTTTTGCCCAATGCGTTCCGCCGCGCCCTGCCGGCCTATTCCAACGAAGTCATCTTTACGCTGCACGGGTCTGTCATCGCCAGCACTGTCACCTTGCAGGATCTGTTGGGCGTGGGGCGCTGGCTGAATGGCCGTTACTATCTGGCCTATGAGGGGTTTTTGACGGCGATGGTGTTCTACATGGCAATCGTCTTCCTGATCACCTTTGTTTTCCGAATGGCCGAAAAACGCTTCCTTGGGCACTTGCGGCCCCGTGAAACGCCCGCGCCCGGCAGCGCCAGAGTGGCGGCATGACCGGCGGGTCGCACTCCTCGATCCACAAAATCTCATATCACTTCCTGTAAGAGGCAAAACAATGACAACTTCAAAAAAACGAGACTTGATCGAAGGGCGCGCGGCGCTGATCGTCATCGACATCCAGAAATCCACCTTTGCGCCAATTCCCGACGACAAACGTGCCATCGCTCATATGCCGGACTACGCAGAGCGCATGGCGCGTTCCAAAGTAGCGATCGACAAGGCGCGCGAGGTCGGCATTCCGGTGGTCTTCATTCAGGAAATTCACCGCGCCAACCTGATCGACATGGGCCGCGAAACCGATGGCGACGAGGACGTGCATTGCCTTGACAGCAACCCGCTGACTGCCTTTGCCGAAGAAGAGTTGGGTATGCGCCCGGATGATTATCGCATTTCCAAGCGCCGCTATTCCGCATTCTACGGCACCGATCTGGAAATCCTGTTGAAGGGTCTCAAGGCGGAGACTCTGATCCTTGTGGGCGGCTTGACCGATGTATGCGTACACTACACCTTCGTGGACGCGCATCAGGGTGACTACTTCTGCCGCGTAATCGAGGATTGCGTCGCTGGCTCAAGCCGCGAGGCGCATGATGCCTCACTCAAAGCAGTCGAGTACCTGCAACACGGCGCAGTGCGTTCGCTCGAAGAGGTGCTGGAGGCCATGCAATCCAATGTGGCAACCGATGCTGCCTGATAAAACGCTTATGGCGGTTGGCCTCGCGCTGGCCGCCTCAGCGGTCCTAAGCTTCATAGACAACTTCGTTGCCCCCGTCAGCCAAGAGGCCGGCCTGTGGCAGTTTCAGGTGTTTCGTACCCTGTTCGCCGTCCCACTATTGCTGGTGGCAGCGCGGATGTCGGGGCGTGTGATACGACCCGTCAACCTGCCTCGACTTGCGGGGCGCAGCCTTGCGGTCTCGGTCGGTTTATTGATCTACTTTGCCGCACTCGGGACCTTGCCCGTGTCACAAGCGGGGGCTGGTCTGTTCAGCGCGCCGCTTTGGTTGGTATTGTTGTCCGCCCTTTTGTTCCGTCACAGGATCGGTCCAATCGGGGCGTTTGCCGTGGTCATTGGGTTCGCTGGCGCTTTGATGCTGCTGCAGCCCGACTTTGCGAACCTGACCCTGCTTTCCGTGATGCCTCTGGCCGCCGGGTTATTCTATGGTCTGGGCATGATGTTGACCCGTCACTGGTGCAGCGATGAAAGCGCAATTGCCTTGGCAATCGGGATATTTGTCACCATCGGCGCGGCTGGCCTGATCATGTTGGCAGTCGTAACGATCTGGCCCGGCGATGCCTTCATCACCGCGCCTTGGACTGCGCCGAGCGCTCGCTTCTTGTGGCTCACCTTGTTCCAAGCCGTGGGCGCTGTAATCGCGGTAACACTGATTGCCCAAGCCTACCGGATAGGAAACCCTGCCGTGGTCGCCGTATTCGAGTATTCGTTCCTAATTTTTGCCAGCCTCTGGGCGTTTCTGCTTTGGGGCACGGCAACCAATCCACTCGCCTGGGCGGGAATCGCTGTGATCCTGCTCTCTGGCATCGTGATGGCCCTCAGCCAGAAAGAAAAAGCAAATGCCCCCATCGCCGTCTGAACTCGCCTATGTCCCCTTTGTGTCTGTCGAAAACATGATGGGCCTTGTTCACCAGATCGGAATCGAAAAAGTCCTGTGCGACCTTGCCGATGCTATTGAGGCCGACTTCAAACGCTGGGAGCTCTTCGACAAGACACCGCGCGTCGCCAGCCATTCTGCAGTGGGCGTAATCGAATTGATGCCGACATCTGACGGAGAGATGTACGGTTTCAAATACGTGAACGGCCACCCAAAGAACACCAGAGAGGGGTTGCAGACCGTCACCGCATTTGGCCTGCTGGCGGATGTGGATACAGGCTATCCGAAACTCCTGTCGGAAATGACCTTGCTGACCGCATTACGCACGGCAGCTTCATCGGCAATGGCCGCGCGCCACCTTGCACCCAAAGGCGCACGTATCATGGCGATGATCGGCAATGGTGCGCAGTCGGAGTTCCAGTGCCTCGCGTTCAAGGCAATCTGCGGGATCGACACCGTGCGCCTTTATGATATCGACCCGACGGCCACGGCGCGTTGTGCGGCCAACCTGAAACGGCACGGGTTGAAAGTAGTGTCCTGCACATCGGGCCAAGAGGCCATGGAGGGGGCAGAGATCATCACGACCTGTACTGCGGACAAGCAGAATGCCACGATCCTAACTGACAACATGGTCGGAAGCGGTGTCCATATCAACGCGATTGGTGGCGATTGTCCGGGAAAAACCGAATTGCACCGCGACATCCTGCTGCGTTCCGAAATATTCGTGGAATACCCGCCGCAAACCCGCATCGAAGGCGAAATCCAGCAGCTCGAGGACGACCACCCCGTGACCGAATTGTGGGAGGTGATTTCTGGAAAGGCCAAGGGCCGCACTGACGCAAAACAGATCACGCTGTTCGACAGCGTCGGCTTTGCGATCGAGGATTTCAGCGCATTGCGCTACGTGCTGACGGCGATCAAGGGCACGCCTTGGTTTTCCAACCTTGATATGGTCGCGGACCCCGACGACCCCCGCGACCTATTCGGCATGTTCGAACGCGCAAACCAATAAGCTTTGGCAGCAAAGGATCGGTGAATGGCTTGGTTTCTCCTTGTTCTCGCGGGCCTGTTCGAAGTGTGCTGGGCCGTCGGGTTAAAATACACCGACGGTTTTACGCGGCCCTGGCCCACCGTGCTGACGGCGGCTTCAATGATTGTCAGCCTTGTCCTTTTGGGGCTTGCGTTGCGCAGCATCCCTCTTGGGACAGGCTATGCGATTTGGACTGGCATCGGCACCATCGGCACGGTGATTTTCGGAATCGTCTATTTTGCTGAACCTGCGACCGCTGCGCGGATATTTTGCGTGTTGCTCATCCTTTCGGGGATTGTCGGACTGAAACTCGTCTCAACCACCTGACCAATAAAGAGGACTATGCAATGACAACTTCGATTTCCCGAAAAAACACCGGCACGCGCATGTCTCAGATCGTCACGCACGGCGATACGATCTATCTTGCTGGTCAGGTCGGAAACCCCGGCGACAGCGTAGATCAACAAACACGCGATTGCCTTGCGTCGGTCGAAAAACTGCTGGCAGAGGCCGGATCCGATAAAGAACACATACTTCAGGCAACAATCTGGCTGGCGGACATGGCCGATTTCGCCGAGATGAACGCGGTCTGGGATGCGTGGGTTCCCGAGGGTCATGCCCCGACCCGTGCTTGCGGCGAGGCCCGGCTTGCCACGCCGGAATACAAGGTCGAGGTCATTTTGATTGCTGCGCGCAAGTGATGCCCGCCGGTATCCCTTACATTGACGCGGCATCCCTGCCGCCCGGCTTTGGCTGGACAGATGCCGTTGACGCGATTGCAAAGGGGCACACCCGTGCCCCCGCGCAAATAACGGATCAGTTCCTGAACCGTAAAGAAGACAGCTTTGTGAACCGCGCCGCATGGATTGAGGGGTTCGGCGTTGGGGTGAAATCCTTCACCGTTTTTCCCGACAATGTGCAGAACCAAAGGCCATCCGTGCAGGGTGCGATGCTGATCTTTGACGATCAAACAGGAACGCCGCTGGCCGTCGTCGATAGTGGCTTGGTGACCTATTGGAAAACGGCCGCGGATTCCGTTTATGGCGCGTCTCTTTTGGCGCGCCCTAATAGTAAGACACTTTTGATAGTGGGGTCGGGCATCGTGGCGGACAGTCTGGTAGGCGCATATTCTGCGCTTTTTCCGGGTTTGGAGCGCATTTTGATATGGGGCCGAAATCCGGGAAAAAGCCGCGTGCTGGCAGGGCTACACGCGCATCAGAAAGCCGCCGTTGAGGCAATTGAGGATCTTGAAGCGGGCGTAAAACAGGCTGATATCATTTCAACAGCAACAATGAGCAAACAGCCTGTTCTTGACGGAAAGTGGGTCGCGCCCGGTACCCATGTCGACCTGATTGGTGCCTTCAAAGCTGACATGCGTGAAGCCAACGACGCATTGCTGACGCGTGCAGAGATCTTTGTAGATAGTTTCGATACCACGCTTGGTCATATCGGCGAATTGCTGATCCCATTGAACGAAGGCACTATTCGCAGGTCCGATGTGCGGGGCGATCTTTATGATCTGACGCAGCGCGCGACCGGTCGGAGCGCCCCTGACACCATCACCCTTTTTAAAAACGGCGGCGGTGCGCATCTTGACCTGATGATTGCCAAAGCACTGTCGAACTGGGGTTCGTAAGCCCACAACCCTTAGCCCGCATTTCTGGCCATCGCGGCGGGTGCTTGTACATGAGGGTTTTCTGTCAAAATAGCTGCTTGATGAGACTACAACATTGTTTCCTTAATTCGCTGCGGTGTACGTAGCGAAGAACCATATTTTCTTCCTTGCCGCATCGGACCTCTCATGATTTCAACCATTCTTACAGGTCATAAAGCGAACATGCTGGGTAGCATCTGGATGATCGCATCAATGGCGATTTTTGCCATAGAGGACGCTTTTGTGAAAGCCGCGTCTAACGCGTTACCCGTTGGTCAAATCCTGATTATCTTTGGCTTGGGTGGTGCGGTGATGTTTGCCAGTATGGCCCGCTTAAATAATGAACCTTTGTTTATCAAAGACGTCGTCTCGCGGCCAATGCGCATTCGCGTGGTATTTGAGATCATTGGACGCCTGTTTTACGTTCTTGCCATTGCGGTGACACCATTGTCCTCAGCAACTGTAATTTTACAAGCGACACCCTTGGTTGTCGTGGCAGGTGCAGCCATGGTGTTTGGCGAAAGGGTTGGATGGCGCAGATGGTCTGCAATCTTTATTGGTCTGGTTGGCGTCATCGTTATTATTCAGCCCGGAACAGATAGCTTTTCAATGCTGTCGGTTTTGGCAATCGTCGGCATGATCGGTTTTGCAGGCCGGGATCTGGCCAGCAGAGCAGCTCCAGCAACGCTCAGCACATCCATTCTTGGACTTTACGGGTTCTTGTCGATTGTGGTTGCTGGCTCGATATTCTCAATCTGGCAAGGTGCTTCATTTGTCCTTCCTGATGTATACACGTCCTTTAACTTAGCCGGTGCCATTCTGTCGGGCGTCGCTGCGTATTCGTGCCTTATGAAAGCGATGCGCACAGGCGAAGTATCTGCCGTGACCCCCTTTCGTTACACAAGGTTACTTTTCGGGATCACACTCGGTGTTGTGTTATTTGGGGAAAGCCTAAGTTCTACGATGCTGCTTGGATCCGGGATGGTCGTCTTTTCAGGCTTATTCATTATCTGGCGGCGCAACTCAGTCGAATAACCATTGGTATTGAACCGCACCGGGTTTGCCGAAGGCTCCAACTTATGAGTTGGGTGGAGTATTATTTTCAAGACAACGAACAAGTATTCACCAGAAGTGCGCGAGCATGCTGTGCGGATGGTATGAAATGGCACAGGGCAGCGGGGCGGCACGACGACCGAACAAGCCGAGAAGGGGAAGGCCATTGGGATCGAAAGTGTTGTGCGCGGCAAGAAGCCAAAGACAAAGATCCCAGATAAGGCGCTGCCGTGCCCATTGGACAATGGTGAACCGCCAATTCCTTGCGCCAGCGCCAAACGTGCTCTAGGTCAGCGAGTTCACCTATGTCGCGACATGGCAAGGCTTTGTGTATGTGGCGTTCGTCAACAATGTTTATGCACGGCTGATTGTTGGTTGGCGCGCCAGCCGCACCGCCAATGCACGCTTCGTGTTGGATGCGTTGGAACAGGCCATTTATCAACACACGCCAGCTCAAGGCCAACTGGTGCATCACCCGGATCGCAATATCTGTCGATCAAATACACTGAACGGCTGGCAGAAGCTAAAATTGCTCCGCCCGTCGGGAGCGTCGGGGGGCTCATATGACAACGCCCTGGCTGAAACGATCAACGGCCTGTTCAATGCCGAGGTCATTCATCGGCGCGGCCCATGGGGCAGCTTTGAAGCGGTCGAATATGCCACCCTCGAATGGGTAGATTGGTTCAACAACCGCCGCCTACCGGAGTCTATCGGAGACATCGCACCAACTGAGGTCGAGGCAAACTATCACGCGGCTCTGGAAAGGTCAGACATGGCCGCGTAACTAAGACAAATTAGCCTCCGGAAAACCCGGTGCGGTTCAATAGGAGACATGGGAACCTTGTCAGCCGTTTTGCGGGGAACGGGCGCTCAGATGTAGCCCGGCAATCATGCAGCGGACAGAGCCACCGGCGTGTTCGATGGTAGGAATATCTATCGGCAGCAGCGAGACATGGCGTTCCAGCGTTTTGATCTGCGCAGGCTCCAACGATTGCAAAGCCCGGGACGACAAGGCCAAAATCTGCCCATCCCGTCCCTGCAATTCGATGGCATTGCCCGCGAAGTTGGAGATTTGCGCGTGCGTCAGATCCACAATGTCCCGCTCGCCCCGGCGTAACCGCTCGGCCACATCCCGGCGACGGGCGGCATCGGGAAGCGCGCTTAGACCGACCATTGCAAAATCGGTTCCGATGCACATTAAAACGTTGGTGTGATAAATTGGCTGACTGTGGGCATCAACAGCATCAAAGACCACTGGCTCGTAGTTAAAATGGGTGCAAAAGCGTTCAAGCAATATCTCACTGGTGCGTTTGGAGCGTGCTGCGTAGGCGACCCGTTCCAAATGGTCGATCACCATGGCACCGGTCCCTTCGAGGAACAGGTCGTCCTGTTCCAGACCAGAATAATCGATGATATCCTGGACACGGTAGGTGTGTTTCAACATCTCCAGCACATCCTGTCGCCGTTCAGCGCGGCGGTTTGGCGCATACATTGGATAAATGGCGACATGCCCGCCGGAATGGGTCGAAAACCAGTTGTTCGGAAAAACAGAATCCGGTGTCGACGTGCCTTCGTCCTCGAAAAGATGCACCCGCACACCCGCATTCCTGAGTGACTCGGCGGCGCGGGTCACTTCGTCAAGCGCGGTTCGGGCGACACGTGCAGTGTCTGCGCCACCGCTGGTCTGAAAATGGTTGTCCCGCGCCGTCAATGTGTTGGGCGTGAAATGATGTGGGCGGATCATGACGACCGACGACGGTGCCTGAATGGAAGAACGGGACATGGAAACGAGCCTTGTGCTGCGGGGTGTACGGAGAGAATAGGCTGCCGTGATGGCAGTTTGCACGACCATGCAAACAAGAATTTGAAGTCATATTGCGCAGTTTGCTATGTTAGAGTATAAATATTGCCATGCACATCTACGATGACCTCGACCGAAAACTGATCGCGATCCTGCGCGATGATGGCCGGGCACCGATCTCGAAACTGGCAACATTGCTGCAGGTATCCCGTGCGACCGTGCAGACACGTTTGGACAGATTGTTGGACAGTGGCGCGGTGCTGGGATTTACCATTCGCGCTCGCGAAGACAGCGGGCCGAATGGGGTTCAAGCGATCATGATGATCGAGGTGTCAGGTCAATCCACAACCCAAGTCATCCGTAGTTTGCGCGGGATAGCTGCGCTTCATCAATTGCATTCAACCAATGGAAATTGGGATCTTGTTGCACAGCTCAGCGCAGAAAGCCTTAGTGATTTCGACCGTGTGTTGCGCGAAGTACGGGGCATTTCAGGGATCACAAACAGTGAGACTTCGATACTTCTTAGCTCAGTATGACCATTACTGGGGGCATTGCCAACTTGTTTGCGCCGGCATGAAAGCTGCCTGGGGCGGGGCGTCTGTCAGGCGGTCATTTCGAGAGCGTAACTTGAATAGCCCCTAGTTTCCTAGACACCTTCTTGGTTTACATTGAACTGTCTGTTTTCGAAGTCGACAGGCGACAGCATACCGTTTCTGACATGTTTGCGTTTCGGGTTATAGAACATTTCGATGTAGTCGAAGATGTGCTGTCTGGCCTGCTCGCGGGTTTTATATGTTCGACGCCGGACGCGTTCCCGTTTGAGCAGGTTGAAGAAGCTCTCAGGCAAGTCTTTGTCCGCCATTGGTCCGAGGACAATGGACGCGCGCATTGTCATGACAATTCCCGCGCCTGCTCATCGAGTGCTCAATATTGTGGGCCCGCAGAAACGCCGCCCAGTCCTTGCTGGTGTATTGTGATCCTTGATCCGCGTGGATCAGGACGCGTCGCTTAGGTTTGCGTCGCCAGACAGCCATCAGAAGGGCTTGCAGCACGAGGTCTGTTGGTTGCCGCGATTGTGTCGCCCAGCCGATCACACGTCGTGAGTAGAGGTCGATGATAACCGCCAGATAGAGAAACCCCTCATAGGTTTTGATATAAGTAATATCAGACACCCAGGCGGTGTCTGGCGCTGTCACATCAAACTGCCGGTCTAACGTGTTGTCGACGACGACTGACGGCCTTCCACCATACTTGCCCGGCTTACGTTTGTACCCGATCTCTGCGCGGATCCCGGCCAAACGCGCCAACCTAGCAACACGGTTTGGGCAACTGGTCTCACCCAACTCTACCAGATCGTCATGCAGCTTACGGTATCCGTAGACCTTGCCACTGTCGTTCCAAGCTTCTTCGATCAGCTTGGTCTGACGCACATCCTCACGCGCACGGTGGCTTAATGGATTTTTAATCCATGCATAGAACCCGCTGGGATGGATATTGAGGCAACGACACATCCTGCGTACCGGATACTGAGGGCGATGCTCGGCAATGAACGCGTACTTCACCTTGCATCCTTTGCGAAGTACGCGGCCGCTTTTTTTAGGATGTCACGCTCCTCCGTCATCCGCGCCAACTCACGCTTGAGCCTGCGGTTCTCAGCTTCATGGTCAACAGATGATGTCTGTGACGCAGCTTTTGCGTAGAGCTTCATCCATTTGTAGAGCGAATATGTACTGACGCCCAACCGTTCCGAAACCTCGCGAACGGCATACCCCCGCACTGTTATCTGATGGACGGCATCGCGCTTGAAATCTTCACTGAAATTTGGCTGCCCCATAACGGCCTCCTTGCCTCAAAGTTAGGGAAGAAAGCGTCTACAAATCTAGGGGCTATTCAGGGTAAGTTCTAGGCTACCGTAAGCGAGGTAGAACCCAAAGCCCGCCATGCCAAGAAACAGAGTCGCAAAGACCTAATGATTGAGGCGGGAGACAGAATTTTGGGTTTTCATGAAGTGTTCCTCTGAGCGTTGCAGCGATGCTTTTACGCGTGTGTCGCGTCGTTTCGCGTCATGATGACTTCACGCGTGATCTGCCAGCGGCCATCCTCAAGAACGAAGTCGATGCTGAGTGAGATGAGCTGATAGCGCCCGGTCGCGTTGTTCTTGCGGCTGACAACGATGTGCCCATGCGTGTCATCGGCCTCGACCAGATGGTATTGCACCCAAGGGTTGTCATCCTTCAGCGCGCCCATGTTATGCTTGATCATCTCCATAAATCCGGGTTTGTCGTTGCGCATCAACGTACCATCGTTCAGCAGCAGATAAGTCTGCATGTCGCGGTGATAGAGGTTGTCCAGCACCTCGAACGAATGCCCTGAGACGCCGTGGATCAGCCCGTCCAGTGATGATTTGACGGCGGCTGCGTTTGCGTGGTTTTCGGTCATAGCCATTGAAATGGTCCTTTTGCGATCAGTTGTTTTCGTGAAGTTTGGTGCGAGCGATCACTCGGTCGCGTAGTTGCTGAACATATCCAGCACGATCTGCCATTCATCGTCTTCGTTTTCGCGCTCAAGGACGTAGACGTATGACCCTTCAAGCTGGAAACCCTGGCTTTCTACGAGGGCGCGTGTGATGCCTTTCATTACCGCCTGCGTCCCATCATCAGAGATGAACAGGTCTTCAATCGTGTGCGACAGCTCGCCCTTGTTCTCGCTCATGAAGTTGATGGTCTGACGCGGAACACCGTCGCGGCCTTGCGCTGGCGGGGTCGCAGGCGCGATCCAGAATGCATCCTCATCATAAAGAGCGATAAGCCCGGCCGCGTCATGGGTTGCAGCCAGTTCATTGAACCTATCATTAAAGGCGATCAGGCTTTCACGGGCCTGCGATTGGGCCTGTGTTTCAGCAATGACTGGCAGCGCCAGAGAGGCAACGAGGGCACTCGTGGAGAGAGCGGATGTCAAGCGCATGAGCTTGTCCTTTCAGTTTAGTGTATTGATTTTAGGTGGTAAGATGAGGGTGCGCCTTAAGCGGCGCGCGTCCCCCGGATTGGGTAGTTGTTTTCGGGGTTGCGGATAAAGCGCAGACCGCCAAGCAGGGTTTTCAGGTCGGGCCGGGCGAATGGCGCGTTGGAGATATCCGTGACCTGCACCTGACCATCTGCGTTGACGACGAAGATACCTGGCTCTGCGAAGGGTTGATCCGTTTCTTCTGCCGATCTTGGATCGGACACATAAAGCCCAAGGTCGTGCATTTGATCCAGACTCAGATCATAACCAACCGGATAGCTTGGCTGCACAAGTGCGATCTGGTCGCTTGCCTTGGTTTCGGGGTCGGCGGAGACCGCGACCACATCTACTCCCAGAGCGTGAAACTGCGGCAGCAGGACTTCCAAATCCTTCAAATAGCTTGTGCACATCGGGCAATGCTTGCCCCGATAGACGACGACCATTTGCCAATCATGTCCGTCCTGCGGAGCACCGAGCGTAAGATCACCCCCGTCCAGTTTTGATACTTTGATTGCTGGAAATTGTGATCCAGCGGGAATTTTTCGCGACGACATTTTCTCATCCTTGTATTTTGTGATGATTGTTATAAAATGTATCAAAGCGAAACGTCAAGGAATTCTGTAATGAATGGCACAAAAAAAGTTGGACGGCCTAAAACCTTCGACCGTGATGAGGCCCTCACGAAGGCCATCGGCGTGTTCTGGAAGCAGGGTTACGAAGGCGCATCAATGAAGCTGCTGACGGATGAGATGGGGATTAACAGTCCCAGTCTTTATGCAGAGTTTGGCGACAAGCACGGCCTCTACCTTGAAGCGATCAACAGCTATGCGACCAATGACGCTTGCACTCCTTTGGTCGCACTGGAGACCGTGCCCGATATTCAAAAGGCTGTTCGCGCCTTCTTCGAGGCCGTGGTTGACTACTCAACACATCATGACAGTGGAGCAAAGGGGTGCTTTCTTGTCTCGTGTGTCGCGACAAGCGCGGGGCATGTAAATGGCACTGCCGAATTGCTGCAAAATGCGATCACATCGACAGATAAACGCATCACGGCCCGCTTTGAACACGAAGTGATGCTTGGCAATTTACCGCAAAACTTCCCGAGCGCGGATCGGGCCAAGCTGATGTTTGACTTGCGGCAGGGTATGGTGTTCCGCGCACGCGCCGGGTTCACCGATGACGATCTGGCTAGCGACATAGACAAGTACGTAAGCTCAGTGCTGGCAAGTTGTGAAAGCTGACCTTTGTGTTCAGTGGGCGATTTACACAAATCGTTTCCAATGCGTACCTGTTCCTTTGATTTGACTGCGGGATGCTGGGATGCCTTTCAAATCCAACGCGTCGCGGCGGGATAAGTTCGCGAAGGCAAAATATCGTGTGAAGAACCAGGCCGAGTACAATGAAGCGCTCGGTCTGACCTTCTATCCTAGGTGTCCGGTCCGGTGCGCCGTTTCAGCGGTTATGGTCAGAGATCGCGCACCACAAACGGCATTGCCAACTTGTTTGCGCCGGCATGGAAGCTTCCTGGGGGGCGTCTCTCAGGCGGTCATTTCGAGAGCGTAACTGTCCCAGAGGCGGAAAGCATCAGTTCTGGCGTGACGGTATGAAATGCTAGAGAGTTGATAGCGGCGGGGTCGAAAGACGGTGCTGATCTGGTCGTGAGCGGCTAGGAACCTTTGGGCCTGATGCGGGGACTTGAACCGACCCATCAGTTTCTCACGCTTTCGAGTTGGCCTGTGAGATCCTTCGATCCGGTTGTTCAGCCCTTTGTGTGCCCGGTGACCCGCATCCGGTGCAAGATCACGGATCGGCGAGAAGTAGCTTCGCAGTTTGTCCGTGATCACAACGCGAGGTTCGCCGAATTGCGAAATCAATCGCTTTAGAAAGCGCCGGGTGGCCTTAGCATTCCGCCATGATTGGACGAGGATATCAAGCGTATCACCGTTCGATCAACCGCCCGCCAGAGCCAGCATTTCCGACCGTTGATCGGTACGATCACTTCATCCAAATGCCATTTGTCGGCCGCCCCAGGCCGGTCTCGCCTGATGCAACTCGCGAAATGGCCGCCAAAGCGGTTGACCGATTGCGGGATCGTCTCCCGGCTGACCGTCACACCGCGTTCCGCGAGCAGATCTTCGACATCGGCTGCGCTGAGCGCAAAGCGATGGCAGGCCCAGACGGCATAGGCGATGACCTCGCGCGGAAAACGAAAACCCTTCAGGCGAGGCATTGTGGCTGTTACCTTCATGCGCGAGCGATAACCAGTTCAGAACTCGTAAACATGTTGGCAATGCCCCTTCATAAGCCTCCCTTGCGCATGCTAGGGCCGACGCGCGCTAGAGCTTTACCCAGGCGGTCTTGAGATCCAGAAATTTGTCGAGAGCGTGCAACGACTTGTCATGTCCGTTCCCGGATTGCTTCACACCGCCCATCGGCACTGTGACGTCAGGTCCGCCATAGGTATTCACATGCACTACACCGGTATGCATTTCGCGCACCATACGATGCGCTCGCGAGAGATCAGACGTCCAGACGCCGCCCGCTAGGCCATAATCGGTGCTGTTGGCGAGCCGAATGGCGTCGTCTTCGTCCTCAAATGCGGTGACGGCCAGAACCGGACCGAACACCTCTTTTTGTGCGACGCTGTGATGCGCGGCCACGTCCGTGATGATTGTTGGCTCCATGAAATAGCCTCCGGTGTCCTCGAGGACGCGCTGGCCGCCCTGGTAGAGTGTTCCGCCTTCCGCTTGTGCGGTTTCGACGAAAGACAGGTTCTGTGCCAGTTGCGTGGCATTGTTGATTGCGCCGGCCTGTGTTGTCAGATCAAGCGGGTCGCCCACGCGCATGGACTTGGCGGCCTTCGCCAGTTCGGCGACGAAGTCATCATGAACCGAGCGCTCCACCAGAAGTCGAGATCCAGCCACGCAAACCTGGCCGGAGTTGCGGAAGATCCCGGCGGCACTGACGGCCGCGGCCTCGGTCAGGTTCTTTGCATCGGCGAACACGACGTTGGCGGACTTGCCGCCCAGTTCCAGGTAGCAGCGCTTCATATTCGACGCGGCGGAGGCCTGAAGAAGCCGACGACCTGTCGCGCCCGACCCCGTGAAAACGACCACATCAACATCCATGGAATGCGACAGCGCCTCCCCAACGACCCTGCCTTCGCCGGTCACGACGTTAAGCACACCGGCTGGCAACCCGGCCTCAAGGGCCAATTCTGCAACCCGAAGAAGCGATAGCGAGGCAGTCTCGGAGGGTTTGAGCACGACCGAATTTCCTGCCGCGAGGGCCGGGCCCAACTTCCATGCGCCGATCATCAGCGGGAAGTTCCAGGGGATGATCGCGGCCACCACGCCAATCGGTTCGCGGTGGATTAAACCGAGGACGTCCCCCGGGGTTGGCGCGATCTCGCCGTACACCTTGTCGATGGCCTCTGCGTAGAAACGAAGGGTGGCAATGGCCGATCCCGGCTCTGCTTTCAGGGCCATGCCGATTTCGGTGCCGTTGTTGCGCACGCCCAGCACAGCAAGGTCGAGCATCTCGGCCTCGATCAGCTCGGCCCACCTGAGCATGATTTTCTTGCGCGCCGCGGGCGGCATCCCGCGCCAGCGCTTGTCGTCGAAAGCCCGACGCGCCGCGGCAATCGCGCGCTCGGTATCGCCTTTGCTGCCAGCGGCGGTGGTCGTGAGCACGGAGCCGTCGAGGGGCGAGATCACATTGTCGGTCTGGCCGGTCTCGCTGTCGCAGAGCTGCCCGTCGATCAGCAGTTTCCGGGGCGCAATAGCCTTGGTGCGCAGCGTGTCGATTTGGGCTTGTTCTGTCATGTCAAGTTACCTTGTCTGGGAGTCATGGATGTCGTGATCGATCTCGGCCTCTGAGAGTCGCGCCTTGTGCTCTTTGCGCAGGGTGCGGATGTGCATCAGGATCACCAGCACGATCAAGACGGCGAGGATCGCGGCGATGGGCCGGTCGACGAAATCCAGTGGGTGTTTTACCCGGATCATTGCGGAACGGAGTTTGACCTCCATGATCCCGCCCAACACCATGCCAAGAACGATAGGCACGATGGGCAGGTTCAGTCGTTTCAATACGAGGCCTAGGACTCCGAAACCCGAGGCAATTGCGCAGTCGACAACCGAGTTGCGTAGCGAATAGACGCCGACGAAACTGAGGATGAGTATGACCATCCCGAGAAAGCGGGTCGGCACCTGAATGATTTTCGTCAGCATGTTGGTCGAAAAGATCAGAAAGATGATTACGATCACATTCAGCAGGATCATCGCAATATAGAGCGCGTAGACAAAATCGAGCTGGGTCTGGAAGAGTTGTGGGCCCGGTATCACGTTATGGACGTAGAAGACCGAGAGCATCATTGCAGTCAACGCCTCACCGGGGATGCCCAACGCAAGCAACGGGATCATTGCGGCGGCGGGGACGGCGTTGTTGGCGGCCTCTGAAGCGATGAGGCCCTCGGGCGCGCCTTCGCCGAAGGCTTCCGGCGTCTTCGAGGTGCGGCGCGCGTAGGTGTAAGACATGAACTGCGCGGTGAACTCGCCGACGCCGGGGATCATTCCCATCAAGACCCCGAAGCCGCTGGCCATAGTTGCCACGCGCTTATAGAGCCACATCTCCTTCATCGCGGTAAATAGCGAGCCCTCGACCGGCTGCGGGTGCGGCGAGCTGTCCTTCTCGGTGAGCAACAGGAAGGCCTGGGACAACGCGAAGAGACCCAGTACAACAACAATGAGATCAAAACCGCCGGTCAACCAGGTTTGTTCAAACGTCATGCGCTGGTTGTACTTGGTGTCCAGACCGACCGTGTGCAGCAGAATGCCGAAACCCGCCAGCCCGCCAGCCGCGAAGACCTGACCGCGATGCGCTAACACGACGAGGATGATGCCGAGGAGTGCGGCGAGGAAGATTTCCCGGCTGCCGAAATGGGGCGCAATGAGCGCCAGCACGGGTGATAGGAAGATCAGGCAGAGAATTCCAAATATGCCACCCCAAAACGATGCCGAATAGGCCAGCGCCAGCGCCCGGCGGGCTTCGCCGCGCTTGGTCATCGGATAGCCATCATAGGTTGTCAGGGCATTGACCGCGGTTCCTGGAGTATTGATCAGGATGGCGGGCAGGGCGCCGCCGTACATCGAAGAGCCGTAGATCCCCAGTAGCATCGTCAGGCCGACGATGGGATCGAGCGAAAAGGTCGCTGGTAGCAGGATTGCGATTGCAACAGCGGCCCCAACACCCGGAATGGCGCCGATAATCACGCCACCGATCGATCCGATGAAAAGTGCCAGAGCGACATCCCACCGCATGAGAAGTTCAACACCCGAGAATAAGGCTTCCATTTCGAGCTCCTAAAAGTATGTCAGAAAGAACGAGCGAAGCGCCGTCGGAAGAAGCTCATAGATGGCCCCGCCCGGCACTTTAACCTGCAGCAGCGTTTTGAAGATGACGACCACCGCGACTGCGAATACAGCGGCGGAGCCGAGAAACTTCGCGCCGCGGTAGCCGAGCCTGAGGCAGAGTGCGACCGCGAAAAGCACCGTAGTTAGAAGATAACCGAGTTGCGGGACAATGATCACGTAAATCATGAACCAGCCAGCGTATTCGACCGAGCGAAGCCAGAACCCGACCTCCTGCCACCGTCCCTCGAGCTTTGGTGAAACGAGACTCGACACAAGGTGGAGCGTCGAAAACAGTACCATTGTGCCAACTGCAGCATAGGGCCAGAATGCCGGTTGCGCGAACAGCTTGGTATTGGACACCCAAGTCGTCTCGGACCTCAGATTGAAGGCCAGAAAGAGGCTGAAAACGATACTTATGATACTGTAGAACAGGTCCCCTGGTCGGCGATACCGTTTGAACAGGTCCTGTAGTGTTTGCGCCTTGATCATATGCCCCTCCCGCAACTCTGATCGAATTGGATATGAGGCGGGTTTTGAAAGCCCGCCTCATAGTGTCAATTCACTACAGGATCACTCAAGCATTGCGTTGATCTTTGCGAGCGCTTCTGCGTCCGCTTCGATCTGGGCCGTCGTATCTTCGGCATTCTGCCAGTAAACCAGTGCACCGGTCTTCGCCATGAAGTCCTGGGCGCGTTCAGAGGCCATGGTTTCCTTGGCAACCGCGACGATTTTTTCGCGGACATCGGCCGGTGTATCCTTGTGCACGAACAGACCATTCCACAGTGCCAGAGACAAACTGGGGTCAAGTTCGCCAACGGTTGGTGTATCCGGCGTCAGGCCGATCCGCTTGCCGCCGATGGAAGCCAGAACGTTGATGTCGTCGAGGCAGGGCAGCACGAGTTGCAGGGTGGTGTTCATCACATCGACATCACCAGAGGCCAGCGAGTTGCAATCGAGGATGTCAAAGGCGGCATCGGCCGCGAAAGAAAACCCTTTCTGCTTTGCGAGAGCAAAGGTGACCTTCGTTGGGATCAGCGGCGCACCGAAATGCCCGAGAACCACGTCGTTGTCCTGAGCATGTGCCGCCAACTCGTCAATGCTGGCGTAGGGCGCGTTCTTGCTTGAGACGATCACGAACGGATAGGTCATGAATGCGCCGAGCGGCTCAAACGGGTTCGGGTTCAGCTCGGGAATACCGATGTTCGGGCCGATCACCGGCACCGCCAATATGAACGATCCGACAGTATAGCCATCGGCCGGTGATTTAGCGACCTCGACGGCACCCGGGAAGGGACCGCCGCCGCCGCCAGGTTTGTTCACGACTGCTGCGGGGACACCATAGGTGTTCTGGAAATCCTCCGCGATCATGCGCGTCAAGACATCCTCCGCGTCACCCGGAGGCCACGGTACAACAAATTCGACCGGCTTCTCCGGATACTCTGCAGCGGCGACGCCCGGCATCAGTGCAGCAAGTGCGGCAGCTCCCGCAAGCAACGTCTTCTTCATATCTCTCTCCCTTATAACGGTTCATTATTGGCACCGATGGTGCTAAATAGATTGATCTAGAAATTATCTTCTGTCAATAAGGAGAGGTGGCAAACGGACTTGGGCTATCTGTTCTGGAAGCTTGCCACACTTCGGGGGAGTGTCGGAAAATTATGCAAGTTGTTGTGAATGAATGTTTTTATTCTGAGCGCATCGGAGCGCTGTCGGGGGAAGCCGTGGTTGCGACTCCGGCTGTTACTGCTCCCAGAAATTTGGCTCGAGGCGGCGTTTCCCGAATCAAGTGCGGCAATAGTTTCGTTCCAATAACGCCTTCGGGAGCAAAGAAATGGTGACCGTGAACAACAAGAAAGCGATCAAAGCGCTGGTTCTAGACTTCGGAGGGGTTATTTCGAAGACCCTGTTCGAAACCCATGCCAACACGGAGCGGGCGCTTGGCCTCGCACCTGGTCAATTGACCTGGCAGGGCCCGTTCGCGCCGGAAACTGATCCTCTTTGGGTGTCGATGCAGGCCGACGAGATTTCAGAACGCGACTATTGGCTGACACGGTCAAAGGAAACCGGTGAATTGGTCGGTCAAACCTGGACAAAAATGTCAGACCTCTTGATCGCGGCCCGAGGCGACGTCCCGGATGAGGTGATCCGGCCCGAATTTCTGCACATGCTCAGCCGCGTCAAATCGGCCGGATACACCACAGCGATCCTGTCCAACGAGCTGGACCTATTCTACGGAGCCGCTTTCCGCGAAAAGCTGACGTTTCTGCCAGAAATCGATGTCATTCATGACGCGACCTACACCAAGACACTGAAACCGGTTGCTGAGGCCTACCAAAACTTGATCGCGGACCTCGGCTTGCGCGCCGAGGACTGCGTGTTTGTGGATGATCAACTCCGCAATATCGACGGCGCAAGAGCTGTGGGCATGGCCACTGTCCATTTTGACGTAATGAACCCGGCGACGAGTTTTGCCGAAGCGGAACGCCTTCTCGGGTTGCATAAAGGGATTGAGCGATGAAGGACGAAAACTTCCTTAAAGAGAACAACGCCCGGCACATGTGGCATCCGATGTCGCATCCGGCTGACAGCCTAGCAAATCCACCCAAGATCATCACGGGCGGTAAGGGCGTGCGCATCGTCGATGTCGATGGCAACGAGACGATTGATGCGGTTGGCGGCCTCTGGAACGTGAACCTCGGCTATTCTTGCGAGCCGGTGAAAGAGGCGATTTCGGCGCAGCTTGGGCAATTGCCCTATTATTCCACATTCCGAGGCACCTCGAATGATGCAGTGATCGAACTCAGCTACATGCTGCGCGAGTTCTTCGCCCCCGACGGGCTCAGCCGAGCGTTCTTCACATCCGGCGGATCGGATGGCATCGAGGTCGCGCTGCGACTGGCGCGTCAGTATCACAAGGTCCGAGGCGAGGCGGGTCGCACCAAGTTTCTCAGCATCAAGAAGGGCTACCACGGCACGCATATGGGCGGTGCCTCGGTGAACGGAAACTCCAATTTCCGCACACAATACGAGCCGCTGATGCCGGGCTGTTTTCACATTCCAGCGCCTTACACCTATCGCAACCCATTCAACGAGACCGACCCCGAGCGGCTGGCGCGATTGTGCCTGTCGGCTCTAGAAGACGAGATTGCGTTCCAAGGCGCAGGCACCATCGCGGCTTTCGTGATGGAGCCGGTGTTGGGCGCGGGCGGGGTCATTCCGCCGCATGCCAGCTTCATGCCGGGCGTACGCGAGATCTGCGACCGCAACGGCATCCTCCTGATCGCCGACGAGGTCATCACTGCCTATGGGCGCACAGGGTCATGGTCAGGTTGCCGTCATTGGGGGGTCAAGCCAGATTTTTCCGTTACGGCCAAGGCGATTACCAACGGGTATTTTCCCTTTGGGGCAGTCATGATCGCCGATCACATCGCAGAAACATTTGAAAGTGATGAGACCGGTAAAGCGAATATCGCCAGCGGCTACACCTACTCCGGTCATCCGGTGGGTGCCGCTGCAGCGATTGCTTGCCTCAAGGAAACCCAACGTCTGAATGTCATAGACAATGCCGCCGCGCGCGGTGAGCAGATGATGGCCGGACTGGAGAGGTTGAAGGAAAAGCACGAAATCGTCGGTGATGTGCGGGGCGGCGAAGGCCTGATGAATGCGCTCGAGCTTGTCTCCGACCGAGACAGCAAGAAACCACTTGAGCCGGCTCGCATCAAACAGGTCTTCGACACCACACATGCCAACGGCGTCATGGTTCGGGTCTCTGGCCCCAACGTGATCCTGTCCCCGCCCTTGGTTCTGACGACCGAAGATGTTGACCAGATCCTAGCGGCGCTCGACGCCGGTTTGGCCGCGGCGTGAGAAAGGTGACCTGATGAGCAAAGCAATCCCAGAGACGGCACCCGCCGTCATCATCGGCGGCGGCATCATCGGGATGTCGACTCTCTATCACCTTGCCCATCGCGGTGTGCCAGCCGTCTTGATCGAGCGTCGCAAGATCGCAAGTGGGACGACGTGGCATGCAGCTGGCATCGTGGGTCAGTTGCGCGACAGCACGGCGCAAACAGAGCTTGGCAAATACACCGCCCGCCTGTTTCGAGATCTAGAAGAGGAGACCGGGCAGAGCACGGGCTACAAGCAGAACGGCACAATCAATATCTCGCTCAGCGATGTACGTCACGAACAGCTTTTGCGCACTCACGATCATGCGGCGCGCATGGGTATACCCAGTCACATTCTCTCGCCCCAAGAAGTAAAAGAACACTGGCCCGCGCTGGTCATCGACGATGTGCAATCGGGGCTGTTTGTGCCCTCCAACGGCCAGGTCAATCCGCTCGACGTGACCATCGCGCTGTCCAAAGGCGCGCGCCAGAAGGGTGCGCAGGTCTTTGAGGGGACCAAGGTCGAACGGTTGGAGATACGCGACGGCAAGGTGGTGGGCGTCGTGACGGACAAGGGCATCATCGCCACCGATCAGGTGCTGATCGCTGGTGGAATGTGGTCGCACTTGTTCGGAAAATCGCATGGCATCACCGTGCCGCTTCATGCCGCCGAGCATTTCTACGTGGTGACTGAACCTGTTGCGGGCCTGCCTTCGACTCAACCGATCCTGAACATCGTCGAGGAACGGAACTACTGGAAGGAAGACGCCGGCAAGATCCTGATCGGCGGGTTCGAAGCGCAGGGCAAGGCATGGGCAAAGGACGGTATCCCCGAGGATTTCGAATTTGATGAACTGCCCTTTGATATGGAGCATGTCGAGGAAGACCTGATGCGCATGTTCGCGCGGATGCCGTCGCTGGAGGGCTTGGGAATTAAGACCTTCTTCAACGGGCCGGAAAGTTTTACGCCAGATGGCCGCCCTTACATGGGCCCGGTGCCCGATGTGAAGGGGGCTTTTCTTGCGACGGGCATGAATTCCAATGGCATCCTGAATTCAGGGGGCACCGGACTGACGTTGGCGGAATGGATGATCGATGGCAGGCCGTCACGGTCCATGGCGCCCCTGCTGGCCGCACGCGCACATCCGTTTCAAGCCAATACGCGTTACAATCAGGACCGTGCGGCCGAAAGCGTCGGGTTCCACTACGGCATCAATTGGGCCGGACGACAGGTGCATTCCGCACGCGGCGTGCGGCGCGTACCGCTGCATCAGCAGCTTAAAACCGCAGGGGCGGTCATGGCAGAGCGCATCGGATGGGAAGTGCCGATGTACTATGATGCGGAAAACCCTGAATGGTCGGATTCGCCCTCGCTCAGGTGGAAACCTTGGTCAGAGCAGGTCAAACAGGAGTGCCTGGCCGCGCGCGACGCGGCGGTGCTGCTGGATCAGTCGATGTATGCGAAGATTCTTGTGCAGGGTCCGGATGCGGCTCGTGCGCTCAACCATGTCTGCGGGGCGGAGATGGACGTTGACGTCGGCACGTCTGTCTACACGCAGTTCCTTAATCAGGACGGCGGGATCGAAGCGGATGTAACGGTGACCCGGATCGCGCCCACGTCATTCATGGTGGTGTCCGGACACCCCAGCCAGATGCGCGACCAGCACTGGATCAGATCCAACGCCGATCCGTCGTGGAATTTCGAAGTGTTTGACGCGACTTCGGGCTATTGCCTGCTGACTTTGCACGGTCCGAAGTCGCGCAGGATTTTGCAATCGCTCAGCAGCGATGATGTCTCTAACGATGCGTTCCCATTTGGTGCAGCGCGCGAGTTGGACGTGGCGTATGCGCGCGGTTGGGTCATCCGCCGGTCGTTCCTGGGCGAGTTGGGATTTGAGATGATGTTTCCGACCGAATTCAGCCAAGGCGTTTATGAAGCGCTGCTCAAGGCGGGCGCGCCGCACGGGTTGCGGCACATGGGCATGTTCGCGATGAACGCCTGCCGGATCGAAAAGGGCTTTCGCCATTTCGGCCATGACATCGGCGAAGACGACACGCCCTACGAGACAGGCCTAGGCTTTGCAGTGAAGCTGGACAAGGCGGGAGGATTCCTTGGCAAACAGCGGCTTGCGCAACAAAAAACCGAAGAGGGACCCGCTTACAGGCACCGCACGGTTTCGGTCAAGGTGCCCGGCCTCACGGCAGAAAACGGGCCATACCTGATCCACAACGAGCCGATCTGGAAAAGCGGCGAGATCGTTGGCCATGTCACCTCGGGCGACTGGGGCTGGCGACTGGAGGCGATGGTCGGTCTTGCGACCATTCAACGGGGAGGCGGGGCGTCAAAAGCCTGGATCGACGAAGGGGGTTTCGAAGTCCAGATCGCGGGGAAAATGTACCCAATCGAAGCACAGCTTGGGCCGTTCTACGACACCAAGGGCGAAATCATGCGCGGCTGATGCCGCACTACAGGGAGGAAACACATGTCTGACAAAACAATACTGGTGGTGGGAACCTACGATACCAAGAACGATGAACTGGAATACATGGTGGAGCGGGTCCGGGCCTTGGGTGGAGGCACCCTCAGCATGGACATTTCCGTCCTTGGCGATCCAGAGAAGCCCACAGATTTTTCCAAGCACGATGTGGCCGAAGCGGGTGGAAGCTCGATCAAGGCAGCCATCGACAGCGGGGACGAGAACACCGCCATGCAGATCATGGCGAAGGGGGCCAGCACCTTGGCACGCCAATTGTTCGCCGAAGGCAAGTTTGACGGCGTTGTAGTGCTTGGGGGGACAATGGGCACGGATGCCGCGCTGGACATTTGCCAAGCGCTGCCCCTCGGCGTGCCGAAATACGTGGTCTCGACCGTGTCCTTTTCGCCGTTGATAGAGCCGCAGCGGTTGTCGGCGGATATCCAGATGATCCTCTGGGCGGGCGGGCTCTACGGGCTGAACTCGGTCTGCAAGTCGTCGCTCAGCCAAGCGGCAGGCGCGGTTTTGGGCGCGGCTCGGGCGGTTGAGCCGCCTACAAATGATCGCCCGATGGTGGGGATGACGTCGCTTGGCTCTTCCTGCCTGAAGTACATGAAAAAGCTCAAGCCTGAGCTTGAGAAACGCGGTTTCGAGGTCGCGATCTTCCACGCAACCGGCATGGGCGGGATGGCATATGAGAGCATTGCCCGCGACGGCGGCTTTGCCTGCGTCATGGATTTCGCCTTGCCGGAACTAGGCAACCTGCTGGCCGGTTCGGTTATCAATGGGGGTGACGACCGGATGCTGAATGCCGGTAAGGCGGGCATTCCGCAGATCGTGGCACCCGGCTGTCTCGACCTGATCGACTTTGCCGGATGGCAAGAAATCCCGGAGCAGTACCGGGACCGTCCGTTCCATGCCCACAACCGCCTGATCAAATGTTCAGCCCTCAATGCCGAAGAACGCCGGGAAACCGCGCGCGAGATCGCAAAGCGTCTCAAGGCGTCTGAAACGCCCTCCCATGTCATCCTGACCAATGGCGGGATCGAGGAATGGGACCGTGAAGGTCAGGAGGCAAATGACCCCGAGGCCTTTGGTGAATTCTGCGACGAGATGCGCAAGCAGATGACGGCACCGATCCATTTCACTGAACTCGACTGTCACATTAACGATCAGGCCTTTGTCGATGCGGTCCTGCAAATCTTCGACGGCTGGATCGAGGACGGGACCATCAAGACCGGGGCGCGCTGACTATGTCCCATCGCGATCCCCGCTACGACATCCTGTTCGAAGAGGTTCAGATCGGGCCGATCACGACACCCAACCGCTTCTTTTCAGTTCCGCACGCGACGGGCCACAACCCGCTTATGCCCAACGGCTCCATCGGGATGCGTGAAATGAAGGCCGAGGGCGGGTGGGGCGTCGTCTGCATGCAGTTGGCGGAAATTGATCCAACCTCCGATATCTCAAACCTGCCAATGGAGAAGTTCTGGGATGACACGGATATCAAATCCCACGCTCTTCTGGTTGAGCGGATCAAGCGGCATGGCGCGCTGACGGCCATCGAGCTTGCCCATACCGGCATTCGCGCTCGGAATATGGACACCGGGACACCGGTTCTGGGGCCATCCTCCATGCGGATTCTCAAACCTCAAAACCCCATCCAGTCCAAGGCAATGGACAAGCAAGATATCAAAGCGTTCCGCGAAAGCCACAAACGCGCTGTGCACCGGGCCAAGCAGGCAGGCTATGACATGGTCTACGTCTATGCTGCGCATGACGCCGCGTTGGTCTGGCACTTTCTCAATCCCATGTACAATCACCGTACGGATGAATACGGCGGATCGTTCGAAAATCGCCTGCGTTTACTGCGTGAGGTTTTGGAAGACACAATGGAGGCCGCTGCTGGCGACGTCGCCGTGGCGGTCCGCATTCCGGCTCACGATTTCAAGTCCGGCAGTCCGCTGACCTATGACAATGAGGCCCGTGCTGTTATCGAAAGCCTCGCGGAGTTGCCCGATCTGTGGGACGTGAATGTGGCCGGCTGGCCGCGTGACAGTGGCACGTCTCGGTTTGATGATGAGGGGCATCAGGAGAAATATACCTCTTACGTCAAGCAGGTCACGACGAAACCAGTGGTCGGGGTCGGGCGCTATGCCTCCGCCGACGCTATGGCGCGCCTTGTAAAGAAGGGTGTTTTTGACCTGATCGGGGCGTCCCGGCCGTCGATCGCCGACCCGTTCCTGCCCAAGAAGATCAAGGAAGGCCGGATTGACGACATCCGCGAATGTATCGGCTGCAATGTCTGTGTGGCGTCGGATGCCTATTCCGTGCCGCTCATGTGTACCCAGAATCCGACAATCAGCCAGGAGTGGAGACGGGGCTGGCATCCCGAGAACATTCCAGCTGCACCGAAAAAGGAAAGCACCCTGATCATCGGGTCTGGTCCCGCGGGGCTGGAGTGTGCGCTGACTTTGGCGAAGGCCGGGCATCAAGTGACCGTGGCGGAACGCGAATCCGAATTTGGCGGGCGCGTTCTGGAGGAAAGCGCGCTGAGGGGGTTGGCGGCCTGGGGTAGGGTCAAGGACTATCGGTTGTACCAGTTGCGACAGATGGGAAATGTCTCGCTTTATGCGGAAAGCGAGATCGCAGCTGCGGACGTTGCAGGTTTCGGGGCGGACAATGTCGTCGTTGCGACCGGATCCATTTGGCGCGATGACGGAGCGGGTGCGACAACGTTCAAGGCAATCGAAGGGTTCGCCGGAAATGCTTTGACGCCGGATGACGTCATGGCGGGCGCAGAAATTTCAGGGCCGGTCGTGATCTATGACGACGACCACTACTATATGGGCAACGTGCTGGCTGGACATCTGGCAGCCAAGGGCCACGAGGTTCATCTGGTGTGCCCGCTTCCCTCTATCGCCGAATGGATGGGCTATACGTTGGAAAGCCCCCGGGTGCTCGATGACATGGTCGAGTTGGGCGTGCACATGCATCCCAATACAACAGTTAGCCGTTGGAACGGATCCGCGCTTGAAGTGGCAAGAGCAGACACCGGCCAGGAATTACCGCAGATCGCCGGTGCACATCTGATTGCAGTCGGTGCAAGGCTGCCGACAGACGATCTGCTCAGCAAGCTACGAGAAGATCCTGCCCTTGCAGATTGCGTCTCCGGTATCGGCGATTGCCTCGCCCCCGGCATCATTCAGGCGGCAGTATTCTCCGGCCACGCCGAGGCTCGTCGGCTGATCGGAGATGTCCCGGAAAGCGGCATATACAAGCGCGAGACTCCGGTACTCTTTGATCGATGACGCGTCATCTTGGCGACGGGGGAACCTCGCCTTCACGTCACCAACAACTTCCATTGTGAGGTGGCGATGCCGGCTAACCCGCTGAAGCGGGGGCTGGACGCTCTGCACGCAGCGATGGCTAGTGTCGTTGAGAGCGGTGGACAGCCCGAGACATGACGCCGACCGATCAGTCGGCAGGCTTATCCAGACTTGAACGTTTTGGGGCCAACGGGTCATTGTCCAACACGCTGTGCAACTTCTCGGCAATTCCGAGCAGTGTTGCCAGCTCCTCGTTGGAGAGCACTTGCACGAGCCGCGATTCAAATTCAGTTGCGACCGTGACGATCTCACCTAAGACGGTGCGGCCTTGTTCCGTCAGTGAGATCTCGACAAGTCGACTGTCTCGCCTGTTTGCGATTTTTCGTACAAGTCCTGCCTTTTGCAGCTTTGCGACGGTGCGACTTACCCTCGGTTTCTCAAGGTTCGCGTAGTCGTGAATCTCGCGGACAGAGGCTTGCTTGCAGCGCGCCAAATGCACCAAGACGCGCCATTCCGGCAGGGAAATTCCGTGCGACCTTCCGTATTCCTGCGCCAAACGGCGACTGATTCTCTCGGATAGAACAGCCAAGCGATAAGGAAGGAACGCCGAAAGATCGAAGGAATTCATAGTCGTAGCCCACCCTTATGTTCGTCCCTTATAAGGCGAGACTGGCATTCATTTCGAGAGCAACGATAAGGGCGATTGCTTCAAGTGCAACAGGTCACGGACAAAGAGGTGCAGGCCTTTGCACAGGTTACGCGGATACGGCGCTTTGAGGCAGCACGACATCGGCCCTGCGCCGAAGCTCTGGCTGCTAAGCTAGATACGCCCAAACTGGGCAAGGTGCCGGTCCAGGAGTCAGATCGTTGCAAGCGAAACGATATTGACATTAGTTGCAATTGCAACGATAACAAAGTTGTTTCGACTGCAACGATTCTCTGGGCCATACCCCGGGCCCATTCACAGACCAGATGACCAAGGAGACTGACATGGCCAAGGCGTTCGCATCCCAAGGGGACATGACCGAAAAGGAAATATCCTTTACCGAGATTGGCGAAGGGCTCTACGCCTTCACCGCCGAAGGCGATCCGAATTCCGGCGTCATCATCGGTGATGACAGCGTGATGATTGTCGAGGCCCAGGCCACGCCGCGGCTGGCGAATAAGGTGATCGACTGTGTGCGCTCCGTCACCGACAAGCCGATTACCCACGTCGTCCTGACCCATTACCACGCCGTCCGCGTGCTCGGTGCCTCCGCCTTCGGCGCGCAGCAGGTCATCATGTCCGACAAGGCCCGCTCCATGGTGGTCGAGCGCGGGCAGGAGGACTGGGACAGCGAATTCCAGCGCTTCCCACGCCTTTTCGAGGGACACGAGAGCATCCCCGGACTGACTTGGCCCACTACCACCTTCAGTGATCAGTTGACTGTCTACCTCGGCAATCGCAAGGTCGAGATCAAGCAGATCGGCCGCGCGCACACTGCGGGTGACAGCGTGATCTGGGTGCCCGACGCGCAGACCATGTTCACCGGTGATATCGTCGAGGATCACTCGGCCTGCTATTGCGGCGACGGCCATTTCGAGGATTGGGGCAGCACGCTCGACGCGGTGAAGGCCTATGATCCGCAAAGCATCGCCCCGGGACGCGGCGGTGCCTTGATCGGGCGTGATGCTGTGGATTCCGCCATCGCATCGACTCGCGATTTCGTCAATTCCACCTACCTGCCTGCCAAGCAGGTCGCCGCCAAAGGCGGCAGCCTCAAGGATGCTTGGGACGCGGTGCGCGAAGCCTGTGATCCGAAGTTCAAGGACTACGCGATCTACGAGCATTGCCTGCCTTTCAACGTCGCCCGCGCCTATGACGAGGCCCGCGGCATCGACACACCACGCATCTGGACTGCCGAGCGCGACGTGGCGATGTGGGAAGCCCTGCAGGGCTGATGCCGAACACCGCAAGATGACCCGCCGGGCGGCATGATCCGACCGGCGGGCAGCGCTGCAAGACACCTCTCACGGAGGAGACGAGAGATATGTTCGACGACAGATATTCACTTGCCCACAAGATCTATCCCTATCAGAAGGCTCCCGATCAGGAGAAGGCGGCGGCCGTGCGCCATCCCGTCGTGATTGTCGGCGGCGGCCCGGTCGGCATTGCCACGGCGCTCGATCTTGGCCATCAGGGCGTGCCGGTGCTGGTGCTCGACGACCACGAAGGCATCGGGCAGGGGAGCCGCGCCATCTGTTTCGCCAAGCGCAGCCTTGAGATCGCCAACCGTTATGGCTGCGCCGCGCCTATGGTCGACAAGGGCGTCGTCTGGAACCTCGGCAAGGTGTTTCACCGCGACGACAAGGTGTTCGAGTTCAACCTGTTGCCCGAAGCAGGCCACAAATTCCCGGCCTTCATCAACCTCCAGCAGCCCTATTTCGAGCGTTTCATGGTCGACCGCCTGCGCAAAATGCAGGCCGAGGGCGCGCCGATCCAGCTGCGCGGCAAGAACCGGGTGGACGGGATCGAAGTGCACGACGACCATGTGGTGCTCGAGGTGATGACACCGGACGGGCCCTACAAGATCGAGGCTGACTGGCTGGTGGCATGCGACGGCGCGAGCTCGCCGCTGCGTAACCGGCTGGGACATGACTTTACCGGCAAGGTGTTTCAGGACAGCTTCCTGATTGCCGACATCCGCATGACCGGCGACACCCAGTTTCCGACCGAACGCTGGTTCTGGTTCGAGCCGAGTCATGGGCAGGGTGCCTCCACGCTGTTGCACAAGCAGCCTGATGATGTCTGGCGTGTCGACTTTCAGATTGGCTGGGACATCGACCGCAAGGAAGAGATGAAGGAGGAGAACATCCGGCGTCGTCTCGACGCATTCCTCGGTCCGGTAGATTACGAGATCGTCTGGTCCTCGATCTACACTTTCCAGTGCAAGCGCATGGAGCATTTCCGGCATAACCGCGTGTTCTTTGCCGGCGACGCTGCGCATCAGGTGTCGCCTTTCGGTGCACGCGGCGCGAATTCAGGCATGCAGGACGCCGACAATATTGGCTGGAAACTGGGACTGGTAGTGCAGGGAAGGGCACCCGAGACGCTGCTCGACAGCTATTCGGAGGAACGTGTCTTTGGTGCGGACGAGAACATACTGAATTCCACGCGCGCCACCGATTTCATCACGCCCAAGTCCGAGATCAGCAATATCTTCCGCAACGCGGTGCTGGATCTGGCAAGCAGGGCACCCTTCGCCAGACCGCTGGTGAACTCCGGTAGGCTGTCGGTTCCCTGCATCTATGACGGGCTGTCGCTGAACGGCCCCGATGCCCTGACAGGCGGCCCTGACCGCACCCGTGTCGGCGCGCCCATGGTTGATGCGCCGGTGCGCGACGGGTGGCTAACTGACATGCTCGGCGGCAGCTTCCAGCTTCTGTGCATCGACACAGACGCGCCGGAATCGCTGGACGTGGATGGCATCGAGGTGACCCGCGTGGCGCTCACCGCCACTGGCAACCCGGAACTGGCGGATCGCTACTTGGGTGAAGGTCGTGCCGCTGTCTACTTGATGCGTCCCGACCAGCACGTTGTCGCTCGCTGGGACAGCTTCAACGAAGCGGAGGTCAAGGCCGCTGTGAACATCGCAACCGGACGGGTTTGAGGAGGAAACACCGATGAGCACGCTGAACAAAGAGCCGAATATCGCGCGGCCGGACGATTTCTATGCCCGGCTTCTGGCCGCACACGACGGTAAGTCCAAAGACGAAAGCGACGCGCTTAACGCCCGCCTCGTCCTGATCCTCGCCAACCATGTCGGCGATGCTCAGGTTCTGGAACAGGCACTCGATCTGGCCGCCGAGGTCTGAGGCGCAGGAACCCAACACCTTAACCACTTGATGGCCGCCACAAATACGGCGGCAATGCTTGAGGAGACGCACGATGAATGCCCCCGAAAAATCCGGTCTGATCCAGGCCGATGGTTCAACGACGATCCCCGGCTACATGCCCGGGTTTGGTAATGATTTCGAGACCGAGGCGCTTCCCGGCGCGTTGCCGCAAGGCATGAACTCGCCGCAGAAGTGCAACTACGGCCTTTATGGCGAGCAGCTGTCCGGCACCGCCTTCACCGACGTCCGCCCCGAACGCACCTGGTGCTACCGGATCCGGCCCTCGGTCAAGCACAGCCACCGCTACGAAAAGATCGACCTGCCCTACTTCCGCTCGGCGCCCGATATCCACCCGGAGGTGACCAGTCTGGGCCAGTACCGATGGGATCCGGTGCCGCATACGGATGAGCCGCTGACCTGGCTGACCGGCATGCGTACCATGACAACGGCGGGTGACGTGCACACCCAGGTCGGTATGGCGAGCCACATCTACCTAGTGACCGAGTCGATGGTCGACGACTACTTTTTTTCGGCCGACAGCGAAATGCTGGTGGTGCCGCAGGAGGGACGGCTGCGCTTTGCCACCGAGCTGGGGATCATCGACCTTGAACCCAAGGAAATCGCCATCATCCCGCGCGGCCTTGTCTATCGCGTCGAATTGCTGGACGGTCCGGCGCGCGGTTTCGTCTGCGAGAACTACGGGCAGAAATTCGAGCTCCCGGGCCGCGGGCCGATCGGTGCCAATTGCATGGCCAACCCGCGCGACTTCAAGGCCCCGGTGGCCGCCTTCGAGGATCGCGAGGTACCCTCGACCGTCACCGTGAAATGGTGCGGTCAGTTCCACACCACCAAGATCGACCAAAGCCCGCTGGATATCGTCGCCTGGCACGGCAATTACGCGCCCTACAAGTATGACCTGCGCAATTACTGCCCGGTCGGCGCGATCCTATTCGACCATCCCGACCCGTCGATCTTTACGGTGTTGACCGCGCCGTCAGGGCAAGAGGGCACAGCAAACATTGACTTCGTGCTGTTCCGTGAGCGCTGGATGGTTGCTGAAAACACCTTCCGCCCGCCGTGGTATCACAAGAACATCATGTCCGAGATGATGGGAAATATCTATGGCCAGTACGATGCCAAACCCCAAGGGTTTGTTCCGGGCGGCATCAGCCTTCATAATATGATGCTGCCACATGGGCCCGACCGCAATGCCTTCGAAGGTGCCTCGAACGCCGAACTTGGCCCCGAAAAGCTCGACAACACGATGTCCTTCATGTTCGAGACCCGGTTCCCGCAGCAACTGACGCAGTTCGCGGGCAAGGAGGCACCGCTCCAGGACGATTACATCGACTGCTGGAAGGACATCGAGAAGAAGTTCGACGGCACGCCGGGCAAGAAATGAGGCTCTATTCCTACTGGCGGTCGACCACCTCCTACCGCGTGCGGATCGCATTGAACCTCAAGGGTCTGGCTTACGAGCCGGTCCCTGTCAATCTGGTCGCAGGCGATCAGATTGACAGGGACTATGCCAAACTCAATCCGGGTCAGGGAGTCCCGACCCTTGTACTGGGCGATGGTACGGTGCTGACCCAGTCGATGGCCATCCTTGATTGGCTGGAAGAGACCCAACCCGACCCGGCGCTCCTGCCCTCGCATGCGGTAAGCCGGGCCAAGGTCCGCGCCGCCGCCATGACCATCGCCTCCGACATCCATCCGGTGAACAACCTACGGGTGGTCGCACGACTGAAGGCGATGGGGCACAGCCAGGAAGAGACCGTCGTGTGGATGAATGACTGGATGCTGCGCGGCCTGACCGCCTTCGAGAAATTGATTTCGCCCGACACGGACTATTGTTTCGGCGACACGCCCGGACTGGCCGATCTTTGCCTCGTGCCCCAACTTTACAACGCCCATCGCTGGGGTTGCGATCTGTCCGCCCTGTCACGACTGACCGAGATCGAGGCGCGCTGCCTGGATCATGCGGCCTTCGATGCGGCCCGACCCGAAAACCAACCTGACGCAAATTGACGAAGGATATTCCAATGACCGAGCTTGTCCGTTCCTGGGTCGAGACCGCGAATGACCCCGAAAGCCCCTTTCCGCTGAACAACCTGCCGTTTGGCGTCTTCTCGAAGGGTGCCGCGCCCCGCTGCGCCGTGGCCATCGGCGACAAGGTGCTAGACCTGGCCGCGCTGCAATTGGCGGGTCTCTTGCCCGATTACGGCTTCGAAGAACCCGCGCTCAATACCTTCATGGGCAAAGGAAAGCCGGCTTGGCAGGAGGTTCGCGAAACGCTGACCAATCTCCTGCTTGAGGGGGCCGAAACCGACACAATGCGGAACGCGCTGCATGATATGTCGGACGTCACCATGCATCTGCCGTTTACGGTGACAGAGTACACCGACTTCTACGCTGGTCGCCAGCACGCCTTCAACGTAGGTTCGCTGTTTCGCGACCCGGCCAATGCCCTACCGCCCAACTGGTTGCACATCCCGATCGGCTACAACGGGCGCGCCTCGACGGTGGTCGTCTCGGGCACCGATTTCCATCGACCCATGGGCCAGTTAAAAGGTCCGCAGGACGACATGCCAAGCTTCGGCCCCAGCAAACGGCTCGACATCGAACTTGAGATGGGCGCCGTCGTGGGCACGCCCTCCGAGATGGGCCAGCGGGTCAGCGTAGACGAGGCCGACGACATGATCTTTGGTTACGTACTGCTCAACGACTGGTCGGCGCGTGACATTCAGGCCTGGGAATACCAACCGCTTGGGCCGTTTCAGGCCAAGGCCTTTGCCACAACGATAGGCCCCTGGGTGGTCACCAAGGCAGCGCTCGAGCCGTTCCGCTGTGACACACCTCCGCGCGAACACGAGCTCCTACCGCATATCCGAGACACCGGCCCGATGCTCTATGACGTCGATCTGTCGGTCACGATGGCAGCGAAAGGGGGCCAGCCCACAGTCATTTGCGAAACGAATTACAACACGCTCTACTACTCCGCCGCGCAGCAGCTTGCGCATCACGCGTCCTCGGGCTGCGCCATGCGCACCGGCGACCTGCTGGGCTCTGGCACGATCTCGGGGCCCGACAAGGGCATGTTCGGTTCGCTGCTGGAGATGACATGGGGCGGCAAAGACCCCCTGACGCTGGATGGCGGCGAAACCCGCACCTTCATCGAGGACGGCGATACCCTAGCCCTGCACGGTCATGCACAAGGCGACGGCTACCGCATCGGCTTTGGTTCTTGCGTCGGGAGTGTATTGTCCGCAACGAACACCGGCGAAGGCCAGACGTGACTGTCGAGATAGCGTGAACCCCGTCTAAAGACAGTTCTGTCGCACAGTTTTCGCGGTTGGTTGGACTGGCTCGCGTTTGGTAGCAGCGGAGTTTTAAATTTGGACGCGAGCACCCAACCGTGACGATTGATTTCAAAGGCAACCATTTCCCATAGAACGTGATCCTTCATGCTGTGTTTGTCTATGTCCGCTACGGTTTTTCGTGTCGGGATCTTGAGGAGATCATGGCCGAATGGGGCCTTGAAATCGATCATACCACGTTGAATCGCTGGGTCGTGAAATTCTTGCCTCTGATCGCTGCAAGTGCGCAGGCCAGAAAGCGTCGGTCGGCGGATGGAGGAGACATACATAAAGGTTCGCGGCAAGTGGACCTATCTGTATCGTGCTGTAGGCTGGGAGGGGCAAACCCTTGAGTTTATGCTGTCAGAGCGCCGCAATACACCTGCCGCGCGACGGTTCTTCAAGCGAGGTGCTGGCATCAACGATGTCCCAGACCGAATTGCAATCGACAAGAGCGGTGCCAGCTTAACTGGTCTGTAAAGTCTGAACGTCATCCTCAAATTCACGGGGGTTGGTCGGATCCCAGCAAGCGTTCGCTTTCTGCGATAGCAACGCTTGCTGGGATCGAAACCGCGCACATGATCCGTAAGGGCCGCCTAGCACAAACAGGCATCTCGGCATTCAAGCAGTTTGCGGCTCTCGCAGCATAATTATGTCCATGGAAGACTACTCTTCTGCCAAGTATAAACTTTGCGACAGAACCGCCAGGATGGGAGTCTATTGGAATGGTGCGCTATAGACTACAGCGGTGATCATGTTAATCTACGCTGAGCTCAGGAGTGCAGGACGAATGACATGAAAACAGTCGACAAGGCTCTCTCCGTTCTGGACCAATTCTCAATGGAAAACACGGAAATCGGCTTGAGCGAATTATCCAGAATGGCGGGGCTGGACAAGGCCGCAACGCGACGCTTGCTCGTGGCATTGGCAAAACACGGCTTTATCGAACAAGCCGCTGAAACGCGTAAGTATCGCCTGGGGCACGGGTTTCTCAGACTTGCCCGCATTCGTGAAGCGACAGTCCCGATCGCCCGTGCCGCGCAAGAAGTAGCAGATTGGCTGGTCGATGTGGCCAATGAAACAGCGCATGTCAGCATCCCCGGCGCACGAGGTATGACTACAGTTGCACACAAACTCCCTAACCGCGGCCACGTGGTCAACATCATTCCGTCGCAGGTTTTGTACTATCATGCCACGGCCTCAGGGTTGGCCTATCTCGCCTTTGCGAGTGAGGAGACCGCCAATGCCATCTTGTCGTTGACCCGCGAGAAGATCACCGAAGCGACGGTGACATCAAATGTCGAACTGCGAAAGTTGATCACAGCATTCAGGGAACAGGGGTTTTCCCAGACCCGGAACACATTCGAAACCGATGTCTCAAGCATTGCCATGCCGTTCTTCCAGGATTCGTCGGACCCTGCTGGATCGATCTCACTCGCGCTCCCGAAGAGCGACCTGACAGATGAGCGGCGTGAAGAGTTGCTGCCGCTGCTGAAGGATGCGGTATCACGCATGGAGACGGCATTGACGGGACTCTAGGGCCGGCTTAACTTTTCGGGCGCGCTGGCGCCGTTCCTCGGTAGTGTGCCGTCATCGCCGCAGGGGCATCAGTCTCTTCAACTAACCCTAAAACGACTCCGGTCTGACCGCCGTCCTGGCGCTTCTTGGCGATTTCCGCATCTGACATTGTCACCCGCTGTGACATGCGCAGCGACCAGTCGTGAAGATACGCGTACATTTCCGCCCTAATCCCGGAAAAAGTGTCATTCCTCCCCAGATCTATCAGTTCATTAGGATCATTTTTTAGGTCGAAGAGCATCGGGGGCAAACCGCCCTCGCAATGAACAAGCTTCCAGTCCTCAGTGGCAACCATGAACATCCGCGCATCTTTGGGCAATACGTCAAGTCCGCGACAGACAGGATGGCTGGAATAGTCATATTCGCTGATGACATATGATCTTGGACTTGGATGTTCGCGGTCCTCCAGATACGGCATGAGCGAACGCCCCTCTACGATGTGGGAGGGGACATCGCATCCGGCGGCGTCGATGATCGTCGCGGTCACGTCAATTGCTTCGACCAGATTGGAGCAGGTTGTACCGCGTGTCTTGTCTGCCGTCGGGCGCGGGTCGTAAATAATCAGTGGGACCTTGACGGACGGGGCGTGAAACAGGTCCTTTTCGCCCAGCCAATGGTCTCCAAGATAGTCGCCATGATCTGATGTGATGATAATCATCGTGTCCTTGTCGCGACCGCTATCCTCTAGGTATTGAAGCAGGCGTCCCATCTGATCGTCACATTGCTTGATCAGCCCCATGTAGACCGGGATCACCTTTTCGCGCACATCGTCCCGTGAGAAACTCTTGCCGATGCGACCAGTCGCGAAAGCTTCGTAGACCGGGTGGGGATCCTGTAATTCTGCGCGGTCTTTCACGGCCGGCAAGATGTCTTTGGCGGAATACATGTTGTGATAGGGTGCGGGCACGATATAGGGCCAGTGCGGCTTGATATAGCTGATATGAGCGCACCATGGGCCGGTGGCCGTCTCCATGAACTTGATCGCTTCGGACGTCAGCCACGGCGTCTCGCTATCACCTTCCTCGATATTCGCCGGGCGATCCGCGTTCTTCATGAACCACCCACTGGCGATTTCATCGCCAGAAAGTCCAGCGTTCGAAAAATCCGCCCAAGGGTTTTCGCCACCATAACCCTTTGATTTCAGATATTCGTTGTAAGGGCTGCGCTTGGCATCATAGGGCCCGTCGGGCCCGACGGCCCAGAGACCGTCATCGCGGCACCACACATCAAATCCGCATTCAGCCTGCCGCGCGCCAATGACGCTGTCGGGTGACAGGCCGAGGCGTGCCATTCCAGACTCGTCCGCCTTCATGTGCGTCTTTCCAACAAGCCAGCAGCCGACGCCGCCTGACCTAAGATGATCCCCGAGTGTCAGTTCCCCTACACGCAGGGGATAGCCGTTCCACTGGGCTCCATGGCTGCTTGGATAGCGGCCAGTGTAGGCGCTCATACGGGCGGCACCACAGACAGGCGACTGGGTGTAAGCCTCTGAAAACCTGACGCCTTTCGCTGCAATTCTGTCCATGTTGGGTGTGTGCAGTGCCGGGTGCCCTGCGCAGCTCAGGTAGTCGAAACGCAATTGGTCGAACATGATGTAAAGAATATTCAAGTGAAGCCTCCCTCTAAGGCAGTGCACAGAAAAATGCTCTGGTGCAGATTGACAAAACTCGGACCGATTTGCAATATAATATCCATCGGTGATAATAATGACCTTCTAATTCGGGAAATGCGAAAACCATGAGCTACGATCTTTTGTTCGAACCTGTCCGGATTGGCCCAGTCACAGCCCCAAACCGTTTTTTCGCCGCGCCGCACGCGACGGGCCACGGTTTCTCGTTGCCCGCGGGGTCGACCGCGCTTCGGGCCATGAAGGCAGAAGGCGGGTGGGGAACTGTGGCGGTCCAGATCACCGAGGTCAGCCAGGATTCCGATATGGCAAATCATCCAATCGAGCGCATCTGGGATGATGTCTACCTGGATCAGCATGCAAAACAGGTCGACGCTATCAAGGCACACGGCGCTCTCGCGGCGATCGAACTGGCGCACGGCGGCATGCGGGCGCGGAACTTTGCGACTGGGGTGCCCGTTATCGGTCCGTCAGACCTGCCGATCTTACGCCCCGAGATGCCGGTGCAGGCCCGTGCGATGGATAAGTCCGATATCCGCGAGTTTCGCCGTGCCCACAAGAAGGCCGCGCAGAATGCCAAGGACGTAGGTTACGATATCCTCTATGTTTATGCCGCCCACGACATTTCCCTACTGTCGCATTTCCTGTCGCGCCGCACGAATTTTCGCAGCGACGAATATGGCGGGTCTTTGGAAAACCGCGCGCGGCTTCTGCGCGAGGTTCTTGAGGATACTCTTGAAGTTGCGGCTGGGGAACGTGCGGTTGCCTTACGTTTCGGCGTCCATGAACCCGGTGCGAAACATGCAATGACATATGACGGCGAGGGCAGGGAGGTTGTCGAGATGCTTGCGGATCTCCCGGACCTTTGGGACGTGAACATCTCTGGCTGGTCAGCGGATTCGGCGACATCGCGGTTCACTGAACAAGGCTACCAGCTTGAATTCACCTCGTTCGTCAAAACCATTACAGACAAGCCGGTCGTCGGCGTAGGTAGATTTACGTCACCGGACACGATGGTGTCGGTGATCAAATCCGGAAAACTTGATCTGATCGGCGGGGCGCGGCCCTCGATTGCGGATCCGTTCCTGCCGAACAAGATCAAAGAGAACCGGATCGAGGAAATCCGCGAATGTGTAGGGTGCAACGTTTGCGTCAGCATGGATTCCTACGGTGTTCCGCTGCGCTGTACGCAAAACCCCACGATCGGCGAAGAATGGCGCCGCAACTGGCACCCCGAGATTGTCGGTAAGGCCGAGAAACAGGAAAACAGCCTGATCATCGGAGCCGGTCCGGCTGGGTTGGAATGCGCATTGACTCTTGCGAAGGCTGGTCACCAGGTGACGCTTGCCGATGCCGCGGAGGAAGTTGGTGGACGCGCCCGGCTCGAAGGTGGGCTACCAGGAATGCATGCTTATCGGAGAGTGATTGATTATCGTTTGTGGAATCTCCAACAAATGGGCAACGTTGACATTTTCACCTCCAGTCCGCTCGAAACAGATGACTTGGAAGACTTCGGCGCAGATAATATCATATTTGCCACCGGCGCGTCTTGGCGTCGCGATGGCGTCGGGGGGTCGAATTTCGATCCGGTCGACTGGGCCGAGGGTACGACCGTGCTGACGCCTGATGACATCATCGCGGGCGTGATTCCAGATGGCCCTGTCGTCATTTACGACGACGACCATAACTACATGGCCAGCATCCTCGCAGAGCTACTGCGCGCCAAGGGGTGTGAGACAACCTACGTCACGCCGCTCGCCAGCGTAGCAACCTGGACCGCTCATACATTGGAACAGCGCAGCATCATCGGGCGGTTCAAGTCGCAGGGCATTCCCATACATGTCAACAGCACGCTAAGCGGCTACAGCAACGGCGTTGTGACTGTCCAAGACGCGTATGCCGTGAACAGCGAGCGGCAATTCGAAGCCGCCGCACTACTCTTCGTGGGGGCTCGACTTCCGAACAAGAGGCTATTCGACGGTTTCGCGCGAACCCAGTCAGCGGCCCAAGGCGTTCTGGCGGGCGACTGTCTCGTTCCAGGTATGATCCAAGCGGCGGTCCATTCGGGCCACCGCATTGCAAAGGAGTTGATTTACGGCGGCGCTGGTCCGTTCAAGCTCGAAAAACCTACGTAACTGGTAGATCCTTCAGAGATGTGTGATGGCCTACTAAGTACTGTATAGTCAGCCATCCAGGGAAACACCTTGGGGACACTTAACATAGGGTGTCCTACATAAGATACGCTTTTGAGCTTACGAACACATCCGTACATATTTACCATAATCTATCTTATCGGTTGCGGTAATGTAGGGGGGCGCGCGCTACCCTCAAGTGCGACTCTTGTTAGAAAACAGTAGTTTATCTAATGAGAGGAATCGGTATGGGAGCCGTTTACGACCAACTCAGTATCACAGAACGACGCAAGATAGAACGCTGGAGACACGCGAAGGTCCCAGTTGACGAGATGGCGCGCGTTCTGAAGCGCTGCAGATCAACGATATTTCGCGAGCTAAAGCGTAACCATTTCTCGGACGAGAGCATGCCGGGATGCGATGGCTATTACGGTGCCGCCGCGCACCTGATGCAAGCGGAACGTCGTGCTCGAGAGCGCAAACTGATCAAACATCCTGAGCTGTGTAAACGCGTGATCGAGCGCATCAAGAACGGTTGGACACCCGAGCAGATCAGTAACCGCATGATCCACGAGGGTGCTCCTCTTAGGGTCTGCCAAGAAACCATCTATCGCTACATCTATTCCAAGGAAGGTCAGCGCGAAGACCTGTGGTGGTATCTACCGACCCACCGTATCGCCCGCAGACCACGTCGCACCAGAAGGCGCAGAGAACCCAAATTCCACCGCGATGTCAGTATCCTTTTCCGACCCGATGATGTCGCGCATCGTCGGCAATTTGGTCACTGGGAGGCCGATTTGATGCTGTTCAAACAAAAGCTTGGCCAGAACAACGTCACCTCACTGGTTGAGCGCGTCAGCCGCTTCACCGTGATCCTGAAAAACCCGAACAAGCGCACCAAACCGGTCATGGGTAAGATCATGAGTGCCATCAAAGATCTCCCCCTCGTTGCCCGTCGGTCCATCACTTTTGACCGCGGAACCGAGTTTGTCAGTTGGCCACACCTACAAGCTGAGATTGGAACCCAGGCGTGGTTTTGCGACCCCTCCAGCCCCTGGCAGAAAGGCACAGTCGAGAACACAAACCGACGCCTTCGAAGGTGGTTGCCCCGCAAACGCGACATCCGCCAATGCACAGATCACGATATGAAGGTGATCTGTGATCGTCTCAACAACACGCCGCGTAAGTGTCTTGGATGGAAAACGCCAGCCGAGGTCTTCCGCCAAAAAACATTGGAGGAAATGCGATGACGCCCCTACCCTGATCCCAACAAGAGTCGCGGTTCAGGTATCGCTCACACGCGATGTCAGTATCCTTTTCCGACCCGATGATGTCGCGCATCGTCGGCAATTTGGTCACTGGGAGGCCGATTTGATGCTGTCCAAACAAAAGCTTGGCCAGAACAACGTCACCTCACTGGTTGAGCGCGTCAGCCGCTTCACCGTGATCCTGAAAAACCCGAACAAGCGCGCCAAGCCGGTTATGCTCTGCCCGGCAGGCGATTGTGCAGCAATCTGCCGAGAGGGGCAAGATCATGAGTGCCATCAAAGATCTCCCGCTCGTCGCCCGTCGGTCCATCACTTTTGACCGCGGAACCGAGTTTGTCAGTTGACCACACCTACAAACTGAGATTGGAACCCAGACGTGGTTTTGCGACCCCTCCAGCCCCTCTCGGGACATCGCTACGCGATACCCTGTGGACCTGTCGCGGTTTGATGCCGCTCCTTTGATAGCATCTACTGCAACAAAGGAGACTAACTATGGGACTGAAACGCACAGATGAATTCCGCGCTGATGCGGTGCGTATCGCGCTAACCAGTGGACTGACGCGCAAACAGGTGGCTGACGATCTGGGCGTCGGCATGTCGACGCTGAACAAATGGATCACTGCACATCGAGACACGGATGTGGTGTCAAAAGAGGATCTTAGCCTTGCCGAAGAGAATGACCGTTTGCGTCGTGAGAACCGCATTCTCAAGGAGGAGCGGGAAGTGTTAAAAAAGGCCACGGTGTTCTTTGCGAGCCAAAAGCCGTGAGGTTTAAGTTCATTGAAGAACACCGAACAACATTTTCCATCAATCTGATGTGCCGGGTTATGGCAGTCAGCCCGCGTGGTTTGCGGGCGCATCGTAGCCGTCCAGCCAGCCGCAGGCAGCGGTCTGATTTGGTCACGCTGGCCCATATCCACTGCCCGGCAGGGCATCACGCAGTGATGTCCCGAGAGGGAAAGAACAATCCCGTCTCAGTTTGGGCAGCTATGCACTGCACGGCAGGGTATTGCGCAGCAATGTCCCGAGAGTGGCAGGCCGCGTATGACCGAAGAGCTGAAGGAAATTGGTCTGAATGTAGGGCACCGCCGCGTAGGCAGGCTGATGCGTCAGAACGGCATATCGGTCGTAAGAACTCGTAAATACAAGGCGACAACGGACAGCAATCATAAGTTCAATATCGCGCCAAACCTGCTGGATCGTGACTTTAACGCTGATGCGCCCAACCAAAAGTGGGCAGGCGATATCAGTTATATTTGGACGCGCGAGGGGTGGCTGTACTTGGCTGTGATATTGGACTTGCATTCACGGCGTGTAGTTGGCTGGGCGGTCTCGAACCGGATGAAACGCGACCTTGCGATCAGGGCTTTGAAGATGGCCATCGCGTTCCGTCAGCCGCCCAAGGACTGCATCCATCACACGGATCGTGGGTCGCAATATTGTTCGCACGACTACCAGAAGATCCTGCGCCAGCACGGGTTCAAGGTGTCGATGTCTGGCAAGGGAAATTGCTATGATAATGCCGCCGTCGAGACCTTCTTCAAAACCATAAAAGCCGAGCTGATATGGCGGCAGTCATGGGAAACGCGCAGGCAAGCTGAGATAGCGATCTTTGAGTACATCAACGGCTTCTACAATCCGCGACGCCGACACTCAGCATTGGGTTGGAAAAGCCCTGTCGCTTTCGAACGCAAGGTGGCCTAAACGAGCACCTGGGGCGGCACGAAAGCGCGACAGGTCCA